>Ga0070741_10000094_pt1 | contig 331353 bp, 326 predicted proteins | sample Coa_R1_4_FD_66440 | JGI IMG/M metagenome (GOLD analysis project Ga0070741, IMG submission 66440) | Surface soil microbial communities from Centralia Pennsylvania, which are recovering from an underground coalmine fire - Coalmine... | ecosystem: Environmental > Terrestrial > Soil >...
TCCGATTTCTTCCGGGGCGGCAGTGTTGGCTTCTCGGCGACGGACCGCTGCGATTGCCATGAGAGCGTGAGGCTTATTACCGAGCGCTGGAGCGTGGAACCGCTGGCCGTCGAGCACGTGGAATCGAGCTTCTTCGGCGACCGGGGCTTGTTTGCGGCGGGTACGGTCGAGTTCGACTCCGCGCTGATTATGCGCAACGTCCCCTGCTGCTGGCGCGCGGAGCCGCCACTTCGGGCGGCAGCGTAAGGCTGCCCATGCCAGTCATTCACCTCGAGACGTTCATCGCGGCGCCGGTGAGCGTTTGCTTCGACCTCAACCGCGATATCGACGTGCATACGCGATCCACGGCTCGGACAAAAGAGCGCGCGGTAGCCGGCGTGACCAGCGGCTTGATTGGAGCCGGGCAGTACGTCACCTGGGAGGCCGTGCACTTCGGCGTGAGGCAGAGGCTCACGACGAGGGTTACTGTCTGCGAGCGGCCGCATGAGTTTGTGGACGAGCAGGCGCAGGGGCCGTTCGAGTACTTCACGCACCGGCATCAGTTCCGAGAATTCCAGGGCGGGACGCTGATGATCGACGACTTTGCGTATGCCTCGCCGCTCGGCATCCTCGGCCGCATAGCCGACGCGCTCTTCCTCGAACGTTACATGCGCAACCTCCTGCTGGAGCGGGCGCGAGTCATCAAGGCGCTGGCGGGATCGGACGTAAATGCCGACGAAGCCTAGGGAGCGCCGAGATCCGTGATGGCATGACGGTATGACGGCATGACGGCTAGAATAGGTTGAAATGTGGCAGGAGGACCTATTCATGCATTACGCGCTTGTTCACGAACTGACTCCTGGGGACCCCAGCTCATCGGTTCCAAAGCTCTTCATCCTTAATGCCCCCGACCAGCTCCAATCTGGCGAGCTCGTGGCACGGTTGGAGCCGTTCGGCCTGGGTGCTGAAGGTGAGAATGGCCACCAGCTGTTGCCTGAGCCGGAATGGCCTGCGTCGCTGCACTATCTTTTTGAGCACACCGCCTCTCCTCGGAAGGACTTCCGCCTATTCCAGGCCGAAGGCGATCACAAGCTCACGATCCGCTTGCCGCGGCCGTTGCAGGCGCAAGTCGAGCTTGCCGCCAGTCGTGAAAATACGTCCATTAACCGCTACGTCGAAGGCTTGCTGCGAGCGGCAACCGACCAGGACAGATCCAGCTGGCGCTGTTCTTTTTGTGGAAAGGGCCATGGGCAGGTCCGCGGCATGATTGCCGGAGGTGCCAGAAAGGGCTCCTACATCTGCGACGAGTGCGTGGCACTTGCCAGCAGCATGGTTGCTGCCGGCAACTTCAGCTAGCGCGGCAGAGGTATGCCTGGGCAAAAATGACACTGGCCGCGGGCGCGTCTGTCCAGCGGTCTCCGGCCCGGTGTTTGGTCGTGGTCGCCGGGATGACCCACCGATGGCGGGCTGCCCATCAGCCGCAGCGCGCTGACAGGCGACGATGCCCGGCGGCAAGCTGCAGGAGCCACACGGGTCTGCTCCCTGGACGACGTCCCGGTCGGCGCCTGACAGCCAACTCCACATGAGCGGGCGCAGCTCGAAGGCAAGTTGGAGCGCCTCACGTGCGGGTCAAGCGATAGCCAACAGTCTCAGAGGGAGATGTTTCTGGACACGCTCTTCCTCGAGCACTACATGCGCAACCTCCTGGTGGAGCGGGCGCGAGTCATCAAGGCGCTGGCGGGATCGGACGTGAATGCCGACGAAGCCTAGGATCGAGCGCCGCTTGGGGATAGAGGCGGGCTGAAGCGCCAACGTTCGCGCGTGCCATCGTTGTTGGCAACTTAACCGGGCCACAACCCCGCATTAACGGAACGTTCAGGAAGGTGGCATACCCTGGTCTCATCGAACACCGCCGAATCTAGGAGGTTGGGTAACGATGAACAACCGGATCGGCTTGGTCGGTAGCCTTGCACTGTTACTGCTGACTTGGGGCGTATCCGCCTGGGCGTGGACCGTGTTGCCCGCGTCGGGCCGCTTCCCTGTGCACTGGGGCATTCGCGGCACGGCAAACGGCTATGGCGACAGGTTTGAGGTCGTCGCGCTGCTGCCACTCACTATGATGGCTGTGACCGCGCTGTTCGCGGTGCTGCCCAGACTCGATCCAAGGCGGCCGCATCTCCAGCAGTCTGGCCGGTCGTACGCGGCGGTGTGGATCGCTGTGCTGGCCCTTCTCGCAGCGCTGCAGGTGGCGCTGGTCCTGTCTGCTTTGGGCCGGCGGATCGACGTCGCCGAGATTGCACTCGCCGGCGCAGGGGCCCTGTTTGTCGTCGTCGGCTTGACCCTGGGACCAGTACGGAGCAATTTCGTGTTTGGCGTTCGCACGCCCTGGACGCTTGCGAGCGAGCGTGTCTGGCGGGAGACCCACAGAGTGGCGGGTCCGGTGTTCGGCCTGTTGGGTGCGGTGGTGATCCTGGCGGCTGTTTTTACTTCCAATCAAATTGCCCTATGGGTGTTGCTCGCTGGTCTCGTTGCGGTCGCGCTCGGCCTCTCGGCCTACTCGTACGTCATCTGGCGGCCGGATGACGGAGAACGACAGCCCGGACGGCAGCCGTGGAGCCCGCGGTGACTAGCTCATCCTTGCGAGTGACCTCGAGCAGTTTGTGCTCGCGGGTAGGATGGCGGACGCGTCAGGCGAGCTCGGCCAGCTCATGAATGACGCGGCTATTTGGAGCCCAAAGGCAATCCCGCCAGACGGCTGCCCCAAATGCCAGTCATCCTGTGGTCACGTTATGGTTCTCTCCAATCAGGCGTCCCGAACGCGAAGATCAGAGCGGACATGAAGGATCGGCCTAAGCGGACCAATCGCCGCGCGGAGCGCAAGCGCGTTTCCGAAAGCGGCGTGCTGGATGAAGGCGCTACCTGAAGATGGACCCTGTCCCCGGAGCCCGTGCGGCCTGCTGCAACGCGATCCAGCCGGAGCACCCTGCGCCGGCAGCCGGAGACTCTACCGGCTGCGCAGCTGACTGCTAGGTAGCACTGGGTGAGTCCTGCTTGGCGGCTAGCTCGTGCAGCCAGGTGGCGAGCGCTTTCCGGCCAGTTCCGGGGCTGGTGGCGGCTTCCAGCGGCGTCGCCTTAGCGTAGTCCGGAATCCAGTTGGGGTCCGCGCCGTGAGCGTAGAGGTACTCCGCCGCGCGCCGCTGTCCGCCGCTGCAGGCCTGATAGAAGGCATGGTTGACGTCGTCGGTCGTGGGCGGCTCGGCGGCGAAGAGCTCATCCATGCGCGCCAGCAGCCCGAGTGCCGCGGCCAGCCACAGTCGCTCAACTTTCGCGCCGTGCTGAAGCAGCAGCTGGGCCACGCGCCAGCAGCCATAGCCCACGGCATCGTCAAGCGGCGACCCGCCGGCGATGGATGCGCCCGGCGCCTCGATGTCTGCCCCACCGGCGATCAACGCCGCGGCGACGTCCACGTCGTCGCTGCTGGCGGCCCAATGCAGCGGCGTCTCAGACGGCCGCCCCACAATCGACGGCGGACTGGGATCCGCGCCCGCGCCGATCAGTATCTCGACCGCGCGCGGCGCATTAGGAAAGTAGCCGGGCCAGTCGGCCGCGATGTGCAGCGGGGTGCGCTGCCCTTCGCCGCGGCCCTGAATGCGCGCGTTGGCCAGCTGGGGGTTGCCGTCCAAGAGCTGCCGCAGCGCCTGCAGATCGCCGCCGCGGATGGCTGCCGCGAGCGCTTTCGCCTGGGGATCGTCGCGTGATAAGAGGGGTGCCATTTTCGTCCTCCTGGCCCAATTCTCGCAGCCGCACGCGCGCTGAACCGCCCCGAGAAGCTTGGAGGGCGACGACTTTGAGATTCGGTTCGTTCAACCGCTGATACAACGCGGAGGCTCTTTGGCGCCCGTGTCGAAATCCGCTGTCGCCGTTCGACGTCTGTATGAAGCCACCGTGAGGCGGCGAACTTTCGAGACAGGAGAAACCAATGGCACTGACGACAACGATGCGGGCCGGGACATTCGCCGGCCGCGGGACGGAGGGGCGCGCGCTTCATCGCGCGCTGTGGACGCTGCAGGGCCTGCTGGGAGTGCTGTTCCTGGCGACGGGACTCATGAAGCTCGCCACGCCGCTGGACGTCCTGATGGCGCAGATGCAGCTGCCGCTGCCGGGGCTGTTCGTGCGCTTCCTGGGCCTGTGCGAGCTCTCGGGGGCCCTCGGCCTGGTACTGCCGGGTCTGCTGCGCATCCTGACGGGCCTCACGCCGCTGGCAGCGAGCGGCCTGGTGGTGATCATGACTGGCGCAACGGTCATCACCTTGGTGGTGGGTGGCGGCGCCACGGCGCTTATGCCGCTGATCGTTGGTGTGCTGGCCGCCGGCGTGGCCTACGGCCGCGTCAGGCTGCGGCCCCTTGCCTCCCGGCGAGTCTGAACAAGAGCCGCCCCATCGATACCACCACCCTACGTTCCGTCCCTACCAGGCCATCCTGCGTGTGACCTGCTGAGCGCAGCCACGCAGGCAAGGGTGCGATGCACCCTTCCAGCATCACGCCCGGGGACGACTCGCCAACCGATGCGACGGCAATTGGCCTAACGCACCCACAAGAATCCAGCCACACCCAATAGGCGTGGCTGGATCTTGTCAGAACGGCCCTAGCGGTAGCTGCGGGAGTACGAGCTTCTGCGCTGGCTGGCGAAGCAGTCGCTGCAGTAGACCGGACGCCCATTCGTGGGCGTGAACGGAACCTGAGCAGGCTTTCCGCAGCCGCTGCAGGTCACGTTGACCATCTCGCGACGGCCATGTGCACCAAAGTCTCTGCGCTCGCCGCCCGATGCCCGTCGTGCCGCTCGGCACTCCGGACAGCGCGATGGCTGATTTTCGAACCCACGCTTAGCGAAGAACTGCTGCTCACTCGCGGTGAAGGCGAAGTGCTGGCCGCAGTCGCGACAGGTGAGGGTCTTTTCGGCGTAATTGCTCATTCTGCTGGCCTCCTTTCAAGGAATTCGGTGTTTATCTAGGCCAGCGAACGAGAGCGAGATGCTCAGAAAACGAGGACTAAACGATGTACCAACCCCAGTATGGCATGAGTATGCAAGCGAGCTGCGCCCAATGCGTAATACGGCGTCGCGAATGATCTAGTCGAGCCCCCGGCGGCGGAGTCCGAGGCCGGCCGCACGTGCGATGGTTTTTTCCCGCACCGTTTACCGTCGCTTGAGGCCAGGCTGCCTACGCTGAGAGTGGGAAGTCCACATGCCCATCCACATGCCCAAAGGAACGCTCCTTGCGCTGGCTCACGGGCTGCTTGGCTGGGCGCTGTGTGCTGCCGTGATGGGCTTAGGATTGGCTTACACCAGTTTCCACAACGCACTTATCATCCACGCGCTGGCCGCGCCCATCATCTTTGCCGCGGTCTCGGCAGCGTATTTCCATCGCTTGCAGGCATGGTCTCCACTCCGGACTGCCATCACCTTCGTGGCGCTCGTCGTAGCCATGGACTTCAGCGTCGTAGGGCTGCTTATCCAGCGGAGCCTGGACATGTTCGCGAGCATCCTTGGCACCTGGCTCCCGTTCGTCCTCATCTTCCTGTCCACCTATGGGACAGGCATCGCGCTGCGCGGCGAGGCGCGGCGAACCTCTGCACACCCGCTCGGCACGTGAAACCAATGCAAACCAGGAGACCGTGACTGCGGGACGAATGGATATGCGTGCCAGCCCCAGCCCTAACCTGGCGATCTTGGAGGATTCCGTTATGACATACCGGACCACGGCGCGCGTCCTGGGCGCGCTGTTCATCACCGCGACCGTCGCGGGCCTGCTGGCAGTCCCCCTATGGCAGCCGGTCATCGAGGCCGACGACCCCCTCCTTCAGGCGTCACCCCATCCAAGCCGCCAGCTTTCTCAACCGCTGCAGCGACTTCCGGCCCCAGCCAGTTCGCCAACGGCCATGCGTCATTTCACGATCTCCTCGTCGAGTCGTCTCCGTTAGTGTGCGCCATGGCACATCGCAAGGGTGTAAACGCCGGGTGAATGCGGGGCAATTGTCGCGCCTGCGTACCGGGTAACCATTCGGCTGCTGTTGAGATGAATGAGGATAGAATTTATCCCGGATATTCGGCAGAGGTTTTACCATGAAGGTTCTGCTCGCTGGTGCGACAGGGACGCTGGGCAGGTCTCTTAGCCCCAAGCTGCGGGCGCGTGGGCACGAGGTTCTCGGCCTGACGCGGGACCCGGCCAAGAGAACCCAGCTGCAAGCCGCTGGCGTGGAGCCGATCGTTGCGGATGCTCTCGACCGCCTGGACCTGCTGACAGCTGTCGACGGCCTGGGCGCCGACGCGGTTATCCACGAACTGACTGCGCTGAAGAAGGCTCCAAGGCGGCATGGCGACATGCAGATGACCAACCGACTGCGTGAGGAAGGCACGGCCAACCTGCTGGCCGCTGCCAGTCAGCTTGGCGCTACCCGCTTCCTGGTCCAGTCCATGATCTTCGGCTACGGCTTCTTCGATCACGTCGACAAGGTCGTCACCGAGGCCGACGAGTTTGGACCGTCCGGTCACGGCAGGTTTGACCGCCATGCGCAGGCGCTGAGGCGGGCCGAGGATCAGGTGCTCGAGGCGGCCGGCATCGATGGCGTCTCGCTGCGCTACGGCCTGTTGTATGGAGCCGATCCGAGCATCATGGCAATGGCCGAAATGCTGCGCCGGCGCCGGCTGCCCGTGCCACGGGGCGGAGGTGGCGTGCCTCATGGGTGTGGGTTGAGGATGCCGCCGACGCAACAGTCGCGGCTCTCGAGCGGGGAAGGCCGGGCGAGGCCTACAACATCGTCGATGACCAGCCCGTATCTTGGGCTGACTTCGTGCGCGCTTTAGCCGAAACCTGCGGAGCGCCCCCGCCGCGGGAGGTGCCCGGCTGGGTGTTGCGTGTCATGCCGTTTGCCCATGCGGTCATGACGAACTCGATGCGGGTCTCCAATGCCAAGGCGCGACAAGAGCTCGGCTGGCGGCCCGAAGCGGCCACGTACCGAGACGGCCTGACTCGGGTCTTCTCCCTCGCGCATGCGGCGGCCTGATCGGCGGTGAAGCTCTCAGAGGGTGTAGAGTGGGCGCTGCACTGCTGTGTGCTGCTGGCGGCTTTACCTCCTGGGGTCGGCCTTCCGGCCAAAGCGCTCGCCGAGTTCCATGGCGTCTCTGAAAGCTACCTGATCAAGCAGCTGAAAGCGCTGGTCAAGGCCAAAGTGCTGGCCTCCGCTCCAGGCCCCAAGGGTGGCTTCCGCCTGGCCCGGCCCGCTGAGCAGATCACGTTGCTGGACGTCGTGCGCGGCGTCGAAGGTCCGCAGCCCGCCTTTCGCTGTACTGAGATCCGGGGCAGGGGTCCGGCAAGGCTCGGACCGGGCGCCTACCGATTGCCCTGCATGGTTACCGTAAGCATGCTGGAAGCCGAGCAAGCCTGGGCTAACATCCTGCGCTCCAAGACGCTAGCCACACTCGTTCGCGAGCTCAGCCAGAAGCTCGATCCTCGCGCCGTCGAGAAGACCATGGCCTGGTTGCGGGAAATCGTCCAGGTCTAAGGGAGCGCAGTCGCGCCCCGTGCCCCGTGCCCAGCGCCCAGCGTCTGGCGCCCAGCGCCTGGCGCCCAGCGCCTAGCGCCTCGCGCCTAGCGCCCAGCGCCTCGCGCCTAGCGCCCAGCGCCCAGCGCCTCGCGCCTAGCGCCCAGCGACTAACAGCGGCACTAACTGTTCGGCTGGGGTGAGCGATCCGTGGTGGCCGACGAGGGACGCCTGCCCAGGGTCGACCGAGCGCTGGAAGATGCCGATGCCGGGCCGAGCCGCAGCGACGACGTCGCCCAGGCGGGACCGGGCCGCTTCGGTGACGTCGGGGCCGAACCAGCCGGCGCTGACGGCTTCGTCGCGAGGCAGGACCCACATTCTGTCGCCGAGGACCGCACGCCAGGCGTCGAGGACGTGCTGCTCCTGGCCGTGCTGTGTATAGAGGTAACGGGCGCGGCCCTCGCCGGCCATGACCCGCACCCCGTGTGAGAGAGCCGGATAGTCGTCGAGATCCAGGCGCTGATCGGCCCGCAAGTCGACCATGCCGTGGTCTCCCGTGATCACCAGCACGGCGCCGCTGGGCAGCTGGGCTGCCAGCGTCTCACACATCCGGTCGATGAGGGAGAGCTGCAGGCGCCAGGCGGGCGAGTCCACGCCGCGTACATGGCCGGTGGTGTCGAGCTCGTTGTAGTGGGCGTAGACGAACCGGACGCCCGGGCCATCAAGGTGTCCGAGCGCCACGCCGGCGAGGTCCCCCGGCGAGACCGCCACCCGAAAGCGACCGCCGCGCAGCACCGCCCGGCTCAGCCCCGAGTGCTCGTGCACAGCCGGCCCGGTCAACAGCACGTCGACCTTGTGGTCATGCGCCACCTCGAACACGCACGCCCGCGGCTGAAAGTCTTCGGGATCGAGCTTGGACAGCAGGTTGGTCTCGGCGTGGCCCACACCGTACGGGGTCCAGCGCAGGACGTTCATGGCCCGGCTGTGGCCCGGAAGCAGCAGGGTGTAGCCGGCCAGCCCATGTCCACCCGGAGGAAGGCCGGTGCCCAGAGACGCCACGCTGGCCGCGGTCGTTGACGGAAAGCCGGTCGTGATGGACCTGCACGAGCGGGCCAGCTCATTGAGGAAGGGTGCTTCCCGCTCGTGGTCCCGCAGCTGCTCCCAGCCCAGGCCGTCGACGACCAGCAGACACAGCCGGTCCGTGGCGGGAAGGCCCAGGACGTTGCGGAATACCGGCACCCCCAGCGCCGCCATCATCGATGGCGTTAGATCAGGGAGGGAAGCTTCGCCGTACCGCGGGAGTGGCGGCGCGTTCAACCGTCCGCCGGCTGCTGGCGAGCCAGGATTCGAACCTGGGACAAAGGATCCAAAGTCCTTTGTGTTACCACTACACCACTCGCCAAGATCTGCCGCTCGGGCAGTTCACAGCGTAGCACGGGACGTCTCGCGAGCGAGCGGCACACCCCTCTCAGGCACGCTCCAGCAGCCGGCTTGGGCTGAGGCCCTTGACGGCGAGGATGGTGCCGTTGGCGAAGTAGTCGAAGTCGTAATCAGTGCGCTCGCCGGCCTTCTTGCCAGGAACCGGCAGCAGCCGGGCGGTGAGCGGTTTGCGATCCAGGGCCACGGACAGCGACGACAGGTCCAGGATGATGCCCGCCAGCTCATCCTCGCTCACGTCGCCAGGCAGCGGCAGCGTATCGAGGCCTGTGCCGCAGACCGCCGAATAGAGCAGCAGATCGTTGACGCCGAAGTGGCCGAGCGCGGTGCCTGCCGCCAGGCTGGCATCTTCCAGGACCGGCAGCATCAGCCCATTGAAGCCCCAGCGGTTGAGCGGCGCCGTCTTCAGCACACGGGTGATGAGCATGGCCACGAAGACGCTGCCGGCCGCGCCGAAGCTCTCCAGGCCAATGCGCTCGAAGGCCGTGCCGATGCTTTCGCCTTCATTCGGATAGGGGGCCGTGCTGAAGTCCGCTCCCAGGTATTCGATGGCAAACTCGCGCTCCAGCTGTTTGGCCAGCGGCTGGATGGTCCGATCTACCTCGCTCAGACGATCGGCCAGGCCGGACCGCAGCTCGGCCACGGTTCCGGCCGCGGAAAAGGCCTCCACCGCGAGGTCGGCCGTCTGCAGCGCCAGGCTGAACTTGGGATGTCCGCCATCGTGGTAGGCGGCCGGGAAGAAGGGAATGTTCGGCCCGCAGTGGGCGACGGCGGCGAAGCGAAGGTTGCCGAAGCCGCGCGGCGTGGCAGCCGCTACGCGGTGGACGACGCCGGCGGCGCAGCGGATCGCCGCAATGTCGAGCTCGGCCTGCTGCGCCGTCTCAACGCTGCAGAAGACGACAGACGTGCCGGCGATGACATCGCCCAGCAGCGCGGCATCCAGCGGCGCGGGACCGAGGGAGCAGTAGCCGATCTCGTCCTGGGCGCACGCCTGCTCGATGCGCCGGGCGACCTCAACGGTGGCCACAGGCATGGTCCGGAACGGCTGCGTGGCCAGGCGGGTGGTCTGGACCTCGACGCCCGCGTCGCCGAAGACCTGCCGCGCGCGTGCGAAGAAGCGGGCGGCCTTGGCAAACTCGCCGGCGCTGAGCGGCCAGGTGAGGTTGTTGCCCAACGTCACCGAACGGATCTTCATGCAGCCAATGCTACGGCGCCGGTGGGATTCGTCGCTCGATGCCCGGGAACGCGCTGGGCTGAGGGCGTGGCGACCTAAGCCGTCTCAGGGGCGGACGAAGCCCTCGCCGGTGAACACCTGGCCGGTAACCGTTGCCGACTGGTCGCTTGCCAGCCAGAGGATGGGACTGACCATGCAGTCGTACGCCGACAGCGATGGATCGCTCTCGCCGCGGCGGTTGGCGCTGCCTCCCGGCAGAACCGCGTTCACCCGCACGCCGGTACCCTCCAATTGAGCCGCCATGGCCTGGGTCATGGCTTGAAGCGCGGCTTTGCTCGGGCCGTAGGGGATGTGCTTGGGCGAGCGTTGGGTATGTGGGCTGGTGACCACGTTGATGACGCTGCCCCGGCCGCCGGCCGCCATGTCCGGCACCACCAGCCGGCTGGTGAGGAATGGACCGTAGACGTTGATCTCCAGGAGCCGCAGGAAGCGCGCCGGGTCCAGCTGCCAGAAGGGCAGGGTGCCAGCCGGGCGAGCGCTCTTCGGGCCGAGCATGAAGTCCATCTTGACCGCAGCGTTGTTCACCAGCACGTCGACCGGCCCCAGGGAATCCCGAACCTGCTGGTAGGCGCGCTCGATGGCGGCCTGGTCCGTCACGTCCACTTCCTGGAACAGCGGCTCGAATCCTTGCCGCGCCAGCTCGTGTCGAGCTCGGGCTGCCGCTTCCGGACTGCGGTCCCACACGGCCACACGGGCGCCGGCCCTGAGCAGCGCCTCGGTGGTGGTCAGGCCCAGGCCGGCATCCCCGCCGGCACCGCCGGTTACGATGGCTGCTCGGCCTTGGAGGCTTGTATCAGGCATGCGTCATCGATCCCTGGCCGAGTGTACGCCAATTGCCGGGATCAGGCCGGGAGCGAAGCGGGAGGGGGAACAGGCCGCCCTATACTTAGGCGCATGGCGCTGACCCGGGCGGAGATGGATCATCTGGCCCTTTTGGCGCGAATCGGTCTCACCGACGAGGAGAAGGACCGGATGGCCAGTCAGCTGGGCGACATCCTCCAGCACATGGAGCGGCTGAACCAGCTGAGCACCGAGCACATCCCACCCACGGCCCAGGTCATCGAAGCCACGAACGTCCTGCGCGAGGATGAAGTGCGCTCTGGCCTCACCCGCGAGCAGGTTCTGTCCAACGCGCCGCGCGCGGAGGATCCCTTCATCCGAGTCCTGCCGATCCTCGAGTGAGGGCCGCTTCCCCCGCGTACGGGAAGATGGCCGGAGGTGAGTCGTGAGCCTGGCCGCGTTGACCGTGCACGAGGCGGCCAAGCTGCTCGCCGGCGGTGAGATCTCGTCCGTCGAGCTCACGACGGCGGCGCTGGAGCGTATCGAACAGCTGGATGCGCGCGTTAAGGCCTACGTGACGCTGACTCCCGAGCTGGCGCTGGAACAGGCCCGCGCCGCGGACGCGGCCCGCGCCGGAGGCGAAGGAGCCGGGCAGCCGCTGCTGGGCGTGCCGGTGGCATTGAAAGACGTGCTGGTCACGGAGGGCGTGCGCACGACCTGCTCCTCCAGGATCCTGGAGAGCTACGTGCCGGTGTACGACGGCACGGCGGTGGCGCGGCTGCGCTCGCGTGGCGCCGTCTTCCTGGGCAAGACGAACTGCGACGAGTTCGCCATGGGATCGTCCACCGAGAATTCGGGCTTCTTCCCGACGCACAACCCCTGGGACCTGGACACAGTGCCTGGCGGCTCGAGCGGCGGATCGGCGGCCGCGGTAGCCGCGGATGAGTGCATCTACTCGCTCGGCACCGACACCGGCGGCTCCATACGCCAGCCAGCCGCTCTGTGTGGGGTCACCGGCATCAAGCCGACCTACGGCCGGATCTCGCGCTTCGGCCTGGTGGCGTTTGCCTCCTCACTCGATCAGATCGGGCCCTTCACCAAAGACGCCGAAGACGCGGCGCTGGTCCTCAATGCGCTGTGCGGTCGCGACGTCATGGACTCCACCTCGGTCGGGCGCCCCGTGCCCGACTTTGCGGCCGCGCTGACCGGCGACCTGGCCGGGGTACGGGTGGGCGTGCCATCCGAGTACTTCGCCGCGGGCCTCGAGCCTGGGGTGGAGGCGGCGGTGCGCGAAGCGCTGAAGGTGCTGGAACGGGCGGGGGCAGTGGTGGACGAGTGCTCGCTGCCATCCACCGACTATGCGCTGGACACGTACTACATCATTGCTCCGGCCGAAGCGTCGGCCAATCTGGCGCGCTTCGACGGCGTGCGCTACGGCTTCTCGAAGGAAGCCAGCGACGTGTGGGGCGAATACAACGCCACCCGCGAGGCCGGCTTCGGCGCCGAGGTGAAGCGCCGCATCATCCTCGGCACGTATGTCCTCAGCGCCGGCTACTACGACGCCTACTACCTCAAGGCGCAGAAAGTGCGAACGTTGATCAAGCAGGAGTTCGACGCGGCGTTCGAGCGATTCGACGTATTGGTGGCGCCCACGTCGCCCTCGGTGGCCTTCAGGATCGGTGAGAAGACGAACGATCCGCTGGCCATGTACCTATCCGACGTGCTGACGATTCCGGTAAACATGGCCGGCTTGCCGGGCATGTCCATCCCCTGCGGCCTGTCCGATGGCCTGCCCGTGGGCTTGCAGATCATCGGCCGGGCATTCGATGAGGAGACAGTGCTGCGTGTCGGCCACTGCTATCAGCAGCAGACGGATTTCCACAGGCAGCGGCCGGCTCTCTGATGCCTGGTTCGCCGCGGCCTCGACGGCCGATGACGTCGTCCATCGTGCATCGCGTCCGTCCCTCGGGTATCCGCAAGTTCTTCGACGTGCTGGCCTCGATGGAGCACGTGATCTCATTGGGTGTGGGCGAGCCCGACTTCGTGACTCCGGACCACATCCGCGAGGCGGGCATCGAATCGATCCAGGCCGGCCGGACGCACTACACCTCGAACTACGGTCTGCTGCCCCTGCGGCAGCGTATCGCCGTGGAGATGCAGCGCCTGTACGGTGTGCGTTACGACCCCGAGCACGAGATTCTGGTGACCGTGGGGGCCAGCGAAGGCATCGACATCGCGGTGCGGGCGGTGGTCAACCACGGCGACGGCGTGCTGCTTCCCGAGCCGGGCTACGTGTCCTACGAGGCTTCGGTGGTGCTGGCCGGCGGCAACGTCCAGCCGGTGCCGACCTATGCTGAGAACGGCTTTTCATTGACGGCGCGGGCCGTCGAGCAGGCGATCACGCCCCAGAGCCGGGCCATCGTCATGGGCTTCCCCAACAATCCGACCGGCGCCGTCCTGGATCCCCAGGAGGCGCAGGCCATCGTGGACCTGGCCGTGGAGCACGATCTCGTCATCATCTCCGACGAGATCTATCACCGCCTCATTTATGGGGGCGACCACGTCTGCATCGCGGCTTTGAAGGGCGCTTGGGATCGGACCATCCTCATCAACGGCTTCTCCAAGGCGTACGCCATGACCGGCTGGCGGCTGGGCTACACCTGCGCGCCGGCCGAGGTGCTGGAAGCCATGATGAAGATCCATCAGTACGTGATCATGAGCGCGCCCACGGCGGCGCAGTGGGCCGGCATCGAAGCGCTCGACCATGGCGAGGCCGACGTGCAGAGCATGCTGGCCGAGTACGACCGCCGCCGCAAGCTGCTGGTCACCGGCCTGAACGACGTGGGGCTCACCTGCTTCGAGCCGCGGGGGGCCTTTTACGCCTTCCCGTCCATCGCCATCACCGGCATGAGCTCGGAGGAGTTTTCGTTCCGGCTGCTCGAGGAGGAGCACGTCGCGGTGGTGTCCGGGACGGCCTTCGGCGACGCCGGGGAAGGCTACGTGCGCATGTGCTACGCCACCGCCTACGAGCAGATCCAGGAAGCGCTGGAGCGCATGCGCCGCTTCGTCAAGCGCCACACGCACACCTCGCTCGCCTCGTAGCGGCTGCGGAGCCTGGCCAGAATCCCCTCAGCTTGCTTGAGTTACGGTTTCTAGCGGTAGCCTCTAAGCATGGCAACTGCACCCAGCACACAGCGCACAGCATCCGGCACCGACTACGAGCTGGTCGTTGGCCTCGAAGTGCACGTCGAGCTGCGCACCAGGAGCAAGATGTTCTGCTCCTGCTCGGCCGACTGGTTCGGCAAGCCGCCGAACAGCCAGGTCTGCCCGGTATGCATGGCCCTGCCCGGGTCCCTGCCGGCGATCAATCGCCAGGCCATCGAATACGCCATCATGGTCGGCCTGGCGCTGCACGCCGACGTCGAAAACCTGCCCAACGGCAAGCCCACGCGCTTCGACCGTAAGAACTACACCTATCCGGACCTGCCCAAGGGCTACCAGATCACGCAGATGGACCTGCCGGTCAATCTCGGCGGCTGGTTGGAGATTGCGCTGCCGGATGGAGGAACCAAGCGGGTTGGCGTGACTCGCGCCCACCAGGAGGAGGACACCGCCAAGCTCATCCATCGCGTCGACGAGATGGGCGTGGCCCACAGCCTCGTCGACTTCAACCGCGCCGGCGTGCCGCTGCTGGAGATCGTCAGCGAGCCGGACATGCGCTCGTCCGAGGAGGCCGGCGCCTATCTGCGGACGCTGCGCGGCATCCTGCTGTACCTGGGCGTAACGGACGCCCGCATGGAGGAAGGGTCCTTCCGCTGCGACGCCAACTGCTCCATCCGGCCGGTGGGATCGAGCGAGTTCGGGCGCAAGGTCGAAGTGAAGAACATGAACTCCTTCCGCTCCGTCGAGCGCGCTCTGCGCTACGAATTCGAGCGGCAGCGCGAGGCTCTGGCGCGCGGCGAGGTCATCCCGCAGGAGACGCGCGGTTGGGACGAGGATCGCGGCGTCACGGTGTCGCAGCGCAGCAAGGAATACGCGCATGACTACCGCTACTTCCCGGAGCCGGACCTGCCGCCGCTGTTCCTGGCGCCGGATTGGATCGAAGCCATCAAGCAGCGGCTGCCCGAGCTGCCGGCCGCCAAGAAGGCACGCTACGCTCGCGACTACGGGCTGGCCGACGAGCCGGCGCGGCTCATCGCCGACGATCCGAGCCTAGCCGATTTCTTCGAGTCGGCGCTGTTCACCGGCTACGGTGACGCCAAGCAGGTGGCGGCCTGGATGCTGGGGGACCTGACACGGCTGCTGAAAGCCCACAACACGGAGCTGGGCTCGTCGCTGGTGACGCCCAGCAAGCTGGTCGATCTGCTCAAGCTCATCGACGGTGGCCAGATCAGCGGCAAGATCGCCAAGGACGTGCTGGATGAGATGTTCGTCAGCGGCAAGTCGCCCGAAGACGTGGTGCGCGAGAAGGGCCTGCTGCAGATCAGCGATGAGGGCGACCTGGAGCGCGCTTGCGCCGCGGCGATAGCGGCGAACCTGCAGTCGGTCGAAGACTACAGGGCGGGCAAGGAGCGCGCCCTGCAGTTCCTGGTGGGCCAGGTCATGCGAGAGACGAGAGGCCGGGCGAACCCCGGCAAGGTCAACGACATCCTGAAGAAGCAGCTGGGGGGATAGCGATATGGCGTTGGACAGCGGCCGGAAGCAGCCGGCCTCGACCTGGACCAAGTCGGACGCGGCTAAGCCGGGCGCGCCGGCGGTGACCCAGGGGCACGTGAATCCGTATGAGATGGCGGTTCAGCAATTCGACCGCGTGGTGGATCTCATCAAGCTGGACTCGGGCATTGCCGAAATCCTCAGGCATCCCCAACGCGAGCTCACGGTCAACTTCCCGGTACGCATGGACGACGGCAGCGTGCATATCTTCACCGGCTACCGCGTGCATCACAGCATTGCCCGCGGCCCGGCCAAGGGGGGGCTGCGCTTCGCCAGCGCCGTGGACATCGACGAAGTGCGCGCTCTGGCGATGTGGATGACCTGGAAGTGCGCGGTGGTGTCGATTCCCTTCGGTGGGGCCAAGGGTGGTGTGGCCTGCGACCCGAAGTCGCTATCCCTGGGCGAGCTCGAGCGGCTGACGCGCCGCTTCGCGACGGAGATCAGCATCCTGATGTCACCGGACCGCGACATCCCTGCGCCGGACGTCAACACCAACCCGCAGATCATGGCCTGGATCATGGATACCTATTCGATGCACGCGGGCCATTCGGTGACGGGCGTGGTCACGGGAAAGCCCCTGTCGGTCGGCGGCTCGGAAGGCCGCGCGGAGGCGACGGGCCGAGGCGTGCTGTACACCATCGAGGAAGCAATCCGCCGCCGCGGCAATTCGCTGCAGGGCATGAGCGTGGCCGTGCAGGGCTTCGGGAACGTCGGCTCCGTGAGCGCCAAGCTACTGGATGAAGCGGGCGCTAAGGTGGTTGCCGTTTCGGACAGCAAAGGTGGGATCTACAACCCCGCCGGACTCGACATAAAGCAGCTCGTGCGCCATCGCGAAGAGCAGGGAACCGTGCGCGGCTTCCGCGGGACGGAGGTGGTGACCAACGCCGAGCTGCTGGAGCTGCCGGTAGACATCCTGGTTCCCGCGGCTTACGAGAACCAGATCACGGCGGTGAACGCGCCACGCATCAAAGCTCAGCTGGTGGCCGAGGGGGCCAATGGCCCAACCACTCCCGAGGCGGACCGGATCCTGTTCGACCGCGGCATCACCGTTCTGCCCGATATCCTGTGCAACGCCGGCGGGGTGACGGTTTCCTACTTCGAGTGGGTCCAGGACCTGCAGGAGTTCTTTTGGGAAGAGGCCGAAATCAACGCCAAGCTGAAGCGCGTGATGGTGCGCGCGTTCGATGCCGTGGAGCAGGCTCAGGAGAACCACCAGGCGGACATGCGTACTGCCGCCTACGTCGTGGGTGTGCAGCGGGTCGCGGAAGCCATCAAGACGCGCGGCATCTATCCCTGAGCCGGTCTCGGGGCGTGGGGCTGGTGGCAGGCAACTGGTGACTGTCACTGAGAAGGTGCGGCTGCACGGGATGGCGTATGGGGGGGCCGCCGTAGGCCGGCTCGACAGCGGAGCGGCGGTATTCGTGCCCGGCGGTTTGCCCGGCGAGCTGGTGGAGGCGCAGGTCATCGAGCGCAAGCGGAACTTTGCCCGAGCCGGGTTGCTGCAGGTGCTGGAGCCGGCGCCCGCGCGCATCGATCCCCCCTGTCCGCACTTCATGGCCGGCTGCGGTGGCTGCGAGTGGCAGCATGCCGCCTACGACGCCCAGCTGGGATACAAGCAGCGAATCCTGGTGGACCAGCTCGAACGCTTGGGGAAGCTGCCCAACCTGCCGCTGCTGCCGCCGGTGCCGTCACCGCTGGAGTTCCGCTACCGAAACGTGGCCGAGTTCCACCTGCAAGGCGGCGCGCTGGGCTTTCATCGTGCGTCGTCGCATCAGCTCGTGGACGTGGACAGCTGCCCCATCGTGGAGGATTCGATCAACCGGGCGCTGCCGGCGGTTCGAGAAGCGCTGGCTGGGCAGGCAGCGATCGAGCAGGTCGATGTGAGGAATGGCGCGGACGGATTGCTGGTGACCCTGCTCGGGCAGACCGACCCCCGCGCTCACAAGCTGCTGGCCGCGGGCCTGGCCGAGCGGCTGGGCGGTGATTGCCGTGTGGCTGGCGTGCGCATCGGATCGGACCGCACGAGGGGACTCCACGGCCAGCCGTTCGTGCACATGCAGCTGGCGGGTAAGCGCTTTCGCGTGTCGGCGCAGTCGTTCTTCCAGGTCAATTCTCAGGTAGCCGAGAAGCTGGCTGGCCTGGTGACTGCGGAGGTTGGGGGCGGCGAACGAGTGCTCGATCTCTTCTCAGGCGTAGGCACGTTCGCCCTGCTCGCCTCGGAGCGGGCGCGCGAAGTGGTGGGTGTGGAGGAGCATCCCTCGGCCACCGGCGACGCTCATGCCAACGCCGCGGAGTTCGCCGCCGGCAACGTTCAGTTCCGGCAGGCGGACGTCGCTTCGGCCGTCGACCTGGCGGCCGAACGCTGGGATCTCACCATCCTCGATCCGCCTCGCGCCGGCTGCGCCCGCCCCGTCCTGGAGGCGCTCAACAGCAATCGAATCGTCTACGTCTCGTGCGACCCCAGCACCCTGGCTCGCGACGTGGCCGTCCTCGCCGCGCGCGGCTACTCCCTCAGCAGCCTCCAGCTCCTCGACATGTTCCCCCAGACCTATCACCTGGAAGCGCTGGCGGTGCTGGCGAGGTGATCCGGGCCTGAACGGCCGTACCGGTGCACCTGCTTGCACTGCATATACTGACAGGAGGATGCCCAGGAGGCGACGAATGACAGTCAGTGCGGATCCCTACGTCCACGTGGCCACTGGCCGATTCGTGGTCTTGACCTGCAACGTCGAACCGTCTTCAGAGCTGGCAGGCGTGTACGTGGCGACTTGCCCAGCGCTCGGCGTCACAAGCCAGGGGGACTCTCTCGAGGAAGCCGAGAACAATATCCGAGAGGCAGTGTCCCTGTACCTGACGGCCATCGATGAGGATGGCGAGCTCGATCGGGTGTTCAACGAGAAGGGCCTCCGCATTTCTGTGGCGGCCGACGCTCACATGGCTTTCAAGCTGCCAGCCCAAGGTGGCGGCAGCATTCTGGCGGAAGCGTTCCCAATCGACCGCGCTGCTTAGCGCCAGGTGAGGCGGTACAGCAGCGGTGCGCTTGACCTGCTGGGGATAAGTGTCCAAGAGTTCGAGGCCGCCGTCCGTTAGCCACATTGGGTGAGGTATCGGCCCCACGTTGAGCCCACGGGCCGCGCTCGGGAGGGCCAAAGGCGAGGCTACTCCAGCGATCCAACTCTGCGCAGCAGATCGGTGAGGCTGCCGTTGTAGTCGTAGAGGCTTTGGCCTTCGCGATCGGCCAGCGCGGTGAGGCTGACGAAGTGCTTGGCGCACAACCGGATGCCCAGGCGGCCCACACTGGCCGCGGCTGCGCTCGAACAGCGCGGTATCTCACACTTTTGCCCAGCTTCCAAAGTCACCCCCCAACCAAGGCCGCTCCTTGGTGGGCTGATTGTACGCCAAGCGGGCGCTCACTCAACAGCGCTAGTGTCCGGTGCTGGCCAGCGTACGTGTCGCCAGCTGCTCAGTGGCGTCTGGGCCGCTCACCGGTGGCCGATGATGGCGGCGCGACTGTCCTCGTCCGGTTCCCGCTACGGAGACCTGGGCGATCAGCGAGGTGCCCGGCGCTCCGGCGTCGGACTCCCAAACGTAGCGGTCGGTGTTCAGCCGCCGCTGCAGCCCGTCTTCGGTGCTGATCCAGGTCCTATAGCCGTCGGTGAAGCCGGTCCAGTTGTCGGCCTTGCGCCACACCAGCAGCCCTCTGGTCGTCGGTTGAAACGAAACGACGGATCCACTCGCGTCGTACTGTTCGTCGGCCAGGCAGTCGCCAATCAGCCGCGGTGCAGCATCGTGCAGAGCCGCGAACCCCAGCTGGAAGCTGCAGGATGGTACGTCTTGGGCGGCGGCGGTGACGCTCTGACCCAGGGGCAGGGTGCTCAGACAGAGGATGGCCGCGGTCAGGATTGTTCGCTTCATTACGCGCTTCCAGTCGAGTCAAGATGTCAGATCGTGTCGCCCGGCTTTCCAGGCAGCCCAACGACGCTGTTGCGTTCTAAAACGAGGATTTGCGCGGTTCGCTATGCTGACCAGCCCTGCGCATACTCCACCGATGGTCAGCATTGCCGCCAGGTAGACCGAGGCCGCGCTGAACACGTCGTGAAGGAGCGTCATTTCTCCGGCAACGAACGGACTCGAGCGACCATCACGTATCGCGTCCGGCCTGGCCATTTCCTGCTAGGTCGAGCCTGCAACCTGCCCGGCCGGCGGCCTCGATGCTCATTTCCCGGTCAGGTGTTAGAGTGGGCGCCGGAACGTCATCAGGAGATATGCCATGAGCTACAAGGGCCACATCGTGGTCGACGCCGATTGCCATCTGCGCGAGTACTGGGAGATGGACCGGACCTACAAGGACAACATCGATCCCGAGTACCGAGCCACGTACGAGCAGTTCAGCAAGGCGGTCAGGTCGCGGCAGCGCTGGGCCGGAGACGTGGGTTTGGGCGATCTCCTGTGGCCCCGGCCTCCGTCGCACCCTATGGGCGTGTACGACTCTTTCCAGCCGATTGCTCAGCCGGGCGGTAACGGCGCCGCGCCCGACCGGGCCACCAGCAGCGCAGGCCAGCGAATCGACCCCGCCTGCAACTGGGATCCGGCTATCCGCCTGCAGGACATGGATACTGCCGGTATCGACGTCAGCGTCATGTTTGCGAGCCAGTCAGACGGCTTCTGCATGCTGAACGACGTGGGCTTCGAGAGCGCGCTGCAGCGGGCCTACCACCGCTTCATGAGCGCCTACTGCTCCGGGGCCAAGGGCCGCCTGCGCTGGCTGGGCAACTCCAACCTGCGGGACATTCCCGAAACTATCAGCCAGCTGCGGCACTGGAAGAAGCAGGACCCCAGCTTTGCCGGCATGTTCGTCCCTCGGGCCTGCCCCGATGGGACGATGCTGGACAACCCCAAGCTGCGGCCTATCTTCGAAGCCTCGCAGGAGCTCGACATGCCCATCTGGATCCACGGCGGCGCCAACCGGCCACCGCTCACCCCCTGGGTCCACGCACCCAACGGCCTGTATCACGGCCTGGGCGGGCAGTACGCCATGACGGCGCTCATCGGCGGCGGCGTGTTCGATCTCTTCCCGCGCCTGCGCATCGGCATCTTCGAGAGCGGTGGTGGTTGGATGCCGTGGCTGGTGGAGAAGCTGGATGATGGCTTCCAGCCCGGATCCAGCCAGAATCCGCTGATGAAGCGCAGCGCTTCCGATATCGTTGCCGGCGGGCAGCTGTTCTGCTCCATCGAGGCCGACGAGGAGCACATCGACTACGCCGTCGAGGCGCTCGGTGAGGACGTGTGGCTGCTGTCCACCGATTACCCGCATAGCGGCAGCTGCTGGCCGGACGGCGTGCAGATGATTGACGAGCGAAAGATGACCGACAGCGCCAAGGTCAAGATGCTCGGCGAGAACGCCAAGCGCTTCCTGCCCGACCTGGCGGCTGTCGTGCCCGGCGTCCCTCCTGCCTCTGCCCGCAGCCAGGTGGCCTAGAACGGGAGCCGCGTTGAGCAACGACGGCGCGCCGGTGCGCCAGCCTCGCATTTCGGCCGATTCGCACATGACGGAGCCGCTCGACCTGTGGGAGAAGGGCATGCCCGAGCGCTTCAGGCCGCATGCCCAGCGTTACTCGGCCTCGGCCCATCAGCCCGGCCACGTTCGGGCCGGGGGATGGGACCCTCGGGCTCGTCTGAAGGACATGGCTGCCGACGGCATCTGCGCCGAGGTGCTGTATCCCACGCGCGGCAAGGACATGTACCGGCAGGATGGAGGATCGGAGCTGGCTGAGGCGTCGGCCCGGGTCTACAACGATTGGATGATCGACTTCTGCCGGGAGGCGCCGGACCGGTTGTGGGGCCAGGCCGAAATCCCCTTGTGGGACATGAGCTATGCCCTGGCTGAGCTGGAGCGGACGAAGAAGGCCGGACTGAAGGGCGCCACGATCTGGATGATCCCGCCATCGGATCTGCCCTTCACCTCCGATCACTACGAGCCTTTCTGGGCCGCGGCTCAGGAGCTGGAGATGCCGGTCAGCATGCACATCAATACCGGCTTCGGGCCCTACGGCAGCGAGCGTGACAGCCACCGCGGCGACTTCGTCGAGTCGGTGGCGTTCACCTGTGGCGGCCACAAGGCGATCGCCATGCGCGCGCTGACCGAGATGATCTGCTCCGGCGTGTTCGAACGCTATCCCCAGCTCGCGATCGTTATCGCCGAGCTGGAGGTTGGCTGGATTCCCTTCTGGCTGGAAGATCTGGATCGGCGCTTCATCAAGGGCACCGGCCAGCGCCACTTCTCGCTGCTGCCAAGCGAATACTTCCAGCGGCAGGTGTACGCCACCTTTACTCAGGATGAGGTTGGCGGCTACCTGCTATCGAGGCACGGCGCCCAGAACTTCATGTGGTCGAACGACTATCCGCATGAAGGCTGCATCTGGCCTTACTCGGATGAGGTCATCGAGCTGACGCTGAGCCACCTTCCCACGGCCGTTCAAGCTCAGGTGCTGTGTGAGAACGTGGCCAAGCTGTACGGTATGCCCGTGCCGCAGCCGATGCCGCGCACCGAGGTCACGGACAGGGAGCACTTATGGGAGAGGCCATGGATCAAAACCGCATGACAGGTACGAAAGCAGCCGGCGTGGCGGGAGTGACCATCGCGCGGCGAGTGGGGCACGCGCCAAGCGTGCGGCTCGGGGCGCTTGTGCGCCGCATGGCAGCCGTGGCTGCTGGTCTGTCGCTGCTGGCAGGCTGCGCCAGCACGCCGGCGGCAGTCCCGTCGGCGGGCTCGTCGGCGGCTGCGCCCGTCAGCATCCGCACGTCGATTAATGGCACGTCGCCCAGCACAGTATTCGAATGGGTTACCAAGGACACGGGCATCTTCGCCAAGCACGGTCTGGACGTCAGCCTGACCGCCATGGCCGGAACGCCGGCCATGAATGCCCTGATCAGCGGTGATATCGACTTCGCGGTGCACGCCGGACCGCAGCTCGTTCTGTCCGCGTACGCGAACGGCACGCCGCTGAAGGTAGTGGCGGCGTTCGATCACGTCTATGACTTGAAGCTCGTCGTGCCGTCCAACGTGACCTCGCTCGATCAGCTGCGGGGCAAGAAGCTCGCTACCCCGGATCTCTCGGCGGAAAACGGCACCGCGGCCATCAGCCTCCTGCGCGAGCGAGGGCTGGAGCCGGGCCGTGACTACCAGGTGATTCAGACCGGATCGCAGGGCAGCAGCGCGGGCGTCGTGGCGCAGCTCCTCACCCATCAGGTGGATGCCTCTGCGCTGCAGCAGACCTTTGCCGACCAGGCGGTGGCCCAGGGTGGATACCACGTCTTAGTGGACCTGGCTGACTCCGATGTGCGCATTGCCTCGCAGATCATGACCTTTCCGGCCGACTTCGTGGCTCAACGTCCGGACGTCGTGCAGCGCATTGTCGACAGCCTGGTGGAAGGCCTGCGCTACTTCAAGGAGCACCCGAACGACGCTGTGACCGCCATGCGAGTGCACTACCGTATGGACGACCAGGCTCAGATGGAAGCGCTGTATCAGCGCCAGATCAAGCTGCTGGCCAAGGAGCCGACGATCGCCAAGGAGGACCTGGCGGTGGCCGCTGCCGAGCTGCCGAAGGACCTGCCCCGTATCAGCGACGATCGGCTGGCGGCGCTGGTCGACAATCGCTTCGTCCAGAGCGCCATCGACCGCGGGCTCACGAACTACTGAATGGGCCGTTAGGGTGGGCCTCGTTTGGCGGCTTAGATAGCAGGGTAGTACTCCCGGCTCTGCCGAAACGGCCATGAAGCCTCAGGGCTTGCTAGCATAGGTCCGCCGAAGCCATGCAATCCACTGCTACCGACCCTGGCCAGCTGAGCGCCATCTACGACGTGGCGAGGCTGCTTGCGAGCTCGCAAGAGCCCGCCCTGGTGCTGGAGCGCGTCATGGACGCGGTCGTGTCGGTTACCGGGGCAGAACGGGGCTTCCTGCTGCTGAATGAGCCGGACGGCAGCTTGAACGTGGCCGTGGCGCGCAATGGTCACCAGGACGATCTGCGTCACCCCGGATTCGGCCCGTCGAGGACGGTTATTGATTTCGTTGCTGAGACTGGCGAAGCGCAGGTCATCGACGATGCCCTGACCGACAACAGGACGGCAGCGTCGGAAAGCGTGGGCGCCCTGCGCCTGCGCTCCATCGTTTGCGTGCCGCTGAAGATCGCGGGCGAGACGTTGGGCGTCATTTACCTCGACCACGGGGTGGAGACGGGCCGCTTTGGCCGCACCGGGCTGCGCCTCCTGGAAGTGGTCGCGCAGCAGGCGGCCGTGGCTGTCCACGGCGCTCGTCTTCGCGAACAGGCCCACAGCACTACCGGACGCATCGACAAGCTGGCGTTGTATCAGGACGAGATCCTGCGCTCGATCAGCACCGCTGTCGTGACGCTGGACCCTCATGGTCGTGTGCAGCACGCCAATCATGCCGCCGAAGAGCTTTTTCAGGTTGCCGCGCAGCAGTCGATGGGGCACGCCTATCGCACCCTCACGGGGGAGCCGCTGGGAGATGCCCTGCTGCCGGCGCTCAAGGCCGCTGCGGCCGGGAAAGCCTCCGCGCCGTTCGAGATTGAATCGGCGGTGTGCGGCGCACCTCGCTTCCTGCGCTGCCTGGTCTCTCCAGTGCCTGGTGACGGTGGCGACGTTGGGGGAATAGTCGTGCTCATCGATGACCAAACCGCGCGGGTGACGGCCGAGCGCAGCCTCGAATCGGAAGAGGCAGAGCACCGTCGCGTGCGCGAGCTGTTCAGCAAGTACGTGCCCGAGGCCGTGGTCAAGAAGCTGGTCGAGAACCCTAATGAAAGCCCGGCAGGCGTGGCCCAGCGAGAGGTGAGCGTGCTGTTCGCCGACATTCGAGGCTACACCACACTGTCGGAGCGCTCCTCTCCGGAACGGCTGCTGGTGACCTTGAGCCGCTATCTTACGGTCGCTACCAATTGCGTGATGGAGCAGCACGGCACGCTGGACAAGTTCATGGGCGACGGCGTGATGGCGGTGTTTAATGCGCCGGTGGACCTGCCCGATCACCCCCTGGCAGCGCTCAAGGCTGCTTGGGCTATGCAGCGCCGGGCGGCGAGGTTCATGGAAGGCGTGTCCTTTGGCGTGGGGGTGAATACCGGCACGGCCATTGTGGGCAACATCGGCACGGATCAGATCCGCAACTACTCGTGCATTGGCGACGTGGTGAACGTGGCTTCGCGCCTTCAGGGGCATGCTGAAGGGGGGCACATCATCATCACTCGGTCGACCTACGATCGCGTCCACCAGCACGTGCGTGTTCAGCCTCTGGGCGGCGTCGTGGTGAAGGGCCGGGCGATGGCGGTCGAAGCATTCCAAGTGCTGGCGGTGAGCTGAACAGGTGAGTCTAGCGCCCGGTTACACGCTGGGGGGCTTCGAGATCGTCGAGCAGATGGGCCGCGGAGCCATGTCCGTCGTGTACCGTGCCAGGCAGCTGGCGTTAGAGCGCGACGTCGCGCTTAAAGTGCTGGACGTATCGGATGCGCCCGGGGCTTTCGAACGTTTTCGAGTGGAGGCCATCCAGGTTGCTCAGCTGAAGCACCCGAGCATCCTGCCGGTGTTCGACTTTGGTCGCCAGGACGAGCTGGCCTACATCGCCATGCAGCTGGCCGACGGAGGGACATTGGCTGCCCGTCTCGGCCAGCCGATGTCTCCTGCCCAGGCGGTGCAGATCTTGAAGCCGGCGGCCCAGGCCATCGATTATGCCCATCAGGCCGGTGTCATCCACCGGGATGTGAAGCCCGCCAACATGCTCTTCGATGCCGCTGGGCGGCTGTTCTTGTCTGACTTCGGGCTGGCCTTCATCCGGGACTCAGCCAGCTCCACGCTGGGGCAGATGGTCGGCACGCCGTGGTACATGGCGCCCGAGCAGCTGCGCGGGCGGGCCGAAGCGGCATCGGACGTCTATGCCCTCGCGGTGACCCTGTACCAGCTCTTGGCCGGGCGGGTGCCCTATGAGGGGGAGAACCCGCTGGCTGTGGCTCTGGCTCATCTGAAGGACCCTGTGCCGAGCGTTAGGCAGGGCAATCCCGGCGTGAGCGAAGAGATCGACGCCATCGTTCGGCGCGGACTGGCCAAGAGCCCCGGCGAACGCTTCCCCAGGGCCATCGATCTCCTGGCGAGCGTAAACGAGGCGGTCCGCCGGGCGCCCGCACAGCGCCCCGCCTCCGAGGTCCCGCCCGGCCTCGCCGCGCTCGAGCGCAGGCCTGCCGAGCGCCCAAATCCGCTGCTGGCCGCGCGCCGTTCGGCGGCGCCTGCCGGCGATCGAGTGGCTGCGCCCGCGGCCGGCGCACGCGCTCAATACGTCCCGCCAACGCTGCCCGCCCGAGCCGCCTCTGTTGCCCCATCTCCGGCTGCCCCGATTCGTAAGGCGCCCGCGCCTGGACGGCCTATGTTCGAGTCCAAAATCAGTCAGGAGTGGGCCCGGGCAAACGTCGTACTGCGCGAGCCGAGCAGGGGCCGGGTACGAGTGGAGGGGGAGCTGATCGAGGTCACCCTGTCCGAGCCCAACCAGGCGCAGGTCATGTTTCCGGTTGGGGTGCTGGAAGATTTCTGCGCCGAGCTGCAGTTTGCCGTCGCGGGCGAGCCGGGCCTGTTCGACCTGCTGCTGCACGAGGGCGCTTCCCAGCATTCGTACTGTGTGCGCGTCGATCCACGGCGCGGCCGTCTTGGGGTTGGCCTGGTTCAGGCCAACGGAACGGAAGGCGAACGCTGGCTGGCCTCGGGGAACCTGGTGCTCGAGCCTGATAGCACGCACACGTTGTTGGTGGTGGCGCAGTCGGGAAATATCGACGTGTACCTCGACGGCAGGGGCGTGCTCAACGTGCAGGACAGCACGCTGACCAGGGGAATGTGCCGTCTGAGGATGTTGCCCGAAAAGAGCGCTGCCGCATCCACGTTACGGTTTGGACGCCTCGCCGTCTACCGCATCGCGGGCTAACTGCCTGGGGGAGCAAGCGACGACGTCCCCAATTGTTCCTAGCTGGCGCTTTTTCAAACCAGGCCGGGGCTAGGCTAAGGCCATCTTTTCATGTCCGCCCCGAACGGTGGTGGACGAGCGGGGAAGTGGACTTTATCCGACTGGCTCGAGCAGGCGCGATTGTCGCCGCCGCTGCGTACCTGGCATCCAAGAGCCGGCGACAGGCGACACGATCTGCGGCCGCGTCCGTGCCCGAGCCGATCGCCTGGCCTCCGCTCTTCGCCAAGCGTCAGGCCGCTGCCCTTCGCCGGCGCAAGCTCGGGGCTCGCGAGCACGGCGCAAGGTTGAGCTGGGGCCCCCGCACGTAGCCTGATACTCTAGACGCCGATAGACGGTCTCGGAGGGAACCTGACCGAGCTCGTGTGGCTGATGGCTTGCGCTCACGGTAACTGCTCGGCCGCGGAAGCGGGAGCGGTGGAGGTCTTTGTCTTTGACAACATTGGCTACAGCGACCGCGTGGTTCGCGCGGAAAGCCAGTTCTGCGATCGACATGCCAGGGAGCGCTTTGCCGAGCTCGGACGGCGGCTGGGCGAAGTGCGCTGCGCACGCTTGGCATGCGCGCGCGACCTTTCGCGCACAGTTGAGGTGAGTCTCAAAGACTCGGATCTGCAAACCGTAAGCACGGCATCCAGCACCGCCTGCCCGGACCACGCGGCCGACGCCTTCACCGACCTCAGCCGAATGCTGTGAAACGTGAGGTGGCTGCTGCCGGCGCGGTCTGGGGCTAGACTTCACAGCGCCCACTGATTCGCGATACAGGAGGTGCAGGTGCGTGCACATCTGGGCCATTGTGGCGCTGGCCGTCTACACCGTGGCTAACGCCTCTCTCTTCCACTTCCAGCGATTTACCTTCGGCGTGGCGCGAACCGTTGCCGGTGAGCTGCAGGCGACCAGCCGCCAGCAGGTGCGGCTGCTCCAGGCCTTGATGACGCCGACAATCGTCACCTCCTTGACCTGGGTGGCCAATATCGTGCTGGCGGTCGCCGTGGTCTTTGCCTTCCGCGCCTGGGGCGTAGCGGGTGCAGGCGCGTTCACGCTGTGGGCGCTCGCCAGTGGCGTGCTGGCCGGCGCTTGGCCCATACCTGACCGCCGCACCTGCGTGCGCATTGCCAGCGCCGAGCTGGAGAACGCCGGCAAGCTATCCGGCTTGGACTCCGGCGATCGCGAGCTCCTCACGGCCAAGCTCCACAACCGGCTGCGCTCGCTCGCCGCTTGACGCCTGTTCGGTTGCGTTACCATACATTGCTTAGGGTCAGGCCAATTGGGGGGCCGTGAGTGGCGAACGTTTTTCCTGAGGATATGGTCGATACCAGGGAGCTCTATCAGCTATTTGCAGCAGAGCTTGGCCTGCACGAGTACGAGCTGCAAAACCAGGTGGCTTTCGACCGCGTCTACACGCTCGAGAAGAAGATAGAGGAAGCCCGGCTCGCCGGTCGGATCACCCGCTACGTGGGACGCGACGCCAACGGTAAGGTCTTTGGCTACGCCTACAAGCTCGCCGACGTGCGGCACTTCCTGCGCTCCCAGCCCGGTCTGCGAGCTGGCTGGAAGCGGGATCGGTCCATCTAGCGACCCATCGTCAACGCCGGCTGCGGAACTGTTTCACCACGGTGACCAGCAGCCAGATCATCACGGCGATGCTGGCTGCGAGCAACGCCAGCGGAATCAGAATCGAGATGACCGCGTTCAGTGAGGCCTTATCGCTGGTACAGCGTCCGCGTTCGCTGCTCGTCCCCTCGTATCAACGCCCACACTTCGTCGCGCTCGATCGTCAGCAGCTCGGCGTAGGCGCGTCCCAGTCGCCGTTCGTCCGCGTCGCTCACCGCGGCCAGCCGGCGTCCGACGGCAGCCAGCGCGCCGCTCGACTCCATGCTCTTGACCGGGGCCAGCCAGGGTGCGACCGTGAGCGTTTGGGGCGGCTCGAATCGGGGGCGCATATGTTTGAGGCTGTCCATGCGCTCGCGGGGGCCGGCCACCATCCCGTCGATCACGATGAGCGGTGGATCGGTTTCATCGTGTCGCAGGTCCACCACCAGGGCCCGGCCGAGATGCGGGAAATAGAGGCTCACGACTTCCGCTTCGGCGATGTTCCGCAGCAGCGCACCAACGTTCCAGCCCAGGATGTTGTCCATCATGCCGCCGGCGCTCCGCGGATAGCGTGAGTCGCGCCTGGCGTGAGGGGCGCTGGAGGGATCATTTTCAGCATCATAGCCTGAGCGGGTCCGAATTGGGGGTCAGATGTGGCTACAGATTCTCAAGCAATTGACAGCGGGGGGGCCGACCTGCTACGTTTTGAAAAGCGAGAGGCGGTGCCGCTCGTTTACTGCAGGAGGAAAGAACGACATGTCGGTAGTGATGCCGAATACGGGCCTGGTGCTCACCCCCACGGCCGCCGAGAAGGTCATCGATCTGCTCGAGAAAGAGGGACTCGCCGGGCAGAAGAACCTGCGCGTATTCGTACAGGGAGGCGGCTGTGCCGGAATGTCTTACGGCATGGTGTTCGATGAGGCTGACGACAGCGGCGACGATCTGATCGTCGAGAGCAATGGCGTGCGCATCATCATGGACTCGATGAGCGCCAGCGTTCTGAATGGCACCGAGATCGACTATGTGGATGGCTTGATGGGCCAGGGGTTCACCTTCTCCAACCCCAACGCCAGGGGTTCCTGCGCCTGTGGCCATTCGTTCAGCACCGAGAACGCGAACGTGAGCTCCGGCGGCTGCGGCGGAGGCTGCGGACACTAGTCCCTCGAACCGTCTCGAATTGAAGTTGGAAGCTCCGCCAAAGGGCGGAGCTTCTTTCGTGTACGCCGTGTCGGGCCGGGAGATGCGGCTGATTGCCCTGGCGGCGATCGTGCTCGTAGGCGCCTTCTTTCGCTTCTTCGAGCTGTGGCGCTTTCCCGTTGGCTTCCATTTCGATGAGGCCGCCGATCTGGTGGACATTTGGCGGCTGGGATCCGGTTTCCACCCGATCTATTTCGAGGCCAACAACGGACGCGAGCCGTTCTACTTCTACTGGGCGGCGTTGTTCGTGAGAGGCATTGGCGCCAGCCCTCAGGCGCTGCGCCTGTCGTCGGCGTTTCTTGGCGTGGCTACGCTGCCGGCGATCTACTTCTGCGTCGTGGAGCTGCTGCGTCCGAGCGAGGGGCTGCGCCGCGCACGCCGGGTGGCGGTATGGGCCGCCGCGGTTGCTGCCTTCCTGTTCATGCACGTGAACTTCAGCCGCATCGGTTTGCGGACGATCAGCTTACCGCTGGCCGAGTGTCTCGCCTTCGGGCTGCTGTGGATGGCCTTCCGCCGGCAGAGGAGTGCGCTGTTCGCGCTTGCCGGCTTGGCTCTGGCTGCCTCGATGTACACCTACACCGCGGCTCGGCTGCTGATCCTGGCCCTGGCGCTGTTTGCGCTGTACTGGGTTGCCCTGCGGAGGCGGATCTCGAACGTTCGCGGGCTGGCGCTCTCGGCTGGCGCCTTCGTCCTGGGCTCTCTGCCGCTGGCTGTTTATGCCGGCACGCATGCTTCCAGCTTCTTTCAGCGCACCGAGGGCGTGGCCGTCACCGATCGGCAGGCGGTTGTGGCAAACCTCGTGGCCATGCTGAAGCTGTTCGTCCTGCAGGGCAGCCTCAACGGCGCGCACAACGTCATCGGCATGCCGCTGTTCGATTGGCCCATGAGGCTGGCGTTCGTGGTCGGCGTCGTGCTCCTGGCGGCGAGGCTGCACCAGCCGGCGTATGCGTTCGTGCTGTTATGGCTGGGGACGGTGTCCCTCGCCTCGATCTTCAGTCCCGATGCACCGTACTACATTCGGCTCACGGCGCTCATCCCGCCCGTTGTGCTCGTGCCCGCGCTGGCGCTGGAACGGCTGCCGGTCTGGCTGGAGCGGGTCAAGCTGAGGCGGATCGGCCGGCAGCGCTTTCCGCCCAAGTCGCCGGCAGGCTGGCGCTACGTGCCGTCGTTGGCGCTCGTGGGCGCCAGCGCGGCCTTCACCTACCATTCCTACTTCCAGGTCTGGGGGCCATCGAACGACACCTACTTCTGGATGATGCAGGACAAGGTGGATGCGGCCGCCTACTTGCGAGAGGAAGCGAGCGCAGGCCGGCAGGTCTTCTTGGCCCCGCTGTATGCCCAGGACTGGACCTTTCAGGCGGTCGACCACAACCAGCCCATCCAGAGCTTTAATCCCGCCCAGTGCCTGGTTGTGCCAACGGGGGGCAGGGACGCCCTGTATGCGTTCCCGCCTTACGACGTCACCCAACCGGAGGTCCTGCTGCCGCGCCTGCCTTCGAGCGCCGTCGAGCGTCCCGTGGTCAATACCTTGCGTCAGCCGGTGCTAATAGAGGTGCGGGTGCCCGGCCGGGATTTGCCGCCGTCGGAAAACCGGGTGCTGGGCAGCTTTGGGCACGAGATTGGCCTGCTGCGCGTCGAGGGGCTGCCCACCGTGCCGGTGCGGCCGAGAACGGTTGTGCCCCTGACGCTGGTGTGGCAGGCACTGGCGCAGCCCGCCGCCGACTACACCGCCTTCGTCCACGCCGACGACAACGTCAATCGGCTCCGAACCCAGCAAGATCACCCGCCCTGCCTGGGCAGCTTTCCGACCAGTCGCTGGCTTCCGGGAGAGCAGGTGTTCGACGGCTACACCGTTACCGTGCCGGCGAACGCGCCCTCCGGCCGTTATGACGTCACGGTAGGCCTGTACGAGCTGCCTGGTCCTCGCAACCTGCAGCTCGACGGTGGCGACACCGAGCTGGGAGTAGGCTCATTCGAGGTGCGACCGTAACCGAGAGGCGGGCCTCAGGTGGTAGACTCAGCTCGATGCTCCGGCGCCTGGCCGTCGCTTGCCTGGCCTTTCTACCGCTTCTGGCAGCTTGCGGGCAGACCAGCCTCCTCACGGTCGGTACCGGCCAGATCACCGTCGAGCCTAACGACCTGGCAGCCTACGAGGACGGGAGCATCCCCTACAGCCTGGGCGTGCCGGCGCACGTCACGATCACGCTCGTGCAGCCCGATGGCGCCCGGGTGGTCCTGCGGGACAACGACCGCGCTGCTGAAAGCTACGCTTTTCCGTTCACCGGGGTCATCTCGGTGCCGGATACGGACGACCAGCGAGTGCTGTCAGACGGGGACTACAAGCTGTTGTTCCAGGCCACGACGCCCGCCGGCCAGTCGGCACAGCAGGCGGTAGACGCCATTGTCAGGAACGCCGATCCCGTGCCGCTCGACATCACCGACATCCAGCTTTCCCTGCCCCAGTTCTCGCCGAACGGGCAGGGCATCCGGGAGATCGATGGACGCATCGAGAACCTCGATCAGACGACCATCAACTACTCCTTGAGCAAGGATGCGGACGTCACTATCTGGGTGGTCGATCAGAACGGCCAGATCACGCCCGTGACCACCCAGCCAAGCAGTAAGCAGGGGCTCCAGAGCTTCACCTGGGATGGCAAGGGGCCCAACGGGCTGGCCATCAAGAACGGCACCTACACCCTGCACATCCATGCCGAGGACCAGTCGGGCAACGTCACCGACCGGACGACGACCGTAACCATCGTCGACAGCGGGACACCGCAGGTGCAGATCCTGTCTGCCAAGTTCTTCCCGACCGTGGTGCCCATTGGCGGCGAGGTGAACGTGGTCGTGACCATCAAGAACATCGGTGACGTGGCCATCAAGACCCAGGGGCCGCCGCCTGGGACGAGCTACACCAGCCGCTCGAGCTACAGCGATCCCAGCTTCAACCGGCCAGGTGACTCCGAGCCTCCTTACGTCGACAAGCCGGGCCGCTGGCGCATCGGCGTGCGCTGGACGAGCTCCGCTGCTCAATACCCGGTACGTTGGGGGTTCTTCTCCGATGACAATCGGGAGCTGCAGCCGGGGGAGCAGGTGACGGTGCAGGGCAAGGTTCAGCTTCTGGCTCCCCAGCCGCCGACGCTCGATTTTGTTGCCGTCGTTGAGATGGGTGGAATCGGCTTCAGCGACGAATACGGCCGCACACACGTCACCGTCGCCAAGTAGCGGGGGATCGGTCGCGGCGGAGGAGTTGCCGCGCAACCCGTCCCAGGAAGTCCCACCGACGGACCTGTCCGTGGTCGTCGTGAGCTACAACGTCCGTGAGCTGCTGCGGTCCTGCCTGACGTCGGTGCTCGCGCAGCCTGTGGAGCACTCCTTTGACGTGTGGGTGGTGGACAATGCCTCAAGCGACGGCTCGGCGGACATGGTGCGCCGGGATTTCCCGTCTGTCAAGCTGCTGGCCAATGAGCGCAACGCCGGCTTCGCCGCTGCCAATAACCAGGCCATCCGAGCGTCGAAGGGGCGGCACCTGTTGATCCTCAACCCGGATACCGAGATCCGCGGCGGATCGCTGGATCGGATGATCGACTACCTGGATCGGCATCCCGACGTGGCGGTGCTGGGCTGCCGCCTGGTGTACCCCGACGGCTCGTTCCAGCACTCCTGTTTTCGCTTCCCCGGTCTGACGCAGGCCTTTCTCGACCTGTTCCCGATCCATCCGCGGCTGCTCGACAGCCCGGTGAACGGCCGCTACCCGCGCACCGACTACGAGCGCGAGATGGACATCGATCACTGCCTCGGCGCCTGCTTCATGCTCCGCCGTACCGGTCTCGAATTCGATGCCTCGTACTTCATGTACGTGGAGGAGATCGATCTCTGCTGGCGGCTGCGCCGGGCCGGCTGGAAGATCCGCTATCTGCCCGAGCTGACGGTGCTCCACCATGCCGGCGGCAGCACCCGCCAAACCCCGAGGCCGATGCGAGAGCAGCTGTTTCGGAGCAGGCGCCAGTTCAACCGGCGCGCTCATAGCTGGCTCTTCAACGTGGCCTGGGAAGCCATCGTGCGCGTCGGGCGTGCCAAAGAGGGCGCCGCCTGGGGCAGCAGGGCGCCACGGAGAATCTCATTGTGACCGGCGCCGAGTCACTGCCGCCGCTGCTCCTGGCTGCGGTCGTTTGGCTGGGGGCGGCGGGTGTGATGAGATGGCGCTGGCGCGCGCGGCAGGCCAAGCGGCCGTACCACCTCGATATGCTGGCGCTGGCGCTGCTGTGGGCCTTGAACGTCGGCTTCTTCTGGCAGGTGCTGTTCGATCGGGCGACGGTCCCGAATGGCGGCGGGGACCTGGCCTCCTTTCTGTATCCGATGTATGGCTTCGCGTCGCAGGCGCTGCACGCCGGCCATCTGCCGCTGTGGAACCCCTACTTGTTCTCGGGCATGCCCTTCGCCGCCGACATCCAGAGCGGTCTGTTCTACCCGGCCAATCTGCTGATCGAGCGCTTCTCCCGCCCCTTCTCGTATGGGGCCATGGAAACGCTGGCGATGGTCCATTACGCGCTGGCTGGGAGCCTGGCTTACCTGTTGGCCAGGTCCCTTGGGGTCAGCCGGGCGGGCAGCATCCTGGGCGGGGTAGTGTGGATGTGGTCGGGTTTCATGGTGGCTCAGCTTGGCCACCTGAACATGGTCGAAGTGGCAGTGTGGCTGCCGCTGGAGCTGCTGCTCCTGCGGCTGGCGCTGCGCGGGGTGCGTCCGCTGATCACTGCCCCGCTGACCAGCGTCGTCCTGGCCGTCGCTTTTTTTGCCGGGCACACGCAGCTGTTCCTGTACGAGCTCCTGGCTGTGCTGCTCTTCACAGTCTTGTGGGGCAGCTGGCGCCGATCGCTGCCGCTGCTCGGGGCCATCCTGGCCGGTGCCGCGATCCTCTCGGCGGTCCAGATCTTGCCGAGCCTGGAGCTTACGCGACTGTCGCTGCGGGCGGGCATCTCCTACGAGGAATCGACCAAGTTTGCGCTGGCCCCGGCCGGCCTGTTGACGCTGCTGGTGCCGCACTTTTTTGGCGAGAGCTCCCAGAACTACTGGGGATCGTGGACGACCACCGAGGTCTTCGGATATGCCGGTGTGCTGCCGCTGCTGCTGGCTGCGGCAGCCGTGCGGCTGCGTCGAACGGCCGAGAGCAGGTTCTTCTTCTGGCTGGCCGTGCTCGGCGTCCTGCTGTCGCTGGGCGAGGCCACGGTGCTGCAGGGCTGGCTGTACCGTTTCGTGCCGGGCTTCGACAAGGTCCGCGCTCCCGGCCGCTTCCTGGTGTACTTTGACCTCGGCGTGGCCATGCTGGCGGCCCTCGGGTTCGACGCCATCCGTGAAGGCCGGGCCCGTACCCGTTTCGCCATTGAATGGCTGCGGCGTATCAGCGGAGTCGCGGCTCTGTTCGTGCTGCTCGCCTGCTTGCCTGGCGCCTACACCATCCTGTTGACGCACCAGCACGACGACGCCGTGATCTTTCATCGCCTCGAGGTCGCCGCCGGCGGCGTTGCCGTCCTGGCTCTGCTGCTGCTGGCGACGCACGGGCTGCTGCACGTCAGGCGGCGCTGGTCCACGGCTTTCGCTGCGCTGGCCGTGGCGCTGGTGGCCGTCGACCTGGGCAGCGCCGGTTATGGCTTCAACCCCGGCTACAACGACGTGGTGGCACCCTTCCGTCAGGGTCCGCTGCTGGATTTCCTGCGGGCCAACGGGGCGGACTACCGCATCGATACGGCGACCAACGTGGACGACCTCTTCCCACCCGACCTGCCTGCGCTCGAACGAGTGCACAGCATCTGGGGCCTGTTCAACCCCGTGCAGCTGTCCGACTACTACGACGTGTGGAAGAGCTACATCCAGGGCCGTGGCTCGCCCCTTTACGATCTGCTCGGGGTGAAATACGTGCTGGCGAAGAAGGACACGCCGCTGGATCCGAAGTTCCGGGCGGCATACACCGAGGACAGGGCCATGAACGTCTACGAGAACCAGTCTGCGCTGCCGCGAGCGTTCCTGGTGAGCCAATCCGCCGGGGGCACGCACGACCAGGCGCAGCAAACCATACGAGCAGCCACCTTCGACCCGCGGCGTGTCGCCGTTCTCGAGGGCGGCCCGGCCATTTCCGGTGACGGCGGGCCATGGCCCGCCAGCGTGGAATCGGAGTCCGAGCAGGATCTGGCGCTGCGGGTCGATGCGCCGCAGCAGGCGGCGCTCGTGGTCAGCACCCCCTTCTATCCAGGGTGGAAGGCCACCATCGACGGCAGAGACACCGCTATCTATCGTGCCGACTTCGCCTTCCAGGGCGTGGTCATGCCTGCCGGCCAGCACCAGGTACGGCTGACCTTCGATCCGCGATCGTTCAAGCTGGGCGCGGTCATCAGCCTGGCCGGCTGGCTGGCGGCGCTGGCGGTGATGGCTGCAGGCGTCGCGCGCGGGCGCGCTTCGTAACGTGCATTCTGGTAGGTGGCCGGCGTGATCACCGCGGCGATCATTGCTCGTGACGAAGAGCGCAACATCGTGCCATGCCTGCAGACGCTGGCCTGGGCCGACGAGCGGCTCGTGCTCGATGGGGGCAGCGTCGACCGCACGGTGGCTCTGTGCCGTGCCATGCCCGGCGTCCACGTTGCTGAACGGGAATTCGACAATTTCGCCTGCCAGCGCAACGCCGCGATGGGGCTGGCCGAGAACGACTGGATCCTGTTCGTCGATGCTGATGAGCGGGTAACCCCGGAGCTCGCGGCGGAGGCCCGAGCGGTCGTGGCGAGCCCGCAGCGCGACGGGTACATGGTTCCCCGTTTCAACTGCATCCTGGGAAAGGTCATGCGCCATACGGGCTGGTATCCCGACTATCAGCTGCGGCTGCTCGATCGGCGCCACGGCCGCTACGTGGAATCGGTGCCCGTCCACGAGATTGCGGAGCTCGATTGCGGCGAGCCTGGCCATTTACGCGAGCACCTGCTGCACTACAACTATCAGACGTTGACGCAGTTTTTCCGGAAGCAGGAGCGTTACACAGACTTCGAAGCGCGGCAGCTGCTGCGAGCAGGAAAAGTGCGCTGGCGCAGCCTGCTGTCGATGCCGGCGCGGGAGTTTGTGCGCCGCTACTGGACACTGCAGGGCTACCGCGACGGCGGACACGGCCTGCTGCTGAGCGCGCTGATGGCCTATTTCACCTTCCGGCGCTACTGGAAATGCCTCAGCTAAGCGTCATCGTCGTCAACTGGAACGTGCGCGAGCTGCTGCGGGCCTGCCTGACCTCGGTGCGGCGCGAGCTCGAGGTGGCTGGGTTGGGGGTTCCCGCGAACGCCGAGGTGATCGTGGTGGACAACGCGTCCACCGACGGCTCGGTCGAGATGCTTCGCACCGACTTTCCCTGGGTTCGACTGCTGGCTAATGCGTCCAATACCGGCTTTGGCGCGGCCAGCAATCAAGGCCTGGACCTGTCCGGCGGCCGCCTGGCCATGTTCCTGAATCCGGATACCGAGCTTCGGCCTGGCGCCATTGCGCGGCTGCTGGCTTTCATGGACCAGCGGGAACAGGCCGGCTGCGTCGGCCCTCTGCTGCTCAACCCCGACGGCAGCGTGCAGCCGTCCAGGCGCAGCTTTCCCCGGGTCAGCACAGCCTTTGTGGAGAGCACAGTCCTGCAACGGTATCTCGGCGGCCTCCCGCTGCTCCGCTCCTTCTACCGGGCTGACACTTCGGAGGACCAGCCGCAGCAGGTCGATTGGATCGTGGGCGCCTGCATGCTCGTGCGGCGCTCGGCGCTGGACCAGGTGGGCGGCTTCGACGAGCGCTTCTTCATGTACTCGGAGGAGATGGACCTCTGCTACCGCCTGCGCCAGGCGGGGTTCGAGGTCTGGTTCGTGCCCGACGCCGCCGTGGTGCACCACGAGGGTGCCAGCAGCGCCCAGGATCTGTTCAGGCGGAACATCAACTTTCACGAGAGCCGCTACCGCTTCTTCCGCAAGCATCATGGGGCGCCGGCCGCGATTGCGCTGCGTTGGTTTGTGTTCGCCACCTTTCTGTTCCAGCTGGCCGAGGAGGCGGCCAAATTCGTGCTGCAGCCGTCGAAGCGGCAGATGCGGCGCGAGCGCGTCAGCTTGTACCGGAGAATCCTGGGTTGGTACCTATCCGCGTCCTGATGGTGAGCGGGGAGTTCCCGCCCCAGCACGGCGGGCTGGGTGACTACACCAACCTGCTCTGCCAGCATCTCGTGCCCCTCGGTATCGAAGTGGGCGTCGTGACCAGCAGTGCCGCAGGCGAAACTGCCCGCGGCAAGGGCTTTCCGGTGGCGCCGGCCGTCGGTCGTTGGGATTTTCTCTCCTGGCCGGACCTGGGCAAGCGCATCCGGACGATGCGCGCCAACGTCGTCCACGTGCAGTACCAGACCGCCGCTTACGGACTGCATCCCGCCATCAACCTGCTGCCGCTGGCCCTGCGCCTGGCTGGCAATCCCGCCCGCGTCGTGTTTACGTTTCACGACCTGGACGCGCCCTACCAGCCGTGGCTGCGTGGGCCGCTGCGGCAGCTCGCCATGCGGGCGGGCGAACGGCGCTGCGACGGCTTCGTGGCCACGAACGCCGCCGACTTCAAACAGCTCCTGGCTCAGCGGCCTGGGCCTCCCGCCGCGCGTTACCACCTTATCCCGATTGGTCCCAATATCCTGAAGAACCCCTCCAAGCGCGACTCCCGCCCGGATCTTCGCCGCCGGCTCGGCGCCGGACCTCAAACGCTGCTGGTGAGCCATTTCGGTTTGCTCAACCAGAGCAAGGGCTTGCAAGACCTGCTGCCGGCGATCAAGCTGCTGAGGGAGCAGGGCCGGGACGTTCGGCTCGTGCTGGTGGGTGGCACCACCGGCTCGTCCGATAAAACGAACCTGGCCTTTGCCGATTCGATCCGGCGCAAGGTCGAGGAGCTAGGGCTGAGCGACCAGGTGATCGAAACCGGATTCCTGGAGCCGACTGACGTCTCGGATCACCTGCTCGCCGCTGACGTGTGCGCGCTTCCGTATCGTGATGGCGCCTCCTTCCGCCGCGGCACGTTGATGGCGGCCTTGGAGCACGGCCTGCCGATCCTGACCACGCGCCCGGCTGAAGACGACTTGATCGACGGTGTGAACGTACGCTTGACAGAGCCCGCCAATCCGATAGGCCTGGCTCGCGCCCTGGACGACCTGGCCGATGACGCCGTGTTACGCCGCAGGCTGGGGCTGGAAGCGGCCAAGCTGGGCAAGCGCTTTTCCTGGAACTCCATCGCCGAGAAGCACCAGAGCCTGTACCTCGAGCTGCTGGAAGAGCGGGTAGGCTGAACGACGTGCGCGCAGGAGCGGGAGCGTGGCCATGATCCGGACGCTGCAGTGGCGTGAAGCGCGACCGCCGCGGTGGGCGGCTTTGGCGGGAACCGCGGTGCTGGCTGGCGTCGTGGCTGGGGCCCTGGTTTCGGCCGTCAATCCGCTGTATGCGCTGCTGGGTATCCTGGCGCTCGGCGTTTGCGTCGGCGCGGTCGCGCTCCCGACGGGTCGCTTCTGGCTGCTGGCCGCCGTGATCACGCTGCTGCCCTTCGCCACCATGCCTCTGCGGCTGGGAGTGCAGCCGACGATGCTCGACGCGCTCCTGGCTCTGCTCCTGATAGTGGCTCTCATGCGCTTCCTGGGCCGGGTGCAGCCGGGGGTATCCACGCCGCTCGATCTGCCAATCGTGATCTACCTGGCTCTGTGCACTGTGTCCTTCGTCTTCGGCGCAGCTTATGGGGTGAACGGGGAGACGGTGCGCTACTTCCTCAAGCTCGTGGCGGCCATCCTGCTGTTCTTTGCGCTAACCAACGGCCTGACCAGCAGACGAATGCTGGCGAGCTTCGTCAACGCTCTCATCGCGGGCAGCTTTGGCTCGGCGCTGCTGGCGGTTGTGCTCTACGCCGCGGGCCAGGAGACGGCCGCCCGGACGCTGTCGGCGCTTGGTCCGTTGGGCTATCCCACCGGAGTTGAGGATACGCTGCGCTTCATCGCCGGCACGACCATCTGGCGAGCTACCTCGACGTCGGTGGACCCGAACATTTTCGGCGGCCTGCTGATGATCGGTCTGCTGCTGCTCCTGGGCCGCCTGCTGGGCAAACAGGGCCTGCTGTCGTCCGAGCCGCTCCCTTCCGGTCGGGGAAGCCGAGCGCACATCCGAGCGTGGCTGCTGGCTGCGCCGCTGCTGGTGGTCATGGCCTGGGCCCTGCTGCTCAGCTATTCGCGCGGAGCCTGGGTGGGGCTCGCCGCGGGGGTGGCCTTTCTGGTCATGATGCGCTACCGGCGAGCGTTTCCCTTTGTCGCCCTGGCAGGCGTCGTGGCCGTGATCGCCCTGGGCAACACCGATTTTGGCCAGCACCTGGTTTCGGGATTCCTGATCGAGGACAAGGCTTCGGCCATGCGCATTGGCGAGTACAAGGATGCCCTGAGCTTCATCGCCGCCTACCCGCTGTTCGGGGTGGGTTTTGGCACCACGCCGACCGGGACCTCGGCCATTACGCCGCAGATCGACATCTACGTCGGCGTCTCCAACATCTATCTGCTCATGGCGCTGGAAATCGGTCTGGTGGGCGTGACGGCTTTTGCCGTGGTGGTCACGACGCTGGCGCTGTGGGTACGGCGCCGCTACAGGGAGGCCGACGCGGACGGCCAGGCTTGGATGGCGACGGCCTCAGCCGCGCTGTTCGCCGCTGGCGTGGCCGGAATCGCCGACCACTACTTCTTCCGCTTTCCGCACATGGTGGCGCTGTTCTGGTCGCTGCTTGCGATCCTGGCCATTTCGGCTCGCTTGTCGAGGAAGAGCAGCTCCCCTCTAATCGAATAAGCCCCCGACGAAGCGGCCGGCGTCGAATGGGGCGAGGTCGGAGATCTTCTCCCCGGTGCCCACGAACTTGATTGGCAGGCCGAGCTCGTCGCGAATGGCGAAGACGATGCCGCCCTTGGCGGTGCTGTCGAGCTTTGTCACGATAAGGCCCGTTACCGGACTGACTTCGGTGAACTGCTTGGCCTGGATGAGCGCGTTCTGGCCGCTCGTCGCATCCACGATCAGCAGGACCTCATGCGGGGCGCCGGGAAGGCGCTTGCCGGCCACGCTGGAAACCTTGCGCAGCTCTTCCATGAGGTTGAACTTAGTGTGCAGCCGGCCCGCGGTGTCGGCCAGCACGACGTCCACGCCGCGAGCTTCGGCAGCGGCGATGGCGTCGAAGATGACGGCGCTCGGATCCGAGCCGGGCTGGTGGGCGATGACCGGCACACCGGCCCGGGAGCCCCAGGCCTGCAGCTGCTCGATAGCGGCAGCTCGGAAAGTGTCGCCCGCGGCCAGCAGCACGCTGTGGCCAGCGCCTTTCAGGTAGGTTGCCAGCTTGCCGATGGTGGTGGTCTTGCCCACACCGTTGACCCCAACGATCAAGAGCAGTGAGACCGGCTGGGCCAGGCGCAGACCCTCGCTCTCATCTTCGAGAAAGCCGGCCATCTCGTCGCGAAAGGCTTCGCGGGCTCCGTCGATGGCGCGGATGTTGTCGTCTTCAACCCGCTCGCGAAGAGCTTCGATGAGGCGCTGCGTGGTCATGACGCCCACGTCGGCCTGGATGAGCAGCTCCTCCAGCTCTTCGTAGAACTCCTCAGTGATCTCCGTCTTGCGGTTGAACAGCCCCTTGATGCGCGAGAAGAAGCCGCCACGCGTCTTGGCCAGGCTCTCCTCGAGGCTGGCTTCGCGCTCCTCTTCCTGCTCCTCGAGCACCAGCTCGTCTTCGGGAACGGCCGTGAGCGCTTCTTCGGCCAGCTCCTCCTCGGATAGTCCTGCCTCCGCGGCGGCGCCGGACAGCTCGGTGCCCTCGCCGCTGGCCTCATCGGCCTCGACGAGCTCGGGCTCGCGATCTTTCCTACGCAGCCAGTTGAACATAGGCGTTAGGCGTTAGGCGTTAGGCGCAAGGCGCAAGGCGCAAGGCGCAAGGCGCAAGGCGCAAGGCGCAAGGCGCAAGGCGCAAGGCGTTAGTCGGCGGGCGCGAGGCGTTAGTCGGCAGGCAGGAGGCGTCAGGCGCTGGTCGCGAGGCGTTAGGCGTTAGGCGCAAGGCGCAAGGCGCAAGGCGCAAGGCGTTAGTCGGCGGGCGCGAGGCGTTAGTCGGCAGGCAGGAGGCGTCAGGCGCTGGTCGCGAGGCGTTAGTCGGCAGGCAGGAGGCGTCAGGCGCTGGTCGCGAGGCGTTAGTCGGCAGGCAGGAGGCGTCAGGCGCTGGTCGCGAGGCGTTAGTCGGCAGGCGCGAGGCGCGAGGCGCTGGTTGTCGGGCGCCAGGCGCTGGTCGCGAGGCGTTAGTCGGCGGGCGCTGGTCGCGAGGCGTGAGGCGCAAGGCGCTGGTCGTTGGTCGCAAGGTGTTAGTCGGCAGGCGCGAGGCGCGAGGCGTCAGTCGGCAGGCGCGAGTCGCGAGGCGCTGGTCGTTGCGCGTCAGTCGCTGGTCGCGAGGCGTTGGGCGCAGGGGGGTGGGCGCTGCGTGCGAGGAGAACAGCATCAGGTCTTGGTGCGGGCCGTACGAAGACTTCTCATGAGGCCGGCGAGCATACGGCTAACCTCCTGCGTTGCGGTGACCAGCGACTCATAACCTGCGGAGAGAAACCCGAGCTCCTTGGATAAGTACAGCAGGTATTCGACTTCGCTGGCCGATCCCATCGCAATGCCGCAGAACCTCGCAAGTTCGACACCGCCGGTTCGCCCGCAGCCTTCAGCGATGTTGGTCGGGATCGAGATCGCCGCTCGTCGAAGCTGGGCAGTGAGTCCGTAGCGCTCCTCGGGAGGAAAGGATTCAGTCACCTTGTAGATCCTCATCGTAAGGTCATGCGCTTTGTGCCAGACCTCTAGGTCTTGGTGACCTTTCAAATCCTAGAACGCCCCACGTCCCAGCTTCCTCCGTCTAGCTCCGCCGCCTACCGTCCTGTGCCTAACGTCTCGAGACTCCCACCTAACTAGCGCCCAGCGCCTCCGCCTAACGCCCAGCGCCTCCGCCTGCGCCTAACGCCTTGCGACCAGCGCCTTGCGACCAGCGCCTTGCGCCTTGCGCCTAGCGCCTAGCGCCTATACGTGTGGACCGAGCCGTCGTTGATGGGCTCATTGATGAAGATCTCGCCGTTGCGGATCTTCAGGTTGAAGGTGCAGTTGGGATTGGTGCAAACCCAGGCCTTGTACTCGATGGGCGCGCCTTGGTTCCCGAAATCCGAAAGGGGAACGAGATCGCCCACGCCACACTTCTTGCACTGTGGGAAATGAAGCTCGCCCATCCTGCCGTCCCCTCCAACAAGCTGCCTGCGACGGAATTAGGACGCCAACAACTACGCTCCTACGTCCCCCCGGAGCCGGTCCGAAGTATACCACCGGGTGTTACTATGAACATCCTTAGGCGGTATCGAGATGTATCCTCAGCCACCGACCTCTCACCGGCCAACCAACTATTTCTGGGTGCTCGGCGTCTGCGTGGCCTTCATGCTGGTGGTCGTCTTCGCCGGGCTGCGTCAGGTGGCCAATCGTTTGAGCGATGCCGTGGCGAGCGGGGCCACGAACAACGCGGCAGCCGCTCCTGCGGCGGCTGTTCCCACGCCCGCTATCCAGGCGGAGCCGACGTCAGTGGCGGAAGCGGCCGCCATCAGCGTTTCGCCAACCCCGGTCGCCAACGGACCGTTGGACGTCGACCCCCGCTCCCTCCAGGAGTCGCCGGCCAATTACCGTTCGCGCCTCATTCGTGTGAGCGGGACGGTGTTCTACGTGGGCAAGATGGCTGACGGGCAGACATGGATTCAGATTCGGTCAGGCAGCTATTACATCAACGGCCAGAGCGCCGATCCGCTGCCCGGTGGGGTGGCTGTGGGCAGCGCGGTCGACCTGGTCGGCATCGGGGCGGGTCTCACGACCATCACCGCTCAGGATGGCAAGGACTACGACGAGCCATTGATCGATCCTGTTCAGCGCGTCGAAGCCGCGGGCTCGTCTGGCGATGCCGGATCCCAGGGGGCTTCGGCAGCCAGGACACCCTAGCCGGTCCGAAGCGTTCCGCGGCACGGCCTAAGGACGAGATCAGGCTGCCGAGGGGACTTCCAGCAGGCGCTCGTACAGGCGGGCGGTATGCTCGGCGATCGTGTTCCAGTTGTATTCGGTCGTGGCCTTGACATACGCGCGCTGGGCCCGCTGCTTGGAGAGCTCAGGCTGCTCCAGCACGTGGACCACGCCCCAGGCCAGCGCGTCCGGGCTGCCGGCTTCCACGACCACGCCCGTCTCTTCCCGATCGACCACTTCGGCCAACCCGCCGCTGTTGGACACGACCACGGGCACGCCCGCCGCCATGGCCTCCAGCGCAACGATGCCGAACGGCTCGTACAGGCTGGGGAACATGGCCGCGTCGGCCACCTGGTAGAGCCGGTTGCGGACTTCATCGCTGACGAAACCCGTGAAGATGATGTGCTCTGCCCAGCTTTCCTGCGCTGCGCGGGTCCGGCTGCTGTCGAGCGCCGGGCCGCTGCCCACAATCACTACCTTGACGTTAGGCGCGAGCTCCAGGAGCTTCGGCATTGCGTCGAGCACGACGTCGATGCCCTTCTCGGCTACCAGCCGGCCAACGTGCAGGATGATGTGCTCGTGCTCAGCGGCGAATTGGCGGCGAAACTCGGCGCGGTCGAAGTCATCCTGAAAGTGCTGCGCGTCGACGCCGTTGGGGATGATCTCCAGCTTGGTAGGCAGCACGGCAAAGACGTCCCGAATCTGCTGCGCCATGAAGCGGCTGCAGGCGATGATGCGATCGGCGGCGTTCGCCAGACGGAGCTCCTGCTCGTGGATGCGCTGCTGAAGCTCATTGTGAATGCCGCGGTTGCGGCCGTACTCGGTGGCGTGGATCGTTGCCAGCAGGGGCAGCCGAAGCTCGTCGTGCAGCCGGATCGCCGCATCGCCAACCAGCCAGTCGTGGGCGTGCAGCAGCCATGGGCTCCCCTCCGTACGGATGGCGACCATGGCCTGCTCGAATAGGCCTCGGTTGACGAGCAGGGCATAGTCCACGAAGTCGCCGGCGGGTTCTGGGACCTCGACCCGGGAAATCGAGAGACCATCGCTCTTCGCCTCGGGCTCTCCGCCCTTCAGCCGCGGCGTCACCACGTGCACGTGGTCGCCTCTGGAGGCAATGATGGGGGCGAGGTGAGCGACGTGCGCACCGAGACCGCCGACGACGTTAGGCGGGTATTCCCACGAAAGCATCAGGACATTCATAATGTGAAGTGCTGGGACCTCTGTGAAATCGCTGGCTGACTTTCTCTATTCCATTGTGCCGCACCGGCAGCCGGATACGGTTCCGGCGGCTCCGGCCAGCTGTCCGAGCTGCAAGGCGGATTTTTCGAGTGGATCGTGGCCGGTCCTCCAGCGCTATCGAGTGTGCGACGTTTGCGGGCATCACCTGCACGTGCGCGCTCGCGACCGCATTCAGCAGCTGGTGGACGCGGGTACCTTCCGCGAGGTGAATCGCTCGCTGGAATCCGTCGATCCACTGTCATTCACCGATCGGCTGCCGTATAAGCAACGGCTGAGCGAGGCGCGGAAGCGGACCGGGGCTACGGAAGCAGTGGTTACCGGCAGCTGCCGCATCGGCGGCACGCAGACCGTGCTGGCCGTGCTCGATTTCGAGTTCCTCGGTGGCAGCATGGGATCGGTGGTGGGTGAGAAGGTGACCATGGCCTTTGAGCTGGCCATTCGGCGCAAGCTGCCTATCGTCACCGTGGCCACCAGCGGCGGAGCGCGGATGCAGGAAGGCATGTTGTCCCTGGTGCAGATGGCCAAGACGGCGGCGGCCGCCCGCCGCCTTCATGAAGCCCGACTACCGTTCATTTCCATCCTCGGCGATCCCACGACCGGCGGCATCTATGCCAGCTTTGCCAGCCTCGGCGACGTGGTGATCGCCGAACCCAGGGCGCTCATAGGCTTTGCCGGTCCGCGTGTGGTCGAACAGACGATGCATCAGCAAGTTCCGGACGAGGTGCACCGGGCCGAGTACCTGCAGCGGCACGGGATGATCGATCAAATCGTCGAGCGGCCGCTCTTGCGCGAGAAGCTGGTGGCGCTGCTTTCGGTGCTGCGTCCGCGCGGGCAAGCCATTCCGGCGGTCGATCCCGGCCCAGCCCCACAGCAGGCCGCGGCTCAACCTTCCCGCCCGGCCTGGGACATCGTGCAGCTGGCACGGCGGCCCGACCGCCCGACCTCTATGGTGCACCTGCGAGCCATAACCAGCGACCTGTGCGAGCTGCATGGCGACAAGCAGGGCGCCGACGACGCAGCCGTGGTCATTGGCCTCGCCAAGCTGGGCGACCTGCCCATCGCCTTTGTCGCGCAGGAGCGGGGCTCCGGCGCGGAGGGCGATCCCACTCGCGGCGGGCGAGCGCTGCCGGAAGGCTATCGCAAGGCCCTGCGCATGATGTCGCTGGCCAACAAGTTCGGATTGCCGCTGGTAACCATGATCGACACGCCGGGCGCCTATGCCGGGGTCGAGGCCGAAGAGCGCGGGCTGGCGCGTGCACTGGCGGAATGTCTGTCCTACATGTCCGGGATCGTCGCTCCCACTGTGGCGGTGGTCGTCGGCGAAGGTGGCTCCGGCGGGGCGCTCGCCCTGGGGGTGGCGGATCGGGTGCTGATGATGGAAAACGCCATCTATTCCGTGATCTCACCCGAAGGCGCGGCCGCCATCCTGTATCACGACGCCGGCAAGGCCGAGGAGCTGGCGGCTTCACTGCGGCTCACCGCGCACGACCTCGAGGAGCTGAGCATCGTGGACGAGATCGTCCCCGAGCCGGAAGGTGGCGCGCACCGCGATCCGGTGCATGCCTCGCATCTCCTCAAGTTGGCGGTCACGCATGCGCTGGCCGAGCTGCTGAAGGTCCCGCCCCGTAAGACCGTGCACGCCCGTTATCAGAAGTTCCGCCGAATGGGCCAGTACAACCGCCATTTCAACGCGGCGGCCTCTCGTGAGGTGGCCCAGCTGCAGGAGTACATGCAGAACCGCATGCGTACTCTGCGCGGCATCTTCCCTTCGCCCTCGGCCGGCAAGCAGGGCGTCGCCGGCCACGATGACTGAGTCCGCGCTCAGCGGTCTTCGCGTCGTCGACTTCAGCCGGGCTCTGGCCGGGCCCTTCTGCACGCAGATGCTGGGCGACATGGGCGCGGACGTGGTTAAAGTGGAGGCGCGCGAGACTGGCGACGATTCACGTGGCTGGGGGCCGCCGTTCATGGGCGAGGAGAGCGTCTACTTCTTCGCCATGAACCGCAACAAGCGCTCCATCACGCTGGACCTGAAGAAGGGCAAGGAGATCGCCCGGCGGCTGCTGGCCGGCGCCGACGTGGTGGTCGAGAATTTCTCGCCTGGAACTATGGCCCGGCTGGGCCTGGGCTACGCCGACGTCAGCGCGTACAACCCGGCGGTCGTCTACTGCTCCATTTCCGGCTACGGCCAGGATGGGCCCGACAGCCAGCTGCCCGGCTACGACATGACCGCGCAGGGCGCCGGAGGGCTCATGAGCGTCACCGGCAACGATCGCCCGACCCGTGTAGGCGTGTCCATCGCCGACATCACCGCCGGCATGTTCGCCGCCTACTCCGTCGTCACCGCCCTGTACCATCGCCGTTTGACCGGGCAGGGACAGTACGTGGAGACGTCGCTGCTGGCGGGGATGGTTGCGCTGCTGACGCATCACGCCTCGGCGTATCTCAACACGGGCAAGGTGGCCGGGCTGCAGGGCAACACCCACTCCACCATCGCGCCATACGAGACCTTCCGGACGAGCGACGGGTTCATCAACATAGGCGTGGCCAACGAGCGGCTGTGGCAGCGCTTCTGCGAGGTCATGGCTATGCCCGAGCTGCTCGGCGACGAGCGCTTTGGCACGAACGGGGACCGCGTCCGTCACCGAGCCGAGCTGGCGGACATCATTGGCCGGCGGTTCGAACGGCACAGCACGGCTGAGCTGTTGGCGAAGCTGAGGGAGGTGGCCATCCCGGCCGACGCCATCAAGAATGTGGCTGAGGTATTCGCCGACCCACAGGTCCAGCACCTGGGATTGCGCCTGGGCATGGAGCACGCGACGTGCGGGCATATTGAGGTGGCGGGCATGCCGTATCGCCTGTCCGAGACGCCCTCGACGGTGCGCATGGCTCCTCCGGTTCTGGGACAGCACACCGACGAGGTGCTGCGCGAGCTGGGCTACGAGCAGTCCGACGTCGATGGCTTCCGAGCCATGGACGTTATTTAGGCTGGCTGATGGCGTCCGCGGGTCAAGGCCCATCCGAGCGCAAGCCCGCCTTCACCAACAGCTCTGGCTTTGAGATCAAGCGCCTCTATTCAGGCGACGACGTGGCCAGCCTGGACTACCTGCGTGATCTGGGCTTTCCCGGCGAATTCCCGTACACGCGCGGGCCGCAGGCAACGATGTATCGCGGCCGTCCGTGGACCATCCGCATGTTCTCGGGCTTTGGCTCGGCGGCGGATACGAACCGCCGCTACCGTTATCTGCTCGACCAGGGCCAGACCGGTCTGAGCGTGGCCTTCCACCTGCCGACGCTGCTCGGTTATGACTCCGACCATCCGCGGGCTCGGGGCGAGGTTGGCAAGTGCGGTGTGGCCATCGACTCGTTGGCCGATATGGAGACGCTGCTGGACGGTATTCGGCTGGACGAGGTCAGCACGTCGATGACCATCAACGCCACGGCTATCGTGGCGCTGTGCCTGTACGTGGCGGTGGCCGAGAAGCAGGGCATTCCCGCCCACAAACTGCGGGGAACGATTCAGAACGACATCCTCAAGGAGTACATCGCCCAGAAGGAGTGGGCCTTCCCGGTTCGGCCTTCGCTCCGGCTGGTGGTCGACACGTTCGAGTGGTGCGCCAGCAACATGCCCGAGTGGAACACTATCAGCGTTTCGGGCTATCACATCCGGGAGGCCGGCGCGACGGCGGCCCAGGAGCTGGCTTTCACGCTCATCGATGGCCTGACCTATGTCCAAGAAGGGGTGAATCGAGGCCTGAAGGTCGACGAGTTCGTGCCGCGGCTCTCCTTCTTCTGGGACCTGCACAACGACTTCTTCGAGGAGATCGCCAAGATGCGGGCGGCGCGGAGGATCTGGGCGCGTGAAATGAAGCGGCGCTACGATCCCCGCGATCCGCGATCGTGCACCCTGCGGGCGCACATGCAGACGGCGGGCGTGACGCTGACCGCGCAGCAGCCCTTGAACAATGTCGTCCGGGTTGCGCTGCAAGCCCTGGCTGGGGTGATCGGTGGCGGCCAGTCGATGCACACCAACTCGTACGACGAGACCTACGCGCTCCCGACAGAGCAAGCGGTGACGGTGGCCCTGCGCACGCAGCAGATCCTGCAATCGGAGACGGGACTCACGGACACGATCGATCCGTTCGCGGGCTCGTATTACGTCGAAGCGCTGACCAACCAGATGGAGGAGGCCTTCTCCCGCTATCTGGAGCGGATCGATGCCATGGGCGGGATGGTCAAGGCGATCGAGGCCGGCTTTCCACAGATGGAGATCGCCGACGCGGCCATGCGTTATCAGGCGGCAATCGACAATCGCGAGCAGCTCATCGTGGGCGTCAATGCCTACCAGGCCGAGGGGGCGGATGCGATCCCCATCCTGGAGATCGACGACTCGCTAGAGGCCGAGCAGGTAGCTCGCCTGGAGCAGCTTCGGGCACGGAGGGCTCCAGGCTGGCGTCACGCCCTGGAGGCTGTGCGCAAGGCCGCCTTCGGCGGCGCCAACCTGGTCCCACCCATCCTCGAAGCGGTGCATGCCTACGCCACCGTCGGTGAAATCATGGACACTCTGCGCGACGTTTTCGGTGAATACCACGACCCGGGGTACTACTGAAGTGCCGAGTGCCGAGTGCCGAGTGCCGATGCCGAGCGCCGGGTGCCGAGTGCCGACTGCCGACTGCCGAGTGCGAGTGTCGGGGGAGTGCCGCGCCGAGCGCGGAGTGCCGCACGCGTGGTATTTGAGGATCGTCATGTTTGAGAAGCGAACTGTGGGGGAGTTGGGATTGCTCGAGGTTTATCACTCGGCACCAGGCACTCGGCACTCGGCACTCGGCACTCGGCACTCGGCACTTCGCCGGCACTCGGCACTCCGCCGGCACGTCCACCGATGAGGCCTATTCGTGTGGTCATTGCCAAGGCGGGAATGGACGGGCACGACAGGGGGGCCAAGGTCGTCGCCAGGGTGCTGCGCGATGCGGGCTTCGAGGTGATCTACACCGGGCTGTATCAGACACCGGAGTCGATCGTGGCCACGGCGCTGCAGGAAGACGCGGATGCTGTGGGTATCAGCGTGCTGTCGGCCGCGCACAAGCACGTCTTTTCCGAAACGGCGCGGGAGATGCGCCAGCAGGGGCTGGACGACGTCATCCTGTTCGGCGGCGGCATCATCCCGCCGGGCGATGTCGAATGGCTGGAGCAGCAGGGCGTACGGAGGCTGTTCCTGCCGGGCACGTCCGGCCCGGAGATCGTGGCCTGGCTGCAGCAAGCGGTCTCAGCGCAGCGCGCCTCCGGGTCCGGCGGCTAGCCATGGAAGGCCCCGAGGAGCATTCCTCGCTGGCCGCTCTGCTGGACCGAGCGCTGGCCGGCGACGGCCGCTCCGCGGCGAGACTCATGACGCTGCTGGAGAGCGACGTTGACGCGACGCCGGCCATCATGTCGCGCATCTACCCGCTGGCCGGGCATGCCCAGGTCATTGGTGTGACCGGTCCACCGGGAGCGGGGAAGAGCAGTCTTGTGGACAAGCTGGCGGCGGCCTTCCGGGCTCAGGGCAAGACGGTTGGCATCGTAGCCGTCGATCCTTCAAGTCCGTTTACCGGCGGAGCCCTCCTGGGGGACCGCATCCGCATGCAGGGGCGCTTCTCCGATCCCGGCGTATTCATTCGTAGCATGGCCAGCCGGGGCCAGCCGGGCGGCCTGGCGAAAGCCAGCCAGAACGTGGTGGCGCTGATGGCAGCCACAGGCAAGGACACGGTCATCATCGAAACCGTTGGCGTCGGCCAAGAGGAGATCGACGTCGTGCGGGTGGCGGATACCACCGTGGTCGTGCTCGTTCCGGGGCTGGGTGACGCCGTGCAGACGATGAAAGCGGGCTTGCTGGAGGCAGCCGACGTATTCGCCGTGAACAAGGCCGATTACGAGGGCGCGGAGCGGCTGGTGAAGGATCTCGAGCTGATGCTGCACCTGGGCTCTTCGGGCAGCGCCTGGTCGCCGCCAATCGTGAAGACGATCGCTACCGAGGGCAGTGGCGTAGACCAGCTGGTAGGGTCGCTGGCAGGGCATTTCGACTACCTGCAGGGCAGCGGGGAATACCTCAAACGGCGCCGCCGTGCAGCTGTGGCCGAGATCGATGGCGTGCTGCGCGGCCAGCTGATGAGCGCGATTGCGCGACGCGTTCCTGCCTTCGACGTCTATGCCTCCCAGGTTGCCGAACGGAAATGCGACCCATACACCGCGGCGGACCGCATCCTCCGCGAGAGTGGTCTTACGGCAGAGGGTCTTGGGTGAAGGGCCGCTCGAAATGGTGCTGTGCGATGCTTGCCTCGTGACCGCAGACCTTGAAGTTCGGGAGATCACGCGTGTCGCTGCGCAGGATTTCCTGGAGGAGGAGTGGCGGCTGGCCAACCAGGCGCTCTTCGGCAAGCCGTTCTTGTGGACCTACCAGGGTGAGTTTCACCTTGCAGCCTTCCAGAGCGATGACCAGCTGCTGGGCGTGGCCCGGTTCAACATCGCCGAAGGCGTCGGCAAGCTGCTGGAGCTGGTCGTCAGGGCGGACCGCCGCGGCGAAGGCATCGGTGGGCGCTTGTTGAGCAGCTTCGAGCGCAGCTGCAAAGAGCGAGGCTGCCACAAGCTGTACCTCGACGTGGCCTCCGTCAACGTCGGTGCCAAGCGCTTCTATCAGCAGCACGGCTGGGAATTCGAGGGGGTAATGCGGCGTCACTGGCGAAAGGTGGATTTCGAGAACTGGTGCAAATGGCTCTGAAGGAGCCTCGGGCCGGCCATCGGCCGCCCGCCGCCAGACCGCGCGAGGACGGCCATGAAGAGCCGGCCGCCCCCGAAACGGAGCCGCGTCTTCCTGTGCGGGAGGATCTCGAGCGGCTGCGGGCGCGAGCGCTGCTGGGCGGTGGCCAGCGCCGTATCGACGATCAGCACGCCAAGGGCAAGCTCACGGCCCGCGAGCGCATCGAGCTGCTGCTCGACACCGGCAGCTTCCAGGAAACGGGGATGTTCGTCACCAGTCGCGGGCTGAAGCCGGATGAGCCCATTCTGGGCGACGGCGTGGTGACTGGCTACGGCACCGTTCATGGGCGGCTGGTGTACGTGTTCTCGCAGGACTTTACGGTGTTCGGCGGTTCGCTGGGCGAAGCCCACGCCGAGAAGATCTGCCGTCTGATGGACCTGGCCATGAGGAACGGCGCGCCGATCGTGGGCCTCAACGATTCGGGCGGGGCGCGCATCCAGGAAGGTGTGCTGAGCCTGGCCGGCTACGCTGACATCTTCTATCGCAATACCCAGGCATCGGGTGTCATCCCTCAGATTTCGGCCATCCTGGGCCCCTGCGCCGGCGGCGCCGTGTACTCACCGGCCATCACCGACTTCATCTTCATGGTGCGTGGCACCAGCCATATGTTCGTCACCGGGCCAAACGTGGTGAAGCAGGTCACTCGTGAAGACGTCTCGTTCGAGGACCTGGGCGGAGCGGAAACGCATGCCGCCATCAGCGGGGTGGCCCACTTTGCCGTGGACAGCGAGCAGGCATGCTTGGAGCTGGTGCGCGAGCTTTTGAGCTTCCTGCCCCAGAACAACCTCGACGATCCGCCTCGGGGACCGCTCGACGATGCCGTAGATCGGATGGACGAGGCGCTGGATGTCATCGTGCCGGACAGCCCGAACAAGCCCTACGACATGCTGGAGGTCATCGGACGAGTGGTTGACCATGGCCACTTCGTGGAGGTCCACCAGTCGTATGCGCGTAACCTCATCGTTGGCTTCGCGCGACTCAACGGCCGCTCCGTTGGGATCGTGGCTCAGCAGCCCGCGGCGCTGGCCGGGACGCTCGACATCAACTCATCCGACAAGGGCGCCCGCTTCGTGCGCTTCTGCGACGCGTTCAACCTGCCGCTGGTTACGTTCGTGGACGTGCCCGGCTTCCTGCCCGGCAAGGACCAGGAGCACGGTGGCATCATCCGCCACGGCGCCAAGCTCCTGTTCGCCTACTGCGAGGCAACCGTTCCCAAGATCGCGGTCATTACCCGCAAGGCCTACGGAGGGGCGTACGACGTCATGTCGAGCAAGCACGTGGGGGCCGACGTCAACTTGGCCTGGCCGTCGGCGGAGATCGCCGTGATGGGCCCCGAGGGCGCGGTGGAGATTGTGAACCGACGCGACCTGGCGGCGGCGGGCGATCCGGCGGCGGAAAAGGCTCGGCTGGTGGCGGAATACCGCGCGCGTTACGCCAATCCGCTGCTCGCGGCGAGCCGCGGGTTCCTAGACGACATCATCGAGCCTCGTGAGACTCGACCCAAGCTCATCGCCGCGCTGGAGATGCTGCAGAACAAGCGTCAATCCCTGCCGGCGAAGAAGCACGGCAACATTCCCCTCTAACCATGCAAGCCGGCAGTCCGAGGTCGTTCCGCAAGATCCTGGTCGCGAACCGCGGCGAGATCGCGGTTCGGGTGATTCGCACCTGCCGCGAAATGGGCATACCCACCGTGGCCGTGTACTCTGACGTCGATCGAGCCGCGCTCCACGTGCGACTGGCCGACGAGGCGTATTCCATCGGCCCTGCGCCTGCCGATCAGAGCTACCTGCGCGGCGAGGCGATCCTGGAAGTTGCCGAGCGGAGCGGCGCCGAGGCGCTTCATCCTGGATACGGCTTCCTGTCGGAGAACGCGGGGTTCGCGCGAGCCTGTCGTGATGCAGGACTGGCGTTCATCGGACCGGCCCCCGAGGCCATGGCCCTCCTGGGCGACAAGCTCGAGGCCAAGCGCGCGGTGGCCCGCCGCGGGGTGCCCCTGGTTCCAGGCACCGACGAGCCGGTGGAAGACGAAGCCCAGCTGCGCAAGGACGCGGCCAGGATCGGCTACCCGCTGCTGATCAAGGCGGCAGCAGGCGGTGGCGGCAAGGGGATTCACGCAGTGGAGCGGCCGGAAGACCTCGAAGCCGCACTGCGTCTGGCGCAGGGAGAAGCGCAGGCGGCATTTGGTGACAGGCGCGTGTTTCTCGAGCGGCTGCTGCACCATCCCCGGCACGTCGAGGTCCAGCTGCTGGCGGACCAGCATGGCAACTACGTCCACCTGGGTGAGCGCGAATGCTCGGTGCAGCGGCGGCATCAGAAGTTGATCGAGGAGTCGCCGTCGCCCGTCGTGACCGCTGACTTGCGGCAGCGCATGGGGGAAGCGGCCATCCTTGCGGCGCGTGAAGCGGGCTACACCAATGCCGGCACAGTGGAGTTTCTGCTCGACGAAGCCGGCCAGTTCTATTTCCTGGAGGTGAATACGCGGCTGCAGGTGGAGCACCCGGTGACCGAGTGGGTGACCGGCCGCGACCTGGTACGCGATCAAATCCGCATCGCGGCGGGAGAGGAGCTGGGCTTCGGCCAGGCCGACGTGACCTGGCGTGGAGCGGCAATCGAGTGCCGCATCACAGCCGAGGATCCCGACCTGAACTTCCTCCCGTTCACGGGCAGGGTGCAGGAGCTTGTTGAGCCATCGGGGCCGGGAGTGCGCTTCGATCACATGCTGTACCCCGGAGCCGAGGTGACGCGTTACTACGACTCGCTGCTCGGCAAGCTCGTCGTCTGGGCAGGCGATCGCGCGGCCGTGCTGCGGCGAATGGAACGGGCCCTCGGCGAGCTGCATGTGATTGGTCTCAAGACCACTATCCCGTTCCATGCCTGGGCGATGTCGCATCCGGCTTTCCGGGCTGGTGAGCTCCACACGAGCTTCATCGACGAGAACTGGCAGCCGGGTGCCGGCTCGGCCGATCTTTCGGACGTCGCGGCCATAGCCGCTGCGGTGCTCGAATTCCACCGCGGCGCCCGGCCGAGCCGGAATGGGACGCAAGAAGATCCGCCAAGTCGGTGGAAGCTTGCCGCCCGCGCCCGGATCCATTCCTCATGAGATACCTGGCGACGATCGCAGACCGGCAATTCGTGGTGGAGGTTCAGGCTGGCGCGCGGCCGGGCAGCTATGCCGTCGTCATGAACGGATCCAGCCAGATGGTCGATATCGAGCCGGCCTCTGGTGACTGGCTGTATTCGATGCTCATCGACGGGCGCTCGTTCACCGTCGCCGCTACGCCTGACGGCGTGCAGCTCGATGGCAAGGACTTCGCCGCTCGGGTGCAGCGCAGCTTGGGGCCGGCCTTGCAGGCCCCCGGCGTATCTTCCGAACCGGCGCGGCTGCAGGCGCCGATTCCCGGACTCGTCGTGGCCATCCATGTGACCGCTGGCCAGGAGGTCCTCGAAGGCGAACCGCTGCTTGTCGTGGAAGCCATGAAGATGCAGATGGATCTGAAGAGCCCTCGTTCGGGCAAAGTGACGCAAATCGCCGTTGCCGCCGGCCAGGAAGTCGCCCACGGCCAGCTCCTCGTCGTCGTGGACGAGTCGAAGTAAGCAATCCGCGGCGCCTGAATCTGGCGGCGCTTCACCGGGAACAGTCACATTACGGCTTCGCTGCCGTTGTAGAGCTCGACATCTCACCACGCGAGGCGCGCTTTGGAGCCAAAACTACGGATCGTTCGTGGCGGCTGGGAGGCGGTGGGAGACGGACTCGAAGTATTTGCCGCGTCGGGCCAGGAGGCCATGCTGCGCTACTTCGTCGAGATCAACGCTCGGAGCCAGGTCGCGCCTGACGAGGAGAGCCGGCACCTGGAGCCGGTAATCGCCCCCTTCGGTTCACAGCTGTCGCCACGTTAGCCTGCCGCTGACTCCTTGGGCCGTGCGGCCGGTCGATCGTCCGCGCCATCGCGCAGGCAGGGTTTCGCGAAACGTGGTTGAATATGTGCCACTCAATCCCTCGAACGACGGCGTTCGAGAGAACGCGAAACGGAGAAGGCTGTGAAGAGCATGACCCGGCTCGTGCCGCTGGTAGCGGCGATCAGCGCGTTGACCATGGCCGCGTGCGGTTCTGGCGCCGCTCCCGGGCCGGCCAGTACGGCGCCATCAGTGGCGCCGGCGACTGCATCGGCTAAGCCGGCGGGGTCCGCTGGCGCCGCCAGCGGTGCAGCTTCGGCCAAGCCCGCGGCATCCGCGGCAGCGAATGTCCCGGCATCGGCCAAGCCGGCCGCCAGCGGTTTGACCAAGGTCAAAGCCGCCTATTCCCAGACCAGCGCGGTCCAGGGCGAGATGTACGTGGCCGTCGACCTCGGCATCTTTGCCAAGCACGGCATCGACATCGACCTGACGCAAGTTGCCGGGACTGCCCAGGTGCCGGCCATGGTCGCGGGCGAGCTGCAGTTCGGTACGCCGGGCGGCAATGAGCTGGTGAATTCCATCCTGGGCGGCGCCCCCATCGTGGCCATCGGCGTCAACTCCAACTACCCCATGCTGTCTCTCTACGGCGGCAAAGGGGTCACCGACCTGAAGGACGTGGTTGGCAAGTCCGTGGCCGTGACCAGCGCCGGCTCGACCACGGACGCCGGCGCCCACGTCTTCCTCAAGCACTTTGGGCTCGACAAGCAGGTCAAGTACCAGGCCGCTCAGACCAACGAAGGCGTGCTGGCCGTGCTGCAGCGTGGCGACGCCGCCGCGGGAGTATTCTCGCCGCCGACGACCATCATTGCCTCGAACGCCGGGCTCAAGGAGCTGGTCAACGGTCCGGAGCTTGGCGATCCCTTCGTCCATGCGGCCATCAGCGTGACCAGGGACTATCTCAAGGCCAACCCGGACACCGTGAAGCGCTTCATGGAGGCCTATCTGGAGGGCTGGGCCTATGCCATCAACCCCGCTAACGCCGACCAGATGACCAAGACGATCGCCAAGTGGACCAAGAGCGACGAAGCCACTGCCAAGGCCAGCTATGACTACGTCCTCAAGGGTTGGTCCAAGGACAAGGTGCCCGCGGTGAGCGAGAAGGGTATGGAGACCGTGATGTCGATCGTCGACAACCCCAAGGTCGCCAGCGCCAAGCCCAGCGACTTCTACGACAACTCGCTCATCAACTCTCTGGCAAAGTAAGGCAAGACGCGGCTGCGCCGGGTGGCGAGAGTCGCCTTCCGGCCGCCGCTTTCAGCCGAACCAGCAGCCGGGGCGTGAGCCACGCTGCGCCCAGCAGCAGCGCTAGCTCAGCCGGCCAGAGGTAACGGCTGGGCACGTAGAAACCCAACGGCCCGCCAACGTCGATTGACTGGCGGGCATATTCGATCCGCCGGCCGGCAAGCATCACCAGCAGGTAGAACGGCCCGCCGCCGTACCACGCAGGAGGAGTCACCAAAACCCAGACGGCGCCAGCGATGAGCAGGTCGAGAAGTCGTCGAACCGGCGACCGGTTCGCGGGCCGGCCGAGCAGCACCAGGGGCCACAGCGCCAGGGCAGTCAGCTTGAAGCTCGCGGCGACCCCTGCCGCGGCGCTAAACCAACGCGTGCCATACGATGCGACCGCCAGTCCAAGGCCGAGCAGCAGGGGGCCCTCGGCCCAGGCGCGGGCGAAATCGCTTCGAGCTTGCGGTATGGCCAGCATGGCCGCAGCGATGGCCAAGCCCGCCCATCCGAGTCGCAGCGATATGAGGGCGAAGCCGATCGCGGCGCACGCAATGGCCGCCAGCCGAGTGTCTGCCAGCGTCATTGGGGAGGCCACTTCATCGGCAGTCGAGAGGTCCGGGCTGTAGTGGCGACGGGCAGCGGGCGCCGGGGCGCCGCCAACCGCCATGGCGATGGCGTAGATGGCTCGACTGCCCAGCGGCTGGGTGATGTTCCAGTACTCGTCGGGGGCCCATCCGGGATCCGAAATCGAGTCGGTGGACGTTGGAGTGAAGTCGAGGTGCGCGATCTTGCTGCCGAAGTAGCTTGCCGACCATAGATATTGGGCCTCGTCGCCATGCTGCGGCTGGCTCAGGGCCAGCGGCAGCAGGAACAGCAGCGCGAGCACGAACGAGCATGCCGTGGGGCCTAGCTGCCGAGCTGGCCCGCCGCTCATGCTGCTTCCGCGCCTCGACTGAACACGGCCGCCACGTCGTCTTCATAGAGCTGCTGCCAGCCGTCGATGAGGCGAAGCTCGTTGGCCAGCGGCGAGTGCGGCTTGAGCAGCGCCAGCCGGATGTGATACTCCCCGAACAGCGTTCCGGCCGGCTCCTCGCCGGTTTCGACGGCGAGGTAACGGCGGAGAAATTCGTCGCCATACATCTCCGTCCGGCCGTCGACGAACACGGGCAGGCGGGGCAGCGCCGAGATCAGGTAGGAGCCCCAGTCGAACTCGTTGAACATCGGACCCTGCAGCTGGCGCTGCTCGATGAAGCCCACCGCGTCGACGGGAAACTGAGCGCGCATCGACTTCTGGTAAGCCTCGGGCCGGAGGTTGATGAACGCGCTCCCTGCGAGCATGGTCAGCAGACCGACCGCGGCGGCGAGGGCGGGCAGCGCCAGACGGGATTCGAGTCGCTCGCTCAAACGGGGCAGCAGCTGGGCGATGATGGGAGCCCCGGCCACGGCGTAGAACGGAATGAACTGGTTGCTGGAAAGCACCGCCAGGGTGCTGCCGGCCAGCAGCAGGACTTCCGGCCCGCCGAGCTTCCATCCCCGGTTGAGCAACGGAAGCACCATGGCCAGCAGGAGGCTGAGCAGCAGCGGAAAGTGCGCCGCGGAGTGGAAGTTCGGGGCAAGCCACTCTCCGTTGTGGTCTCGATTGAAGCCGAGGTTGGACGCACCGAGGGTGAACCTGAGCAGTCCGGCGCCCAAGGGGTTGGCGAACGAAGCTGCTACCAGGCTGCCGGCCAGGCCGAGGTACACGGTGGCTGGCCGCCACTCGCGACGTTCGAGAAGCAATCCAATGCCGAAGGTGGCGCACAGCAGCGGACCCTGGATGTACGAGCCGTGGACGTTGGCCCAGAGCACCTGAACGGGAAGCAGGACTGCCAGCGGAAGCCAGCTGCCGGATCGCCGTGCCCGCTCGATGAGCCACAAGTAAAGCGCACAGAAGAAGGCCCCGCTGAGCCCCGGACGGACGTTGGCATAGGCGAGCAGATTGCCCAGCATCAGCAGCGTCGCCAGCGAGGCCGTCAGCGCGCCGCACTGCCTCTGGCGCAGGCAGCCGTAGACCAACAGGGTCGCGGCTGCTAGCAGCGCAGCCTGGGCCGCGATGACCATGCCCATCCCGCCGCTTCGGTGCAGCGCGGCCAGACCGGCTTCCCAGAGCCACTCGAAATCGGCCCAGGACGCGCCCGCCAGGGAAAAGGAGAACGAGTCATGAGTCAGTGGCCCGCCGCCGGCCAGGACCTCCTGGCCCGCGCGAAGATGCCAGCCCAGATCGGGGTCGAGTGCGGGCCGGAGCAGCAGCAGACCGCCCAGCGTCGTCACGAACGCCGGAGCAAGCAGCTCCTTGCCGCCGAACCGTGGACGCACGCCGGAACGCGGCAGGGTATACGCCGTGACGATGGCGCTCATGTGGCCCTTCGAACGTCGAGCTTCAGGCAAAGGTGACGCTCCTAGGCTGAAGGTTCACTTTGGGCGTGAGCGCACGGAACGCGCGCGGTAACGGGCGCTGGCGGCGTCAGGTGACGCCTCGGCGAGCGACCTGTACTTTCGTCTCATCCTCGTCTTGGAACGCAGAAGAGCCATCACCTCTTCGCTGCCGCGGCGTTTGATTGGCCGTACCCGAGGACACGGGGGAGTCAACCGCCAGACAGGGCGGAGGAAGGAGGGTCAAGTCCGGATGACGGGAATGCTGATAGACGAAGAAGCACGGACGATAGTGTGCCCCCGCTGTGAGGAAGCACAGCCCATGCGTGACTTTGCGACGTTGGGCATGAGCCCTCGCTATGCGTGGCTCCTCAGCCCAATCTACCGCTGCAAGCAGTGCAACCATCTCTTCGCGCCGCGCGTGCAGCAGCATCCAGTGTCAGCGTTGGCGTAGCCATTATCCGCCCCGAAAAAAGAGGGGCAGGTTGATATTCAGGGGATAGCCCTCAGGGAAGGCCGGTTGAGCGGCCTGCTGAGGGCTCTTTATTTGGACAAGCAGGAGGTGTGACAGGCTCGAAACGAACAGTGTGTGACATCAGCGGAAGCTCGAGCGTCCCACCGCGACGTTCGGGTCAGACCTCAGTTCGAGTAACGCCAATCACATTCAAAAAGGAGCATTTGAAATGGAGCTGATCAAGCGATTCATCGTCGAGGAAGAGGGAGCCGACGCAACCGAGTACGCGTTGGTGATCGGCCTTATCGCCCTGGGCATCGTGGCCGGAGCCACCGCCCTGAAGACTGGCATCGCCAATGGCCTGCAGACCATCGGCAGTCGGGTGACGAACTGCGCCAACGTGACGCAGCCCACCAACGCGCAGGCCTGCTAGGAGCCAGCGCGCAGTGAATACGGGCAGGGGTCGCCGCCGAATGTCGATCGTGGCGATCCCTGCCCCTGCGCATTCGGAGATGCCACAAGCATGAACGTTGCGCTCACGACCATCTTGGCGCTGGCGGCGGCCGGTGCGATATACACCGACGTCACCAAGCGTCGCATTTCCAACAAGCTGACATTCGGCGCCGCCGCGGCCGCCCTCATCGTACGGGCGGGATTCGGTGGCCCCCAAACCCTGCTCATGGGCGCCGAAGGCTGGGCCTGGGGCGTCGGCTTGTTCTTGATTCCCTTCGTCCTGGGCTGGATGGGCGCCGGCGACGTCAAGCTGCTGGCGGCCTTCGGCGCGATTGGCGGCCCGGAGTTTGTCATGGAGACGGCCGTTCTGGGGTGCGTTGCCGGCGGGCTGCTGGCGGTCGGGTGTCTCATCCGCGAGGGCAAGCTGTGGTTCACGCTGCGCTACCTCATCATCCTCATGCGGCATCCCTTCGGCACGTTCACGGAGACCAAACGCCGAATGCCGTTTGGCCCCGCTCTGGCGGCCGGAGCCGGCGCGAGCCTGGTGCTGTACAGGGCGCTTGTATGACGCGGCTGATCTCGGAAGACGACGCCAATTCGGTGGCGGAGTTCGCGCTGGTCGTGCCGATCTTCCTGTTCATCGTGCTGGCCAGCATGCAGCTGGCGCTGATCGGCATCGTGCGCTACGACGTCAAGCACGTCACGCGGGAAACGGCGCGCTGGCTGGCCGTGAATCCGGACGCGACCGACGCAGGCCTGTCGGCGCACGTTGCCGGAGACGTGCTGCCGGGCATGGTCGCCGGCAACATCCTCAGCGCCAGCGCCACGCCGGCCTGCCCCTCACTATCCGCTGGCCATTGCGCGGCCCGGAGCTCCGGCACGGTGCTGACCGTGTCGGTGCTGTACGACGCCTCGAACGTCTATTTCCTACCCGTTGGCCTGGGGCCCGGCCCCGGCCTGTCGCTTCCTCCTCTGCGAGTGAACAGCCAGGTCTCGATGGTTGAAGAATGACCTTGCAGCGCGTCAAGACGGAAGAGGGGTCGGCCTCCGTCGAGCTCATCCTCATCGCGCCGGTGTTCGTGTTCATCGCCTTCGTGTGCATGCAGTTCGCGGTGCTGCTCTTTGCCGAGCTGAGCCTGCTGGCTACCGCACGCGACGTCACCCGCTGGATCACCGTGAACCCCCACACCCTGGACTCGACGGCCATTGCCGCGGTCAAGACTCGTCTTCCCTCTGACGTCGACCCGTCCAACCTGTCGATCTCCGTGGCCCCGACCTGCACGGCATTGACGCAGGGCAAGTGCCCGAACCGCTCGGTCGGCAGCGATCTGGCAGTCACGGTCTCGTACGACATCTCGTCGCTTTACTTCCTGCCGCAGCGCTTCTCGCTTGGGAGCGGACTGGTGATCCAGCTGCCCGCGTCATTGCCCCCCTACACGATGCACATGGAAGTGGAGCCCAGCTCATGATGGTCTTTCGGAGAGTCGCTGCGCGACTGCTGTCGGGAGAGCGCGGAAGCATCGCGGCGATGGCGATCGTCCTCCTGGCGGTCTTCGTGGCAGTCATGGGCACGGCCGTTGACCTCGGGATGATGCTGTTCGAGCGCGCGAACATGCAGAATGCCGTCGACGCTGCCAGCCTGGCTGGCTCGCGGGCCCTGGTGATCGGCGCTAATCCTGGCCCTGCGGCGGCGGCCGCGGCCGCCACGCAGTACATGGCTCGCTATGGCTTTCAGTCCAACGCCACGACCACTGTGAGCTTCACGTATCCGCCCTCGAGCAGTGGCGCCGTTGACCAGATGCACGTATCGGTCGTGCACCAGATGCCCACCTACTTTCTGGGATTGGTGGGAGTTCCCAGCTTCACGCTTGCCGCCTCCGCGACTGCTGAGACCTACGCCAGCCTGCTGGATATCGGTCTGACGCTCGATCTGACGGGCAGCATGACGCTCTCCGGCACGAACGATCTGGGGCAGCTGCGCCGCGCCGTGGTTCAGTTCATCAACCAGGTGAACCCCAGCATATCGAACCCGTACGGCCCGAAGATCGCCATGGCTCGCTGGGCCGGGATCATGTGCGGCTGGGCTCGCAGCAGCTCGACCGAGCGCTACATCTCGCTGGGCCCGACCAGCGAATACGTGGCCCCCTGCGGCGACGACCAGACGGTCCTCACAGGCCTCACCGCCGACAAAGCGATGCTGATTCGGCTGGCGGACAACAGCGGCTCCGGAACGTGCCCGCCGGGCATGTCGCAGTACGCCTGCCCGCTGGTTTCGTGGACCTACACGGCGCCGGCGCTCGACGGATCGGGCACGGTCCCTCAGGGCATGAGCATCAACGGCTCGCCGTTCACCTCGCTCAATCCCACCTATACCGGCACCAAGCTGCCCAACGCCATCTCGGCCTTCAGCAACGTGGGCTATTACGCCTGGAGCACGGCAAACGGTGGCCGCAATGATGTGGCTGGTGGCGGCAACGCCCACAAGGTCCTGGTCATGATCACCGACGGCAACGACGAGCTGTGGCCGTCCCAGGGCATGCCGGCAGGGGTCAGCACCAGCGCCTGGGACACGGAGGTGGTCAACCGCGCTAACGCGCTCAAGCTCGGTCCCGATGGCATAGCCGGAACCCCGGACGACGTCGAGATCTACACCGTTGGCTTCTACTGCACGCCGTACTCATCCGCGCCATCGAGCGGAACGAGCCCCAACTGGTGCACCAGCAAGATGGCGGATACGGCCGCCCCGCATCCCTGTCCCAGCTCTACCTGGAATGCCAGTCAAGCGTCGGCCACCGATACCCTGCTGTGGAACATCTCGTCTTCGACCCCCGGCAGCTGTGACCACTACTTCCCGATCAAGAAGACCGAAGACCTGCCCTCGCTCTTTGCCCAGATCGCCGGGCAGATTGCACGCGGGCGGCTCAAACAGTAAGGCAGACGGAATTCAGGAGGTATCAGCGGATGAAAAGCATCGGTGGCAAAGGCGTGCTCGCACTCTCCCTCATCCTTGGCATCGGCACCTCGTATTTGGTTTATCAATACGTGAGCGAGGCCGCCGACCAGCGTGTGAAGCCGGTCGAGACTGCACGCGTGCTGACCGCGGCGGTCGACATTGCTCCGAGGACCACCATCACGCCGCAGATGCTGCGCGTGGTGGACGTGCCGGTGACCTTGAAGGTGCCTCAGGCCATGGCCTCGCCGGCCGACGCCTCCGGCAAGGTCACGAAGCTGCCGATCTCGCAGGGGGAGCAGCTGCTGGGCAGCAAGCTGTTCGGCGACCGCGAAGAGTCCGGTTTGGCATTCGTTATCCCGCCCGGCAAACGGGCTGTTTCCGTCGCGGTCAACGAGGTCCTCGGCTCCGGCGGCATGATCGTTCCGGGCGATTTCGTCGACGTCGTCGGGGTCATCGACACCAAGCCCAGCGACTCGGTGCCGCAGTTTGGCCTCAGTGCTCCCACGCCGACCAAGGGCGACATCACCGCCATGGCCCAGTACGTCCTCCAGAACGTGGAGGTGCTGGCCGTAGCGCAGCAGCTCGAAGGCGATCCGCCCCCGGCCAGTACGCAGGACCGAGCCTTGGACGGTATCGCGCCGAATCGGGCGCAGTCCCAGCCAGTCAAGCAGCAGCCTCAGGCCCAGCCATCGGCTCGAACGGCCACGCTGGCGGTCAGTCCGCAGGAGGCCGAAAGGCTCGTGCTGGCCGAGGACAAGGCCCGGATCCGCCTGGTGCTGAGAGCTCGCGGTGATGACTCGTTGCTGCAGCTGGACAGCGGCCTGTTCGGCGACCTGCGCGGCGCGGCGACGCTGAGGAACCAGCCGCAATGAGCGTCGAGGCTCTGACCCCGGAGGCCGTTTTCAGCTCCAGCATCCAGCTGCAGTTGGTCGACGACTCGGCCGAAGAGCGATCGCTCGTGAAAAAGCTGCTGCTGGCGAGCGAGCTGAGGATCGCCGGCGACAGCGTGTTGGGCACGGAGGCCGTGGCCATGGCCCGCGAGCTCAAGCCCGACGTCATCCTGGTGTCGATCGAAGAGCCTGTGGCTCGTGCCCTGAAGACCATCGAGGCGCTCAATGTTGTCGTGCCCGACGCCCCGGTCGTAGCCATCTCGACCATGGGCGACCGAGACAGCATGCGGCGGGCGATGCTGGCTGGCGCGCGCGACTACTTGGCCAGGCCGCTCGAGGCCGACGAGCTGGAAAAAACGGTCGTGGGCGTGTGCGAGCTGGAGCGTAAGCGAAGCGCCCTCAACGAGCACGTTGTGGAAAGCGGGCACGTTGGCGAAGTCATCACGGTGTTCGGGGCCAAGGGCGGCATCGGGCGGACGACCATCGCCACCAACCTGGCGGTGGCCCTTGCGCTGAACTACAAGCAGCGCGTGGCGCTGGTGGATCTGGACCTGCAGCTGGGGGACGTGGCCCTCATGCTGGACATCGTTCCCGAGCGCACCATCAGCGACCTGGTGACGGTCGTCGATCGGCTGGATCCCGAGCTGATGCGCGGCTTTCTGAGCGTGCACGCTTCGGGTCTGAAGGTGCTCCCCGCGCCGGCCCGACCGGAGGAGGGGGAGCAGGTGCAGGCGGCGCACGTTCGCAAGATCCTGGAGGTCCTGGCGCGGAGCTACGACTACGTAGTCGTCGACACGCCTCGCCAGCTTAGCGACAACGTGATTGCCACGCTGGACATGTCCTCGTTGATCTGCCTGGTGGCCAGTAACCAGCTGACCAGCCTGAAGAGCACCAAGCTGTGCCTGGGCATGCTGAAAGGCTGGCGCTACACCACCGACAAGCTCAAGCTCATCATGAACCAGGCGCACAACGGCAGCAGTCTGCCCATGACCGAAGCGGAAGTGGCCATCGACTATCCCATCTTCTGGAAGGTGCCGTACGACGGGCACCTGGTGGCCTCCAGCCAGTGGGGCAAGCCGTTCGTGCACGCCCAGCCCGGCGCCAAGATCTCGCAGAACATCGCCAGTTTGGCCCAGGCAGTGAGCGGCGCCCGAGTGTCCGGCAAGTCCTTCTTCGCGCGGATCAAGGGCTAGGCGAAGCCGATGTCGATCCTGCTGCAGCGCTCGGGCTATCTGCTCCGGGAAAAGGAGGAACGGCTCGATCAGGCGGTGCAAAGCCTGCCCGAAGAGGACGTCTACGCGCCGGCCGATCCCTTTCTGGACCTCAAGGCCAGGGTGCACGAGCGCCTGATCCACGAGCTCGACGTGGCCAGGCTGGCCGAGCAGGACCCCGTGACCGTGCGCGCCAACGTGGAGGAAGCGAGCCGCACCCTGCTGGCTGCTGAGGACGTTCCGATGGCACGTCAGGAGCGGCTGCGCATCATCGGCGAGATCGCCGACGAGGTGCTGGGCTTTGGCCCCATCCAGCCGCTGCTGGACGACCCGACGGTCAGTGAAGTAATGGTCAATGCCCCGGACCGGGTGTACTTCGAACGAGCGGGCGTGCTGCACCTGAGCGACCGAGTCTTCAAGGACGCCGCCCATGTCATGCGCGTGATCGAGAAGATCGTCGCGCCGCTGAACCGCCGCATCGATGAGCGCTCGCCCATGGTGGACGCTCGCCTCCCCGATGGCTCCAGAGTCAACGCCATCATCCCACCATTGGCCATCGACGGGCCTACGCTGACCGTGCGTAAGTTCGCTCGCGAGCCCTATCAGACCGAGGATCTGATTCGCTTCCAGACGCTCACGCCGGAGATCGTGGAAGTGCTGCGAGCGTGCATAGCGATGCGCCTCAACGTCATGGTCTGCGGTGGCACTGGCACCGGCAAGACCACGCTGCTGAACGTCGTCTCGTCCTTCATTCCGCCCACCGAGCGCATCATCACCATCGAAGATCCGGCCGAGCTCCAGCTGCGGCAGCGGCACGTCATCCGCCTCGAAACCCGACCGGCCAACATCGAAGGCGAGGGGCAGATCACGCAGCGGGATCTTGTTCGCAACGCCCTGCGCATGCGGCCCGACCGCATCATCGTCGGCGAGGTCCGCGGCGGCGAGGCGTTCGACATGCTGCAGGCCATGAACACGGGCCATGATGGCTCGCTGACCACAGTCCACGCCAACTCGCCCCGCGACGCGCTGGCACGCGTCGAGAACATGGTGCTGATGGCCGGGCTGGACCTGCCTGCGCGGGCCATTCGCGAGCAGATCTCCTCCGCGATCAACCTGGTCGTCCATCTCAACCGCATGCGCGACGGTTCGCGCCGCGTTACGCACGTGACGGAGATCGTCGGCATGGAGGGGCAGGTGGTCACGATGCAGGACATTTTCGTGTTCCAGGGTCGCGGTCTTGACGATCAGGGCCGCGTTCTGGGCAGCGTGCATCCAACGGGCCTCCGCCCGAAGTTCTCGGAGCGGTTCGATGAATACGGCATTCACCTGCCGGCCAGCCTATTCGAAGGCGCCGCGGCATGAGCGTCAGTCTGGACTCGTACGCTCTGATCTTCGATCGCTATGTGGGGTTCATTGCCCCTGCCTGCGCCTTCGTCGCCGTTGCCCTGTTCTTCGTGGGGCTGTACCGCACCCTCAACCACGGCGGGCTTCTGGCTCGCCGCCGGATCGCGGCCTTCGCCCCTGGCGGCGTGAGCGGCACGGTGGGGATGGCGCAGCTGGATGGCCCGGCGCTGCTGGCGCAAAAGCGCTTCAGCTCCATTCGGGTGCTGGACCGCATGCTGCAGCGCAAGGACTTCGGCCTCAAGCTCGCCCGCAAGCTGGCCCTGGCCGGGCTTCCGCTCAAGGTCGGCGAATACCTCCTGCTGCGCTTCGCGCTTGGGGCCTTTCTCGCTTTCATGGGCTGGCTCCTTGGGCTGGCCGCGGTCATCGTCCTGGGCCTGGGCTGCGCCGGCTACGCCGCGCCGGCGCTGTACGTGCAGCGCCGGCGTCAGGCGCGGCTGCGCCAGTTCGAGGATCAGCTGGTCGATGCTCTCACGCTCATCGCCAACGCTCTCAAATCCGGCTACTCCTTCTTGCAGGGCATCGAGGCTGTGGCGCGCGAGATGCCGCCGCCGCTCGGCGCCGAGTTCGAGCAGGTCGTGCGTGAGATTCGCGTGGGCGGCTCGGCCGAGGAGGCGCTGCTCAAGCTTTGCGAACGTGTGCCCAGCCAGGATTTGGAGCTGGTGGTCACGGCCATGATCATCCAGCGCCAAGTTGGTGGCAACCTCGCCGACATCCTGTCCAACATCGCCTACACCGTGCGCGAGCGCCACCGCATCCTCAGGGAGATCCGCGTCCTCACGGCCCAGGAGCGGATGTCAGGCAACGTCGTGGCCGGCATCCCGCTGGCGTTGGTGCTGCTCATGTCCATCACTACGCCGACCTACTTGAGCGGGATGTGGGCTACCAACGCCGGGAAAGCGATGCTCGGTGCGGGGTTCGTCATGGAGCTCATCGGTCTGCTGGTCATTCGCCGCATGGTGGAGCTAGAGGTGTGACTCTCGCTCTGCCTGTGGCCGTCGTCGCTCCCGGCGCGGCATTCCTCACGGTGGTGCTGCTGATGAACGCCGTCTTCAGTCCTCGGCGAAACGAGCTGGTGGATAAGCTCCGGCCGTACGCTTACCGCTCCGAGGAGTCGAGCGATCTCAGCCGGCCATTCTTGAAGCGAGTGCTCCTGCCGGTGATCGAGCAGTGCGGCCGGTTTGCCGGCTCGGCTGCGCCGGAGCAGCTGCAGAAGAGCCTGCGGGAGTCCCTGCAGCAGGCGGGGAACCCGATCACGTTGAATGCTTACCTGGCCGTCAGTGGTGGCTTGCTGGGCGCGCTGGTGCTCGGGTTTGGGGTTTTGCTGGTGGTCAGTGGCCGGGCCGTGACAACCGGCTCTCTCCTGCCTCTGGCGTTCCTGGTGCTTCTGGGTCTCTACGCTCCCAAACGCTGGCTCAGCGGCAAGGTCAAAAGCCGCCAGCAGGCTATCCAGCGCAAGCTGCCGGACGCACTCGACATCATCGTCGTCTCCATGGAGGCAGGCCTGGCTCTGGACAGCGCCATGGCCAAGGTCTTGGAGAAGATGCAGGGTCCGCTGAGCGAGGAGATCCAGCGCACCCTGCGCGAGATTCACCTGGGCAATTCCCGACGCGAGGCGCTGCGCGAGCTGGGGGCCCGTACCGGCGTCAAGGACCTGATCGCGGTCATGGCGTCGGTCATCCAGGCCGACCAGATGGGCGTCAGCATGGCCCAGACGATGAGGACCCAGGCGGACGAGGCGCGGCTGCGCCGCCGCCAGCGGGCGGAAGAGCGGGCTCACCAGGCCGCGGTCAAGATGCTCTTCCCGCTGGTGCTGTTCATCCTGCCGAGCGTGATGATCGTCACCATCGGCCCGGCGGCGCTGACGATCTATCACCAATTCACGTCGGGGCTGTTCTAGAGATGCTGCTGTTTGTCAGCGCGCTTGCCGCGTTCCTGCTGCTGCTGCTGGCCCTGAAGCTGTCCGAGCGCCTGACGCTGCGCCTGAAGGTCTTGGCCGGGGTTACGGTTGGGAAGCAGCAGAAGTCCTGTCCGCACCTCGGCCTGGCCGAGGACCCGTTTACGCACGCGCCCAAGCCGTCGGAAGACCACCGCTGCTACCTGTGGATGCAGCGTGACCGGATCGACCTGGTGCACCAGAAGGGTTTCTGCCTGACCGCGGCGCATCACAAGTGCCCATGGCTGACGGTGCGCCGTCCCGGAGTCACGCCGCCGTTGTGGCAGAGGCTGCCGTCGAGCGGCGCGCTGATCGCGGGCCAATCCTGGGCTCTGCTCGTCAGCGGCGCCGGCACAGCCTGGCGCCTCGTCTCGGCCGCGTGCACGCGGATCCCGGGGCTCGGCCGGCGAGCCGGCGGAGGCCTTCAGCGCTGCCTGGAGCGTGCCTCCGTGCTGGCTCGGTCGCGAGGCATCGTCGCCCGGCGAGTCCTGGTCAGGGCCGCGGTCTGGCTGCTGGTGCAGGGGGCGCAGCTCCAACGAGCGCTGTTTCGGGCGCTGCTGATCGGGGGCCGAGCAGCAGGCAGAGGGTTAGCCCGAGTGTGCTCCTCCGTCGCCTGCTCCCTCGGTCAGGCCTGGGCCAAGCGAGAAGCGCGGCCGGCCGCGAGCGACCTCACACCCCGCAAGCTGGTCGAGATGGACGTGCAGGTAGTTCCGGCGCGGGTCGCGATCGTCGAGCCGGCGAACGACATGGCCATCTCGAGTGTCGCGGCGGCTCCGGCGCCGGGGCCCGTGCCGGCGTCCACTCCGGCAGTCCACTCGCTGGAGCAGCTGGAGGAGCTGCTCCGCGAGGGCGTGGCTGCGTTGGACGGCGCGGAAGAAGCGCTGGCCTATCACCTATTCTGCAAGGCCAGCGCCTGCCGTCCGCCGGCACAGGCCGGTGCGATGGCCGCTCAGTACACCGAGCTGCTGACCCGCGCCTGGTTCTGGCGGGCCAAGACGGCCGAAACCGTGGAAGACGTGGTGCATTCGCTGCAGCAGGGCCTGATCTTGGCGCCGGATAACCTCCAGATGCAGGCGCATCTTGCTTGGGCTCAACAGCGCCTGAATCGCGAGCGAAGGCTGCAGTCCACGCCGTCCGGCCAGCCCTGGACCTCACAACCCACTTCACCGCTGACCCTCTCGACGTCGGCCGTCTATCGTGCGCCGGTGACGCGGCCCGGAGGTGGGCCGGTGGTTCTCGATCTGATCCGAATGGCGGGCGGCTTTGCCGCGCTGGCCCTGGCGGCCCTGTGGATGACGGCGGGCGTCTTCCCGGCGCTCCGTACGATCGCTTCGAGCTTGCCGGCGGCCGATCAGGCGCTGCTTCAGCGGCTGATTCTGAGCATCAATCCGGCGGCGCTGCCCGGCAAGGGGCACCTGCCATTGCCACTGCTCAACTACGACCTTGGCCTGTCCCTGCCCTTCGTGCTGGCCTTCCTGTTCGTGTTCACTGCGCGTGGCCTGATGGACGGAGACGCCTGGGCGCGTGGGGGTTCCCTGCTGCTGGCCGGTCTCGGCGGCTGGCTGTGCACCGCGGCGGTGACGAACGCCGACGCTGGGCGGCTGGGCGTTGGCTTGTGCGCGGGAATGATCGTGGCGGCCATGCTGGGCCGTTTCCAGCAGCATGCGGTCCCCGGATCTTCACCGGAAGTACTACTGCCGAGTCCTACGTTTGGCAGAGGAGTGGGTCGATGAGGTGCCATTTCGTCCTAGGTTGTCCCCTACCCATAACCCCTTGCCGTTATATGCCACAAGTAGGTGGTTCACTCCGGCGCATTTCATGCGATCGGGGTGAATCCAGAAACACGGGACGGTCGCAAGAGGCACGGACATCAAACGACAGGCAGGTTTGGTCTGGCTTCCGGTGGTGGAGTGGTGTCGGATATTCAGGTTCTAGTTCAGCGGGCGCAAGCCAACGATCGTGCAGCTTTTGGCGAGCTGTACGAGCTGTTCTGCCCGAAGATTTACAGCTACATGTCGTATCACCTGAACGGCCGATCGGAGGCGGCTGAGGATCTGACTGAAGAGGTGTTCATGAAGGCGTTGCAGAGCCTGGGCAGCTTTCAGTTTCGAGACGTTCCGTTCTCGTCCTGGTTGTATCGGATAGCGCACAACCACCTAATCGATCACATTCGAGCGACCAAGAAGCAGCAGTCCGTAGCTCTTGAAGACGCCGAGCACCTGCTCTTCGCTCGGGATCGCTTGGATGGCCGTTTGGACCGGCAGACGCTGACCACCGCGCTCAGCAAGATCACCGGCGAGCAGCGGCAGATCGTCATCATGCGCATCATTCAGGGCCTCAGCATCACCGAGACGGCCAAAGCTGTGGGCAAGAGTGAGGACTCCGTCAAGCAGCTGCAGAGCCGCGGTTTGAAGGCTCTCAAGCGGGTCCTGGAAAGCGAGCCAGCAGCAAGATGATCGATCCGTTCGAAAAGGCCCTGTCGGACTTCATTGACACTTTGCCGGAGGACCCGGCGGATGCCCAAGGGCTGCTGGACAGGTCGGCGCCTTTCCAGGGCAAGGGAGACCTGCCCGAGCTGGCGGAGTTCGCGACCCTGCTGCGCGCCGTCCCGGCTCCGGCGCCTTCGCCGGAATGGCTGGCGGCATCCAAGGCCAGGCTGATGGCGGCGCCGATCCTGCCGCCTGAGAAGCGCAGCGGCTTCACCTGGTTGGGCACCATGTTCCTGCCACTCGCTCAACTCAGCTTCCCTTCGCTGCGGGCGCTGGCCGCTCCTTCGTCGCCCTTGGCCCGAGCGGCGGTGGCGATGGTCGTGCTGGTGGCCATGCTTTCAGCTGCGTATTCACAATCCGGCGTCAGCCCCCTGCTGCAGGTGACCGGACAGCAGCGGGCGGCAGATTCGCAGGTGGACGCCGAACGAGCCATCAGCCTGGCCCAGCTCGAGGTGACCCAGCTTACCGAGCAGCGAGAGAACAACGTGGCCGGTGCCTACATCAAAGGCACTCCTCGCGACGTGGTTCTGCTCGCGCAGTACTTTTCGGCGGCGGACGCGGCTATCCAGAATGCGCCGGCCGACCAGCAGGCCCGCCTGCGCTCCCAGCTGCAGGGTGTGACCCGGTCCATACGTTTCGACGGCGTGGTCGATTCCGTGTCCGGGAGCTCGGCCAGCGTCAGCGGCGTGCCGGTGGTGCTCGACCAGCAAACGGCCGATCGTGTGAAGGCCGGTCGGGCCGTAAGCATGGTGGTATCCGTAGGGGCCGATGGGCAGCTGCATGCAGTCGACGTCAATCCCTCGCCTGCTGCCCAGTCTCGTCATGCCTCGACCAGCAGTGCGAATCCATCGCCCGCATCGGTGTCGCGGGCGTCCGCGGCCGCACCCTCCAGCGCGGCGCCGAGCGGCGCCCCGGCTTCACCTGCGCCGTTGCCATCATCGCCCGCCACGGGGACTTCCGGAGCGGTGACTCCCGTCACCACGTCACCTTCCACCAGCGGCGTCATCGTTTCGAGCGGCGATCAAGCGCCGAGCAGCGGCAGTGGAGGCGATGCCGGCCGGAAGTCCGACCGGTCGAAGCCAGGCGCGAACAACACTGGGGACGGTGACAGTAGCGGGACTGGCGTGGCAGCGACCTACGTCAACGTCCCGCTTCCAAGCGCCGTGCCCACCGTGGCGAGCGCTCGGGGAAGCGACGCCGACGGCGGCAACGCTTCCAGCCAGAGCGGGTCTGCTGTCACGAACAGCCGTGCGCTGCTGCTGACGGTCTTCGCTTCGCCACCGCCGGTTCCGGCGCCGCCGCCCGCTTCGGGCAGCCCAGCGGATGGCGCACCGGCGGGGGGCATCACGCTGCCCCCGCTCCCGCCCGCGGCACAGCTCGCTTCACTGGCCGCGTCCGACGATGGAGGCAGCTCCAAAGGTCAGGGACAGATCGCCAACGTTCAGGCCCTGCTTGCTCAGGACCAGCCCAAGCACGACCAGTCGAGCCCACCCGCTCCGCCGCTGCCGCCGGCCGCCGCGGCGAGGCTGCAGGACAGCGGCCACAACGTTGCTGCGCCCCCCATGGCGGCGGTTCCTCCTCCCTCGTCGAGCCAGGCCCATCCGGCGCCTCCGGCCGCGCCTTCCCATCCTGCGCCACCGAGCCACGCTGGGCCTCGAAACGACGGAGGCGGCAAGGGGAAGAAGTAGGCCTGCGAGCGGGCGGCAGCCGTCCGGTCAGGCGCCCTGTTCATTCGGTCAATAACGAGGCTGGAAGTAGTGCGTTAGCCTTGAGGGAGTGAGCTTTTCCGGCCGGTTGGGCCCGGGTGCCGGGCCTTGGCAGTGCTAGAGCTGACCAGCTCTTTTCCGTTTCGCATCGTCGACCATCACCTGCACACGCGCTGGTCGGATGGCAGTCTGAACCCCGCCGACCTGGTGGAGATCGCCCGGCAGAAGGGCTATCGCATCGGTGTCTCCGATCATGCGGGGCCGCGCCAGACCGGTATCCAGGAACACAACTTCGACGCCTACCTGGCCGATCTCGGGCGCTATCCGGTGTATCGAGGGGTCGAGTTCGACGTGGCGTATGGCTTGACCTTCGACAGCGGCCGGGCGGCAGAGCTCGACTACGTCATCGGCTCGCTGCATGGGGTCATGCGCGAAGGCCAGTACCGGCCGCTCGATGGCATGTTTGCCTGGCAGCAGCGTGGCGCGACGTACGTCCCGGACGTCGACCTATCCGATCCCGAGGTGTGGATCGGCGAGTGGCTGAGCATCCTGGACCTGTGCTTTCGGACGACGCCGGTCGATATCCTCGGCCATCCCACCTTGACGCCGATCCTGCCGCTCGATCCGGACCCTGAAAAGGCCTACCGCGTGGAGTGGGAGGAGCGCTTGTGCGAGCTGGTGGTCGAGCATCAGGTGGCCCTGGAAATCAGCGGCCGCTACAGGCTGCCCCACGAGCGCCTGCTGCGCATGGCTAAAGATATGGGCGCGATCTTTGCGGTGGGGAGCGATGGCCACCACAGTAAGCAGATCTGCGACCTTGACTATCCGCTGGAGATGATCGACCGGCTGGGCATTCCGCCGGAGCAGATATTCAATGTGGAGCACAGACCGAGACGCGCGGCGGCCGCATAACATCCCTGCCGGGAGGCCGTTTTGCAGGTGGTAGAATTCCTCGGCTCTAGAGTGCGTCCTGTCGCGACGCACTCGTTTCTTGTTCGCGACTTTTAACTTCAAAGGAGTCTTAGCGCATGGGGATTGTTTGGCTCGTACCTATCGCCGGGCTGGGGGCGATCTTGTTCGCCATCTACCTGGCCAGGGACGTGCTCAGCCGAGACCCGGGAACGCCTGCGATGCAGCAGGTGGCCGGTATGATCTTCGAGGGGGCCATGGCCTTCCTCAGCCGGCAGTACCGCACCATCGCGACGCTGGCCCTGGTGACCGCGGTGGTTATCGGTGTCCTCGTTGGAGCGTTTGACAAGAACACCACCGAGGGAGTGCTGACGGGTATCGCCTTCCTCCTGGGGGCGTTCTGCTCGTCCATTTCCGGGTACATAGGGATGTACATCTCGGTCCGTTCGAACCTGCGTACGGCGGCCGCTGCACAGCGATCGCTCAAAGATGCCATCACCGTGGCGCTACGTGGCGGAGCGGTCTCGGGCTTCCTGGTCACAGCCCTGAGCCTGCTGGGAGTTGCCGGCATTTTCGGGCTGTACAGCAACATTCTGGGCAACCCGCCTGAGCAAACGCCCTTCCTGATCGTGGGTTACGGCTTTGGCGCCAGCTTCGTAGCCCTGTTCGCCCAGCTCGGCGGCGGCATCTACACCAAGGCTGCCGACGTCGGCGCCGACCTGGTCGGCAAGGTGGAGGCCGGCATCCCGGAAGACGACCCGCGGAACGCGGCCGTGGTGGCGGACCTGGTGGGCGACAACGTGGGCGACTGCGCCGGCCGTGGCGCCGACCTGTTCGAATCCATGTCTGCCGAGAATATCGGCGCCATGATCCTGGGCGTGGCCATCTTCGCCGCTACGAAGAACATCGCCTGGATCTTCTTTCCGCTGGTCCTGCGATCGTTCGGCATCATCGCCACGATCGTCGGGCTGCTGACTGTGCCGGTCTTTGCCCGACCGGGCAAGGACGCCATGTCAGCCCTCAACGGCGGCTATTACGTCGTATCGGCGCTGTCCATAGTGGGCCTGGGCATCACCACCAACGTCATGATGGGCTCGGCCTGGGCGTGGTTCTTCATCTGCGGTTTGATTGGCATCGGCGTCGGCATCTGCTTCGTGTACATCACGCAGTACTACACGGCCGGTTCATGGAGGCCGGTGCAGGAAATCGCCCGGGCCTGTATGACCGGCCCAGCCACGACCATCATCACCGGTACGGCGGTTGGCTACGAGACCACGGCGGCCACGGCGGTCGTGATTGGCTCCGCACTGGTCGGCGCCTACTTCGTCGGCTCGGCCTCGGGCCTGCCCAATGCAGGCATCTACGGCACCGCTGTGGCCACCATGGGCATGCTCATGTCGGCCGCGTACGTGCTCGCCATGGATACGTTCGGCCCTATCACCGATAACGCGGGCGGCATCACCGAGTTCTCGCAGGCTCCCAAAGAAGCTCGTGAGATCACCGATGCGCTCGATGCCGTTGGCAACACCACCAAGGCGCTGACCAAGGGCTACGCGGTCGCGTCGGCCGGCCTGGCGGCGTTCCTGCTGTTCAGCGCCTACCTCGACCGGGTCAAGGAGCTCCTAGGCTGTCTTACGCCACAGTCTCCGCTGCCGGCCCGCCTGAATGGGGTCATCCCCAACTGCGGCGCGGCCCTGCCGGTCAACCTGTCGTTCGTCGAAGTCTTCGTGGGCGCGTTGCTGGGCGCGATGCTGGTGTACCTGTTCAGCTCGCTGGCCATTCGCGCCGTGGGCACCGCGGCGGCGAAGATCATCGAAGAAGTGCGCCGCCAATTCCGCGATGACCCGGGCATCATGCAGGGCACGTCCAAGCCGGACTACGGCCGCGCAGTGGATATCACCGCCCGCGCCGCGCTGCGGGAGATGGTTGCCCCCGGCCTGCTGGCCGTGCTCATGCCGGTGGTCGTGGGTCTCATCTTCCGAGCGACCGGCGGTGAGAACGGCAATGCCGGCTGGGAGTCGGTCGCCGGCCTGCTGATGGTGGGCACGATCGCCGGCGTCATCCTGGCGACGTTCCTCAACAACAGCGGCGGCGCCTGGGACAACGCCAAGAAGTTCATTGAATCCGGCCACCTGCGAGACGCCTCCGGGCAGGTGCTCGGGAAGGGCTCCAGCGCGCACGCGGCCGGCGTTGTGGGCGATACCGTGGGCGATCCCTACAAGGACACCGCGGGCCCCTCGCTGCACGTGTTGGTCAAGCTGCTCAGCACCATCACGCTGGTGCTTGCGCCGCTCTTCGTCTAGAGACGCCAAAGCAAAAGGGGGCGGGCCACTCGGCCCGCCCCCTTTCGCATCTCCAGCCGTTAGACTGGCAAGGTGTCCAATGAGTCCGCGGCCGAGGTGGTGAGATCAGCGGACGAGCCGCTTACGGCCCGTCTCTATGCGGAGCTGGAGCTCGACCCGGCAGCTCCGCTGCAGATCCTGCAGGCTAAAGCGCTGCTGGAACCTGGCCAGCTCGGCATGACGCCAATCCATCTGCTGAACCCCAGCTCAGCGCTGCTGCTCGTTGGAGTGGCTGGCGAAGACCAGGAGGCGCTGCGGCGGGCGCTGGCGCAGGTGTATCCGGAAAGCCATCCCATGCACGAGACCAGCTCGGGCTGGCTGGTGCCGCCGCTGCCTCCTCTGCAGCACGGCTCCTATCTCAATGCGATCGAGTATGTGACGGAGCGGCTGCGCGCGCCCAACGGCTGTCCCTGGGATCGCGAGCAGGACCACAAGAGTATTCGCAGCTACCTCCTCGAAGAGTGCTATGAGACCCTCGAGGCGCTGGATAGCGGCGACAGCGCCAAGCTGGCAGAAGAGCTGGGCGATCTGTTGATGCAGGTGCTGCTGCACTCCGAGATAGCCCGCCAGCGGGGCGAGTTCGACCTGCGCGACGTGGTGTTGGGCATCACCTCCAAGCTCGTGCGGCGCCACCCGCACGTCTTTGGAGACGTCAAGGCCGATACGCCGGGCCAGGTGCTGGCCAACTGGGACGAGATCAAGAAGAGCGAGCGGCCCAAGCACCAGTCCATCCTGGCCAGCGTGACGCCCGCCATGCCGGCCTTGGCCTATGCCCAGGAAGTGTCCGAGCGGGCCGCGCGGCAGGGGTTCGAGTGGCCCGATATCGAAGGTGTCATCGCCAAGATCCATGAAGAGATCGGTGAGCTGGCTGCCGCTGAGAGCGCGGCCGAAGTGGTCGATGAATTCGGCGATCTGCTGTTCAGCCTGGTCCAGGTGGCGCGCTGGCGGGGCTTCGAAGCCGAGGATGCCCTGCGCGAGGCCAACCGGAAGTTCCGCTCACGCTATCAGACGATGGAGCGGCTCCTATCCGAGCGCGGTAGCTCGATGAAGGACATGGACATCGGCCAGATCGAAGAGCTATGGGAGGAAGCCAAGCACATCGTTCGGGCTGCGCCCGCCCATTAGCGATCGATGATCGTCGATGCCCACGTCCACCTGTTTCCACCGCGGGTAGCCGCGGAGCGCGCGCAGTACGTGGCGCAAGACGCCTGGTTCAATCAGCTGTACGCGCGGCCGGGTGTGCGCCTGGCAACGATGGAAGAGCTGCTGCCCAGCATGGATGCCGCCCGGATCGACTGCTCGGTCGTGGCGGCTTTTCCCTGGGCCGACCAAGCGCTGTGCGAGGAGCACAACGCCTACTACCGTACGCTCAAGTCCGAGCGCCTGGCCAGGCTGGCCGTGGTGCAGCCGCGGGCCAGGCAGCGAGCGTTGGACGAGTTGCGGCGCTGTCTCGACAGCGGTTTCGCGGGGTTGGGCGAGATGAACGTCGATGCCCAGGGCGTGGAGCTAGCCGACGACGACGCCTGGGGTCCGCTGGTGGAATGCCTGGTCGAGGCCGGAGGCACGTTGCTGCTGCACGCCAGCGAGCCGGTGGGCCACGACTACCCCGGGAAGGGCAGGAACACGCCGGACAAGATCTACGCCTTTGCCCTGAAATACCCGGAGCTCAGGATCGTGGCCGCGCATTGGGGTGGCGGCCTGCCCTTCTATTACCTCATGCCCGAGCTGGGCCCGACCTTGCCCAACCTGTACTTCGACTCGGCGGCCACCGAGTACCTGTACGACGTACGGGTATTCCCAACGGCGATTGCCGCCGCTGGTCCTGAAAGGGCGATCTTCGGCAGCGATTTCCCGCTGCTCGGTCAGGATCGGAGCCTGAAGCACGTCCGCTCGGCAGGCTTGCCGGCCGAGACGCTTGCGGCGCTGCTTGGCGACAACGCGGCATCGGCCTACCGTTTGTGAGTGAGCGGGCCTGCTCGATCCACTGAGCGCTTGGTGGCGGCGAGCGATTCCGCTGGGCATCGAGCGACGTCTCTGGCCGCGCTCGCCGGCTTCGGGCTCCTGCTCGCCGGTGGATTCACAGGGCTGTGGGTTTCCGCGGATCGTTCCAGCAGCTCGCTCAAATTGGCGGCGTTCGGGCTGGCTGCCGCGCTCTACTTCGGTCTGGCGCGGCTGCACGGGCGCGCTCTCCGAGCCGCCTGCTGGCTGGCCGTAGGTTGTGCATTGCTGGCTGCGCTCCTTGGGGACGTGCTGGTGGACCGCAACGCCTGGAAGCTCAATACGCTCAATCGAACGGTGTATGGATGGTTCGCCGGCATCCCCCGCTTCACCGATCTGGCGCTCAACCAGAACGCGGTCGCGGCCGTGCTGATCCTCGCCGTGCCGCTGGCACTTGCGCTGGCGGCCAGTCCGTTGCGCTTTCGCTGGCGGCTGCTGGGGGGCGCAGCCACGGCATTGCTGACCTTCGAGCTGCTGTTGACGGAGTCACGGGCGGCGCTGCTCAGCCTTGGCCTGGCGCTTTGCCTACTGGTGTTTGGCCTGCGCGGGCGCTGGCGTTGGTTGTGCCTGCTGGCGCCGGTGGTCGCCCTCCTGATCGTCAGCAGCGGCGCGCTGGGCGTATCCTTCCGCTTGGGCCTGCTGCCGACCGGCGAAAGCAGCGCAGAGCGCCTGGCCATCTGGCGCAGCACGCTCAGCATGATTCGCGACGCTCCCTTGACCGGGATTGGGTTAGGCCTGTTCCAGCAGGTCTATCCGCTTTACATCGAGCCCGCCTACCACACCATCCATCCGCATGCCCACAACCTGCTCCTGCAGACGTACGTGGATGCCGGGCTCGCCGGCTTTGTCGGCATGGTGGTGCTGATAGCCGTGTCTGGCCGGCAGCTGCTGCGCGTCGTGAGAAGTGCCGAAGGGCCCGACCGCTGGCTGGCATTGGGCGCAGCCACGAGCAGCGTGGCGATGCTGATCCACGCGCAAGTGGACAGCTATTTCGCCGGTGATGCTCGGACCTACTATCTCATGTTCGTGCCGCTCGGACTGCTGGCCGCGGCCTGCCCCCGTAGCGCGCCGGCGCGCATCAGTTGGGGGTTCGAGCGGCACGCCTGGCGTTGGGCAGGCGCCGGGCTGGCCGCCGTGCCGCTGCTGTCGTTCGGCTGGATGGATCGCCTGCCGGGGCTGGTGTGGACGAATGCCGGGACCGTTCAGCGCATCAAGTCCGAGCTGGTCCGCAGTGGCGACGAGGCCAGGGCCGCCCGTTTGGATTTCGAGCGCGCCTCGGAGCTGGGCCGCGGAGGATGGGCAGCCGAGCGCGGACTCGGTCTGCTGGCGCTGGATGAAGGCGATTATGCGATGGCCGCCAAGCATCTCGCGGCTGCCGCCGCCAGCTCCTCCGATCCGCGGCTGCTGTTCGATCTGGGCTTAGCTCGTTTGCGATCCGGCGATCGGGCCGGCGCCATCGACTCGTGGAGGCTTGCCGGGGCGGTGCCCCGATTGGTGCGGGATGCCGAGCGCGCGCAGGACGGTTCACAGCGGGAGGCGCAGCTTCGCCTCGCCCTGGACGTGTCGCCCCAGGACCCCGATGCCCTGGATGCGCTGTCGCAGTTCTATCTGGAGCAGGGACGCTGGCCGGACGCCGAGCCGCTGTTGGAGCGAGAGGCCCGCGGCGCCAGGCCGGACAAGCGAATGTTCGCCGACGTCCTGCTGGGCCTGGGCGCCTTTCGGCGGCGGTCCAACGTGGACGAGGCCAGGGACCGGCTGCTCTCAGCAGCGGCGGACGATCCCGAGAGTGAGGCCCCGTACCGCGTGCTGGCCTGGGCACTGCTGGCGGATGGCCAGCTGGCCGAGGCTGAGAATTGGCAGGCTCGGGCCGACGGGGTGCTGGCTCGGACCCAGCAGCCGTCCGACCTGGCCGGTCAGGCATATGAGCTGCTGGGCATGCCCGAGGAGGCCGCCGCGGAGTATCAGCGCGTCGCCACTGGGCCGTATCCCGACCCCATCGGCCATTACCGGCTGGGCCGCTTGTATGAACGCCAGGGACAGCTGGATACCGCCATCGCCGAGCTGACGGCGGCCAGCCGGGCCATCCCTAACCAGGAGGACTTCCGTCAGTCGTTGGCCGAGGCTTACGACGCTCGGGGCGACGCATTGCTGGCGCGCCACGAATGGCAGGCGGTCCTGGATCTCGACCCTGGCAACCCCGCTGCCAGGATGGCCCTCGGAAAGGTGGTAGTCCAGCGGTAAGCTCGCCCGGTGCGGTGCAGCCTGGTCCTACACCCCCAGCAGGCTGTCGCGCATGATGTCGAAGTTCTCCATCGCCCGGCCCGTGCCGATGGCAACGCAGTTGAGGGCGTGCTCCGCCACATGGCAGGGAACGCCGGTGACAGACGTAAGCAGCTTGTCGACGTTGCGCAGCAGCGAGCCACCTCCGGTCATGACCATGCCCTTGTCCATGACGTCCGACGAAAGCTCGGGCGGGGTCTGCTCCAGCACGGTCTTCACTGCTTCCGTCACGGCTGCGACCGGATCGCTGATGGCGTCGACGATCTCGTTGGTTCGGACGGTGACTGTCCGTGGCAAGCCCAGCAGCTGATCGCGGCCGCGCACCTCCATTTCCAGCTCGTCCTCCAGCCGTGTGGCGCTGCCGATGTTGATTTTGATCTCCTCGGCCGTTCGCTCTCCGATCATCAGGTTGTAGCGGCGCTTGATGTACGCGGCGATGACGTCGTCGAAGCGGTTGCCGCCGACGCGTACTGAATGCGAGGTGACGATGCCGTTGAGCGAGATCACGGCCACCTCGGTCGTCCCGCCGCCGATGTCGATGATCAGGTTGCCGCTGGCCGCGGAGATGGGCACGCTGGCCCCGAGCGCCGCCGCCAGCGGTTCCGGGATGAGGTAGGCCACACGCGCGCCCGCGGCCATGGCCGCGTCGTGAACGGCGCGACCCTCCACGTTGGTCACTCCCGAGGGGATGCAGATCATGACCTCCGGCTTGACCAGGCGGAAGCGCCCGCACACCTTGCCGATGAAATAGCGCAGCATAGCCTCGGTGATGACGTAGTCGGCGATCACGCCGTCGCGCATCGGCCGGGTCACGGTGATGTTGCCCGGTGTACGGCCGAGCATCATCCTGGCTTCGTTGCCCACCGCGACGATCCGGTTCTCGGAGTTGGAGATGGCTACTACCGAGGGCTCATTGAGGACGATGCCCTTGCCCTTTACGTAGACCAGGACGTTGGCCGTGCCGAGATCGATGCCAATCTGCTTTTCGAACATGCTTCCTTCGGATTACTGGTCTGAGATGCTGGCGCCGAGCTGCGAGATCTTGCTCACGATGTCGGTGTAGCCGCGCTCGATGTGCTGGGTGTCAGTGATGACAGTCTGCCCTCCGCCTACCAGGGCAGCAATGATCAGCGCAGCGCCCGAGCGGATGTCCAGCGCCTGGACCTCCGCTCCATGAAGCCGTGAGGGGCCGTAAATGGTGGCGAACTGGCCCTCGACTTTCGAATGTGCCCCCATCTTGGACATCTCGTTCAGGTACAGCAGCCGGTCATTGTAGAGGATCTCATGGATCAAGCTTTCGCCACAAGCCTGCGTGAGCAGCGCTCCGAACGGTGCCTGCAGGTCTGTAGGGAAGCCTGGATAGGGGAAGGTCGTAAGGACCGTTGGCTGGACGGGTCCCTTCGAGCGGATCAGCAGGCTGTCCCAGCGCTGGGTCACGTCCACGCCGACCTCCTGGAGCTTCTCGCACACCGCTTCCAAGTGATCGCAGAACACCCGCTCCAGGGTGACTTCTCCCCCGGTCGCTGCCGCCGCGATGGCCAGCGTCCCCGCCTCGATGCGATCCGGAATAACCCGGTAGCGGCAGCCGTGCAGCTGCTTGACGCCTTCGATCTCCAGCTGGTTGGCGCCGACCCGCTGGATCTTGGCTCCCATGAAGTTCAGACAATCGATCAGGTCGATGACTTCCGGCTCGGGCGCCGCGTTCTTGATGGTGGTGTGGCCCTCGGCCAGGCAGGCGGCCATGACCACGTTCTCAGTGCCCGTCACGCTGGGATAGTCGAGGAAGATCTTGGTTCCCCGGAGGTGGGCGGCCGTGCACGAATAGGTGCCCTCGGATTGGCTGATGGCCGCGCCCAGCGCCTGGAAGCCCTTGATGTGCATGTCGATGGGCCGGTAGCCCAGCACGTCGCCGCCCGGCGCCGGGGAATGGCCCTCACCGAATCTCGCCAGGAGGGGTCCCATGACCGTGAAGGACGCGCGCAGCTTGCGCACGTGCTCGTCGGGCGCGCGATAGTTGGTAACGCCGCTCGCTTCGATGGTAAGCCGCGGCGGAGTGGCCGAGCGATCCATCTCCACACGTGCTCCCAGGCCGCGCAGCACGTCCGACATCGTGTGCACGTCCTCGATGTCCGGCACGTTCTCGAGGACGATCTCCTCGCCGGTGAGCAGCGCCGCCGCCATGATGGGCAGCGCCGCGTTCTTCGAGCCGCTGATGGTGACGTCACCCCTGAGTCGGGTGCCGCCTTCAATGTGAATGGCGCTCATCGGCAGGAGTCAGCCCCGGAAGGGTGGGTGGGGGGCGAGTAGGCAGGCTTCAAGGCTTCGCCGACCATTATGACCGAGGCGGGCCACCCAACGACCACGTCTCCGTTTCGCCTGCCGCCTGCCGCAGTCGCTACGGGCTTGTTTCGGGGACGGGTCGCGTCCGTCGCCGGCGTTCGGCGACGCGCAGCCGAACGGTTGCGCGCTCGATAGCGGCCTGCACGGCCGCCTGAGCCTGATGGTCCTTCAGCTCGGCCATGTGCCGTCGCGCGCGTTCCAGCGCTTCGCGCGCCCGGGTCACGTCGACTTCTTCGGCGCGTTCGGCGGCGTCAGCCAGGACGGTCACGTGGTCTGACTCGACCTGCAGCACCCCGCCCGAAACCGCCAGCGCCACCTCCTCGGGCCCTCTCTTGAGGCGCAGCTCGCCGGGTTTGAGGAGGGCAATCATGCGCGCATGATGCGGCAGGATGCCCACCGTCCCATCCACGCTGGGTGCGACCACCATGTCGGCAGTGTCGGACAGGACGCTGCGCTCCGCGGTGACGACGTCGACGAGGAGTGGCACGGTTAGCTGGCCGCCGCCTGCAGCGCCTCTTCGTGCTTCTCGCGGGCTTCTTCGATGGTGCCGACCATGTAGAAGTCCTGTTCGTTGAGGTCGTCGTGCTTGCCGTCGAGGATCTCGCGGAAGCCGCGCACCGTCTCCTTGACGGGCACGAACCGGCCCTGCAGTCCGGTGAACTGCTCCGCTACGAAGAACGGTTGGGTCAGGAAGCGCTGTATCTTGCGCGCGCGCTCCACCACGATCTTCTGGTCTTCGCTGAGCTCTTCGACACCCAGGATGGCGATGATGTCCTGCAGGTTCTTGTACTCCTGCAGCACGCGCTGCACGCCTCGGGCAACGCCGTAGTGCTCCTCACCCACCACACGGGGGTCGAGGATGGTCGAGGTCGAAGACAGCGGGTCGACGGCGGGATAGAGGCCCTGGTCGGTCAGCGCGCGCTCCAGGGCGATGGTGGAATCGAGGTGGGTGAAGGCTGCCACCGGCGCGGGATCCGAGTAGTCGTCCGCTGGGATGTAAACGGCCTGCATGGAGGTGATGGAGCCCTTCTTGGTGGAGGTGATGCGCTCCTGCAGGGCGCCCATCTCGGCGGCGAGTGTCGGCTGGTAGCCCACGGCCGAAGGCATGCGGCCGAGCAGCGCCGAAACTTCCGAGCCGGCTTGAACGAAGCGGAAGATGTTATCGATGAACAGGAGGACGTCCTGCCCCTCTTCGTCGCGGAAGTATTCGGCCAGGGTGACGCCAGTCAGGCCGACGCGCAGGCGCGCTCCTGGCGGCTCGTTCATCTGGCCGAACACCATAGCGGTTCGGTTGATGACGCCCGATTCCGACATCTCGTGATAGAGGTCGTTGCCTTCGCGCGTACGCTCGCCCACGCCGGCGAACACGGAGTAGCCGCCGTGCTCGGCTGCGATGTTGCGGATCAGCTCCTGGATGATGACCGTCTTGCCCACGCCGGCACCGCCGAAGGCCCCCACCTTGCCTCCCCTGAGGATTGGCGCGATGAGGTCGATGACCTTGATGCCGGTCTCGAACAGCCTCGGCTGCGTCTCCTGATCTTCGAGGGATGGCGCATGGCGATGGATGGGATAGTGCATCTCGGTGACGACCGGGCCCTTCTCGTCGATGGGCTCGCCCAGCACGTTGAAGATGCGGCCTAACGTGGCCTTGCCGACCGGCACCTTGATGGGCGCGCCGGTATCGATGGCGATCGTCCCGCGGCGGACACCGTCCGTCGAGGACATGGCCACGGCGCGCACCCAGTTGTTGCCCAGCTGCTGCTGGACTTCGAGGGTGATGGCCGGCCCTTCGGCGTGGCCGTTGGATCCGGCGCTCTCGCCACTAACCTGGGCCTCGGCGTGAATGATGATGGCGTTGTAGATGGCCGGGAGTTGATCGGGCGGAAATTCGATGTCCACGACCGGTCCAATTACCTGGACCACCTTGCCCTGTGCTGCCATTGCTGTTTGTCTCCTCCGAGTCGCTGAACGCTACGCGCGGAACGCCGCGAGCGCAAATTTGGTCGTTGGTGCTGTGCTTCTCATGACTTGGCCATCGCTTCGGCTCCGGCGGCGATCTCCGCAACCTCTTTGGTGATAACCGCTTGCCGGACTTTGTTGTAGGTCAGGGTGAGGTTATCGATGACCTCATGAGCGTTGTCTGTGGCGTTGCGCATGGCCACCATCTGAGCGGCGAAGAAGCTGGCGGTGGATTCGAGCTGCGCCTGGTAGATGATCGTCTCGACATAACGCGGCAGGAGCTGCTCCAGCACGCCCGCCGGGCTTGGCTCGAAGATGAAATCGCGCGCGGCCGCTTTCGCTTCGTGGCTGGGCGGCTCAACGGGCAGCAGCTGCTTGACGACGGGCTGCTGGCTGACAACGGAGACGAACTGGGTGTAGATCAGCGTTACCCGGTCGAACTCCTGGGCGGCGTAGCCGCTGGTGACGATCTGGGCGATGGGGCGAATGTCGCCCAGCGCAGGCCGGTCGGGTAAGGTGGTGAACTCGGCCAGCAGCTGCTGACGGCGGCGGAGCATGAAGTCTCGGCCTTTCTTCCCTACGGCAATGATCTGCACCGGGGAGCCGGCTTCGTGCAGCACGTATTGGGCCGCGCGCCTGGTGATATTGCCCGGCAGAGGTCCAGCCAGGCCGCGATTGGGTGAGACCAGGATCACCGCCGTGTTCTTCACTGGCCTGACCTGCAGCAGCGCCGGCGTCTCGCCATCGGTACTGACGCCGGCGAGGTCGGCGAGGATGCTTTCCATGCTGTGCACGAACGGCCGGCTAGCCATGACCTGCTCTTGCGCTCGGCGAAGCCGGGACGCGGCCACCGTCTCCATGGCCTTGGTGATCTGCGCGACGTTGCGGACGGAGCGAATCCGCCGCCGAATATCTCTCAGTGACGCCATGGCAGCTTATGCCAGCGCCGGCGACGCGCTGGCGCGTCCGCTGGCAGTCATCGTCATCTCGCCGCGCATGGTGCGCGATTGTGGTCTAGCGTTCACGCTTTCTGGCCTGGCTCTCCCGCCGTTCCTAAAACGTCGTGGTCCGTTTGAATTCCTCGATGGCGGCACGCAGCTCCTTTTCCGTTTCGGGGGAGATGGCTTTCTCAGTGGCGATGCGCTTGCCAATCTCGGGATGGCTGGCATCCATGAAGCGATAGAGCGCTTGCTCGAAGGCCTGGACCTTGTCCACGTCGACGTCATCGAGGTAGCCATTGATGCCGGCGAAGATGATCATGACCTCCTTCTCGAGCGGAAGGGGAGCGTACTGGCCCTGCTTCAGCAGCTCGGTTAGCCGCCGTCCGCGGTCGAGCCGCTGCTGTGTGGCCTTGTCCAGGTCGGAGCCGAACTGGGCGAAGGCGGCCAGCTCGCGATACTGCGACTGCTCCAGCTTCAACCGGCCGGCGACCTGCTTCATGGCCTTGGTTTGCGCGGCGGATCCAACGCGCGATACCGAGATGCCGACGTTGAGTGCCGGCCGTTGGCCGGCGTTGAACAGGTCGGACTCCAGATAGATCTGCCCGTCGGTAATCGAGATGACGTTCGTGGGGATGTATGCCGACACGTCGCCCAGCTGGGTCTCGATGATCGGCAGCGAGGTCAACGACCCACCGCCGTATTCGTCCGCCATCTTGGCCGACCGTTCCAGCAGGCGCGAGTGCAGGTAGAAGACGTCGCCGGGGAAAGCCTCACGTCCCGGCGGACGGCGCAGCAGCAGCGAGATCTGGCGGTAGGCCCAGGCGTGCTTGCTGAGGTCGTCATAGATGATGAGCGCCTCTTTGCCGTTGGCCATGAACTCCTCGCCGATGGCTGTGCCGGAGTAGGGCGCGAGGTACTGCAGCGAAGCCGAGTCGGACGCCGGAGCGGACACGATGATGGTGTGTTCCATGGCACCGAACTCTTCGAGCGTGCCGATGATCTGCGCGATCTTGGCGTTCTTCTGCCCGATGGCCACGTAGATGCAGATGAGGTCCTGGCCCTTCTGGTTGATGATCGTGTCGATGGCGATGGCCGTCTTGCCGGTCTGCCGGTCGCCGATGATCAGCTCGCGCTGTCCGCGGCCGATGGGGATCATGGCGTCGATCGCCTTGATGCCGGTCTGCACCGGGGTGTTCACCGACTTCCGATAGACGACCGATGGGGCAAGGTGCTCGACCGGCCGCGTCTTGGTGCTGGCGATAGGCCCCTTGCCGTCGATAGGCTGCCCCAGGGCATTGACCACCCGGCCAATCATGGCGTCGCCGACGGGAACCTCGACGATGCGCCCGGTGCTCCGAACCTGGTCGCCTTCCTGGATGCCGGTCTCGTCGCCTAGCAGGACGCAGCCGACGCTTTCCTCCTCCAGGTTGAGAGCCATGCCCATGACGCCGCCGGGAAACTCCACCAGCTCGTTGGCCATGACCCCCTGCAATCCGTAGACGCGGGCGATGCCGTCGCCAACCTCGACGACGCTTCCGACGCTGATCGGCGCGATCTGCTCGTCAAAATGCTCGATCTGCTGACGGATGACCGAGGAGATTTCTTCAGCGCTTACTTGGGCCATTGGATTCTCCAGAAATGCGATATCGGTAAGCCGGACATACCGGCGACGATGTCATGTGTGGGCCAGCAGCTCGCGTCGCATGCTGGCAAGCCGTGTCGTCAGGCTCGCATCGATGAGGACGTCGCCTACGCGGGCGATGAAGCCGCCCAGGATGGACTTGTCAATTCGGGGCTCGATGCGAATGGTCTTAGCGGTCAGGACTTCGAGCCGCTGTTTCAGCACGTCGAGCTGCTGGCGATCGAGCTCGACCGCCGTGGTCACCTCAGCGACGGCGATGTTGCGGTGCTCGTTGACCATGGCCTGCATGTCGCGCTCGATGTCGACGATGAGTCCTGCCACCTGGCGTTGGATCAGCAGGCGAGCGAGATTGAGCGCCAATGGCTCGACCTTCCCTCGCAGCAGCCGTTCGGCAACGGCCTCCTTTTCGCGCAGGCCAGGCTTGGGATCGGCCAGCAGTCTGGCCATGTCCGGATTGGTGAAGACAGCTCGGATTGTCGCCAGGTCTTCGAGCCAGCGGTCGAACGTGTTCTGATCCCTGGCAATGGCAAACACGCTTTCGGCGTAGCGCCGGGCGGTTGCACCTCGTAGCGCCATCTAGTTAGGGCTCACCATGGATCCGCTCTCGCCCTGGCCGGCCTTTTCCAGGAAGTCGCGGACGATCTGATAGTGCTGCGGGCCGGTCAAGCTCTGCTCCAGAACCTTGCCTGCCGCCAGGATAGCCAGATCGACTGCCTGGTGGCGAACGTCGGCTATGGCCCGGTCGCGCTCCAGTCGGATTTCGTCGCGCATGCGGGCCATGATTCGCTCGGCCTCGGCGCGCGCGTCCTCTCGGGCTTTCTCGGTGATTTGGTTGGCGGCGTGGGTAGCGGCATTGATGAGGTCGTTCGCCTCCTTCTTCGCCGCTTCGAGGGCCGCCGCGTTGGCTGCTCGGAGCTCTTCGGCCATCTTCCGCATGCGCTCCGCTTCGTCGACGCTCTCGCGGATCTTCGTGGCCCGCTGATCCATCAGCCGCAGGATCGGCTTGAACAGCAGCCGCTGCAGCAGGAACAGCAGGATGAGGAAGTTGACCATCTGGAAGATGAGCCGCGGCAGGTCGATTCCTAGTGCATCCACGCGGGTCTCCTTCTTGATTTCACGAGGCAGGCACCAAGTAGGGGCGACACACCGGTCGCCCCTACTTGCATTGCTGCGTTAAGTGCTAGTTTAGCCAGTGAAGGCCAGGACGAAGGCGATGATCAGGGCGTAGATAGCCACGGCTTCGGCCAGCGCCATGCCCAGAATCATGTTGGTCTGGATGCTGCCCGCGGCCTCCGGATTGCGGCCGATCGACTCCATGGCCCCTCGGCCCACCAGGCCGATGCCGATGCCAGGCCCGATGGCCCCAATGCCGATGGCTATGCCGGCTGCGAGCCTAGCTGCTGCGTGTACGTCCACTTGGACGGCTCCTTTCTTCCGAGGGCCTCTGCCCTCTTGGCTCTTTATTTTTTGCGAGGCGGGAAAGCTCCCCGATTCCCAGGGTCAGCCCCCTCAGGCCCTCTGACAACGCAAGGGTGAAGTCAAGCGGCCGCCGCGTGGGCCGGGCTGTGGGCCTCTTCATGCTCAGCGTGGTGCGAGGTTGTGTTCAAGGTGAAGTAGGCCAAACACAAGACGGTGAAAACCGTGGCTTGGATGAAGCCGAACAGCGTCTCCAGGAGCAGGAACACCGCCGGAACGACGACCGGGATGAGCCCTGTCATGACGGTGACGAGCACTTCTCCGGCGAACAGGTTGCCGAAGAGTCGGACGGACAGCGACAGCACGCGCACGAATTCGCTCACGAGCTCGATCTGCCCAACGCCAAGCGGCAGGATGAAGTGCAGCAGGTGCTCCTTGGCCCGCATGCGCAGGCCCCAGAACTCGGTTACCGCGAACGTGATGAGCGCCAGGGCCAGGGTGGTGCTCCAGTCGGCGTTGACCGAGCGGAACAGATCGATCTTCTCGCCGCCCTCCTTCAGCACATAGAAGGGGCCGACCAGAGGAAAGAGCCCCAGCCAGTTGGCGGTGAGGATGAAGATGAACAGCGTGCCCATGAGCGGGAAGATCTTGCGGGCTCGCTCGCGCCCCACCGAGCCCTCGGCCAGGTTCAGGAGCGTGCCGATGACGACCTCGGCAAAGGTCTGCCAGCTGCGGTTGGCAGGCACGAGCTTGAGGTTGCGGGTGCAGATAATGGCCAGCGCGACCAGCACCACCATGACCAGATAGGTGAACAGGATGGTGTTGGTGATGCCCAGCGGACCGATCTGGAACAGGACGTCGGGCGCGAGATGGGGGATCTCGAACCCAGCTCCGCCGCTGGCCGGCTCGGCCGCGGCAGCGCCGGTAGTGGCGGCCTGTGCAAGCTCTTGGAATGGCATCCGCTCTTAGCTCGTCGCGTCCTTCAACATTCGATATAGGGTGTAGAAAGCGGTGAGCGCACCAATTGCCATGCCCACGAGCAGCAGCACCGGCCCGGTGCCCAGCTTCTGGTCACCGAAGTAGCCGAGATACGTAAACAGCCCCAGAGGAATGGCAACCGATATGCCCAGCTGGCTGAACAGCGCCAGCGCCTGCATCAGCGAGCGCTCGTTGTTCTTCTCGGACACGCGGTCCTCCCCAGCCCGCAAAAGTTTACCATCGTGCCCTCTGGCCGGCGTATAGGGTGAAGGCTCTATGAGTGCCGAGTGCCGAGTGCCGAGTGCCGAGTGCCGAGTGCCGAGTGCCGAGTGCCGAGGCGCGCGGAGCGCGCAGGGGCCAGGGGCTGGGGGACGGGGCCGAGAGGCGCGGGTTCAGGTGCGCTCTTCGCGCCAGTAGGGCTGGCCCAGAGCAGTGGGAACACCGAGCCGTTTCTGCACGCGCTCCCCGCTGGCTATCGCAACCACAACGATGGTGAAGATGTACGGAAGCATGTTCAGGAAGAACTGCGGGATGCCGCTGCCCAGCGCTTGGGCGCGCAGCTGGAAGCCGTCCACGAAGCCAAACAGATACGCGCCGGCCATAGCTCTCCATGGATCCCACACGCCGAAGACCACCAGCCCCACGGCAATCCAGCCGCGGCCGGCGGTCATGCCGTCGATCCAGGTGGGGGTGTAGAACAGCGACAGGTACGCTCCGCCCACACCGGCCAGAGCGCCGCCGGCCAGCGTGTACAGGTAGCGCCTGGAAATGACGCTCAAGCCCATGGCATCGGCCGTGGCCGGGCTCTCGCCGACCGCTCGCAGACTCAGCCCGGGCCGGGTACGGTAGATGAAATAGGCCATCAGCGGCACGAGGACGAAGGAGCCGTAGACGATCGGGTCCTGGGTGAACAGCACCTGTCCCAGGACCGGAATGCCAGCTAGGCCGGGGAGCGGAATGCGCTCCAGCTGGGCGGGGGCCACCGAGCCCACGAACGGCTTGCCGATGAACGCCGTGAAGCCGCCTCCGAACAGGCTGATGGCGAGGCCGCTCACGATCTGGTTAGCGCGCAGGGTGATGGTGACGAAGGCGTGGATCAGCGCCAACAGCGCGCCGGCAAGGATGGCCACGGCCAGGGCCAGGCCCAGGTTCCCGGTCTCGACGTCGGCGATGTAACCGAACAGCGCGCCCATCAGCATCATGCCTTCGACGCCCAGGTTCAAGACGCCCGAGCGCTCGGCCAGGATCTCTCCCAGGGCAGGAAGGAGGATGGAGGTGCCCGAGGCGATCGCGGCGACGCAGATGGAGATGAGCAGCTCGCCGTTCATGGCTGGGCGCTCAGCGCGGATCGATCATCCGGCAGCAGCGGAGCGCGCTTCTTGCCGGGAGCTTGGCCGAGGACCAGCCGGTAGCGGCTGAACAGGTCGCCCGCTCCTAGGGCGAAGAGCAGGATGACGCCCTGCAGCAGCACGCCCAGCGCCTGCGGGATGCCTGCCTGGCTGACGGCGAATCCGCCGTTCACCAGGGCCCCGAACAGCATGCTGACGACCAGGATGGCCATGGGATGCAGCTGCCCCAGCCAGGCGACGATGATGGCGGTGTAGCCGTAGTTCGTGGAGATCTGGCCGCTGAGGACGTGGACGATGCCCGAGACCTGCACCATTCCGGCGATTCCGGCCATTCCGCCGCTGACCAGCATGGCCAGCATGACGTTGCGGCGAATGCTGATGCCGGCGTAGGCCGCCGCGCTCGGGTTCTCGCCGAGTATGCGCAGCTCGTAACCCCACTGAGTGCGGGACAGCAGCAGCAGGAAAACGATCGCCGCGACGATCGGAATGACGATGCCGGCGTGGAGCTGGCCCAGGCCTAGGGGTCGCAGCGTCGCATTGTCGGGGAAGCGGGGACTGAAGGGGAAGTTGTGACCCTGCGGATCCTTCCAGGGGCCGTAGACCAGGTAGTTGACCCACAGGATGGCGATGTAGTTCATCATCAGCGTGGTGATGATCTCGTTGACCCCAAGATAGGCGCGCAGCGCGCCGGGCAGCGCAGCCCAGGCGGCGCCGGCGGCGAAACCTGCGGCGACCATCGCCGGGATCAGCACCTGAGACGGCCAGCCGGCGGGCCCGCCCACGAGCTCGATTCCGGTGGCGCCGAACGCTCCCATGTAGAATTGCCCTTCGCCACCGATGTTCCACACCCGTACGCGGAAGGCCACCGCCGTGCCCAGCGCGATCGTCGCCAGCGGAATCGAGGCGGCAAGCATCTGGCCGAGGGCGTAGCCGCTCCCGAACGAGCCGCCGATAATCTCGCCGTAAGCCTTGACTGGGTCGTAGCCCGAGAGCCAGACGATCAACCCGCCAAACAGTGCGCCCGCAATCACAGACCCGGCCTGAATGCCAATCCGCCGGGTCAGCGTCAGATTGGCGCGTCGTTCGAGGCTGACGATCAAACGGCGACCTGATCGGGCTGGTACGAGCCGATCATCATGAGCCCAATACGCTCGCGGTCGGCCTCTTCGCGGTCGACCGCGGCCACGATGCTGCCCTCGTACAGCACGGCAACCCGATCGCTCAGCTGCAGCAGCTCGTCGAGGTCTTCGGAGATCAGCAGAAGGGCACAGCCTTCGCCGCTGCAGCTCATCAGCCATTCCTGCACGGTATGGGTCGCGGCGACGTCCAGGCCGCGGGTGGGGTGCACGGCAACGATGGCCCGGGGCTGCATCGACATCTCACGCGCGAGCAGAAAACGCTGCAGCTGGCCGCCGCTCAACAGGCGGGCAATGGTCCGCGGCGTGGCTCCGGCCACGTTGAAGCGGGCGATGAGGCCGCGCGTGAACTGCACCGCGCTCTTGAGGTTGAGGAAAGGACCGCTGGAAATGGGCGGCTGGTAGTACGACTTCATGAGGGCGCTGTCCAGCAGCGGCAGGTTGCCTACCAGCCCTTCCCCCAGCCTGTCCTCCGGAATATGGGCCACCCCGGCGAGCGCCATCTGGCGGGCGCCCGCGCCCGTCACGTCGATGTCGTCCAGGAAAACCTGTCCGCTGGCTGGCTTGCGCATGCCGGTGAGCACCTGGGCGAGCTCGCGCTGACCGTTCCCCGCCACGCCGGCTACGCCCACGATCTCGCCGGCGTGGATGGTCAGGTCGACGGACCGCAGCGCCTGGAGGCCTCGATCGTCGAGTGCGCACAACCGTCGCAGGGTCAGGCGGGGCGCTCCCGAGGCACGAGGCCGCGGCCGGATCCGGCCTGGCAGGTCGGTCCCAACCATCAGTCGGGCCAGGTCTCGGGCCGACATCTCCGCCATGTCGAGGCCGGAGCCTACGAGCCTGCCAGCGCGCAGCACGGTGACGCGATCGGCCACGCTGCGCACCTCTTCCAGCTTGTGGCTGATGAAGATCACGGTGCGGCCTTCCGACGCGATGTGGCGGATGGTTCGCATGAGCGCGTCGGCTTCCTGCGGCGTCAGCACCGCGGTGGGCTCGTCCAGGATCAAGATGCGGGCTCCGCGATGGAGCGCTTTGAGGATCTCCACCCGCTGCTGCTCGCCGACCGACAGCTGCCACACCGGCCGGTAGGGATCCACGCGCAGCTGGTAGCGTTCGCTCAGCTCCTCGATGTCGCGCGCAGCGCGTCTCGTGTCCAGCCGCAGGGGAGCGCCGGGCAGTCCCAGGAGCATGTTCTCGGTCACCGTTTGGCTGGGCACCAGCCGGTAATGCTGGTAGACCATGCCAATCCCGTGCTTGATTGCGTCCTTGGGGGAATGCAGCACAACCGGCTGCCCGTCCACGAGCAGCTGGCCGTTATCCGGCCGGTAGAGTCCGGCCAGAATGCTCATGAGGGTGGACTTGCCGGCTCCGTTCTCTCCGAGGAGCGCGTGCACTTCGCCCCAGCGGGCGGAGAAGTCGACGCTGGCATTGGCGAGGACTTCGCCGAAATGCTTGTCGATGCCCACCATGGCCAGCGCGGTGCCGGGGAGGTGGCCGGTCGCCGGGTGCGGGCTCATGCCTTCATCTGACGCGGCCGCCATCCCGGACGCGCCCAGCGCTCGGCCCCTCACCTCTACAGCGTACTGTCAGGATGCCGGCACCGGCGAGCGGAGCGGAACGACACGCTCGCGCAGCGCCATGCGACGACGCTATGGCTTGGGAACGGCGTCTACGATGTTGTCCAGCGCCCAGTTCATCTGCTCGGACTGCACGTAACCGTCGGCTGCCGACTGGCCGGGCAGGGGCGTTCCCTTGAACGCGTCGCCGATGGACTTGCCATCGGGCACGATGACGTTGCCCTTGTTGTCCTTGAGCGGCCCCTTCCAGATGTCCAGAGTGCCTGCCTTGAGGCCGGCGATGGCGTCCTCAGCCAGCTTGGCCACGTCGGCCGGGACGATCTTGTTGGGCGCCGTGATGGAGGAGACCCCATCCTTCATGTGGTAATAGACCTGGCTGTTCTTCCAGGTGCCGTCGATGACCGACTGCACGCTCTTGACGTAATGAATGCCCCACACCCAGAAGGGACAGATCAGCATGTAGTCGGGCGCGTAGCTGGTCTGGTCCGAATCCGAGCCCACCGAATAGCGTTTTTTGGCCGCGGCCGCCTGAGCCATGGCTGGGGAGTCGGTAACGCTCGCCAAGACGTCGGCATTGAGGTCGAGCAGCGAGTTGGCTGCTGTGGTCTCCTTCGGGGGGTCGAACCAGGAGTTGATCCAGACGGTGTGGATCTTCGCCTGGGGGTTTGCGATCTGGACGCCCCTGGCCCAGCCGTTCATGTCGCGGATGACCTCCGGGATGGGGAACGAGCCGATGAATCCCAGGACGTTGCTCTTGGTCATCTTGCCTGAGATCAGCCCGGCCACGTAGCGAGCGTCTTCCTGCGCGGCGCCATAGGTTCCGAGGTTGGGTAGGGTCTTGAACCCGGTGTTGTGCTCGAACTTCACGTCGGGGTACTTCTGGGCCGCGGCAAGCATGAAGTCCATGTAGCCGAAGCTCGTGCCGTAAACGACGCTCGCGCCCTTCTGGGCGAAGTCTTCGAACACGCGCTGTGATTCGGCGCCTTCGGGAACGTTCTCGGCGAAGACGGTCTCAACCTGCCCTTTCAGCTGCTGCTCGAGGTACTTGCGCCCGTCGTCGTGGGCGTTGGTCCAGCCCTTATCGTTGGTGGTTCCGAGATAGACGAACGCGGCTCTCACGAGCTTGCCATTCGTGCTCGATGGCTTGGCTGCCGCGGCCGGAGAGGCCGCGGCAGACCCGGCGGGCTTGGCCGAGGCCGGGGCAGCGGAAGCAGGTGACGGCTTGGCCGAGGCCGGTGTAGAGGGCGCCGGCGGCGCAGCGGGACTTCCGCAAGCGGCCAGCAGCGCGCCTGCCGCTCCTCCCACCGCGACCAGGCCACCCAGCTTGAGAAGCGTTCTGCGGCCCAGTCGAGCGGTCACGTCTTGGCCATTGTCTGTGGCTCTGTTCATCGCTTCCTGTGCTGATCCTCCCACTCGATTTTTCGTGCCGTGCCGCCATACGTGGCCGGCTCGAGACGCTCACGGCCGGTCGGGGTTGCGGCGAGGGATCGCCTGCCGCGCAGGATGCGACAACCGGCCGTACCCCCAGACCATACACGATGCTAAGGGTTGGGGCTGCTCGACGCAACGGACGTCTGCTACAAATCCTGCCGGTTTCGCTTAGGCAGGATGCACAAGTCGTCCGCCCCGGATCAGAAGGTCCGCGTTTCCTTGTTACGCGTCCCTGAGCATGGCGACAAGCGCCCGCAGCGCAAGCTCATATCCGCGCCAGCCCAACCCCACGATCGATCCGGCCGCCGCAGACGACACGACCGAATGCTGCCGCCACGCTTCTCGCCTGTGGATGTTGCTGATGTGCACCTCCACAAATGGATAGCCCACGGCTTCCATGGCGTCGTGCAATGTGTAGCTGGTGTGGCTCAGCGCCCCAGGATTGATGATGCATCCGGCCAGGCCTTGCGCTCGACCCTCGTGGAGGCGGTCGGCAATCGCGCCTTCGTGGTTGCTCTGAAAAAACTCGAGCTCCACGTTTCCGAGCTGGCCGGCCAGATCCCTCAATCGCCCGTTGATGTCGTCCAGGGTGAGCGTGCCGTAGATGTGAGGCTCTCGTGTACCCAGCAGGTTCAGGTTAGGACCGTTGACCACCAGGATCTTGAGGCTGGCGGGCATGGAATCAGGCGGTCGCCAGCCGTCCCGCTGGCCGGCCCGCAGCTCGCCTCCGCTCGTCCCACTTCTCCCACACCACCAGCAGCGCGCTGGCGTTGAAGATGGACGAATACGTGCCGCTGGCGATGCCAATCAGCAGGACCAGCACGAAGCCGCGGATGCTGACGCCGCCGAACAGCAGGAGCGCCAGCAGTGTGAACAGCACGGTCAGCGAGGTGTTGAGCGACCTGGCCAGGGTCTGCACCAGGCTGTTGTTGACGGTCGTCTCGAAGTTTGCCCCGGCGCGCTTGATGAGGTTCTCCCGAATGCGATCGAACACCACGACAGTGTCATGCACGGAGAAGCCCACCACTGTCAGCACGCCGGTGACGAACAGCGCGTCGACTTCGAGGCCAAACACCTTGCCGAAGATGGACCACAGCCCAACGACCACCAGCACGTCGTGCAGCAGCGCGATGATCGCGCAGGTACCGTAGCGCCAGGCCTTGTCGAGCCGGCGGAAGGCCCAGGAGAGATAGAGCAGGATGATGGCGGCCGCGGCCGCCACGGCCACCACGGCGTTGCGGGTCGTCTGCTGGCCGATCAGGGGACCGACGGTGTCGGCCGACTCCCTCGTTACGCTGCCGTACTTGGCCTGAAGGGCGCTCTCGACCGTCTCGATCTGGTTGACGTCGAGCGTCGGGGCGCGCACGATGGCTGTCTGCGAGCCCTGATCGGGAATCGTGGTCTGGACTTCGACGTCTTGGATGCCGGCAGCGCTGAAGACAGACTGCACGTCTGCCGACTGGATGGTCTGGTTGAAGCGGTACTGCAGGCGCGATCCGCCCGTGAAGTCGATGCCCAGCCGCAGGTGGAAGATGAGCAGCGAGATGATGCCAGGCACGATGATCAGGGCGGACAGCGCGAAGAACCAGTTGCGCTTGCCCATCAGGTCTGCCATTAGTCGGCTCCTCCCTGAGAATTGACCCGAATCATGCTCGTGCCTCTGCCGTCCGCTGGCCGAAGGCCGGTCGTTCGAGCGGCTTGGCTTCCAACCCGAACAGCCAGCGTAAGCGGCTGCCGTGCATGGCGTGCAGGCGGTGAGGAATAAAGGCGATCAGCGTGCGCAAGAACACGCGCGAGCAGAAGTACGCCGTCAGAAAGCTGACCACCACGCCGGTCAACAGGGTGATCGCGAAGCCCTGAATGATGCTCGCCCCAAAGTTGCTGCCGAAGTAGTACAGCACGATGCAGATGATGACCGTGCACATATTGGAGTCCCGAATGGAGGGCAGCGCCCTGGAGAAGCCTGCTTCGAGGGCTGCTCCCAGTGTCTTGCCGCTGCGCAGCTCCTCCTTCATCCGTTCGAAGATCAGCACGTTGGCGTCGACGGCCATACCGATGCTGAGAATGAAGCCGGCGATGCCGGCCAGCGTCAGGACAACCGGCCACATGCGGAAGACGGCGTACGTCCACACCCCGTAGCTGCCGAGCGCCACTGCCGCGATTGTGCCGGGCAGGCGGTAGTACAGCACCATGAAGGCCACCACGATGCCCAGCCCGATCTCGCCGGCCACGAAGCTGCGGGTCACCGAGTCCTGCCCCAGCGTCGGGCCCACCGACTGTGTGGCCTCGATGGACAGCGGCACAGGGAGCGACCCGTACTTCAGTTGAATGACGATGCTGCGGGCTTCGTCGATCGAGAACTTCCCGGTGATTCGGCCGCTGTCGGTGATCTTCGACTGAATGGTGGCGACCTCGATCAGCGTCTTATCGAGCGCGATGCCCAGCGGCTGTCCAACGTGGGTGCCGGTGAAGTCACCGAAGGCCTTGGCGCCGTCGCTGTTGAACTGAAAGTCGATTTCCGGACCGGTGCCGCCGCCACTCGTGCCCGGCTGGCTGAAGCCAACGGAGGCATTGGTCAGATCCTTGCCGCTGACCACGACCGGTTGGTCTGTGACCGGGTCGCCAACTTTGGCATTGGGCGTGCCGCTGAGATCAATCCACTCCAACAGCCCGGTGCTGCCGATGGTCTTCTCGGCCAGGTCCGGATCCTGGATACCGGGAAGCTCGACCAGCAGGTGGTCCGAGCCCTGCTGCTGGATCTGCGGCTCGGACACGCCGAAGGCATTGACGCGCTGCGTGACGATCGTTTGAACCGCGTCCATGTCGTCGGACGTGATAGTCGTCCTGCCCGCCGGTGGGGACGCCTTGAGGAGGATGGCAATGCCGCCCTGGAGGTCGAGGCCGCGGTGGGTGGAGATCTGCTTGTCGATGCCCAGGAACTTGATCTCGCGGGCGCCGGGGAGGTCGATGTACATGCCTGCTCCGAGCAGGATTAGGATGAAGATGAGACTATACAGAGTCCGGCGATTCACGCCCGGAACTATAGCGTCAAAGGCCTCTACCGAGCGACTGCTCGCTGGGCTGCCTCTAGCGGATCCGAGCAGTCTTCCAAGGGCAGTTCGTGGTCCCACAGCGCTGGGTAGCGCCGACTGAATTGGGCCAGGAGGCGCCTCGGCGCCGCGACGATCAGCGGCAGCCGCGGGTATTGCGTGCGAAGGCCGACGGCGGCCGCCGCGAGATCCTTCAACGAGGGCGGCACAAGGTGCACGAGCAGGCCGGCGGCGGGAGGAGCCTCTGCCAGCGCCCGCGTGGCTGCGAGCAGGAGGCCGCGAACGGGGTCTTCGGCAAGGCCCTCGACTTCGCTCAGATCCAACGGCATGACCGATTGACGCCGGGGGAAGGCGAACGGACAGGGCGGGGTGAGCCTTGGAAGGCGGTACATTCGGGGGAGAAGCGGGCGGTAAGCCGGTCCCAGCCGGGCCCTCGGGCGCCAGACAGTTTCCTGAAATGGGGGGTTTTCCCGGTGGTCAGCATGGACCTGGGGGGCCTACTATGATGGTGCGAGATGGTGATAGATCCGGAGCACATCCGGTAGAACGTGGGGGGAGAGGCCCTGGGCAAGGACGTTGAATCCAAGCCCAGGGCCTTTTTTAGCGTTGTGAACTCGACGCCCCGGCCCACGTTGCGTCGCTGGTAATCATATACCGAAAATCAGCCAGACAGGAATATCGACGTCTACTCGCCGTCTTCGAGCACCTCAACCGCATGATTGACCATGACTTCGCGGGTGCGGCTGTTGCCCTCCGGCGGGCCCACCACTCCTTCGTCCTCCAGCAGCTCGATGAGTCGCGCGGCGCGGTTGTAGCCAATCCTCAGCTTGCGCTGCAGCAGGGATGTTGACGCGCGATCGACCGACATCACGACCTCTCGAGCGTCGTCCAGCAGCTCGTCAGAGTCGTCTTCTTCCTGCGCCGTGACTTCCAGCTCCTCCAGGCTGACGTCCTCCTTCATCCCGGTTGGGACCTGGTGCCGCCAGAAGCCGACGACGTTGCCGATCTCCTTGTCCGACACGAATGTGCCCTGCACTCGGATCTGCTTGGCGGAGTCGGAGGGGGCGTACAGCATGTCACCGCGGCCCAGCAGCTTCTCGGCGCCCACCGAATCGAGGATCGTGCGCGAGTCGACCTGCGACGATACGGCGAAGGCGATGCGCGAAGGCAGGTTGGCCTTGATCAGACCGGTCACCACGTCGACCGATGGGCGCTGCGTGGCCACCACGAGATGGATGCCCGTGGCTCTCGCCAGCTGGGCCAGGCGGCAGATGATGCGCTCCACCTCGTCCGGCGCGGTCATCATCAGGTCGGCCAGCTCATCGATGATGACCACCATGTAGGGCATCTGCTCGCGCGCCTTGGCGTTGTGCCCCTCAATATTGCGCACCCCTTCTTCGGCGAAGAGCTCGTAGCGCCGCTCCATCTCGCGAGTCAGCCACTTGAGCGCGTTCAGCACCATGTCCACCTTGGTGATGACCGGCATCTGCAGGTGTGGGATGCCGCGGTAGGCGGTCATCTCGACCATCTTGGGGTCGATGAGGATGAGCTTCAGCTCGTCGGGCGTGGCCTGGAAGAGCAGGCTGGCGATGAGCGTGTTGATGCACACGCTCTTGCCCGAGCCGGTGGATCCGGCTATGAGCAGGTGGGGGCACTTGTTCAGCTCGGCCACAATCGGCTTGCCGGCCACGTCCCGACCCAGCGCCACGCGCAGCTTGCCTTTGGCCTTGGACCATTCGTCCGACTTGAGGATCGAGCGCAGGTTCACCACGGACGTGGTGTCGTTGGGAATCTCGATGCCGACCATGCCATAGCCGGGCACCGGAGCCTGCACCCGAATGCTGGCGGCGGCCAGACGCAGGGCGATGTCGTCGGCCAGGCCGGTGATGCGCGAGACCTTCACTCCCTCGGCCGGCAGCAGCCCGAAGCGGGTGATCGCCGGCCCGGACTTGATCTCCTTGACCTGCGCATCGACCCCGAATGAGCCGAGGGTCTCGATGATGATCTGGCCCTTGCGCTCCAGGTCGTCTGGCGTGGCTGAATACTGAGCGGTCCCTTCCAGCAGATCCAGCGGCGGCAGTGCCCATTCGCGGTCCGGCTTGGTGACGATGGTCGCCACCGCGGGTTCCTCGTCCTGCGTATCCGCGACCACGATCTCGGCCCTATCCTCGCGAGCTGCAAGAGGCCGCTTGGGGAACTTGATGATGCGTGCATCGGAGGGCTCTTCCACGCCGGTGTTGATCTCGATCACCGGCTTGGGCGCAACCGCGGCGGCAGCGTGCTTCTCGCGCAGACCCTCCACGGTCACCCTTGCCCGAACTTGCGCCCGGCCGGCGAAATACAGGACGTTGCCATACAGCCAGGCCAGCGAGATCTGGAAGGTCATGATGACGGCGATGCCGAGGGCGCCGGTCAGCACCAGGACCGTGCCGGCCTGCCCTACCACGTAGCTCGTAGCCCGCAGGACCAGGGCGCCGAACAGCCCGCCCTGCTGGGCGATGAGCTGGCTGAAGGCGGCGCACACCGTCAGCAGCAGCAGGTAACCGAGGGTCCGCTCCCAGTTGAGTCGCTCCTGTTCGGACACGCCCTGCCAGAAGAAGCCGATGCCGAGGGCAGCCATGCCCAGCGAAAGCAGCACGCCACTCGGTGCGCCGAACGCGGCCAGGATGGCCGGTCCCACGGTGTGGGCCAGCAGCGAATCCGCCGGAAAGATGCTGAGCAAGCACAGCGCGGCTGCCACCAGGATGGCGATGCCGCCGATCTCCTGGGCGAGCGGCTCGGTCAGCCGCGAGCCAGGCTCCGGAACCTCGTGCAGCGGACGGCGGGATGCAGGCTGTCGCGCTGGCATTGGCTGGCGGGGCGTGGCCTTGAGCTGGGCCCTAGCCACTCACACTTCCACCACGACCGGCAGAATCATCGGATGTCGCTTCGTTCGTTCATAGAGATACTTAGATAACGTGTCGCGGACCTTGTTTTTTACGAAGCCGTAGTCGGCCATGTGCGGCGTGGCGTTTTCCAGCGCCTCCAGCGCCCGCTGTCGGGCATTCTCCAGGAGCTCTTCGGACTCCGGTTGGTACACAAATCCCCGCGATATCAGGTCGGGAGATCCCGTGGGCCTGCCGGTCTGGCGGTCGACGGAGATCACCGCCACCAGGATGCCGTCCTGGGCCAAATGCTTGCGGTCGCGCAGCACAGCCGTTCCCACGTCGCCCACGCCCAGGCCGTCGACGAATACGTAGCCGGACTGCACCCGGCCGCTCTTACGGCAGCTCGTGGGCGAGAACTCCAGGACGTCGCCGTCCTCGGCGACGAACACATTTGCGGAGGCCCAGCCCAGCGACTCGGCGAGCCGGCCGTGCAGCACCAGGTGGTGGTACTCGCCATGGATAGGGACGAAGAAGCGCGGCTTGACCAGGTTCAGCATGAGCTTCTGCTCTTCCTGGCTGGCGTGCCCCGACACGTGGACCGGGAGCAAGCGGTGGTAGAGCACGGTTGCGCCCTGCTTGTACAGGTTGTCGATAGTGCGGGCCACCAGCTCTTCATTGCCGGGAATTGGAGAAGAGGACAGGATGACCGTGTCCCCCTTGACGATGCTGATCTCGCGGTGGTCGCCGTTGGCCATGCGGCTGAGCGCCGACGTCGGCTCACCCTGTGCGCCGGTGGTGATGATGACGATCTCTTCCAGCGGGAACCTGGCCAGTGCGTCGATCGGCTGCAGGATGCCCTCCGGCACGTGGAGGTAGCCAAGCTCCTGCGCCATGGCCACGTTGTTGACCATGCTGCGGCCGACCACGCCGACCTTGCGCCCGTGCTTGACGGCCATGTCGATAACCTGCTGGACGCGTGAGATCAGCGAGGCGAACGTGGCCAGGATGATGCGGCCTGAGGCGTTGGCAAACACGGTGTCCAGGGTGTCGGACACGATCTTCTCCGAAGGCGTGTACCCGGGAGCCTCGACGCGTGTGCTGTCCGAGAACAGCGCCAACACGCCTTCAGCGCTGAGCTGGGCGAGCTTGGCAAAATCCGTGAGCTTACCGTCCACGGGCGTGTGGTCCAGCTTGAAGTCGCCGGTATGGACGATGGTGCCGACCGGAGTATGCACGGCCACTCCCACCGAGTCGGGGATGCTGTGACATACCTGGAACACCTCGACGCTGAATACGCCGAGTTGGAGGCAGTCCCCAGCCTGCACCACGTGGCGCTCCGTCTGGTCGAGGAGATGGTGCTCGTCGAGCTTGACGCGAATCAAGCCCTGGGTGAGGCCGGTGCCGTACAGCGGTGGAAAGTTGAGCTGGGGCAGCAGGTACGGCAGGCCGCCGGTGTGGTCTTCGTGCCCGTGCGTAATCACCCAGCCGCGGATGCGGTCGGTCTTGTCCAGCAGGTAGGTCACGTCCGGGATGACCAGGTCGATGCCGAGCATCTCGTTCTCGGGGAACATGAGGCCGCCGTCGATCAGGATGATGTCACCGCCGTACTCGATGGCCATCATGTTCTTGCCGATCTCGCCGAGGCCGCCGAGCGGAATGACGCGAAGTCTGGTTTTGGGCATGTGGAATGTCAGTCCTGGCGCTCTGGTCGCTTTTCTAGATGAGGTACGTCCAATGGGTGATGGTGGGTCCCCCCGATGGGAGCATTGATATCAGATAGTAGTTCTTCTTAGCCAGGCCGGGGTCCGAAAAGGTCGAGACAGCAGGCGCGCATCCCGTGCAGCGCGAGCCTCGCGCCCGCCGCACCCGTTCGCCGATCGGGTCGTCGGCACGTTGGCGAAGAGGAACGCGGCTAGAACAGGGAGAGCTGCTCGAGGGGCTGCGCTTCCGGCTCGGGCGCCGCGGTTGGAGCTGCCATTGCAATGTACTGGGGAATCTTCAGGAAATCGGCCTCGATGAGCGACCGGAAGCGATCCTGGTGCAGCGCCGCCGCCGGGTGGAAGCACGGAAACACCCACAGATTGCCGAACTTGCGGGCTTGCCCATGGATGCGGCTGATGGATTCGCCCTGGAACCACCGTGCCATAGAGAACCGGCCGAGGGTCACGACCACCTTGGGATTCACCAGGGCAATCTGCTCGTCCAGAAATGAGGCGCAAGCGGCGATCTCGTCAGGCATGGGGTCGCGGTTGCTCGGCGGGCGGCACTTGACCACGTTGGTGATGTAGACGTCGGATCTCGCGAGACCGATGGAGCCCAGCAGCTGCTCGAGGAACTTCCCGGCCGCACCCACGAATGGCCGGCCCTGCTCGTTCTCATGGAAGCCTGGTCCTTCGCCGATGAACATCAGGTCGCATGCCGCTGGGCCCTCTCCGGGGACGGCCAGCTTCCGTCCCCGTGCCAGGCCGCAGCTCTGACATCCGCGGATTGCCGCCGCAACTTCCGCAATTGACCGCTGGATCGTGATCATATGGGCAATGTACAACGAGGGGGAGCCGCTTGGCTAGTCGCGAGCAGTGCGCCCGGACACGTCTTGTATCGCGCTGACAACCCGGACCCGGCGTGGCTGTCTGGTGACCACTGCCCAGGCGGCGTACAATCGCGCCCGATGCACACGTTCCTTGCTCGCCATACGTCTCCCACTCTGCTGGTCGCCGCCGCCCTGACGCTGCTTACGGCCGCCTGCGGAGGATCGTCCGCTTCGTCCGGATCCCCCGCCGCGAACGGCAGCGTCTCGACACGGGCTTCGTCGGCCGCGGCTTCGCCTTCGTCCGCCCCCTCGGCCGTGACCAAGCTGACGGTTTCGATCAACAACAACATCCCCAGCAGCTGGCCGCAATATGTGGCGAGCTCCGGCGGGATCTTCGCGGCCAATGGTTTGTCGGTCGATCTGCAGGTGATCAACGGAGGGCCTGCCCAGCTCGCGGGCCTCATCTCGAGCCAATTCCAGATCATCCAGCAGGGCGGCATCGAGGCGGCCAACGCTGCAGCCAACGGCTCGGAGCTGTCAATGGTGGCGACCATCGTGCCGGTGGGGACGTGGGTGTTCATGGTCCCGCCGAGCGTTCACAGCGCCGCCGATCTGAAGGGCCAGAAGGTCGGCATCCCGGCCCTAGGCGGAGGCGGCGAGTCTGCTGCTCGCTTCGGCCTGCCCAAAATTGGGATCGACCCGGATAAAGACGTCACCCTGGTCGCCGCCGGCAGCGTTCCCAACCTGCGGGCGGCGCTCATTTCGGGAGCGGTGGTGGGCGCGACCGTCCAGCCACTGGATATGGTCCCGCTGGAGCAGCAGGGCTTCCATGCCCTGTTCGACCTGGCCGCGCTGAAGATCGCCTCGCCTGATACCGGCATCGTGGTCAGTCGCTCGTATGCTGCTAGCCAGCGTCCGGTGCTGCAGAAGTACGTCGACTCGCTGGTGCAGAGCGTTGCCCGGATGAAGCAGGATCGTGCGCTGGCCGTGAACGTGTTGAAGACGCAGCTCAAATCGGACGACGACCAGCTGGTCAACCGCCTGTACGACTTCTACATGCAGCAGGTGTTCCCGCCGCTGCCCTACCCTCGGGTGGAGCAGTTCACGGAGGTGCTGCCGCAGCTGGTCAAGGCCAATCCGGCCGTCGCCAACCTGGACCTGAACTCGCTCGTCGACCCGTCGTTCGTGCAGAGCGCCGCCGACCGCGGCCTAGGGCGCTAGAGCGCCCGACGTACAAATCCCGGCGATGTTTCGCTCGGATGCAATAGCGTCATCCTGAGCGTCGAGCCCCGGATCCTCTCAGGCGGAGAGGGGAACCTCCGCTAGCTTTGGATCACTTCAGTGCGTCGGTGGCGATCTTGAGCACCTGCGTGCGAAGGGCCAGGAGCTCTTCCGTCTGGTGCGGCACGTACTGGTCCATCTTCTTCGGGTCCGGCAGCTCGTCGGGGGCTCCGGGAGGCACGTCGGTGCGGCGGCTGTCCTGCTGGACGGCCTTGGTCAGGCTTTCCTGCACTTTGGCTGAAAGGAGCCAGTTCATGAACAGCTGCGTCGCCTTAGGGTGAGGCGCCTTGTTGAGCAGCTGAATGCCGCCGGAGCCAATTGACAGCGGCTCGGCTTTCACTCCCTCAGCCGGCAGCACGTTCTTGCCAAGGCCTTCCTGCTGGAATACGAGCAGGTCGTAGTTGCGCAGGCCGATGGCTGCCGGATAGTTGCCGCGGACCAGCCACTCCGCTATCTGGCGATTGTCGGATGAGATGATCGGCTGCTGAGCGAGCAGCTGGCGCACGAAGTCCTCGCCATCTACCTTCAGGAACGTCGTGAGGAAGCCGAGTCCTGCCCCGCCGCGCGGATCCTGGAGGACGATCTTGCCCTTGAAGGACGGATCGAGGAGGTCGCGTTCGGTATTCAGCTTCGACGTGGGCACCAGGTCGCGGTTGACGTAGAGGGGGTGCGAAACGTCAGCCAGGAAGCCGGGTAGGTATTGCTTCGACTTGTCGGCGTAGAAGGCCTGCCAGCCGCCCAGCCATTTCGACTCGTCGATAACTTCCGGCAGGATCAGCAGCGGCTCGACGGGGTCAAGGACGCCACGGCTCATGGCGTCGAAAACCTGAGGATCGGGGCCGCCGATTCGCAGATCGGTCAGGTACTGTCCAGCCTTCCGCTCCTGGTCGATCTTTGGCCAGAAATCCCGGGAGTCGCCGCCGTTGTACTCCACGGAGATGTCGGGATAGTCCTTCTGGAAGGCGGTGAGGGCGTCACGCCACAGCGGGCTGGCCGGACCTGAGACGGAGATTTTCCGCTCTTGCCGGGCAGCAGCCACAAGATCGTCCCACTGCTTCTGCGACCCCGCCGCCGAAGGAGATGCCGCCTGGGTGACGGAGGCAGGAGCGGCGGAAGATCGCGCCGCGGAAACCGTGGGTGCGGCCGTCTGGCCGCACGAGGCGAGGAGCAGCACCAGCAGGAGCATGGCTGGCAGTGGGGGACGCATCGAGTACCTCTCTGGTGGAAGTCGTGGAAGCGGGCCTTCCCTGCGGCGATTCTCCCTAATTCGCCTCGGGTGTCAAGCGGGGTGAGGCCGCAAAGCGGACGCCGCTCCGGCGCCCCCGCCGCTTCAGACTGCTGCCGGCTGCCTGGTCAGGTAGGCGTCGAGCTCGAACCGCACGAGCACCGCACGCAGCCGGTCCTTCTCGGCATCCGTGAGATCGACCAGCGGCAATCGCGGCTGGCCAACGTTGTAGCCCAGCTCGTTGAGCGCCGCCTTGAGGGGCATGGGATTGGGCTGCCAGAACAGCGCCTCCACCAGCGGCAGGAGCTTGTGATGGATGGTCGCGGCCTCTGCCGTCTTGCCCTGGGCCAGCAGCTGGACCATGCGCTTCGTCTCGCCGCCCACCAGGTGGGCCGAGACGCTGACGACGCCGTAGCCGCCCAGGCTCATGAGTGTATGCGTGTCGCTGTCATTGCCGCTGTACACCAGGAAGCCGTCGGGGACCGCGGCCATCACCGCGTTGAACTGCTCCAGCCTGCCGCTGGCCTCCTTCACGCCCACGATGTTGTCGATGTGCGCCAGCCGCTTCAGGGTTGCGGCGTCCAGGTTGCGCGGCGAGCGCGTTGGGACGTTGTACAGCACGCACGGCAGCGAGGTGGCGGAGGCGATGGCCTTGAAGTGCTGATACAGCCCTTCCTGCGGGGGGTTGTTGTAGTACGGCACGACCAGCAGGCAGCCGTCGACGCCGGCCCTCTCTGCCTCTCGGGTGAGGTGGACAGATTCGGCGGTGTTGTAGTTGCCGGTCCCGGCGACGATGGCCGCGCTGCCGGCCGCGCGCTTGGTCACGCGATACAGCTCGAGCTTCTCGTCCTCGCTGAGCGTCGGCCCCTCGCCGGTGGTGCCGGTGATCACGAGCCCGTCGGAGCCGGACGCGATCAGGTTCTTGGCGAGGTCGGCCGCTTTGGCGTAGTCCACCGCGCCACCGTCGGTGAACGGCGTGATCATCGCGGTCAGCAGACGGCCGAGCGTAGCCATGGCGCGCACTCCTGTTTGTGGGCGGGAACTGGTGCTCCGGGGTTACCCCAGGCTTAAAAGATTATCGAGGCCGACAACGAGCTTGTCCAACTTCAGGACTTCCCGAAGCGCGATGATCACCCCCGGCATAAACGCCGTGCGATCGGTAGTGTCGTGTCGCAGGATGAGCGTCTGGCCCTGGGCGCCGAAGATGACCTCTTGGTTGGCCACGAGACCAGGCAGGCGCAGGCTGTGGATTCGCACGCCGCCGTGCTCGGCGCCGCGGCCGCCGGGAAGGGGCTCCTTGGTTGGGACGTTGCTCACGAAGGGCCCCCCGTGGGCCTGCACCATGTCCTGGGCCGTCTTAACCGCCGTTCCGGATGGCGCGTCGATCTTCTGGTCGTGGTGGAGCTCGATGATCTCGGCCGAATCGAAATAGCGCGAGGCGATGCGGGCAAAGTGCATCATCAGCACCGCCCCCAAGGCGAAGTTCGGCGCCACGAAGACGCCGGTCCCTGTGGCCTCAGCCTTCTTCCGGAGCTGCTCCAGCTGGCTGTCGCTGATGCCACTGGTCCCAATGACCGGGCGCACCCCCATATCCAGGGCGGTGAGGGCGTTCTCGACCGCCGCCTCGGCCACGGTGAAGTCGACCAGCACCTGGGCCTGGCTGCGCTTCAGCAGCGCCGCGAGATCCGCCGATACGGGGAAGGGCAGACGCTCGGCGCCGGATGCCTTGATGTCTATGCCCGCCACGACCTGCATGTCGCCGGCGGCGCTGACTGCCTGGATGACCTCGCCACCCATGCGTCCCAGCGCGCCGGCGACCGCGACGGCGATCATGGCATCGAACGCCTAGGCGTGCTCAGTCCTCGTGGTGCTCGTGCTGGTGGCCGTCGTGATGCTCATGCGTATGGCCGTCCTCGTGGTGCTCGCCCTCGTGTCGGGGTGGGGCACTCTGCTGCGGCCTGTCCTCGCCCTGCACCCGGTCTCGGAACGAAGGCCTGTCTCCACGGTCACGGAAGCCGGGCCGATCCCCGCGGTCACGGAAGCCGGGCCTATCACCACGATCTCGGAATCCAGGACGGTCACCTCGGTCGCGGAAGCCACCGCGGTCGCCACCACGGTCGCGATCGCGGAAGCCGCCGCCGAAGCTGGGCCGATCACCTCGATCGCGGAAGCCACCCCCGGGCCGCCCCGAAGTCTCGGAGGCTGGGTCGTAGCCTTCGAGCAGCGCGCGGCGCGACAGGTTGATGCGCCCCTGGGAGTCGATCTCCTTCACCAGGACGTCCACCTGGTCGCCGATGTTGACCACGTCCTCCACCCTGCCCACGCGCTCATTGGCCAGGTCCGAGATGTGGACCAGCCCCTCTTTGCCTGGCAGGATCTCGACGAAGGCGCCGAAGTTCATCAGCCGCTTGACGGTGCCTCGATACTGCTTGCCGACCTCCACGTCCTCGGTGATGGCCTGGATCATGGCCAGCGCCTTGTCCTTGGCCGCTCCGTCGGCGGTGGCGATCATCACCCGGCCGTCGTCCTCGATGTCGATGCTGACGCCGGTCTCGTCGGTGATCTTGCGGATGTTCTTGCCGCCGGGCCCGATGAGCGCGCCGATCTTCTCCGGATTGATACGGATGGTCAGAATGCGCGGAGCGTGGGGCGAGAGGTCGCTGCGCGGCTTATCGAGCGTCGCCAGCATCTTGCCCATGATGAACGCACGAGCTTCCTTGGCCTGGGTTAAGGCCCTCTCCATGATCTCGTAGGTGATGCCCTTGACCTTGATGTCCATCTGCAGGCCGGTCACGCCCTCGGCAGTGCCGGCGACCTTGAAATCCATGTCACCCAGCGCGTCCTCGACGCCCTGGATGTCGGTGAGGATGGCGTACTTGCCGCCTTCGCCGGTGATCAGCCCCATGGCCACGCCGGCCACCGGGGCCTTGATTGGCACGCCGGCATCCATCAGGGCGAGTGTGCTGCCGCACACCGATCCCATGGACGTCGAGCCATTCGACGACAACACCTCGCTGACGATGCGAATGGTGTAAGGGAACTCCTCTTCCGCCGGGAGGATTGGCAGAACGGAGCGCTCCACCAGCGCGCCGTGCCCGACTTCGCGCCGGCCGGGGGCGCCCAGGCGCCTGACCTCGCCGGTGCTGAAGGGCGGGAAGTTGTACTGGTGCATGAAGCGCTTGTACTCTTCCGGGCTGATGTCGTCGATCATCTGGCGGTCGCCGGGGGCGCCGAGCGTCAGCACGCTCAGCACCTGCGTCTGGCCGCGGGTGAAGAGTCCGGTACCGTGGGTGCGCGGCAGGACGCCGGCATCACAGGTGATGGGCCGGATCTCCGTCAGGTTGCGGCCGTCGACGCGCAGCTGGCGCTCGAGGATGGCGGTACGCACGACGCTCTTCTCGGTCTCGCTGAGGACCGAGTCCAGCTCCTTGGGGGTGAGCTCGCCGGCCTCGATGCGCGGTGCAAACGTCTCCCGCAGCTGCTTGCCGACTTCTGCCGTAGCGCCTTCGCGACTGGCCTTGTCGGCGTTGAACATGGCCTCCTCGAGCCGGGGCGCCAGCCAGCCGCGGATCTCCTGGCGCAGCGCTTCGTTGACGGCAGGGGGAACGAATTCCTTCTTGGGCTTGCCGGCTACCCTGATCAGCTCTTGCTGTGCGTCGATCGACGCCCGCAGCGATTCATGGCCGAACTGAACGGCCCGCAGCATGGTCTCTTCCGGCAGCTCGTGGGCATCGGCCTCGACCATCATGACGGCATCGGTGGTGCCGGCAATAGCCAGGTCGAGCTTGCTCTCCTTGAGCTGCTCGAAGGTGGGGTTGACGACGAACTCGCCGTTGATGTAGCCCACGCGAACAGCGCCGATGGGGCCCAGGAAGGGGATATCGGATAGCCCAAGCGCGGCCGAGGCGCCGTTGATGGCCAGGATGTCGGGATCGTTCTCCTGGTCCGCGGACAGAACGGTGACGATGATTTGGACCTCGTTCTTGTAGCCCTTGGGGAACAGCGGCCGGATCGGCCGGTCCGTGAGCCGGCAGGTGAGGATGGCCGCCTGGGAGGCGCGGCCTTCTCGCTTGATAAAACCGCCGGGGATCTTCCCGGCGGCGTACATCCGTTCCTCGTAATCGACGGTGAGAGGGAAGAAATCGATGCCCTCTCGAGGGTTACTGCCGACGGCGGTGGCTAGCACCATGGTGTCGCCGTAGCGTACGGTCACCGCTCCGTGGGCAAGTCCGGCCACGCGGCCGGTTTCGAATTCCATATCGTGAGCGCCAAGCCTGGCGGCGACGCGATGAATCATGTTCTCTTGTTCTCCTTGCAGTCGAGCAGCCGATCAGGAGCCGTCAACTGCCGATCGCACGGCAGGGAACAGCTCGCGGCTGGACGCGAAACCTGTGGTTGGATTGACAATGTATGAGGGATGGGCGAACGACGCGTTTAGCGTCCGGCAGCTACTTCCGCAGTCCCAGACTCGCTATCAGCTGCTGATAGCGCCCGACATCCTTCCGGCTGAGATAGGCGAGCAAGCGCCGCCTGCGGCCGACCATCTTCAGCAGTCCACGGCGCGAGTGGTGGTCGTGGATATTGGTCTTCAGATGCTCGTTGAGGTGATTGATGCGCGCCGTGAGGACCGCAACCTGAACTTCCGAGGAGCCGGTATCCCGTTCGTGAGTGCGGTATTTCTGCACAATCTCCGGCTTAGCTACTGCGGGCAAATCCTCTCCTTACTTCTTCTCTCTGCACACGTTTCTTTTACAACGGCGAACTATAACAAAGGCGGAAGTCCAGCAAGGAGGCGAAGCAATCGAGTGGCGCCCGGCTGCTCAGGCGACGAAATGGGTTCCGACGGGCTGGGCGAAAAGCAGCGAGTAGTCATCCGCCGCAATGGCTCGATCTCGCAACCCTTCGAAAAGATCGGTCTCGCGGCCGGAGGTGGAGACCAGGCTGCGGGCCAGGACGAAGCACTCCTCGCTGTAGGCGGCCATGATGTCGTCGGGCATCGTCTCCCAGCGGCTGCCCGTCAGCTGGCTGCGGTGCGACAGCAGCGCCTTGCGCTTGATGGCCAGGTAAGGCGCAACGTCGATGCGCGTGGTGATCTCGCTGTCGGGCACCCCGAAGGTCTTGGGATCGCGGTTGCCGAAGGGCGGCTCGAGACCCGCCGCCAAGGACATGTCGTGGACGCGGAGGTGCGTTTCGCGAGAGTGGGCGGTGTGGTACAGCTTGCTGGGCTGCCAGGGCTCCTCGCCGTCGTCCCAGGCAAACTCGGGATCGGCCGCCAGCTCGAAGGCCGCGTGGGTGATGCGGTGGCACATGATGTGGTCGGGGTGGCCGTAGCCGCCGTTCTCGTTGTACGTGACCAGCACCTGCGGCTTGAGCTTGCGGATGTTCAACACCAATCGCCGGCAGGCTTCCTCGGGATCGGCGTTGCAGAAGGCCTGGGTATGGGCGTTGGCGCCGGTACCCGCCATGCCGGAATCGCGATAGCCGAGGAAGTTGACGAAATTCACCTTGAGCACGGTGGTTGCCAGCTTGAGCTCGCGCTGGCGGACGGTGGCCAGGGTCTCCCACGGCTGGATGACGAGGCGCGGATCGCGGATCTCGCCCTCCTCGCCCTTGGTTGCGCAGATGACCGAAGTGAGCGCACCTTCACTAGCGTATTTGGCCAGTGTGCCGCCGGTGCTGCTCGACTCGTCGTCGGGATGGGCGTGCACGCACATGAGCGAGAGGATTTCCGGCAACGGGCAATTCCCCCGAAACAGAGCTGGGATCGGCGAACAGGCCGCCCGCCGACGGAATTATAGAGAGGAGATCTGTGCTTTCCGCCTGCTGGGCCGGACGCTCAATCGAGGATGATGCCCAGCCGTTCCCGCAGCAGCGCGGGGGTCAGAATCGAATCGGTGATCGAGTTGGCCAGCTCCAGGAGCGGGAAGCTCTCGGCTTCGGGATCGGGCGCGGCTTGCACCAGGTCACGCAGGAAGCTGAGCTTGAGCATCTGCACGTCGAGGCTCTGTGCCATCCAATCCAGCGTAGGCCCGTTCTGCTTCGGCCCGTATCCGGGCTATTCCCGATATCCCTCCGGAAATGCCCCTAATGGACGGTTTGCGCGGCGGCGATGGCCTGGCTCAGCTCGCGGCAGGCGGCTTCCACGTCCGGTGCGCCGACGGCGGCGCTGATGACGCAGGCGCTGACCGCTCCGGCCTGGATGACTGAAACAACGCTATCGAGGTCGATGCCGCCAATAGCCGCGATCGGCAGCTCGACGGCTGCACGGATGTTCCGGATAGCCTCCACGCCGACGACCACGGCGCCTTCCTTGGTGGTCGTGGGGAAGATGCTGCCGACCGCCAGGTAGTCCACGCCCATGCGGCTCGCCTGCCGGGCCAGCTCGATCGATCCTTTGACCGACCAGCCAATCACCGCCTGTTCGCCCAGCAGTCCCCGGGCTTCGAACGGCGGCATGTCGGATGGCCCCAGATGCACGCCATCGGCGCCCGCCTCGGCGGCCAGGTACGGATCGTCATTGACGATGAACAGGGCGCCGGCTTCGCGGCACAGGGCCGAGAGCCGCCGGGCTGCCGCCAGCAGGTCGGCTCGTGGGCAGCGTTTGTCCCTCAGCTGGATCGTCGTCGCCCCGCCGCGCAACGCAGCCTCCACGACCTGGTCGTGGCTTCGGCCTTGCGAGAGCGCGCTGTCGGTGATGACGTAGAGGCCGCGGGGCAGCACCCGGCGAGAATAGCAGCCTGTCCCAGGCCTCCCGTTTACGGAGTCGTGGTAGATTGGGCCCAGCAACCGGTCGCAGATACGGTTTGCGGCCGGCGCGCACGGTGCCCGAACAACAGCTCGGGAAAGAGGGTCGATGCGGCGCAGACGTCTGGCGGGTTTCGCGGCGGCTCTGGTAGTTCTTGCCTGCTGGCCGGCAGCAGCGCTGGCCGCCCCCTTCTGGCCGGTGAGCGGACAAACGCTGCAAGCGCGCTCGATCAGCTGGCTGTTCTGGTTGGTCATGGCTATCGCCGGGCTGTTCCTACTGGTGGTGCTGGGCACGCTTCTGTATGTCATCGTGGCTTTCCGCGGCCGCGAAGGGCAGCCCGATCCGCGGCCGGTCTATGGCCATCTGCGGCTGGAAATGTGGTGGGCCGGCATCCCGTTTGCCATCCTGGTGGCAGTTTTCATCTTCACCGTCCGTGAGGTCGGCGTCGAAACGGCTATTGCCCCCGACGCGCTGCCCATCACCTTGATCGGGCATCAGTGGTGGTGGGAATTCCAGTACCCCGGCGCGGTCAGCGCCAACGAGCTGCACGTCCCGGTTGGCCGGCAGGTGAGGCTGCAGCTTCTGTCGGCCGACGTGGTCCACAACTTCTGGGTGCCCGAGCTGGCGGGCAAGGAGCAGATGGTCCCGGGCCAGACCAACCTGTGGACGTTCACGCCCGAGCAGCCCGGCCGCTACGACGGCGCCTGTGCCGAGTACTGCGGCACTCAGCACGGCTGGATGCGGCTGACCGTGTTCGCCGATGCGCCTGCCGATTTCGATCGCTGGCTGGCCGGCCAGGGACAGCCTGTGTCCCAACAGGTCCTGAGCCAGCATCAGGATGCGCTGCGGCTGTACACGGCCAACGCCTGCGGCGCCTGCCACGCCATTAGCGGTGTGTCAAACGGCAAGGCCGCGCCCGATCTCACGCACCTCGGCAGCCGCTCCACCATAGGAGCGGGTGTCCTGCAGAACACGCCCGACAACCTGGCCGCCTGGATTCAGGATGCCCAGCAGTTCAAGCCGGGAAGCTACATGCCCAAGTTCCGGCTGAGCGACGCCGACGCAAGGCAGCTCGCGGCCTTCCTGGAGGACTTGCGATGAGGGGTGAGAGGACAGGGGATAGGGGGCAGGAGAGGCGGGCTGCCGTCGATCGCTTGGCGTTCGGAGGCTCGTACGGGCAGGGTCAGGCATGGCCTCGGTAGCGCGGCCACTGCCGGGCTACGCCGGCGTGGGCGTGGGACCGCCGGGCGCCGGGCTGCTCACGTGGGTGAGCACGGTCGATCACAAGCGCATCGGGATCATGTACGTCGCCACGGGCCTGGTGTTCTTTGCCGTGGGGGGCATTGAATCGCTGCTGATGCGATCCCAGCTGGCCCAGCCGGACGCACAGGTGCTGAGCCCGCAGGTGTACAACCAGGTGTTCACCCTGCATGGGGTGACGATGATCTTCTTCGCGGTCATGCCCCTGCTGTTCGGGCTGGCTAACTACCTGCTGCCGCTGATGATCGGGGCGCGGGACGTGGCCTTCCCGCGGCTCAACGCCTTCAGCTACTGGATCCTGGCGGCCTCCGGCCTCTTCCTCTATTACAGCCTCCTGTCGGGGGGCGCGCCGGACGTCGGCTGGTATGCCTACGCGCCGCTGACCGAGCACCCCTTCTCCCCTACCAACGCGGTCGATTTCTATGCCCTGGCGCTGATCCTCAGCGGCGCGGGAACGGTCGCTACCTCGATCAACTTCGTCGTGACCGTGGTCCATCACCGCGCGCCCGGCATGAGCTACAACCGGCTGCCGGTGTTCGTGTGGATGATGCTGGTAACGTCGGCGCTGTCGCTGCTGGCTCTGCCCACGCTCACGGCCAGCCTGATCATGCTGCTGGTGGACCGGCTGCTGAGCGGCCACTTCTACGATCCGCTGGGCGGCGGCTTGCCGATTATGTGGCAGCATCTGTTCTGGATCTTTGGGCATCCCGAGGTCTACATCCTGGCGCTGCCGGCCTTCGGCTTCATCTCCGAGATCGTTCCGGTGTTCTCGCGCAAGCCGATCTTCGGCTACAGCTTCGTGGTCGCGTCCGGCATCGCCATAGGCTTCCTCAGCTTTGGCGTGTGGGCCCACCATATGTTTGCCTCGGGCATGCCCATCATCGCCGATATGGCCTTCTCAGCCTCGACTATGGCCATCGCCATCCCAACGGGAGTCAAGATCTTCACCTGGCTGGCCACCGCCTATGGCGGCGCCATCCGCTTTCGGACGCCGATGCTGTTCGCCCTGGGCTTCATCGCCATGTTCTTGATCGGCGGCTTGAGTGGGGTGACGCTTGCCGTGGTGCCAATCGACTGGCAGGTGAACGGCAGCTACTACCTGGTGGCCCACCTGCATTACGTCGCCGTGGGCGGTGTGGCCTTTGCCATCTTCGCCGCCTGGTACTACTGGTTCCCCAAGATGAGCGGCCGAATGATGTCGGAGCGGTGGGGCAAGGCACATTTCTGGCTGTTCCTGATTGGTTTCAACCTCACCTTCTTGCCTATGCACCTGCTGGGCATCGAGGGCATGCCCCGCCGGGTGTATACCTACCCGGCGTTTGAGGGCTGGGGCGACCTGAACCTGCTGATCACGATTGGGGCGTTCATCATGGGCCTTGCCGTTGTCGTGTTCGTCGGCAACGTGCTGTGGTCGCTGCGCTTCGGCCGGCCAGCCGGTGACAACCCGTGGGAGGCCTGGACGCTGGAGTGGGCGACGTCATCTCCTCCGCCGTCTTATAACTTCGCCTCTATCCCGACCGTGACCAGCCGGCGTCCCCTGTGGGACGTGGCCCATCCGGAAGCTCCCGACTGGGAGCATGAGCGGGAGCTGTGACGGTGGCATCGTACGCGGCCGCACCGAGCTCGGCCGGGACACACGCGATTGGCCCGCGCCGGCTGGGGGTGCTGCTGTTCGTGGCCTCGGAGTCGATGGTGTTCCTGTCGGTCATCAGCCTGTACTCGGTCGGGCAGGGCAGGGTCGACCATCCGAACCCGCAGGAGACGCTGAGCGCCGCGCGCATGATCCCGTTTTCCGTTGCCCTGTGGCTCAGCAGCGGCACCATTGCCCTGTGCGCGCGACGGTTGGCGCGCGGCCGGTACGGCGGCATGCGGCTGTGGCTGCTGGCGACGGTGATCCTTGGCGCCGTGTTCCTGGGCGGCGAGCTGAGCGAGTGGCTGGAGCTGTTCGGCGAGCGGGTCACTGCCGCCAGCAACGTGTGGGCTACGACCTTCTTCACCCTCACCGGGATTCACGGCCTGCACGTCATCATCGGCCTGCTGATGATGCTGGCGCTGCTCGGCGTCTCCCTGCGCCGGCCGCTGGCTCACGGTGGCGAATCCGGCCTCGAGCTGATCAGCATCTACTGGCACTTCGTGGACGGCATGTGGGTGCTGATCTACGGCGTGGTCTATTTCTGGTCGGCGTTCATGGCTCGATGAGCCAGGCGCCCCAGTCCGCCGGAGCGGCGGTCGATTCCCGGCCCTCCCAGGAAGAGGAGATGCCCCAGCCGACGTACTGGCCGATGGTGCTGGCGCTCGGTCTGGCGGCCGTTTGCTTTGGCCTGATCACGGTCGGGATCTTCTTTTACGCCGGCTTGTTGACGGTCGTCATCGCGGTCGTAGGCTGGGTGCGTGAGCTCATGCGAGAGCCCGGGCCCCACGGGCCGGCCGCGGGCGAGCGGGAAGGGCGGTAGCGGCATGCCCAAGGATTTCTTCCGTTTGCATGGATTAGGCGAGCCGCGATCGCGGCGCCGCTTCCTGGCCCAGGTGTCGTTCGGCCTCGGCGGCGTGATGGGCCTGATGCTCGGCGTGCCGCTCATCGGCTACCTCTTTGGGCCGCTGATCAAGCGCTCTCCCCAGCAGTGGATAGATCTGGGGCCGGTGAGCGACTTCGCGCTCGGCCAGACCAAGCTGGTGAGCTTCACCGACCCCTCCAGCGTGCCATGGGCCGGGCAAACCTCCCAAACCTCCGTGTGGGTGCGGCAGACCGCGCCGAACGCGTTCGACGTGTTCGCTGTGAACTGCACGCACCTGGGCTGTCCGGTGAACTGGCTCGATGGCGCGCGGCTGTTCGAATGTCCCTGCCACGGCGGCATCTACTACTCCGATGGCACGGTGGCCGCCGGGCCGCCTCCGCGCTCCCTGTTCAAGCACGAGACTCGTATCGTGGACGGCCGGCTGCAGGCCTTCACCATTCCACTGCCCACCTCTCAGCTGAGCGAATATGTCGGCAACGCCTGAGGCGCGCCCCAAGACGCTGTGGCGCCGGCTGGGCGGCTGGTTCGAAGATCGCAGCCACATCTACGAAGGGCTGCTGCCGATCGTCCAGCATCCGGTGCCCAAGGGCGTGAACTGGTGGTACGTGTTCGGCAGCGCCACGCTGGCCGCGTTCATCCTGCAGGTGATCACCGGCGTGGCGCTGGCCATGATCTACGTGCCTGCGCCCTCGGGCGCGTACCAGTCGCTGCAGTTCATCACCAGCTCCGCGCCGCTGGGATCGCTGCTGCGCGGCATGCACTTCTTCGGCGCCAGCGCCATGGTGATCATGATCACCGCCCACGTGCTGCGCGTCTTCCTGATGGGCTCGTACAAGTTCCCGCGCGAGTTCAACTGGCTCACAGGGGCCTTCCTGCTGGTGCTCACCGCGGCCATGGCGTTCACTGGCCAGCTGCTGCGCTGGGACCAGGACGCCTATTGGGGCGTGGTGGTGATGGCCGAGCAGGCCGGCAAGACGCCGGTCATCGGCCAGCTGGTGGCACAGCTGGTCGTGGCCGGCTCCACCGTTGGCGGCGCCACGCTGACGCGCTTCTTTGCCACGCACGTGTTCCTGCTGCCGGCGCTCATCTTCGGCTTCGTGCTGGTGCACCTGTGGCTGGTAGTGTTCGACGGCATCTCCGAGCCGCCTAGGCCCGGCGTGCCGGTCGATCCGGCCACGTACAAGCAGCGCTATCACGAGATCCTGGAGAAGGACGGCGAGCCGTTCTTCCCGGACGCCGCCTGGCGCGATGCCGTGTTCGCGGTGCTGATGTTCGCGGTGATCATGGTGCTGGCGGCCATCGTCGGCGCGCCTCAGCTGGGCAAGCCGGCCGATCCCACCATCGTCAACGCCGACCCACGGCCGGATTGGTACTTCCTGTGGTACTTCGCCGTGCTGTCGCTCATCCCGCCGGTGCTGGAGAACTTCGTGATCCTGAGCGTGCCGGTGCTGCTGGGCGTGCTGGTGATCATGGTGCCGTTCGTATCGAACCGCGGCGAGCGCCATCCCAGCCGGCGGCCGGTGGCCGTGGTCCTGGTAGTCGGAATGCTGCTCGGCCTGACCGTGCTGACCATCGAAGGCTACCAGGCGCCGTGGTCGCCGGAGATCCAGGCCGTGCAGGATGTGGCTATTCCTCCGCAGATCGAGCAGCGCGCGACCGGCGACGCGGCGCAGGGCCTGCAGCTGTTTCGGATCCGAGGCTGCATCACCTGCCACGCCCTGGGCGGTGCCGGCGGCCGCAAGGGGCCTGACCTCACCACCGTTGGCAGCCGGCTCACCCGCGATCAGATCATCGTGCGCATCTTGAACGGAGGGCCGAACATGCCTGCCTTTGGCGGCAACATCAGCGATCAGGAGCTGCAGCAGCTCGTGGCCTTCATGGAGACGCTGCGCTAGGCAGCGCAAGCCCGGGCAGGCTAGGCCAGCAGGTCGACGATGCGGCCGAGCTTGGGCCGCAGCACGGAATGGTAGGTCTGGAAGACCAGCCGGGCAATCCAGCTGATCGGTCCCGAGCCCGGGGGGAACCGGGCCAGGATGGCTGCGTCGACGTCCTCTTCGGCCGCGGAAGAGCTGTCGAGGACTTCGGCTTCGGCAGCTTCGGCCGTCCGCTCGTAGGAGCTCTTGCGACGTTTGAGCTTCTTGTCGTCCGGTGGTGGGAGGAGATAGGGACTCCCAGGTTGGACCGGGCCAATCATTGCCATGCTGACGGCGTACCTGGGCGGCAGTATAGCAGTGCGCTAGGGAGCCGGCGTCGAGGGTCCTGGCCTGGAGGCGTACATTACCGTAACTTCCGGTCGCGCAGGCACGTTACCAATGCAGACAATGGGACAACCCTTCACCACCCCAACTGACCGCCGCCCCCGCGCCGTGTACCTCGACGATGAGATGATCGACTGGTTCCTGCACGATCCAGCGGCGGCGGCGCAGTTCCTCTACCAGAACCGCGTGCAGGTGCTCGAAGACGGCACGCACGGCACCGGCCCCGTGCGGGTAATGGTGCTGACCCGGGACTCCGTGCCCGGTTTAGGGCTCGCTTGCTAGCGGCTGCATTTGGTATAGTCAGACGCTGAACGGCGCATTCGTCTAGCGGCCTAGGACGCAGCCCTCTCAAGGCTGAGATCACCGGTTCGAATCCGGTATGCGCTACTAGTTTTTTGAGCGTGAAAACTCACTTATAGTCAAGTGAGTCACCCGTTTAGTCACCCGGCCCGTCAAATTGGGCGTCGCACATCGTCATCCGAGCACAGACGGTCAGACGTTCGAGCTCTGCGTGGAGCCGCTGACTGCGTGGCACACACCGCCTTTGGGTTCGGAAAGAGCTTTCAGAGGGAAGGCAGGCCCGGCTCCACCGTGCTGGTTTTTTTTGCTGTCCACCAGCAGTCGAGCGGAGTTAGGGGGCGGCGCGGCAGCAGCAGCAGTAGGGCAGCAGCAATCGTCGCTCCTCGTTGTTGTTGTTCTGTGAATGGCGGCGAGGGGTGAGCCTGCGCGAGGTCCGCAGGCCCTGCCCGGCCGGGGACCCTCTGGAAGCCGTCAATCACGCTTCCATGGACGGGAAGTCCTGCCGCGTGAGTGGACGGTTGAGCGGAAAGCCCTCGCCAATGAGGTCGACGCTCCCTCCATCTCGGAGAAAGATGACGTCTGTCACACCGGGGAACTGAGTGACTGTGTAGACCACCTGGGCCAGCCGCAGGAGAGTCCCCGTCGCTCCGCCCGGAGCGAAGAAGGGCTCGTTCAAGCTGACCCTGGCGGTTCTGGCGGAAATGACAATGTCCTGCAGGCGAGCGGCATCCGGGATCTCGGTGGAATGTCCAGCATCCGGGGGGCCGTTGAATAGTTGCTCCAGCGCCTGCCGTGCCGGGGCAGCGCTTGACACCTGGGAGGGCACCACCGACAGTTGGCCAGCCGCCGTGAAATAGAGGACGGCGGCCTGTATGGTCTTCGTCGGCTCGCCCGTCGGTGATGCCGCGACGGCACCGGCACTTGTGCCTGCTGACGAGGGCGGAGGTGCGCCTCCGCTGTCACGAAACCCCTTTCCGCCATCGTCCCACGAGGACGCTTGAGCGCAGCCTGCCAGGAGCACGCATATGGCAAAGCCACTGAGCCAGCGGGGTGTCATCCCAGCTTGAGAGTCTGGCCAGCCTGGATGGCGTCGGGCGCCGCCAGGTGGTTCAGGGCGACCAGTGTCTCGATGGACACACCGACGCGGGCGGCCAGGGCCGATAAGGTGTCGCCCGCGCCGACCGTAATGCTTGTCGGGTTCGGGGCGGTAGCCGGCCGTGCGACGGCCGGCGAGCCAGCCGTTGGCAGAGCGAGCTTCTGACCGACCTTCAAGAGCCCATCCAGGGACAGATGATTCACCGCTGTCAACTCAGAAACAGTGACGCCAGACCGGGCGGCGATGCCCGACAGCGTGTCGCCTGGGGCGATGGTCACGGTGGTGGCCACGGATGGAGAGGCGGTCGAGCCCGCCGTCGTCGAGGATGTCGGCGCTGCTTTGTCAGATGGAATCAGCAGCTTCTGGCCGACCCGAATGGTTCCGTCCGAGCTCAACTGGTTGGCGGCCGTCAAGTCGGCAACGGATACCCCGACCTTGCCAGCGAGGGCCAACAGCGTGTCTCCGGCGGCGACCACGACGGTGGAGGGTCGCGCGGCTGGCGCGCCGGCCGCCGCGGCCTCTGCGCTGGCTGGCGTGGCAGTCGGCGCTCCGGAAGGACCGACATCAGCTCGGTCGACATAGGCTACATTGCCGGTTGCGGCAACGCGCACGTAGAAGCGCGAGGTGGCACTCGGCGCCAGCACCTGCACATAGCTCCAGACCGGCAATGGCCCGAAGCTGACGCCATCGGACGGCCCCGACCACAGCTGAGTCGCGCGGAAACTCTGAACCCAGAAGGGTTCGAAGGCGGCTGGCGCTGGCGGCGGTCCACTGGGCCCCACGTTCTTGGCCTCGACGTAGCCCGGACCGTTGGTCGACGGGTTAAGAACATTCAGAAAGTCACCGTTCTGACCGAGGACCTTCAGGTGCGTGAACGGAGCTAACGTAGAGAATATCTTGGCCTTATCGTCGGGGCCGGAGAGCAGCGGAGCTGGCACGACGGTTTGCACCCAGCGTTCGGCCAGGGCCTGAGATCGATCGTCTTTGGGTGAGGTGCCCGCGCAGCCCGCCAGGCCATCCTTAGGAGCTGGCGCGCCGCCAGCGTCGCCGCTATTGAAGAAGCCGTTCAGCCCATCGGCAATGGCGTCTACCAGGAGATGTTGATGGCCGGGGTCCACCAGCTTGGCGGCGTCGCTCTTATTAGACAAGAAGGCCGTTTCGACCAGAATGGCCGGGACGCCGGGATTGCCCAGCACCCAGAACGCCGCGGACTGCGCGCCGTTGTCTCGCTCGTGGGTGCGGGACACGATTGCGGCCTGGACTTTCTGGGCAAGCGAGTAAGACCGACTGACATCCGCTGGCGACAGCTTCACTCCGCTGTAGAAGCCGCAGACCGGACCGTAGAACGTGGTGGCACCATTCGCATTCGGATCGGCCGCCTCATTCCCGTGGATCGAGACGAAGGCGCTGGCATGGCTCTGCTGGGCCAGGTTGACCCGCGCCTGCAGATCGGCGTCGACCGTCCCGCTGGGTGCCAGGCTCACGTCACTGTCCCGGGTCATGACCACGCGTGCACCCTGCGCCTGCAGGACGCCTGCCAGCTGCCGGCCGACGGCCAGGGTGATGCTCTTCTCCTGGACGCCGTTGTCCACCGCACCCGGATCTTTGCCTCCATGGCCAGGGTCCACGACTATCGTCTTGCCGTTGACCGAGCCGGCAGCAGCAGCCTGCGGAACCATTGCCAGCAAGCTGGCTCCGAGGACGGCCGCGGTCGCGATGATGCGACTCAGGTAAGACACGTGCACGAGCAGAGACACCGACGAGCTGAACGCACTCGATCCTGCAAAACGAGCCGATGAATGCGCCGTTATCGCTTGGCCAAGGCCTTGCTGGTCTTTCACGAATTTTCATCCTGCGCTTAGCTGCCGGCTCGGAGGAAGTCAAGGTCGCCAGCGCGTCGGAGAGCGGGATTGGAATCCCATAGAGGCGATGAGGCGGCGATGGCCGCAATCACATCTGTGCCCTCAAAACTGCTGGATCTCCAACAGCATCCTGATTACCGCCGCGCGGTGCCAATGCTGGACCACTTCATCCCCCTCCTCTATCTGGTAGGGCTGGCCGAGGCCGCTTTGGAGACCGCAGAGGTGTTAGTGGATGGCTATGCCTATGGCTCGCTGTCGATGACGGCCTATACCGTGGGTATGCACTGTGAGTTCGACAGCGTCGCGAAGACCGTCCAAGACCTCCTGCGGCTGGTCCCAGCCGACGCGACGAATCTGTAGCAACCCGCGTGTACATGGCGCGTCGTCGCCTCGGTGAGAGGAGTCCGCGACTTTTGCCGTCAGGGCCGTGCCGCTTGCAGGGTCTCGCGCCAGTGCCGGGCTAGCCCGGCTACACTTGCCTGACCTGGGAAACCCGCCAGCCGGGGAGCGCTGCGCGGCGCTTCTAGAGGACTCAGGATCGGTAGGAGTTCGCCGGCATCGTCGTGCCACGGTGGCGCAGTTCTGCTCGCTAGCGCATCTCAGAGACGGCAGCCAGCGAACCGAAAGGCCCCTCCTCTGCCCGCCGCAGCGTGCAGTCGTGTATGCCGAACTCGAGTGAGGTCGTCCCATGATGTCCATGGAGAGTCTCGACCTGCGCTACCGAGCTATAGAACGTAATGGTCGGCGTCTCGGACAGCCATGTCATGGCCACCCAGCCACTGCTGAAGACGACGCCCTCGGCCACGCAGCCCGTGCCACTGATGCCCGTCGGGTCGTCTCGCCGTACGAGATGAAAGGCACGGAGTTCGGGAACAGCCCGTTGAGTCGTTCTCATCGTGCGGCCGCAGTCAAGCCCCGGAAAACCGCCAGGAGCAGGTAGTCGGGGTCGAACCGCTTTCCAGAAAGCTGAACGCGCCGATAGCCCAGGCCTGTTCGGCGACGCGTGCGGCGGCAGTCACCAAGACGACCGGCAGGTCGGAGCCGCACATCTGCCGCAGCCGCCGGATGGTGGCGGCGATGTCACCATCCGGCAGCGAGGCATCGCACACGACAGCGCTTGGCCGAGCGTCGTCCGCCAGCGTCAGCGCTTCACTTCCGTTGGACGCGATGGTCACGTGCAGGCCCTCGGCGCGCAGAATAGTCTCCGCCAGCTGCTGGTCCTCCGGATTCGCGTCCAGCACCATGACTGGACCGGCGGGTTTCCCGCCAGAGGGTCGATCCCCAGGCACTATGTACTCCCTGATGGTTCAGTGGGTTGAGGTTGCCAGCTATCCAGCAGCCGTTCGGTCTCGGCGAGCGGATTGCCGCGCTGCTCGTGAAAGGGCGCGCAGGAGCGCTGTACCACGAGTCCATCTGAGATGGCCATGAGCATGGCCGCGGCGTCCGAGGCTCGCACGTCGCGGCGGATGCTCCCACCGAGCTTGCCCTCGTCGATGACTTTGCGAAAGGTCTCGAGCCGCCGCGCTCGCGCCTCCTCGACCCACGACCTCAAGGCCGGCACATCATGGGCGCGCGCCCACAGCTCGAGCGACAGGCGGGCCTCGTCCGGCGACTGCTCCGCCAGCAGTCGTTGCAGCCGGCCCAGCGCCGAACGCAGACGTCGCAGCGCGGGCCCGGAACGCGACAGTTCGGCGAAGACGGTGTCGTTGTACACCGCGACTCGGTCGGCGACCACGGCCAGGAAGAGCTCTTCCTTGTTCGGGAAGTAGCGGTAGAGCGACCCCACACTCAGCTTGGCCGCGCTGGCGATCTCCGGCATCGCCGTCGCCGCGAAGCCGCCGTGTGCAAAGCAGGCCGCGGCCGCGTCGAGGATCTGGTCGTGTCGGGCCAGCTCGCGCTGCAAGGTGATTTTCGGCATAATGAACGTCGGTTCAGTATAATAACGGGCGAAGTGCCTCCATTTGCACGACTGTGCCCTCAATCGCACGGGCATCGCCACTCTCGCGGTCGGCGCCGGCCGCGCTGATGGCTCTTCTGTCAACGCTCCTGGCACATGTCACGGGGCCGCTGCTGCGCTGGGTCATCGTCGGCGGCATCTTCGAGGTGATCGCGACCCCGCTGCTGTATGTGCTCCATGGTGTCTGGCTGGTGCCACTGCTGGTCGCCACGTTGCTGGTCGCGGAGCTGACGGCTCTGCCTCGCTTCTTCGTCAACGACCGCTTTGTCTTTGGTCAGCGGCGTCCATCGTGGCAGCGGCTGTGGCGCTACCACGTGGCCTGTGCGGGCGGCTTTGGTGTGTGGTACACCGTCGCCAATCTTCTTCCACTGCTGGGCCTGCACTACGTCATCGCGTCGCTGTGCGCCACCGCGTTTTCGGTCGGCTTCGCGCTGGCGTCCAACTTCGGCTGGATCTGGCGCCGCCGTTCCAGAGGCGAGCCGCACCTGCTGACCGCCCCGGAGCTCGCCATCTCTCTCAGCTAGCCTGATAGCCCTGGCGCGAACGGACTTACCTCTCACGCTCCGCTCGCTTCCATACTGAACGACCGTTCAGCATGATCGACACGGCACACATCCTGGGGCACATCATTGTGCGCAATGAGTGCGTAAGACATATACTCGCTGCGACTATAGATGCGATCCGCGTGGAAGTCGGTGCGACGCGCGTGGGAGCGTGCAACAGCGAGCACCAGCGATGGGACTCCCGGACAATGCTCGCTACGGCTGTCCGCGTCTGGAGGTGGGCACTCTGCCCACGGGCAACGCGATGCGTGGAAATACCTCCGCTGCTTGGGGTCCGAAGGGCACGAGCTTGGTTTAGGACCAATCCGAATCACGGTCGACCTGCCAGGCGGCCACTACGACCAGAACGTCCTCAGCGCCGCGCTGCGCTTCGCGGTCACCACGCCCGCACTCGTCAGGATCGTGTTGTCGGGCGACGGTGATCCAGCTGCGTTTCAAGACGCCTTCCACGGCGCACTGCTGGCAACCTTCAGGAGCCTCGGCCGTCGGCCCCGCAGTATCGAGGTTGTAATCCCATCAGTGGCGCCGGCCCATGCCTGAGGGCAAGCGGAAGGCACTGCCGGAGGAAAGGTCGTCGAGCGGCGACGAGACGCAGGCACCGGCGCCTAATAACGGAAGCTCATCCCACCACCCGGATCGCCAGGAACTCGTGTGGCGAGAGATGCGCCAGGGTTCCCGGCCAGGCAATAACTATGTCCGGATAGCCCGGCACCGGTCGTTCCGCCGCACAGGTGAGGGCAACCTGCTGCCCGAACCAGAAGCCGTCGAACCGCGGTCCGGGTCAGCCCGCGTGTTGAGGGGGCTCAAGCGGCTGCTGGTGGGCGCGCCGCTCGCCTCCGAGCAAGAACTTGAAGAGCGCACCGGCAAGCTGAAGGGGCTCGCCATCTTCGCCTCCGACAACATCTCCTCATCGGCCTACGCATCCGAGGAGATCATGCGCATCCTGGTGCTCGCCGGTGTGGGGGCGCTGTCCCTTACCCTGCCGCTAACCCTCGCAATCATCGTCATCCTGGCCATCGTCGTCATCAGCTACCGCCAAGTCCTGTTCGCCTATCCTAAGGGCGGCGGCAGCTACGCCGTGGCGCTCGAGAACCTGGGTCTCATCGCGGGCCTGGTCGCGGCGGCTTCACTCTTCACCGACTACTTTCTGACGGTTGCCGTGTCCGTGTCCGCCGGCATTGCCGCGTTGACATCCGCATTTCCCGATCTCTTCGACTACCGCGTCGTGTTCGCCGTCGGGCTGGTCGTCTTGATGACCGTGGTCAACCTGCGCGGTCTGCGCGAGTCTGGCAACGTGTTCGCTATCCCGACTTACGTATATGCGTGCGCCATGATCGGCATGGTCCTTTATGGACTCTTCCGGTACCTGACGGGTAACCTGCCGCAGTACAGCGCTCCACCGGAATGGCTGCAGCAGCATGGGACGGCCCAGGCGCTGTCGATCGTAATCATTCTGCGTGCGTTCGCCTCTGGCTCTGTAGCTCTAACGGGCACAGAGGCTGTCGCGGACGGCGTCGCGGCCTTCAAGCCACCGGAGGTGCGCAACGCGCAGACAGTGCTGGTCGCTATGGGGACACTGTTCGCCACCATCTTCTTTGGCATCAGCTTCCTGTCGGGCCACATGGGCATCATCCCTGACCCCACGGAAGTCGAAACCGTCAACAGCCAACTGAGCCGCACGTTGACCGGAACCGGCTGGTTCTTCTACCTGCTGCAGTTCTCCACCGCCATCTTGCTCATCCTGGCGGCGAACACGGCGTTTAATGGCTTCCCCCGGCTGGCCAGCATTCTCGCTCAGGACAAGTTCCTGCCGCACCAGTTCCAGTTCCGCGGCGACCGACTGGCGTACTCCACGGGCATCCTGGCGCTGGCAGGTGTCGCCATACTGGTCGTCATCGCGTTCGGCGGCAGCGTCACGCGACTCATCCCGCTGTACACGGTGGGCGTGTTCATCGCCTTTACGCTGAGTCAGATCGGCCTGGTGCGGCACTGGACGCGGCTGCGCGATAGGCGCTGGCAACTGCGAGCCACCATCAATGGCGTCGGCGCCGCCGCGACAGGCGTGGTGGCGGTGATCGTCGCTGCCTCCAAATTTGCGCTGGGCGCCTGGATGGTGCTCGTTCTCATCCCGATCCTTGTCTTCCTGATGTGGGCCATCAGCAGGCACTATCACGCGGTCGAGCATGCCGGCCGAGCAAACACGCCAGTGTCGCCCGATCAAGTCCACCCGCGCTGCGTAGTGCCTATCGCGGGAGTTGGACTACCGGCCCGGCAGGCCCTCGCCTTCGCGCTGGCCATAGCCAAACCAGAAAACGTGTCCGCGGTGTTCGTAGCCGACGATGACGACGCGGCCGAGGCCATGCGCGAGGAGTGGGAAACCGCCGACATCCCGGTGCCGCTGACTGTCATCGAGTCGCCTTACCGATCGCTGCTGTCGCCCCTGCTGGCCTACATTGACGCTCTCAAGGAGACGCACCCCCAGGAAACGATCGTGGTGGTGCTGGCCGAGTTTGTGCCTCGGCAGTGGTGGCAGCATCTGCTCCACAATCAGACGGCACTCCGGTTGAAGGCGGCCTTGCTGTTCCGGCCAGGCGTCATCGTATCCAATATTCCCTATCACCTGGCGTAGGTCTGTCACTTGACATCATGTCCCGCACCAGCAGTCCCGAAAACCCTCTGACCGATGGACGCCGGAGAACACGAGCCCGAATGCTCGGTGTCGCCGTTGCCGCCGGCGGTCTGCTGGGGCTGGCAAGCCTGTATCCCGTTATGCAGGCGCTTGCCCCCAGCCTGCACGATCCAGCGGGTGTGGCGGTGAAGAGCTGCACTCCCGGGACGGCTCGGCGACACCTTCAGGTGTGCGAGTATCCCGACGGCTCGCTGCGCTCGTTCGATGCCAGCGTCCAACCCCCTCGCCCGACATCGCTGCCAGATGAAGACATGCGGCGCATCCTCGCCGGCGACCCGGCTTATTAGCGGTCCGGCAGCTCATCGGACGGGTAGGACAGGTAAGATTCTGCCCAGGACGCATGTAGTGCAGATGGGTACAGTGTGACCATGCCCGAAGCCGAGCTGACGCCCGCGATGTTCCAGATCATGCTGTCGCTGCTGGACGAGGAACGGCACGGCTACAGCATCATGCGAGAGATCGCCGAGCGCACGCAGGGCGAAGTCCGGCTCGGCGCCGCGACGCTCTACCGGGCCATCAAGCGGATGGTCGATGCCGGCCTGATCGTGGAAATCGCCGAACGCCCGGCGCCTGAGCTCGACGATGAACGGCGGCGCTATTACCGTCTGACGGACGTGGGGCAGCAGGTGGCGCGTAGCCACGCGCAGCAGCTGCAGCGCCTGCTCGAAAGCGTCTACCGCAAGAGACTGCTGGATGCGCCCGCGATGGCTCGCTAGGAGGAGACTGGCAGTGAGTGTCGATAGTCCTGCAGTCCGTTTCTCGTCAGGCCTCTATGGAATGGTGCTGCGACTGTATCCACGCACCTTTCAGCTTCGCTATCGGGACGAAACACTGCGGGTCTTTCGCGACGACTGCCGTGCCAGTCTGGCAACAGGCGGCCAGCTGGCCCTGGTCCAGCTTTGGCTGCGCTCACTCAACGACGTGCTCGGGTGTGCCGCCGGTGAGCACCTGGCGGAGTGGACGTCCGAGCATCCGGCGCAGCGCCGCAGCGCCCGTGGCCAGGCGCTTTTGACGATTCTGCTCGGGTTGGGCGTGGTCGCGGTCTTTCTGACTGACATGAATACGCCTCCCGAAACACCGATGGCGGTGATGTATGCCTGCGCTCTTTTTGCCGCTGGTGCGCTTCTGCCGCCGCGGCTAGCGGCACTTATCGGGATCGCCACCCTGAGCGTCTACGTCGTGGACGGCTGGGTAGCTGCCAGTGGCTGGAGCGGCTACCGCCTGTTGGGTCTCGTGGCCCTGCTGGCCGCAGGTACATGGGCGCTCCGAACGGGAGCCGATCATGCGCGTCTGAGGGCAGCCAGCGTCTCATCGTCGCCTTCGCGAACGAGCTCATCGCTACTGGCCCAGGGCGTACTTAGCCCAGCCCTCGAGGCTGGCTCCCCAGCCTCGCCCGAGCAGGCGATCAGGCTATTACGTTTGCTGGCGGCAGACGCAACCACGCTTACGACAGATGACCTCGTTCGTGTACTCAACGCCAGCATCGCGGCGTTCGAGACTGCCAGCGGGGCAGTGAAAGAGTCTTCTGGCAGCGCGAACGGCGACCTACCGGCTCCGTAAAGCCCGCGAGCGAAAAGCCTGAGTATGGCGATGACTTGGGCCTCCGAGCCCGTCGCCAGCAGGAGACGCTCGAACGTCGCGTAGCTGGTCAGGGCCCAGATGGCCCCAGCCACACTATGGAGCGATTGGCCATCCGCGAGCTCCTGTGCATCGGCCAGCCGTGCAACGAGATCCAAGATAAGACGGTAGCGCTGTTCGTCCCAGGCGGACACGACCCGTTCAGCCTCGGGGGCGAGAGCAGCCAGAGCCATCAACCTGCGCCAGATCACATAATCGACTGCCCACATGTGGCATGACTGCGCGATCAGCAGGTCGAGCGCTTCAACGGCGTCATGAGCAGCAGCGGCTGCCTCGATGAAAGCCATTCCGCCGCGCTGAAGCGCATCCTCGAGGACAGCTTGCAGGAGTCCGAGGCGCGATTCAAAGTGGCAGTGAATCGTCGATCGGGCGACGCCTACGGCGCGTTCGATGCGCTTGAGGTTGAGTGCCTCCAGACCGCCCTCGGCCAGCATCTGACGGGTGCCCTCGATGATGCGCCGTCGGGTGCCGGAAAGTTGCTCCTGGCGACTACCCGTCCGCGCCACAAAGCGCTCCACGCGGCATGTATGCCTGACTGTTCCGCGATTGCAGATGGGCCTCCAATAGGTTGGCGGGCCTCACCTCGTTGTGAGACCCGTCACCTCATTTCTTGCGTCTAAAGGTCAACTAGACCTGGTAGGCAAGCTCCCCGTGCTGGGTCACGTCGAGCCCGGCCAGCTCCTCGTGCTCGGGCACGCGCAGGCCGATCGTGACGTCGATGAGCTTCAGCAGCACGAACGTCATGACGCCCGAATACGCCCAGCTGGCCAGCACGGCGATGAGCTGTACGCCCAGCTGACCCGGGTTGCCATAGAACAGACCATTCCCGCCGGCCTGGTTCACCAGGACCGTCGCGAACAGACCAGTGGCCAACGCGCCGAAGGTGCCACCGATGCCATGCACGGCCCACACGTCCAGCGCGTCGTCGAAGCCAAGCTTGTTCTTCAGCTGCACCGCGCCGTAGCAGACCGCGCCGGCGCCGAAGCCGATGAGGATGGATGCCAGTGGATTGACATAGCCGGAAGCGGGCGTGATGGCGACCAAACCGGCAACGGCGCCGGCAGCTCCACCGATAGCGCTGGGCTGCTTCTCGTGCATCCAGCTCAGGGTCATCCACGTCAGCGCGCCCATGGCGGCAGCCGTGTTGGTGACGACGAATGCGCTGGTGGCCAGTCCGCCGCTGGCCAGAGCCGAGCCGGCGTTGAAGCCAAACCAGCCGAACCACAGTAAGCCGGCGCCGAGGATGGTCATCGTGGCATCGTGCGGCTCCATGGGCTCATCGCCAAGCCCAAGGCGCTTGCCCAGCATGAGTGCCGCGACCAGCGCCGCAACACCGGAGCTGATGTGCACGACGGTCCCACCGGCGAAGTCCAGGGCGCCCAGGGAATGCAGCCAGCCGCCTGCTCCCCAGACCCAATGCGCAATGGGGTCATAGACCAGCGTCGCCCACAGCAAGCTGAAGATGACGAACGCCTTGAAGCGTTTACGCTCGGCGAACGCGCCGGTGATGAGTGCGGGCGTGATGACCGCGAACATCATCTGGAACAACATGTACGCCTGGTGCGGGATCGTGGGCGCATAGTCGGGATTGGGATCCAGACCGACGCCGTTCAGACCGGCCCAGTCGAGTCCGCCGATAAAGCCCCAGTGGTCCGGCCCGAAAGCCAGACTGTAGCCAAAAAGCACCCATTGGACGCTGATGAGGGCCAGGATGAGAAAGCTGTAGAAGATGGTCGAGAGGACGTTTTTCTTGCGGACAAGACCACCGTAGAAGAAGCCGAGCGCGGGCGTCATCAGCATCACGAGCGCGCCTGAGGCGAGCACCCAGGCGGTATCGCCGGAATCGATCTTTGCCGGAGCACTATCGGGTGTTGCCGTCTGCGCCCAGGCGATTGCGGGAAGAGCCAAGGCCGCTGCGCCCGCCGTCACACCGACGACCGCACGCTTAAGCCAGGTTTTGAAATGAATCACTCACACCTCCGAAATGACTGCTCACGCCTGGTGAAGTGCATTGGCGAGCGGGACGGCACGTGCACATGCCGTTGCTCAACAACTGCTTTCCCCAAGCATGTACCCAATACGGGTATATGCGTTATCACTCTAGTTGGGGGAGGGCAGGTCGTCATCAGGCGACATCAACGAAGATTCCGCAGCGTATTTGGGCAATGTGCACACTGGCCGGTTGTGCGACTCCGGAAGCAGCCCGACGGCGAGTGGATGGCGGCGTCTTTCTGTTCCCCTGTCAGCGCCAGCTGTAAATTGACCCAGTAGCGCCAACTCGGAATTGACCCACCCCAGCGGGAGCTGGCTTCCGAAAGGAAGCCGGCAGTGTCCAATGAGATTCCGTGCTGGGAGGCCGAAACGTGAGACAGATCTACGAGATGCATGCCGCTGGCGCGTCGGTGCGCACCATTGCCCGGACGCTGGGGATCGCCCGCAACTCGGTCCGAAAGTACCTGCGAGCGCCGGAAGTGCCGAAGCCGCCGCCGCGACCGCCGAGGGGCTCGAAGCTCGACCCATACGCTGACTATCTCCATGAGCAGCTGGGCCGCGGCGTCGATAACTGCGTGGTGCTGCTGCGCGAGCTCAGAGCACAGGGCTACGACGGCAGCTACACGCTGCTGAAGAACTTCGTGCAGCCGCTGCGGCGCCGGCGCCAGCCAGTCGCGACGATGCGCTTTGAGACAACACCGGGCGACCAGGCGCAGGTGGACTGGGGCACGTTCCGTTACCAGACGCCGGAGGGGACGACGAAGACCATCTACGCCTTCGTGCTTGTGCTGAGCTGGTCGAGAGCGATGTACGTCGAATTCGTGCCCAAATGCGACGTGGCCACCTTCATCCGCTGTCATATCCATGCCTTCGAGCAGCTGGGCGGCATCCCGCGGCGCTGCCTGTACGACAACGCCAAGGTGGTGGTGCTCGGTCGCGACGAGGCCGGCGAGCCCGACTGGAACAGCCGCTTCCTGGACTTTGCGCTGCGGCTGGGGTTCCGCATTCAGCTATGCCACCCCTACCGGCCGCAGACCAAAGGGCGGGTGGAGAGCGGCGTGAAGTACGTGCGCGGCAATTTCTGGCCGACCGCCACATTCACCAACCTGGCGGACTTGAACCGGCAGGCGCAAACCTGGGTCGCCGGCATCGCTCACCTCCGAGAACACGGCACCACACACGAGCAGCCGGCTGCCCGGCTCAAGCGCGAACAGGGCGAGTTGGCCAGCCTGCCGGCAGCCAGCACGTTGGAGCCGTTCCTCAGGGAGGAGCGCTTGGTTGGCCGCGATGGCTTCGTCCAATGGGAGCGCTCTTGGTACGGCGTGCAGTGGCCGTGGGTTGGCAAGACCGTCCAGGTCGAAGCCGACCAGAGCAGTGTCCAGCTATGGTCAGGCGACCGCCGGCTGGCAGTGCATCCTCGTGCGCTGCAGCCAGGTCAGCGCTTCCCGCTTCCCGGCCAGTGGCAGGACTTGCCCCGTGGCGACGGCCGGCCCAAGCCGGAACCACTGGCAGTGCAGGTCCCGACCATTGACGTGCAGCGGCGGTCGTTGTCCGCCTACGACCAAATCCTGGAGGTCGCTGGATGATCGCCCTGGAGCAAGCGCGCGCCCACCTCGACCAGCTGGGCTTGGCCCAGGCCGCTGAGGTCCTGGACAGCCGCCTGGAAGTCGCCAGCAAGAAGCAACTGCCGTACGCCGATTTCCTGGCCGACCTGCTGGGCATCGAAACGTCCGCTCGGCGGGAGCGCTATCTGCGGACCCGCACCGCTCTGGCTCATTTCCCTTTCCAGCGTCGCCTGGAGGACTTCGACTTCTCGTTTCAACCGTCGATCGACGAACGCCAGGTCCGCGAGCTGGCCACTCTCACCTGGGTCGCTGAGGCCAGCAACCTGCTGCTTCTGGGTCCACCGGGTGTCGGCAAGACCCACCTGGCGGTCGCTCTGGGGCTGAAGGCCATCGAGCACAGCTACGGCGTGTACTTCATGCGTGCTCACGATCTCCTCGAGGATCTTTGCCGGGCGCAGGCAGAGCATCGTCTGGACCGGCGCATGCGCGTCTACATGGCACCCAAGGTGCTGGTCATCGACGAGTTCGGCGTCTGGCCCTACGACCGATTGGCGGCCACTGCCTTGTTCACCCTGATCTCCGCCAGGTACGAACGGGGCAGCGTCATCCTGACCTCGAACAAAGGCTTTGCCGAGTGGGGCGACGTCCTCGGCGACAGCGTCATCGCCACCGCCATCCTGGACCGGCTGCTGCACCACAGCCACGTACTCAACATCCGCGGCGAGAGCTACCGGCTGCGCGAGAAGCGGCGGGCTGGCCTCTTCGGCCAGCCCCATCTCTCTGAGGAGGTGACGCCGGCACAAGCATCCTGACCCTCTTCTTTGTCACCAGGGTGGGTCAATTCCAACCTGGCGATGGTGGGTCAAATCTACGTTGGCGTTGACACCCCGCGCGACCGCCAGCGGCAACTTAGGCAATCTGCACAATGCGTGACACACATATTTGTGTCTTCTGCCGATGACAACGCGCGGACGCCCGCCTAATCTGACCGGAGGTAACAACACATAGGAGTTCGCTGATGGAACTAGCGACGTCCCTCGTGCTCTTCCTTGGAATGGCGTTTTCTTGGGCTGTTCTGCCCACGCGCCACAGTAACGCCGACTAAACCCGCACAGTACCTCCACAAAAGCCCGGGTGCCTTCTGTCGCCGCGGGCTTTTGCATTTGAAATTGGATGTCGCCATCCGGCAGTGAGCTGTCTCGAGCTCATCCGGGATGTTGCAAGGCAGCCATCCGGTCGCTGACTTCGCGACCGAACTGCTGCTCGTTGCGAAGTGGGTCGCCTCCCATCAGCGTGAGCTCGTTTCGGCCTTGCTCTTCTGCTGCCCGCCGATGAGGTCCTGCAGCCAGACCTCGCGGTCCTGCCGCTTGACATCGAGGTACTCGGCGATAATGCACTGGGCCAGGGACGCTGGTGTGCAGTCCTCGACGGGCGCCCTGCAATTGGAGCTCCTTGCGCTGCTACGCATCAAGCTGCAGTGCGTCTGCGGCCGTTTCCGGAAGCGCCTCCGCAGACTGACCGAACAGCAGCTTGAACCGCCCCGGGTTTCTTAGAGGCTTCGCTTATTCGAAACTTGGCGTCTGACCAGCAGGGAACCTACGGCCCGAAGTCGGAATTTCCGGCAACGCATTGCCGCGTTCCTGCATTTTTGGCCAACTTGCTCTTCACGGCAGACGCATGCTGCCCGTCATCCGAATACGGCACCGGCCAGCTTATGGTCGTCTGCACGGCAAGGGCTTCGTTAAAGCAACAGCGTCTGCCGCCGCCGCCGTGGCGGCGGGCCGCCGCCGGGGCGCCTGTGGCCCGCGGGGACACGCGCGCCCGGCGGCTACGGCAGCGGCACTCACAGCCCTGGGTAGGTGTGTTGTTCGCGGCGACAGCCCTCGGCGGGGAGCAGTCGGCGCCGCCGTCGTTATCGCGGCTACGCGGGCCGGCGGCGGGGTGGCCGCGGTGGTGGTCGTTAGCGCAACAGCGGCAGCGGTGGCCGCGGTTTGCCGCGGTTGCTTGTTAACGACATCGGCGCGCCGCGGGTGTCCCAGCTCCAAGCGTGGCTCGTAGCCCAGTGCTGCTCGCCTTGTCGCCAACGTGAGAAAATGCGTTGTCTCGATGTCCGCTCCTTCACGCAAGCCACCGAGCCCATCGGCGGTTCGCCGGCGTTACGAAGTGGGCTACGACCAGACCAAGCGGCTCTACGTCGTGGAAGTGGTGGACCAAACCGGCGAACGCCGGCAGGTGGAAGCTTACGCTGACTGGTTGACCGCCGACCGAATGCGTTCCGCCTGCAACGCCCGACTCCAGGAAACCGGCGCCTACCTTCCCGACCGCCGCTAGTCGTCGGGCCCTCCCCCGTCGTGGCTACCGGACACGTAGCGCGTTGCTGTGTGGCGCCGCCAGGCGAACCGTGTCGTTCCTGATTCCGTACAGAGAGATGAGTCCAAGGCGGCTCAATCTCGGCCCTGACGCCTGGAGTGAACTCGAAGGAGGTGGCCAATGCTCTATGGACTGGTAGCGGCAACGGCCAAAGGTGCGCACGAACGGCTTCAACGAGAGCGTTGGGCGCGTGTCCTGGAGCAGCGGGCGCCGGCGGAGGTGACCGCGAGCGAAGCGGCGGAGGTCATCGAGGTAAACGTCGACAGACTGCTGCAGGTGCTGCAGCGAAGTGCTCCCTTTGAGCTGGTACCCGATGTCAGATTCGGACGCGACGCCCTCGTGCGAGCGCTTCGCAAACCTTAGCGTCGAGAAGTCGCCGCTGCGCGCGACGTCGCTCTAGCCGCGCACCGGCGACTTCTCGAGTCGGTCCATGACGGCCTGCGCTATGGGCTCACCCACGCGCGCGATGATCGGTCCCGTGATCGCCAGGATGAGCACGTAGCCCGCGGCCAGCGGGCCAAGCCGCGGCTCGGCGACGGCGGCCAGCCCGGCAATAACGATGTTGAACTCACCCCTGGCGATAAGGACGGTACCGGCCCGCACCCGGCCGACGGGGCCAATCCCTGCCCGTCGAGCGGCCCACCAGCCGGTGGCCATTTTGGTCGCGGCGGTAATCGCCGCCAGGAGCAGCGCCGGGGCAAGCAGCGCCGGCAGCAGCGAGGGATCGGTGTCCAACCCGAAGAAGACGAAGAAGACTGCCGCGAACAGGTCACGGAGCGGCGCAAGAACGCTGTGCGCGCCTTCCGCCACACGGCCTGACAGCGCGATGCCGATCAGGAAAGCACCGACAGCGCTTGAGACCTGCAGGTGATCGGCGATGCCCGCCACCAGCAAGGCCAGGCCGAAGACTCGCAACAGTAAGACTTCGTCGTCCGAGCTGAACACCAGCCGGTTGATGACGTGACCGAGTCGGAGCGCCACCAGCAGCACAATGCCAATCGCGCCGACGGCAATGACCTCGGCCACGGCCGCCGCCCCGGCGCTGGCGCCGGCCACGAGAGCGGTCAGCAGTGGCAGGTAAAAGGCCATCGACAGATCCTCCAGGACCAGTAAGGACAGCACGACCGGCGTCTCGCGGTTGCCCAACCGGTTCAGGTCGGCCAGCAGCTTGGCGGCGATACCGGAGGAGGCCGCGTAGGTCACGCCGGCCATGGCAGCCACGGCGGCCGGCGGCCAGCCCGTCACGATCCCGAAGATGGCCCCGGGCGCGGCGTTGAGGACGATATTGAGCACGCCGGCAGGCGCCTGGGCGCGGAGGTTCTCTAGCAGCTCGGCGGCCGAGTATTCGAGCCCCAGCAACAGCAGCAGTAGGATGACGCCGATCTCGGCGCCGGTGGCCAGGAAGTCTTCGCTGGTCGTCAGTGGCACGATGCCGCCCCTGCCGAAGGCCAGCCCGGCCAGCAAGTACAGCGGGATGGGCGACAGGCCAATCAGCCGGGCCAACCGCCCCAGAATGCCAAGCCCGAAGATGATGGCTCCGAGCTCGACGAAGATGCCGCCGGAATGCACCAGCTAGCCCGCGGTGAAAATGCGGCCGACGGCCTCGATGCCTTCGCGGGTGCCGACGACTACCACGCGATCGCCACCCTGAAAACGGAAATCGGGGCCAGGCGACGGCAGGACCTGCTCGTCCCGCAGCACCGCCACGATGGACGCACCCGTGCGCGTGCGCGCCTGCGTGTCGCCGAGAGTGCGATTGTCATAGGGTGAGCCAGCCGCGACGCCGATCTCCTCGCTAGCCAGCCCGGCGACCTGTTCGTGCAGCGCTGCCAGCCGCTCGACGATGCGTGGCGCGCCCAGGATCTCGGCCAGGGCATCAGCTTCCTCAGAGCGCAGCGGGATGCTCTCGCTGCAGCGATCCGGGTCGTGACGGTCGTACACCAGGAGATCGCGCTGGCCTGTTCGGTGGGAGACCACACCAATGCGCCGCCCACCGTGAGTCTGGAAGTCGTGCCGCAGGCCAATACCCGGAAGGCGCACCTCATCGACGCGGAGACCACCCTCGCCAGGCAGCTGGCGTGCGTCCGAACTCATTTCCAACCTCCGACGTGGACTTGCACCAGGCGAGTGCTGGACAGAGAATGCCACGACCCATACGGAATCCAGTCACGCCCCGACATTGACGCCGACAAGCCCGAGCACCGTCACCACCAGATAGGCGATCGACAGCAGGCTCACGCCGCCGACCGTACCGTATGCCAGCACATTCCGAACAGGTCCATTGGCGTGTTTGCCCATCACCGCGCGGTCGTTCACCAGTCGCACCATCGTGACCAGCTCGATGGGCAGCAGCAAGCCGTTGACGACCTGGGTGACGATTAGCAGCTGGATGACGTCGATGCCGGGAATGAGCGCAACAGCCGCCCCGAACGCCAGCAGCCCGGTGAACAAGCCTAGGAACACCGGCGCTTCGCGGAAGCTTCGGGAGACGCCTCGTTCGAAACCCAGGGCCTCGGTGACGGAGTAGGTTGTGGTCAGCGGCAGCACGGCGGCCGCCAGGGTCGAAGCCCCGAACAGTCCAATCCCAAACAGGTAGCCGGCAAACGGACCGGCCAACGGTGAGAGCGCCTGCGCCGCGTCCTGCGCGGTCTGGACATCGAGGTGTTCCACGAACAACGTCGCGCCGGTGGCGATGATGATGAAGGCGGCGATGACGTCGCTGAAGATCGCGCCTGCGTAGGCGTCGACGCGCTCTCGAGCGAGATGCTCGGCGCCGGAACCGCGGTCGGCGACGGCCGACTGCAGGTACAGCTGCATGTAGGGCGTGACGGTCGTGCCGACCGTCGCGACGAACAGCAGCAAGTAGCCGCTATCGAGCTGGAAGCTCGGGACAACGAGCTGCTGGCCAACCTGTGCCCAGTCCGGCTTGGCCAGCGCGGCTGCAATCGGGTAGGCCAAAAAGACAAGCGTCATCACGAGGAAGACGACTTCCACGCGTTTGTAGCTGCCCTTCACGACCAGCCACCACACCAGGGCCGCCGTGGCGGGAATCGCAATCAGCCGCGGCAGGCCGAACAGCTCAGCGGCCGCACCTATGCCGGCGAACTCCGAGACCACCAGGGCACTGTTGGCGATAAACAACGACAGCAGCACGAAGGTCGTCCAGTGGATGCCGAACCGCTCGCGGACCAGGTCCGAGAAGCCTTTGCCCGTGACGGCACCCATGCGCGCCGCCATCTCCTGCACGACGGCCAGGCTGACGGTAATCACCAGCATCATCCACAGCATGCGGTAGCCGTACCTGGCACCGACCGAGGCGTACGTGGCGATACCGCCGGCGTCGTTGCCAGCGTTGGCGGCGATGAGGCCGGGACCCAGGACTGAGAGGTACGCCAGGAGCCGTGATCGCCGGCGTAGTTTCAATGGAAAGCGCAGAATCAAAGGGCACCTCCGCGACACGAGAGGTCTGCTCAGCGAGCAGCCAGGAGACGCGGAGCGGCCTCACTACGCCCGCGGCAGCAACTCCCGGGGACTGAGGGCGTCCGCGTAGGACACGACGAAAACCAGCCGAGGCTGGCGACGACTACCAGGGTCGGGGTCCACGGACGCTCTCACCTCCTTTCAGCATGGGCGCTCGAACGGCGCGCCCGGAGGCGAGTCAACCTAGAGGAGGAAGGACCTCCACATGGGGTGAGCAGCTCCGGCGCAGGGGCTTATGCGCCAATTGGATATGGCCTTACGATGACTATCTCCCGGCTCCAAGAGCTCGACCACCCCCTTTCCAAAGAAGCCCGCGGCGCCAGTCGTGTGCTTGCCGCGCGGCCCGAGCAGTGTAGCACCGCACATCCCGCCAGTGGCCATGTCGGCATCGCAACTGCGGATCGCCATCAGTTCGGCAACCAAACCAGGCGCTCCTTGCATTAGCACCAACGCGTTGCGGTTATGAATGACGGTTCCAAGCTCGGTTTGTGCTCAAACTCCGGCAACGCCGAGGACGCATGGCCGGCCAATTTCTTGGGTTGAGTTACGGGCGCTGCGTCGGCCGCCGCTCCTCCTCCTCCCCTGCCTGAAACGGAGGCGGCGCCGCCACGCGGGGGTGTGTGGTGGCCCAATGGCGCGGGGGGTGAGAGCCGCCGTTACGAGGTCATGAGGCAACCAGCTCGGTGAGCTGCGCGAGCGATTTGCCCAGATGCTCCAGGCGGAACGGCCGAAATCCGGCGTAGGGTCGGATGGCGACGGCGACCGCTAACCAATCACAGGAGAAGGTGACTGCGGTGTTCGTGGGTCCAGCCGGGCGGAGATCGCAGCGCCAGACGCAGCCGCCCGAGCTCAGGGAACCGTCGCCGGCCTCGATGCCTGGCTCCCAGGAAATGGTGCGCGGCGGGTCGAATACGCGGACCCGATTGGCTATCTTGTAGTTACCGTCCGGGTGGTCCAGGTGGTACATAGACACCCGAAAAATCTGGCCGGTCGCTGTCAACGGCTTGTGGTCAAGGCTTTCGCAGACCCAGTCGGTGCATTCGATCGCAACGCGCTTTACGGGATCGGTAAGGACTGCGAAGATGGCCTCCGCCGAGGCGTGAATGACCCTGGTCGCGCTCACATTATCGTCGGCCATGTGGGCACTTCCGCTAGGTTCGGCCGTTGTCTTTACTTCCTTCGCTCCGCATGCGCGTCAAAGTTGTCCAGGACGATCTCCTCGCTGAGCATGGGGTTCGGGTAAGACCACTCGCGTTGACACGAACCACACCACGCCGTGCTTTGAACGGAATCCCGCTCGACGTGCACATCTGCCTGGCCACAGTAGCGGCATTTGCGGGCGCCTGGCGACTCAGCCACAGCGAATTACCGTAGCCGCTTGCAGGTAACAACGAAGAAGCTATGACGTAAACATTTCGTAAACGCTGCACCCGAGTTGCAGAAGGGGGACCAGCCTCGACTGCTATGGCTTGTGTGGCTCGGCGCTCCATCCCTGCCACAGTCCCCAAATGGCGACGAGTGGGATGACCACGAACCCTACGCCGATCAGCCAGCCCTGGGTGAAAATCACGCCAACGGCGAACAGCGACGATGTGAGCACAATTCCAAAGAGAAACCACAGCTCCATATTCAAATGTTAATATATTCGATACCTTTGAAGGAGTACCGTAGACTCCAGGAGGCCGAGTGTGAAGGTGGCAGCCACGGACGTGAATTTTCCGCGCAGCGAGGTCCGACTGTGCGCCGCCTGCCGGCAGCCCATCCCGCCGGAACGGCTGGCAATCATGCCTGGCACAACTCTGTGCGTCAGCTGCAAGACGCGCCGTGAACAGGGCGGGAGACGGAGAAGCTAGGCGCCGTCGCGCTTAACGCCCGCCAGCTCCGGCTCACCGCGGCCGAGCACAACCCCCCATCACTGCAGACGCAAGGTGACCAGGGCCACCCACATTCCTTCGGCGCTGCCGAGCACGACGACCGGCCACCGGATCCAGGCAGGCAAGCGCACGCACAGGACGCACAGGCTCAGAAGCACGAATGGCAGAAACACGAAGGCCACCGTGACCAGCGGATTCATCATCGCTCCTGTGCGACTAGTTGAAGGCATTATAGCTTTGCAAGATTTGAATATTGCAGTGTTTTGCCTCTAACTGGTCCAGTGCTTGACCAGCTCAGTCTCGTGGTCGTCTTTACAGAGCGGGCAGCGAGGTGCCGGTGATGAGGAGCAGGGAGTCGACGAAGGCGCCGTTTCGTCCGCTTCCGTCTCGGTCTCCGATCGGAAGCGGTGGCCGGCTGCTAGCGCGCAGCGGCCAGTGGCACGCCCGCGGGCTCCTCGACAAGCGCGCCATCGCTGGCCATTGCCTGCAGGTCGATCAAGTGGTTGTTGAACATCTGACGGGCCACATCGAGCAGCTGGAACACGCTCTCGTCCACGGCCCGGTAGAAGACACTGGTGCCTTCCTTGCGGCCGACTACAACGTGCTTGGCCCGCAGGAGCGCGAGCTGCTGCGACACAGACGAGGACTCGATGCCCAGTCCGGCCTGTAGCTCCGAGACAGTCTTCTCGCCGTCGTGCAGCAATTCGAGGATATGTATGCGTGTCGGATGGGCCAAGGCCTTGAAGAGCTCCGATTTGAAGATGCGTAACGACTGACTCACGTACCCGCTCGTCGCACTCCTATATCTGCAAATTCCACTAGCTTAAAAGCCTTACATATATTAGCGAGGAACGGCGAAATGAGCAAGAGCGTGCGGGCCGCGGGCGGGCGTCGACGCTGTGAAGCCGGGCAAGACGGCCGTAAGAACTGAAGAAGCCCAGGACATCGTCTGCGAAGCGCTCTTCGGCTAGCCAGCTTAACCCGCCGCGGACGTGGTGCGGCGTAGCGCCAACGCCGCGCCGCAGGTGGATGTCCTTCACGGCAGACTCAGAGCAGCGCCGGCGCTCCGGCGGCCGGTGCCTCGTTGTCCCTAGAAAGAACAGCCCCGATTCCGTCGTCTCGCTGTGTAGCGGGCGGCCGGTACAAGCGGTCGCACCAGCCCGGCGCTCTATCAGCCAGTCACACACGCTGGAACCACCGCGATCTCCTGTGTCCGCTTCGTCAATACCGCGCGGGCTCGCGGCCAAACCACTCGAAGGCCGCCCGCCTATGGTGAAGCAGACCAGCGCCGTTTCGTCAGGCGTACCGTGGGCAGCGCGCGTCTTTCGGCGGAGTCGCGGCAGTAGGCGCGGCACACGAGATCGAGGTCGGGCACCGGTTTGCCCGCCACGGCCGCCGCACGCTGCTCCTCGGCAGTCCAGACGAACTCTCCGCCGCAGGCCACACAAGTCAAGACCCGATCTCGATACATCATGCGCGGACTCCTGACACCCTGGGCTGCTCTCTGCGCGGTTCGTTATATGATGACTTACAAAGGTTATCAGATAGGCGGATTCGTGCCAGTTGCGATATTAGAGCGTCCGGCTTCTACGAATGGGCGGGGCCATGGGGGCCCGCGGAAGGGCACGCTGCTCGCAGCTAGTCGTTCGAGTGCGCATGGCAGCAGCAGCGAGCCCTTCAACCGAGAGAAGCGGGTGCGTCCGTGATTGTGATGTTGGAGGGCGAGGAATATCTCACCGCCGACGAGGCCTGGTCGTTCCTGGGCGTCAAACCCGCCACGCTGTACGCATATGTGAGCGGGGCCTCTTGAGCAGCTACCGACAGGGCGCCAAGCGCGGCCGGTTGTACCGCAAGAGCGAGGTCACCCGGCTACGCCAGTTCGGCCCGAGCGAGCCGCGCGGAAAGGCGGGCGAGAGCTGGCTCCCAACCGCCGAGAGCTGGATTCCCTACACCTAGCCATGGATACTCATCGCTTTCAGGCCCTTGAAGGCGCGGCCCCTCAACCCTCAGACCCGTCGTCGGCGTCGCGTAGCGCCAGTTCGATTGGCGACGGGGAATCGCTCTCATCGCGACCAGCCAGCTCTTGGAACCTTGACGTGTCGCGGGAGTTCAGCCCGGAGGAGCGGGTTGCCGAGTGGCGGTTTGACTAACCGCCAGCCGAGTTACGGCGCTTGCATGCTCCGGACCGGACGCGACCTCGTCAGCTCAAGCGATCGAGATGAGCCGGCTTGGCTGCCCACGCGGGTTCGAGGTTCCCTTTTGTTTTCGTCAGAAAGGCTGCGTTGCCACTGACGTCGTCGACGTCCTTGAGCGGCACGTACAGCCGCTTGCCGAAGCCAAGAAAGCCGGTCTTCACTTCGATGATCTCGTCGTAGCGGGCATCCGCCTGACCCATCAAGGCTGCCTCCTCGCGGTAGACCCGAGCGATGGTGCCGACCTTGTTGCCGTTGACGTCGCACAGGTCCAGTCCGGGGTAGATCTTGCCCAAATGCCGTTCTTCCACGCCTCTCACTCCTCGCTGCGTTTGTCGCGAGCCAGTGCCGGTTCGCTTACCTGGTTTCGGCTATGATATTGGAATCTTGCAAGATTCACAAGTAGTCAGCAAGTGAGAGTCGCCCACCCCGTGTCGTGCCGCACCGGGCGCGGCTGATGCCGGCGCACTCGAGGCACCGCTGGCGACACTGGAACCGCTTCAACTGCCTAAGGCCGCCGAAGCCCTGCTGGCGCTGCGCGATGCGCGCATCACGGCTCCCCTTCGGCCCATCTGTCCGTGTGAGCTGGGCTACCGCGGACTCCTCGGCTGTCCTCACGCCAGGGCAGTCGCCCAGGGCGGCGAGGTTGCATTGCGACTCGTCACCGGGACGTCCGTTCCCGGCCACGAGCGCTGACGGGTCAGGCGTCCATTCGTCTGCGGCCGATTTGACGGTTAGGAGCAGTAACGACGTGTACAGGGAACAACCGTGGCCCTAGCTCTGGAGGGTCGCGTGCGCGTCGCGCCCCACCGGACCGAGCGCCCTGATCGGTGGTGGCTCGAACCGCTGATCACCGTCGTCGTGCTCGGCGGCTTCGTGCTGTACACCACCTGGGCCATGGTCTTTGGTACCTCACACTTCTACGCCGATCCGTACCTGTCGCCCTTTTACTCGCCATGCATCACGAGGCTGTGCCCGGCCGACACCCTGCCCTATGTCCCCTGGGCCTACTCGCCGGCCTGGCTGATCTTCTGGGCGCCGCTGGCCTTTCGGCTGACTTGCTACTACTACCGCAAGGCCTACTACCGCTCGTTCTTCTGGACGCCGCCGGCCTGCGCCGTGCCTGACGCCGCGCATCGCTATCGCGGCGAGACACGCTTTCCCTTTGTGATCCAGAACCTCCACCGCTACGCGTTCTGGGTGGCGCTCATCGTGGTGGCATTCCTGTGGATCGACGCGGTGAAGGCGTTCCACTTTGCGACCGGTTGGGGAGTCGGCCTGGGGTCCATCGTGCTGCTGCTCAACGCCGGACTGCTGACGCTGTACAGCTTCTCGTGCCACTCCTGCCGCCACCTGTGCGGCGGGCTGTTCGACGTCCTCTCACGGCATGGGCTGCGGTATCGCGTCTGGCGCTTCGTGTCGAGGTGGAACGAGCACCACATGGCCATCGCCTGGACCAGCCTTGTGTTCGTTGCCTTCAGCGACGTCTACGTGCGTTTGGTATCGGCCAGCGTCATCGCCGACCCGCGCTGGCTGTTCTAGCCATGGCCAGCGAAAGCCACGAAACGCACGAGTACGACGTTGTCATCATTGGCGCGGGCGGCGCCGGTCTGCGGGCGGCCATCGAGGCCTCGGCAGCCGGGGTGAAGACGGCGCTCATCTGTAAGAGCCTGCTCGGCAAGGCCCACACGGTCATGGCCGAAGGCGGCATCGCCGCTGCCTTAGGCAACGTCTGGCCCGAGGACAACTGGAAGGTCCACTTCCGCGACACCATGCGCGGCGGCAAGATGCTCAACAACTGGCGCATGGCCCAGATCCACGCGCAGGAGTCGCCTGACCGCGTGCTCGAGTTGGAAGAGTGGGGCGCCCTGTTCGACCGCACCAAAGATGGCCTCATCCTGCAGCGCGACTTCGGCGGCCACCGTTACGCTCGGCTGGCCCACGTGGGTGACCGCACAGGCCTCGAGATGATCCGAACGCTCCAGCAGCACGCCGTCCACAAGGGCATCGACGTGTTCATGGAATGCAACATTCAGCGGCTGCTGAAGGACGGCCACAAGATTGCCGGCGCGTTCGGTTACTGGCGTGAGAGCGGTGGCTTCGTGCTCTTCAAGGCCAAAGCAATCGTCCTCGCTACGGGCGGCATCGGTAGAAGCTGGAAGGTGACATCGAATTCCTGGGAATGCACCGGCGACGGCATCGCGCTGGCGCTGAACGCCGGGGCCGAGCTGATCGACATGGAGATGGTGCAGTTCCACCCCACTGGCATGATCTGGCCGCCCAGCGTGAGAGGCCTGCTGGTCACGGAAGGAGTTCGGGGCGACGGCGGCACACTGCGCAACAACAGCGGCGAACGCTTCATGTTCCGCTACATTCCGGAGTTCTTCAAGGCCGAGACGGCCGACAACGAGACCGAAGCGGACGCCTGGTACACCGACAAGGCCAACAACCGACGGACGCCGGACTTGCTGCCGCGCGACGAGGTGGCGCGGGCCATTAACGCGGAGGCGAAGGCCGGCCGTGGCTCCCCGCACGGCGGCGTGTTCCTGGACATCGCCAGCCGCCGCCCAGCCGATTACATCATGAAGCGCCTGCCGTCGATGTACCACCAATTCATGGAGCTGGCCGGGGTGGACATCACCAAAGAGGCGATGGAGATCGGCCCAACCTGCCACTACGCGATGGGCGGCGTGCGCGTCGACGCCGATACCACGGCGACCGACGTTCCCGGCTTATTCGCGGCCGGCGAGGTCGCGGCCGGCCTGCATGGCGCCAACCGGCTCGGCGGCAACTCACTGTCTGACCTGGTGGTGTTCGGGCGGCGGGCGGGCCAGTACGCGGCCGCGTACGCCAAGGCGCTCAGGGCGCAACCACTTGTCGACGCCGGCGAGGTCGAGCAGGTCGCTCGCGAGCTCCTCGTCCCACTAACCAGCCACGGCGGAGACAACGCCTATGCCATTCATGCCCAGCTGCAGGAGTGCATGCAGAACAACGTGGGGCTCATCCGGGTGGAGAACGAGATGATCGAGGCGCTGGACGTTATTGCCAGCCTGAAGCGCCGGCTGCCCAACGTGACGGTCGCGGGCGGCCGCCACTACAACCCGGGCTGGCACCTGGCGTTGGATCTGCAGAACATGCTAGCAGTCTCGGAAGCATGCACGCGGGCGGCGCTGGCCCGCAAGGAGAGCCGCGGGGGCCATACACGGGACGACTTCCCCAGCACCGATGAGCGCTTCGCCATGGTCAACGTGGTGGTTCGGGCTCGAGACGGCGAGCTCACGCTCAGCGATGAGCCACTCCCGGAGATGCCGGACGAGCTCAAAGCCCTGTTCGAGGAGGCGCATTAGATGGCCGCTGTGGCCGAACGCCCGGCGCGGCCGAGCACCGAGGCCGCCCGCAGCGACACTGTCACGTTTCGCGTCTGGCGAGGCGACGCATCCGCCGGCGAGTACCGCGAGTACACCGTGGCGCTCGACGAGGGCATGGTCGTCCTGGACGTCATCCACCGGATTCAGGCGACCCAGGCGGGCGACCTGGCGGTTCGCTGGAACTGCAAGGCCGGGAAGTGCGGCTCGTGCAGCGCGGAGATCAATGGCAAGCCGCGCCTGATGTGCATGACCCGTATGGACACCTTCGAGCGGGGCCAGGTCATCACCGTCTCACCCATCAAGACCTTCCCGCTCATCCGCGACCTGGTCACCGATGTGTCGTTCAACTTTGAGCGGGCCAAGGAGGTGCCGGCCTTCAAGCCCAAGGCTCCTGACCCCGACGGCAAGCGGCGCATGCACCAGGAAGACGTCGACCGGGTGCAGGAGTTCCATAAGTGCATCGAGTGCTTCCTATGCCAGAACGTCTGCCACGTCATCCGTGACCACGAGGACAACAAGCAGCACTTTGCCGGGCCGCGTCTATTCGTGCGGCTGGCGGCGCTGGAGATGCATCCCCTGGACACGAATGACCGGCGCGAGCTGCTCAAAGCCAGGGCCGGCCTGGGCTACTGCAACATCACCAAGTGCTGCACTGAGGTCTGCCCCGAGCACATCCACATCACGGACAACGCCATCATCCCGCTCAAGGAGCGCGTGGTCACCGAGTTCTATGACCCGGTCGCATGGCTGGCCCGCAAGCTCACCGGCAGGGATCGCCGCCGGGGCATCGTCGAGTAGGAGCGTCCGGCATGTGCAGTTCTCGGAGGGCTGCCGCCCGCTGGCTGGACGAGGACCAGACACATGCCGGTTGATGGGCTGTCCAACGCCTCCGGCTGGGTGCTGTGGGTTACCGAGACTGCCGATCCAGAACGCTTCGCCGAGGCCCTCCAGGTCAGGGTCCGCTCTGTGAAGCCGGTGGCCATTCCGCCACAGCGGCTCGAGCAGGCCATCGCAGCTGTCCGGCCAGCCGGCATCGCCATCGACGGCCGGCTGCGGGACTGCAACGCGCTGCTCGAGCGAAGCGCCGCGCTCTTTCCCGGGATCGCCGTGATGGTGACCGAGGCCGAGCTGGCGTCGACCCGTCAGGCTCGTGCGCCGGCGCGAGGGTCATCGAGTGCACGTTCACCATCAAGCCAGGGCCAGGCAGCTGCACGCTGATCGCCATCATGGACAGGTGTGCGCGCCGCACTGCCCGGCCGGAGGATTCGTCAACGACCATCCTGGTCATCGACGACGACGAGTACCTGCGGCGGGCCTTGACCTACGCCCTACGCCGTGAGGGCTATTCGGTGCGTACCGCCGGCAACGGGGCTGAGGGCCTGCACCTGCTGCGCCAGCTGCGCCCGGTGCTGGTGCTGCTGGACGTCAGGATGCCGGACAAGGACGGCTATGAGCTGTGCCGCGACATCCGCCGGGACCCCGAGCTGTCAGACACCTATGTGATCCTGCTGACGGCGCGAGCTCGCCAGGAGGACCGTGAACGCGGGCTCCTGGCCGGAGCCGACGAGTGCGTGATCAAGCCGTACAGCCCTCGCTCGCTGATAGAGCGTATCCGGGATGTGCTAGACCAAGTCTTGTCCTCGCATCTGTAAACGCCGGGCGAATCACACGGGGTTCTGCCGGGGGGACGAACGCTCCTGAAGTATCGGAGCACGCAGGTGCTTTACGGGGCTTCGGCGGAGGTTCGCTCGGTGGCGGATCGAGGAGGACGCGGACCGAGCGCGCTACAGGCGAGCGCGTAGTTCGGCATCGCTTACTCCTGTCACCTCGATGAGCTTGTCGCGCGACGTGTGGCCATGGAGGATGACCACGTCGGCTTGGCGGACGCTCAGGTGCCTGGCCAGCAGCCGGATCAGCCGTTTGTTGGCCTGCCCTGCTACCGGCCGCGCCGTCAACCGCACGTGCAAGACGTCGCCCTCCATGCTGATTTCATCGCTCGAAACACCGGCCCGCACCCGCACGCTCAGCCGGGCCACGGCTACCGCGCGAGATCGAGCAGGTTCATTCAGTGCCGACGGTTTGAGGCTGGCGGTAGGGCTGCGTCCCGCCGAGCGCCAGCAGAATGCCATGTATCAGCGCTTGCGGACGCGGCGGGCTGCCCGGAATGTAGACGTCTACCGGCAGCACGCGGTCGACACCGCCGGCCACGGCGTAGCTGCCTTTTAACACCCCACCACCACACGCCTCGTCGCCGACAGCGACCACCAGGCCGGGGCGGGGCATTGCCTCGTACGTAGCCCGCAAGGCGGGCTCCAGGTGACGGGTCACCGGGCCGGTGACCAGCAGCATGTCGGCATGGCGCGGCGAAGCGACGACGTCGATCCCCAGCCGTTGCACGTCATACACCGGACCGAGGAGCGCCGCGATCTCCCAGTCGCAGGCATTGTCTGAGCCGGCGTCCATGTGTCGGATGTGCAGCGACCGGGCGAGCAACGTGCGAATGCGACCGTTGAGTCGACGTGCTTCAGTTGCTGGGATGACGTTTCCTGCAACCGCACCGTTTTGACGCGGCGTGACCGCCTGGCCGCCAGAGACGTTCCACACCTCGACCAGGTCCGCCCGATTCTCGGCCGCCAGCTCGAACTCAGGAGTGAGATGGATGGCATCCTCGGGGCAGGCGTCCTCACACAGACCGCAGAAGATGCAGCCGGCCAGGTCAAGGCGCAGGGTCGAGCCGACCAGGGAGATGACCTGTGCGGGACAGGCGGTGACGCAATCGCTGCAGCAAGTGCAGCGGCTTGCCTCAAGCGCCGGCCGACCGCGATAGGCCGGGTTCACAGGATCGCGAGACGCCGGATACGAAGTGGTGACGCGGCCCATACGCAGACCGGCGCGCAGCACGTTCAGCATTGCAACAGGTTTTTCGAAATCATCGGTCCAGGCAGGCGTAGCACAGCTCGAAGCTCTTGTTGATGAGCGGGAAGTCGGGCACCATGTTGCCCGGCACTGCGAGGGCGACGACCGGCCAGTTACAGAAGGAGGCAGAGCGAATGCGATAGCGATCGATCGTTCCATCCGCGCCGGTCCTGACCCAGTGAACGTTGCTGCCTCGAGGTGATTCGGTGTAGCCCAGCCCAACCGCGAACGGCGGCAGCGACGGCATCCTCGCTGAGATCGGGCCATCCGGCAAATCGGACGCCAGTTGCTGCGCCAGCGCGAAAGAGGCTCGGGTCTCCTCGATGCGGACCTGGGCCCGTGCCTGCACGTCGCCTTGTGACTGCACCACTTCCGGAACCATCAACGCGCCATACGCGGCGTAAGGCTGATCGCGGCGCAGGTCCCCTGTCAGTCCACTGGCCCGCGCCGCCACGCCGACCGCCCCGAGCGCCCGGGCTGACTCGGTCTCCACCCGACCCGTTCCCCTGAAGCGTTCCATGACCGAGGACGTCTCCAGGACGAGTTCCACGAACCGCTCGAACTCGCCCCTCACCTGATGCAGGGTCTGCTGGATGTCCAGAGCCTGGCTGGTCTCGATGTCCCGCCGCACACCGCCCAGCCGGCCGACGCCGCGCAGGAAACGGTTGCCAGCGACCCGCTCGTTGAGGCGCTGCAGCAGCTCTTTGAGCCAGGCACCGTGGCTTGCGCCGACCGCGAAGCCGACGCCGGCGCACATGTTCCCGAGGTCACCCACGTGGTTGTACAGCCTCTCCAACTCCAGCAGCAAGCTGCGGATAGCCGCGGCACGGCCTGGCACCTCGGCTCCGGCCAGCGCTTCCACCGCCTGGCAGTAGGCGACGGCGTGCGACAGGGCACACGCGCCGCAGGTGTGCTCGGCCAGCGCCAGCGCCTGGGCGGCCGTCTTGCCTTCGGCCAGTTTCTCGATGCCGCGATGCGTGTAGAACAGCCGTGTCTCCAGGTGCAAGACGACTTCGCCGACTGCCGCGAAGCGGAAATGCCCGGGCTCGATCACGCCGGCATGGATCGGCCCCACCGGGATCTCGACGATGCCCTCGCCGTGGAGGTGGTGGAAGCGGTGTGGGGCGCCCTCAACGCGGGGCACCGGGATGGCAGGGTCGAAGTCCTTGCGCAGCGGATAGACGCCCGCGGGCCAATCGTCATGCAGCACCAGCCGGCGCAGGTCGGGATGGCCCTCCGGCACCAGCCCGAGCATGTCGTGCACCTCACGCTCATACAAGTGCGCCGCCGGCAGCCGCGGGGTGACCGACGGAAACGCCGCCGTCTCGGGATCGATTGCAGCCTCGACGCTGAGCCAGTTGTCCGGCGCCTGGAAGACGTAGGCCAGCCGGTAGCCGCCCGATCGCGCTCGGTCGTCGTAGCCGACCATCGTCGCCAGCGTTGCCTGGAGGCCGTGTTGCAGCCTTGCACAGCTTTCCGGCAGGTCGGTGACGGGCACCTCCACGGCAAGACGCTCGCCGGTATGCCGCACCACTGCGCGGTCGGTCAAAAGCCCGCGCACCTGGTCCTCCAAGGTCACGCTCTGGACGGCCACGGAGGTCATCGCGGGCCGCTCGCCAGCAGTCCGGCGACCTGCTGCAGGGCGCTGTTGAACGCCGGCGGCATATACACGCCCAGCAGCACCATCAAGCCGGCCGGAATAGCCAGCGCACCGCCTCTCAGGCGCGGGAACGTCAGCTTCTCGAGACTGGTGCGCGGCCGGCCAAAGGCCATGTCGAGGGCGTGCCCGAAGGCGGCGGCGAACACAATCCCCAGCGCCACGATGAGGATGGCCACGGCCAGCCAGTTGCCCTGAGCGAAGCCGGCGCCGACGATGCCGAACTCGCTGAGGAAGATGGCGAACGGTGGCAGCCCGGTGATGGCGAACATGCCCATCAGGAGCAGGCTGCCCGTGACCGGCATGGCGCGAACCACGCCCCGGATGCGCGACATACGCGTTGTGCCGTAGCGCTGGGTCAGATTGCCGGCCACGAAGAACAGCAGCGCCTTGGCGATCGCGTGGTTGAACAGGTGCAGCGCGCCGGCGTACAGGCCTAGCGAGCCACCGAGGCCAATCGCAGTCGCGATCAGTCCCACATGCTCGACACTGGAATAAGCCAGGAGCCGCTTCAGATCGCGCTGCACCACGATGAAGGGCACCGCGACGCTGACCGAGATCAGGCCCAGGGTGACCAGCGCCCTGGATGAGAAGCCACCGGGCACGGCGATGCTGGCCAGCATGTGAAAACGGAAGATGGCGTAGAGCGCGCACTCCAACAACACGCCCGACAACAGTGCGCTGATGGGCGAGGGCGCCTGGCTGTGGGCGTCGGGCAGCCAGTTGTGCAGCGGCGCCAGGCCGGCCTTGGTCCCGAAGCCGATGAGCACGAACACGAACGCCAGCCGCATGATGCCGGGATCGAGCTGCCCGGCATGGGCCATGAGCACCGTCCAGTCCAGCCCTGATTCGCCGGCCGTCAGCCGAGTCGAGGCATAGTACGTCAGCAGGACCCCGAACAGTGCAATCACGATACCGACCGTGCACAGGATGAGGTACTTCCAGGCCGCCTCCAGCGCGGCCGGCGTGCGGTGAAACCCGACCAGCAGCGCCGAGACAAGCGTCGTCGCCTCGACGGCGACCCACAGCAGACCCAGGTTGTTGACGCTGACCGTAACCAGCATCGTCCAGATGAAGGTGTGGTACCCGCAGTAGTACCAGGGCAGTTGCGAGACCGGCACCGCTCCGCTCTGAACCTCGCGCTGAAGGTAGCCAATCGAGTACAGCGCCGCGGCGAAGTCCAGCACGACGATAACCGCGATGAGGACCGCACTCAGCTGGTCGACGTACACCGATGCGCCCACGGCCGTTACCGGCCCGTCGGCGAAGACCCGGCCGACCACGACCAGGCCGAGGCACAGCGTTGCGAACCCTCCAAGTGCGTGAATGCTGGCAATGACGCTGGGCGCGCGAAACGCACGGCAGAGGACGGCCGTCAGCGGCGGCAGCCCAAGTAGCGCGATCAGGAACACTCTTTGCCCCCTACCCGCGCAACGCCCGCAGGCGATCGACGTCTAGAGATTGGAAGGTGCTGCCCAGGTAGTTGGACACCCACCCCATAACCGCGACGGCGATGAGGACGTCCAGGGCAACGCCCATCTCGACCGCCAGGGGCAGCCCCCGCGTGGCAATCACCGCTGCCAGGTACAGCCCGTTTTCCATCGCAATCAAGGCCACGATCTGACTCAGCGCCTTGCGCCGCAGCAGCATGGTGAAGAAGCCCAGCAGCAGGACGGCGACGGCCGCCGGCAGAGTGTTGGCCGTGAGATAGCCCTCCGGCGCCACCAGCGAGCCGGTCGCGAAGTAGGAGAACAGGATCAGGCCGACCGCCAGAGGCAAGGCCAGCTTGCGGCTGATGACCGGTTGCTGCTCGAAGCGAACGGGCGCGCGTTGCAGCACCCACAGCAGCATGACCGGCACAGCGATGGCCTTGACGGCCAGGGTCAGCGCCGCCGCGAGGTAACCGTGGCCGCTCCCCGTCGCCAGGGCCACGATCCCCGCGGCGGCCGTAAGCAGACCGCCCTGGACGGCCAGCAGCGCGATAGCCAGGTCCAGCTGGTAGACCAGCAGGGAGCACAGGACCACGGCCAGCAGCAAGACACTGATGGTGTCCAGCAGCCCTCTGGCCGCGGCCGCACTCAACAAAATGGTCGTCACCGGCCCACCACATAGCCGGAGATAAGGGCCAGCAAGGCCAGTAAGCTGGCCGCCCCCAGCAGGTCCGGCACTCGGAAGATGCGCAGCTTGGCGTAGCTTGTCTCCGTCAGCGCCAGCGCCAGGCCCACCACAGTGAGCTTGCCCAGGTAGCTGGCAACGCCGACGGCGAGCGAGCCCAGCTGCGCCTGCTGGGCCGTGCCCCAGGGCAGGAACAGGGCCGCCAGCAGCGACACCACCACCACCTGCTTGATGTGGCTGGCCCAGGTGACGAGCGCTAGCGCGCGGCCCGAGTACTCGAGGATCATGCCCTCGTGGGCCATGGTCAGCTCGAGGTGTGTATCCGGGTTATCCACCGGGATGCGCCCGGTCTCGGCGATGGCCACGATGAATAGCGCACCCAGCGCCAGCAGCCGGGCGGGTCCCCATGGCCCGCCGGCGACCTCGGCGACGGCGGTTGATCCGACGGGGATGGCCAGAGCAAAGAGGGCCAGCAGCAGCGCGGGCTCGACAAGGGCGGCGAACGCCATCTCGCGGCTGGTGCCCATGCCCCCGAAATTGCTGGCAGTGTCCAGCGCGGCCAGGGCCAGGGCGAAGCGCCCCAGGGCCAGCAGGCCGACCAGCACTACGACGTCGCCCAGCCGTTCCAGCGGCGGACGATCGAAGAAGGTTGGCAGCAGCCCGGCCGCGGCGAGACTGGTTACGAAGTACACCAGCGGCGCGCAGCGGACGATCCACGAGCTGTGCTCCGACACGACGCTTTCCCGAGCGAGGTACTTCAGAAGGTCGAAGGCCGGCTGCGCCACCGAGGGCCCTCGACGGCCCTGAAAAACAGCTTTGACGGCCTTGATGACGCCGTTTAAGAACGGCGCCGCTACCAGCACCAGGAGTGACTGGCCGAGCAGCAGGCTGATGGCGGTCACCGTTAGCGGGCCACCAGGATGGCGACCACGAGGGCAGCGAACATGTAAGCCAGGTAGGTCCGCAAACTGCCGTTCTGGAGCAGCCGAACGCGCTCGGCGATGCCCAGCAGCAGTCTCACTGTCGGCCGGTAGAGATAGTGCTCGAACACCGGCCTCACGCCACCCTCATAGCGAACGCTGGACACAAAGAAGGGGGCCTGGCTGTACTCCCGCTCGATCTCCCGATAGGGCCGCACCAGCGCCTGAAAGATGAGCCGGATCGGTTTGGCCAGGGCTGTCGACGTGTACTGCATGCCGGGCTTGAGCCGGATGCCGCAGGCCCACGGCGGCGCGACGCGAACCACCGCGCGTCCGCCGAGCAGGCGCGCCAGGAGCCGGATGCCCAGGGCCGCAGCGACGAGGACCACCAGTGCGCCGGCCGGAGCGAACACGCCGTCCTTCGTGGCCGGACCGGCAATGCCGGTGGCCAGGGTAGTTGGGGCGGCTGCGCCAGCCAGAAGACCGGTCACCGGCGACGTCAGGCGCAGCACGGCCCCAGGAAGGACACCCAGCACGACACACAGCGCCGCCAGCAAGCCCGTGCCGGCCAGCATCGACAGCGCTGCCTCGTGGCCGTCGTGCCCGGCGCTTCGCGGCAGACCCAGAAAGGTGATGCCGAAGGCCTTGACGAAACAGAACGCGGCCAGCCCGCCGGTAAGTGCCAGCAGCGCGGCGGACACGCCTGCGATGGTCGCCAGGACGCCGGACTGTGACTGCGTTCCAACCTGCAACAGTCCCTGGAATGTCAGCCATTCGCTGGCAAAGCCATTCAGAGGCGGCAGCCCGGAGATGGCAATCGAGCCCACCAGGAAGAAGCCCGCGGTCCAGGGCATCGAGCGGATGAGGCCGCCGAGCTGATCCATGTTGCGTGAGTGGGTGGCGTGTTGCACAGCGCCCGTGGCGAGGAACAGCAGCGACTTGAAGATGGCGTGGTTCAGCGTGTGAAACAGACCGGCGCTGAGCGCCAGCGCGGCGGCCAGATTGTGGCCCTGGGAAGCCAGGATAAAGGCAGCGCCGATGCCCATCAGGATGATGCCGATGTTCTCCACGCTGTGATACGCCAGCAGTCGCTTGAGGTCGTGCTCCATGAGGGCGTACAGCACTCCCAGGACGGCCGAGGCACCGCCGATGCCCAGGATCAGCACACCCCACCAGGCCGGCCCGGGCCCGACGAATTCCCAGCCCACCCGCAGCAGGCCGTAGATGGCAGTTTTGATCATGACGCCCGACATCAGAGCCGAGACGTGGCTCGGCGCCGCGGGATGAGCGCGTGGCAGCCACACGTGGAGGGGAATCACGCCCGCCTTCGTTCCGAACCCAATCAGGGCGAGCAGAAAAACAGCGTTGCGCACAATGGCCGGCTGGCTGGCAGCGGCCGCTCGGAAAGCATCGAAGCTGAAGCTGCCGCTGGCCCGGAAGAGCACCAGAAAGGCGGCCAGCAGGAAGGCCGTGCCGGCGTGGGTCATGACCAGGTACAGAAACCCGGCTCGGCGCGTCTCCGGGCGTTCGTGGTCGTGGATGACCAGGAAGAACGACACCAGGGACATCAGCTCCCAGGCCACCAGGAACGCGACCACGCTGTTGGCCAGCACGACCAGCACCATGCTGGCCAGGAAGGCGTTGAAGCCGGTCGCCAGGCCAGCCGCACGGGGTTCGGCGACGTAGGCGGTCGCAAAAAGCGACACGGCTAGCCCGACCGTGGAGACGATGACCAGGAAGAACGCAGCCAACGAGTCGAGCCTGAGGGCAAAGTCGGCAAACGGCGTCAGCGCGAACGTCCCCGTTTGGAGTGACCAGCCGCCGATGAGGCTGGCCAGCCCGAGGGCTATGCCTGTTGCTCCCCCGAGTGCCGCGCAGATATGTGACGCAACGGTGACCCAGCGCCTGGTTGCGGCTAGGCCAAACAGGATTCCAACGAGGTAGGGAGTCAGGACGACGGCGATGATCGCCAGTTCTGTCACGAGAGCCGCGGCAGCTCTGGGCCGAGAGGTCTTCCTATGGCATGGCCTCGTGAACGTGCAAAGTACCCATCAGTAAACGGCGCCTGTCGCAAGCTCCAGCGTTATTGACACCCGGCGCCGATGGCGGCCAGCGAGAGGCGACCACACCAGAGGACGTTCCCTTGGCGTACGGTTCAGGCGACGTAGCTATTTTACAATATGAAGAAATTGCATGATTAGAAACTTCTCGATCCAGTGGACCACCAAGGTGGATTGCGGCCGATGGCTCCGTGCCACAGATGGACTGTGGGAGCTGTGCGTGCTGAATGCCGACTTATCCGCCACCAAACAGGAGGACGAGGACATAGGATGTCCCTTCGGTGCCATGGTCACGGCCACGAGGGATGAGGCATCGTTCTTCAGTCGTGAACGTTGGGTCAACGACCCAGACGACCTCATCGGAGCCGAAGAGGCCCTCATGCACGAGGCAGTCCACGCGATCGGTGATGGTTCGTGGGTGGATAGGCGCCGCTCGGACTGACGAACTGCCGGCAAATCTGGAAGGCCCGCATTCTGAGCGAACCCGTCCAGTAACTGGCTGCGCCCGAGGTGAGCTTGGCTGGTTGTTTCACGGCCCTCTGTTCCCCAGCGGCCGAGCGGGTTGGGGGTGGCAGTGCCGGCCGCGGCGGCGGCCGCCGCCCCGCGAAAACTCCTTCCTCCATGCCCTGGCGGACGACAGCCGTCAGCAACGGGCGCTGCGGGCAAGAACCGCCTCGTCGACTCGCTGCCCGAACGAGAGCGCTGCTGTCCGTATACCAGACACGTGCTGCGTCGATGATGTCCTGCTGGCGTTCCAGACGCTGACGGTCAAGCGCGGAGAGGAAGCCCTGGAGCTTCTGCATCGCCGGTAGCGCGGGATCGTTCACGATAGGCAGAAGTGGCCGTGTCGATTCTTCGAGAATCCGCGCCACAAGGGCATCCAGCAGGTCTCCGTGCGAATCGAAGTAGTGGTGAAAAGCAGCCCCCGAGATCTGGGGGGCGTCCCGCACGTCCTGCAGGGACATCTGGTCATAGCCCTTGGTGAATACCAGTCGCTGCGCCGCGGCGACGATGGCGTTGCGCTTTGAAACGAATTCCTCAGGCTTTGCAGTTACGAGCCATATAAACAAACGATCTGTTTATGAGTTTGCCGCGCAAAACTAGCCGGTGTCAGGCCGGGTGCCGGCGTCGGCGACCTACTCTGGCCCGAGATTCGCGGCGATCACTGTACGTATGCGCGTCCGCGGCATTCACTACGACGTAGGCATAGATACCGTTGATGGCAAGGTCACCCGACCAGAGCTGCCGGGCGACCAAATGGCGACCGAGCTGGACCTGATCGCCCACCAATTGCACGCCAATGCCGTGCGCATAAGCGGCAGGGATGCGGGCCGGATGGCCCTGGCAGCAAAGCTAGCCGCAGACTGCGGGCTCGAGGTGTGGCTGTCGCCATTCCTGGCCAACGGCACGCGCGAAGATACGCTGGCGCTGCTGCGGGAGTCGGCTGCCTCCGGCGAGCACCTGCGCCGGGAAGGTGTGCCGGTGACGCTCATCGTCGGTCTGGAGATGTCCGGCTTCTTGAAAGGCATCATCCCGGGCGAGACGGTGCTTGAGCGACTGAGCCTGTTGTCGGATCCGACGCGGCTCATCTCCGCCGTCATGGCATTAGGTCAAGACCCCCAGGAGACGATGGCCAACTTCCTGGGGGAGGCTGTGGACACGGCCCGTTCCCAGTTTGGCGGCACGGTGACCTACGGCGCTGGCCTGTGGGAGCAGATCGACTGGGGACTCTTCGATGTAGTGGGCGTGGATGCTTATCGCGACGCACAGAACCGGGCCGGATTCGATGCGCACTTGAAAGCCTATTTGGCGTACGGCAAGCCAGTGGTGGTAACCGAGTTCGGGTGCGCCACATTTCGGGGCGCGGCCGCTCAGGGCAGCATGGCGTGGACAGTAGCCGAACGCGGAACAACGCCCACCCGGCTCAAGGCGGGTACCGTGCGCGACGAATCCGAACAGGCGCGCGAACTGATCGACCTGCTGCGGACGTTCGACGCCGCCGGCGTGGATGGCAGCTTCATCTACACATTAATCGCGCCCAGTTATCCATCCAATGCCGATCCGGACCTCGACCTCGACGTCGCGTCGTACTCGCTGGTGCGTACCTGGGACAATGGCCGCACGGAGCTAAAGCCGTCCTTCCAGGCGGTTGCCTCCTATTACGGAGTGGCCTAGATTTCCGGTGGCCTCTGCCGCTGGTCCACGTCCCACAGCGGGGCCGCCGACCCGCGACTACCCGTCCCCGTTGAACGAGGCCCAACTCCGCGGGGACCGGTTTTGGTCCCGGTTATCCGGATTACTTGACTGCGGGCGCGATCGAAGCGGCCTCAGATGCTCGCTTCATGGCCTCCTGACCCTGGGCGATGGACAAGAGCACGTGGTCGGTGGCCGCGGTCCGACCTCCTGAACGCCTCCTAGGCGGCGGCGTTGCCACGGACCCTGGACAGATATCCAGGGTCGACGAACGATTGGGCGAACCCTTTGATGATGAGCCATAGGGCCAGAACCATTTCTTGCACGAAGATGGGCAGCATCAGCACCATGTAACTCAACAACGGCTGACGGTTGAACGCGGCCAGTGCACACGTGGCCATGGCCAGCGTGACGGCGACCAGGCCCCAGGCAGACAGCCACCTGGGAATTAGCCGCGATTGAAAGAAGACGTAGTAGTACATCAACCCGCCGAAACTAAAGGCCAGCACTCCTACGACACCGACCTGCTGGCGCAGAGCTCGTAGGACGTCGCCGGCAGCTTGCAGCGAGGCGCGATCGGCCGTGTTTGCCGTGCTGGCCTGCTGGCTCAAGCTCAACAGGGACAGCAAGCTCCCGACGGCCAGCAGATACATGACGGCCTCGATCGTTCTGAAAACCACCGACCCAAGCGCTAGGCCTTCGTTCGATTTCCTCAATATCGGATACAGCGAGATGGCGATGCCAACAGAGGCGCTGGCCGCGATGGTCTCAAGGAGTGCGCCAGCCGTTACCTGATTCGCGTGCGCGAACAACATGCGCAAGTAGTCCGTATCGGCCAACGACGATCTGGACAGCCCGGTCCCGATTACGTTAACGACGGTCGCGATGATGAACAGAATGCCGGCAATGATGGCCGTACGTCGTGTTGAGTCCATGATCTGAACTTCGCGGCCAGGTTACTAACAGCGCCCTTACGGATCATGAACAACAACGAAAGCGTCCGAAGTGGATCCGGAATTCACGGCGGCGCGCCTAAGCGCCTACTCCGCGCCCGACCAACTGAGATTTTTGGCTTACCGGCCTGAAGTCTGATACACGATTGTAATGTACATGCTATGCATGTACAATTCGCCTATGATCGAGTCGTTCGCGGACGACACGACCAGCGATATCTACAACGGACTGGACACCAGGCATGCAAGGCGAATACCCCTGCAGCTACATCCGGTGGTCAGGCGCAAGCTCGACTACCTGGAGGTGGCGCGAACGCTCGACGATCTACGCGTACCACCAGGCAACCGGCTTGAGGCGCTCAAAGGCGACCAGCGCGGTCGTTACAGCATCCGCGTCAACGACCAGTACCGCATCACGTTCAGGTTCGAACGCGACACGGCAACCGAAGTCCGCTGTGAGGACTATCACTAGCCGCCTGAGGTCAGGAGAGTAACGCTGTGCTGCCAACCAATCGACCGCCCACGCATCCGGGCGAGATGCTGCTCGAGGAGTTCCTGAAGCCCCTGGGGCTGCCCCAAGCACAGGCTGCTCGCCGGATGGATATCAGCATCAACCGGCTGAACGAGATCGTCCATGGGAAACGCGGCATCACCGCCGAGACCGCCCTCAAGCTGGCGGCGCTGCTTGGCACCACGCCTGAGATCTGGATGGACCTCCAGACACGCTGGGACCTTTACCAGGCACGCGAGCGTCTTGGAGAACCCAAGATAGAGCTTGTGCGGGAATCCGCTCCACTGCGCGCCTAGCCCGCCGACCCCCCAGAGCGGCAAGGCCTGAACATCAGGCAGCGGACTGTCAGCGGCTAACTACTCCTTTGGCGAGCTAACCGGCTGTGTCGCGTGGTGTGTTGCGTCGGCGGCCAGTGGTCGGTGGAGTGGCCAGCAGTTGTCCCAGACGATCGGCGGCCGCCTCTGCCAAACCCGGCACAGCATGGCCGTAGGTGTCGAGCGTCATCTTGATCGAGCTATGCCCGAGCATCTCGCTCACGACTTTCACGTGAATGCCGGCCGCCATGAGCAGGGTCGCCCCTGTGTGCCGCAGGTCGTGGACGCGCATCCTCGGCACATTCGCCTCCACCAGCATCTTCTCGAAGTTTCGAGCGAGGGTCGATTGCCGCACCCGCTCACCGAACTCATTGGTGAACACGAATCCCTCTTCATCGACCCATGCTCCGCGGTTCGTATCCCGCATCTTGGTTTGCCAGCGCTGCTGGATCTTCAGGAAGCGCACGGCCTCATCAGAGAGCGGGATTTGCCGCCGCTTGTGTTTGTTATTGCCAGCCTGAACGATCGTTCCGTCCTGAAGGCGTGCCTTGGTCAGGTGGGCGACGCGCTTCTTAAGGTCCACGTCGCGCCAGCGCATGCCGCCCCACTCAGACTCGACGCGTAAACACGTCAGCAGCGCCAACGCGAGCATCGTTCCGTGAGGGGCACCGTTGCGATCAAATACGACGAGCAGTCGTTTGGCTTCCTCCTGGCTGGCCCAGTGCGACTCGAACCGCGTGACCGACGGAGCCTTGACATCCTGGGCGACATTTCGTCCAAGCAAGTCGTGCCTGACGCCCCAGTTCAGGGCGACCTTCAACGTCCCGAGGCTGTTCTTCACTGACTTGGCCGAGAGGGCCCGCCGTCGTGCTCCCGGGCGCCTGCGGGCTCTGGCGCCCGGTTCCGCAGAAGGGATCGGAGACAGCAAGGCATCCCGGGCCTTCTCGACCTCACTGGCCGTTAGATTCTTGAGGCGCAGAGCGCCGATTTCGGCCCGCCAATAGCGGATGTCCACTTTGTACGCGGTGATCGTGCTCGGGCTCTTCGCCGTCTTTTCGACGTCGGCCAGCCAACGATCGAGGAAGGCGTTCACCGTTATACCGGAAGGGGTAAGCACGCGCCGCTGTTCTCCCTGCGTCAGCAGTTCAGCTCGTTTGGCCCTGGCCTGACGCAGCGTCGCACCTTCCGGCAGTGTCTCGGTGTGCTGCGTGCCGCGCACCTTGACCATGACCACGTAGTGGCCGCTACGGCGAAAGATGCCCGGCTCGACTCGCTCCCGAGGATTCATGCGGACTCGCGCTCCTGCTGGTCAGCATACTGTTCTCCCGCGCGAAGAAAAGCCATGAAGTCCGACCATTTGATGCGTATCTCGCCAGCTCCGTCGCACCACCGCGACGCGGCGAGCTTGCCCTTGTGGATCTGCTGATACACCCACATCGTGCTGCGGCACATGTAGGCGGCCACCTGGTAGACCGAGACATAGGGCAGCGGGTTAGCCAGATCCACCGGCCTTCGCAGCAGCTCGCGCACCGACGGCGCCTTTGGACCGCTGGTTTGAAGTGTCATGGCATTGACCAGTCAGGCGCGAGCCAGACCTGCACGCGTTGTATCCGTGCCGCCGAGCACGTCGGGGAAGACCGGGTCATGATGCAATGGCGCTGCGCTGGCGCATGCCTGCGCCCGGTTGGGCGACCCGACTCTTTGCCCTGGGGAGCCAGCAACAGCGCTCACCGAAGCCCCCTGTCGGCGTACGCCAAATTTGACCGAGTACGCCATCCGGATCGCGCCTGATCCGCCATTCGGTGGTGAGCAGGATGCGCAGCGGGCACATCCTGCCGACCGAGGCTGCTCGCGCGGCTCGCGCGATGCGGTCTTCGGCAGCATTACCGACCGTCACGACCAGAATCAATGGGACGCCGGCGTAGTCGTGTTCCAGCCGACCCGTATCGCGCATGTCGTAATGGGCGCCGAATTTCTTGAGGTACTGGCCGGGCTTTTCCGACCCGCGATCGTATTCGAGAAAGAAGCCGTGCAGCTTGCCGTCGTGACGGTACAGGCCATAGCCATCGGGGTAGAAACCGCGGCGGCAGACCTCGGCCGGGCTCTGCCATTCCTCCAGTGCGTCGGCCGTCCCGTTGGCTGCCTCACGGCGCGCGGCGCGGCACAGGTCCACGAACACCCGGTTGGCCCCGATAGTGTGGTCCAGGTGATCGGCCAGATGCTTGCGCCAGCGGCTGGGGCGGTCCGGTCCGCCGCCGATGATGGTGCTCTGGTTGGACGCGCCCGAGACGCCGGAACGGCGCTGGGCGGCGACCAGCCTCAGGCCCTGGCGGGTCAATTCGAGACGGCCTGCCGCATCAGGGTGGCCGCGCCGCTCCTGTTCATCGAGACGTCGCAGCAGCCCCTGATGGACCAGCCGCTGGCAGCGCTCGGATGTCCGCCTGCAGGTCCAGCCGAACAGGACGGCGATCTCCTCTGGCGTCAGGAAAGGGTGGCGGCCAAGCAGCTGCAGGATGGCGCGATCCGGACGGGTCAACGCCAGGTCCAGCGCGCCGCGATGCGCGGGCCCGATAGCGGCCTCACCCTCTAGATCGCCGAGGTCGCCTACCAGGCTGGGAACGTCAGCGCCCGGGCACACGGCCTTCAATGGCGGGAGCGGTTTGCGCTGCGGCGTACGAACGGTCGCGACGTGGCCGCCGCCGATGTGGCGGGTCAGGATTCCGGGCAGCTCCGCCCAGGTGCCGACACAGGCCGGAATGGGCGCTTCCCGACGGGCTTGCTCGAGGTCGCGCAGCAGCTCCGTCCAGCGAGCCACGCGGGCTGCGGCGCTGCTGGCGATTATCAGCAGCGGTAGCTCCTGGCGGTCGTAGGCACGCTTGGCCAGCAGCCGGTCCAGCGCCTGGCGGTAGCGGCGAATAGGTGTCCCGGTGACGTCCGGCAGCAGCAGAAAGCTGGCGCTCCGGCAATTCCAATCGAAGGTGGCCAGCGCCGGAAGCGCCAGGCTGAGTGGCCGCTTGTAGCCGGGCACCATGGCTCGCCAGCGCCACGGGCAAGCAAACGCGACCAGCTGCGGGTCACCCGGTCCGGCCAGGGCTAGCTGGCCCAGCAGCTCGTAGACCGCAGCGAGCTGATCCAGCTGCGGGACGAGGGCCAGGAGGTCGTTACGCCGCAGGCCGTTGCGCCGAGCGAGCTCGCGGACGTCCACTTCCTGGTCGACTGCCAGCGTGGCCAGTCCCAGGTCGGTGAGGTAATGGCGGCGCGGCCCCGGCGTCCCGGCCTGCGGCGGGCGAATGCCGCCCACCAGGCCGGCCTCGCGCAGCCGCCGCAAGCAGCTGTAAACGCTCGATCCGTAGCTGACGCCCGAGACATGCTCGAGGACGGTCTCGGTGGCCAGCGGCAACGTGCCCAGCAGCAGCATCGTACGCCGATCGTTCGATTTCAACTCCCGCGCTCGTCGTCCTGCGTCCTCCCATTTCCCTCGCGGCGTCATTGTCTAGTCTCCCCGCGCCGAGGTCTGGACGCGGAGGACCTGGCCTCGCCTGTCGGTTCCGGTTTATGGCCATTGGCTGAGGGTGCATCGTCTGCCGTCTGCCGGTCGGGCACCGTCGCTTGGTGCGGCTCGGCACGGCGGCGGCCCTTGCGATGCTGGTTCCGCGCACTCGTGCCGTCCGGCGGCGGCGTGTCTGACTGCGCCGGCGAATCTTTGGCCACGCCGCCCTCGTCCGGCACTTGATGCAGAGCGTCGATGCGTTCGAACGAGGCCAGGTATTCGGCCTCGACGTCGTCGATGTCCCGACCATAGCGCTGCGCGGACGCAGCCGCCAGCCGCTGTCGTAGTGCCGGATGGCTGGCCGGCGGCGGATCCAGCTGCAGCGAAAACGCGGGCAGGCGGTCGCCATCGACCGAAATACGTACGTAACAGTGGTGCTCCGGGAGAGACACCAGGTCGTCGATGTCGACCTGTGGCCCCAGCTCTGGCACGAGGTAGGCGGCGTCCTCGGCGCTGACGTTGAACACGAACAGGCCGTCGATGTTGCTGAACAGCGTCGCCCGCAAAGCGCGCTCGAGGTCGCGATCGACCACATCGAGACGGGCCAGACTCTGCGTGGCCAGAATGAGATTGGCGCCGTACTTGGCCAGCTCCGAGACGATCGACTCGTACGAAATGCCGGGCATGATGTGCATCTCGTCCACCAGCAGGGTCAACCGCCGGCGCTGCTGTCGATCCAGTCCGGCCTGCTCGGCCAGTGCGATGGACACCAGGTTGACCAACACCGAGCCGAGCAGGCCGGCAGTGTCTTCGCCCAGTGTGCCGGCAGCGGTGTTGACGATGACCACGGCGCCCGAGGCGACCCAGCTCTTGGGGTCGATCGTCGAGCAGGACTGACCCACGATGCCACGGGCGACCATGCTGCCGGCGAACTTGTGGATTTTGGTTTGCACCGGGTTGATCACCTCAGCCTGCAGGTGCCGGTCCATGGTGTCGAAATACTTGGTCCACCAGCGCGGGATGTCGGGATCGTTGGTCAGCGCGATGACCGATCGCCGAAACGCCGGGTCGACCAGCAGTTCGGGGACATGCAGGATGGTGTATTGGCGCCGCCGGCCGGTCCTGGGATCGCCGGCGCAGATCGCCTCATTGGCCTGGTACAGGGTGCGCAGCGCGTAGCGAAAGGCGCTCTCCATACGCGGCCCCCAGTTGCCGCTGAACTCGCGGCGGAAGATGGTCAGTGCGGCGTTGACCGCGCTGTCGATGTTCCAGCCGAGGCCAGCGTCGATGAGGTTCAACCCGAAGGGCCGGGCCTCGTTCGACGCGTCCAGGTAGACCACGTCGGGCTCCCGCTGCGGGGGAACGAAGCCAACCACGTCGCGCGCCAAGTCCTGGTGGGGGTCGATGACCAGCAGCGCCGGCCGGTTGCCGGCGGTCGACGGTCCTGCCATCAGGTGGGCAAGGATCAGCTCCATCAACGTGGACTTGCCGCGGCCGGTCTTTGCGACGGCCATCATGTTCCGGCGCAACTGCTCTTCGGACAGAGCGACCGGCACGTCGTGCCCGTGGTGGCGGGATGCACCGATGCGGCAGCCGCGAGACAGCGCGAACGGCAGCGGCAGGTAGCGCCTGGCACTCGTCCGCTCCAGGAGGGGAACGTCGGCGTCGCCGTTGGGCAGATGCCACAGGCCGGCCAGCTCGCGCACGTTGAGCACCGGCAGCTTGCTCGGACTCAGGAGCGGTGCGGTGGAGCTCAGACAGCGGCCCTCGGTATTGGCCGGGCGCGGCACGAAGCCGTTGCCGCTGGCCAGGCTGAATTGACGATAAGCCGCGGCCACACGCAGAAGCTGGGCGTCGAGGTCAATCGCTGGCAGGTCCGCCGGGGCGAAGACGGTCAGGCGCAGCTCGGCCAGATAGGCAACGGGCTCGATCTTGTCCTGGACCAGGCGCATGTCGTACAGCTGGCGTCGCCCCAGCTTGCCCTTGAGGGCGAGCAGCCCGCCGGCGCCGCCAAAGCCGCCGACGGCCAGCGCCGCGAGCTTGAGCCACTCGCTGGCCTCGTACCAGGAGTAGCCCTGGAAGCCGGCCAGGCCAACCGCCAGCAGGCCGGCCAGGGCGTAGACACCGGTCAGCGAGGTGTCGGCATCGGAGAGGCGCTGCTCCGGTGCGAGCGCATGCTCGATGGCCAGCCGCTGGTAGCCACGGCACCAGTCGTCGGGCGCTGGCCGCAGCACCAGCTGCGACAGCGCGCGCCAGCCCTCCGGTAGATTGCCCAGGGAGGCCAGCAGACCGGCCATGGGGTCTGGTCGGGCCGTGCCGGGCGGCGCATCGCTGTCGGTAAAAGTTCGCAGCGGCAAGTAGCCCGGCGCCCGCAGCAGCATGACGCACGATCGGGCTTGTTCGTCCGGCCCGGAGTGGGCCGGGTCGAGCCCGGGGTAGCGCGCGATGTCAAGCGGTCGCAAATCTGATTGTGGGTAGGCCGCGGCCAGCTGGTCCTCGGCGTGCTGCTGCATGGCCGGACTCTCCGACCGGGCCACAAACCAGCGCGACTCCCGGGTCGCGGCGATCTCCAGCGAGAAGGGTTCGGCCAGGGACAGGGCGGCCAGGAAGTTCTCCGCGGCCGCGATCGAGGAGATGCTGGTTCTGGGGGTCACGATTTCACAGAGCCGCGGCCGGAAAATGCCCGGTAGGCGGCGCTCAACGGCTAGACGCATGATGTTCATTCCTTTCTGTGGTTGCCACCGATTGCCCCGTTCGGGCCTGTCGGTTGGTTTCGATGAGGTCTCGGAAACGGCGTTCGCCGTCGGGCTGGCAGGCCAGACTGTTCAGGTCCAGGCCGTCGGGCAGACGGGCGGGCTGGAGTCGGTCGCCCAGCTCCACCGCGAACCTGGCGGCCGCTTCGTGGCCGGCGCCATCGCCGTCAAAAACGGCATGCACCATCTCGGCCATGGCCAGGAAGCCAAAGCGATCGGCCGGCATTCGTGTGCCCGACACGCAGCAGGCAGCGAAGTGCCAGGTCAGCGCCGTGAGGAAGTCGAAGACGCCCTCGCACAGGATCACCTCACGCTGCCCGGCCGCGCGTTCCAGGCCCAGCACCGGCCGTTCGCCCGGCAGCGCCAGGTACTTCGGACCGCGTTGCGACTGGCAATCCGCCGGGTCGCGGTTCGCGAGGACGCGGCCGATGAACCAGATGGGCAGGCCCCAGCGCAGCTCGGGTACGACGATGCGTCCGCCCAGCACCTCGCGCCTCGGCCGGTGCTCCCTGCCCGGGTCGGCGGGCCAGATCAGGCCCAGCTCCTCGGCCAGCTGCAGCTGTGGCTCGCTGGTCAGCGTGGCGGCGAAGGATCGGCCATCCGAGTAGCCGATGGCACAATCGCGGATGACCCGGTCGGACAATCCGCGCCGGCGCACATAGCTCAGGGCCGCCTCGTCGTGCCACAGCAGGCGCTCATACACCCGTGTCGCGTGGGTCATAAGCGCCTGCTGGTCCAGCGTGAGTCGCTCCCACCTGTGCTGGCCACGCGGTTGCGAACGCGCCTGCCACTCCCGGGCCGGAGAAGGCGGCCGGGCTTCGATCCAGGCGCAGGCAGCCTTGAAGTCCAGCCGTTCCTTCAGCTGGACTAGCTTGATCACGTCGCCGCCGACGCCGCAGCGGTAGCAGTACCAGCTGAGGTCGAGCGGATAGACGTACAGGTTGGGACGGCCCTGGTCGTCGTGGAGCAGGCAGCGCCCGACCAGCGCCCGCCCGACAGGGCGGAGGTCGACGCCGTAGCTGGCCACGACGTCCTCGACGCGATGGCTGCGCTTGAGGGTCGCGACATCGATGAGTCGGTTGTCCTGACGCATCACGCCGCCTCCAGGTCTCCGCCCATCGCACCGGGCGGCTGGGGCTCCGAGGCCTGGGCCAGCTCCTGCGGCGAGGTGGTGACCAGACGGTGCTCCAGTGGCGCCGCTTCGACCTGCAGGGGTACGTGCGAGCCCCGCGCGAAGAACAGCCCCTCTCCCTTGCCGGCTCCGAGCAGAAACTGGCGCTCCTGGTCGGACAGCTGGAAGGCTTCGACGACCGGCCCGATCGTGCTCGAGTCCTGCTTCATCAGCAGTTTGATGGCGGCGTTGGTCAGCACCGTCCGGCCGTGGACCGAGTCCAGGAAGTCGCTGACGTCCTGGGTGACCGTTACCAGGCCGAGGTAGTACTTGCGCGCCCGCCGCGATAGGCTGGCCAGGAAGGCACCGCCGGCTTCGTACTGCATCAGCTTCCAGGCCTCGTCGGTGATGAGCAGCCGCGGCCGCCGCGAGCGGCGCACCTGGGTCCACACGAAGCTGGTGATCAGGTGCACGCCCAGCGCCTGCAGCTCCTCTTCCAGCGCCTGGGTGTTGAAGACGACCATGCTGCGGCTGAGGGCCACGTTGGTCGGACCGGCGAACAGGCCGGCCAGTGACCCTTCGGTGTAGCGCCTGAGCCGTCCCGCCAGGCTGGCGGGGATGTCGCCCGCGGTGCTGGCCAGGACGCGGCCGAGGTCGCGCATGAGCGGCACCGGCCGGTCATGGGTGGCCGGGTCCGGCGTGATACCCGCTTCGGCGTAGGCCTGATACAGCGCCCGGTCAAGGACGGCCCGCTCGTGGGTGTCGAGTGAGCCCTGGCGCTCGGCCAGCATCAACTCCAACAGGCTCAGCACGGCGGCCACCTGCTCGGCCAGCGGATCGCGTCCTTCCTCGTCGTCGCTGGCAGCCGGCGGCAGGTCGAACGGGTTCAGGTGCTGGCCCGACGAGCTGGCCAGGCGGATGTACTGCCCGTCGGCCGCCGCGCAGACGCGCCGGTATTCGTCCTCTGGGTCAATGACCAGGAAGTCGACGCCGGTGAACAGCGTGCGCAGCGCCAGCAGCTTGCTGAAGTACGACTTGCCGGCCCCGCTCTTGGCGAAGACCACCAGGTTGGCGTTCTCCAGCGACTGGTCGAACGGATCGAACAGGATCGGCGAGCGGTTGTGGCGATTGACCCCGAAGAACACGCCGTCCGGCATCGACAGCGAGCTGGAGGCGAAGGGGAAGGTCGTGGCCAGCGAGCTGGTGTCCAGGTTGCGATAGACGAGCAGCTGATCCAGCGCCTGCGGCAGACAGGATTGAAAGCCCGGAGCTTGCTCCCAGGTGGTGACCCGGGAGGCCGCCAGCATGCCGCCGATGGCCACCCTCACCCGCCGGCTCAGGTCGTCCAGCGCCGACTCCGAGCCGGCTCGCAGTAGCACGTAGATGCTGACCGAGAACACCCGTTCGTCGCCCCGCTGCAGCGCGTCGCGCAGCCGCTCCATGTCCTGGTAAGCGATCTCGCGCTCGCTGTCGGGAATGCGCTTGTTGCGAATGTCGATCTGACGGGACGACTCGAGCTGCACCATGCGGTGCGTCAGGGTCTTGACCATCTGCGCGCTCTCCAGGGGATGCACGTGGAGACTGATCTCGATCGGTTCCTCGAAGTCGATGAGTGGGCTGAGCCAGCCAGGCGCGACGGTGCGCGGGTAGCCGGTGACCGCCAGGGTGCGAACGTACTGGCCATCGAGGCGCATGAGATCGCGCCGGACCTCGATGCTGCCGGGGGCGATGACGTCGGCCTCCGTCCGGCTGCCGTTGGCGAAGCGCTCCTCGTCGTTGGTGAGGCCCACGCGGACCGTGGGGCGGCGTTTGAACCGCAGAATCATGCTGAGACCTTCCTTTCTTCAAGAGGCGATGCGGCTGTGGTTGCGTCCGGACGCCTGGCCTGCACGACCAGCGCGGTCGGGTCGCCGTGCTCCAGCCGGGCCCGTTCCAGACCGGCCACGTCGGCGTTGAAGCAGGCGTGAAAGAGATCGAGCAGCTCGTCGCCGGTCAGCTGCCGGGCGCTCAGCCCGCAGCGAGCCAGCTGCCGCGTGATCTCTTCGCAGCGGAAGCCCAGCTGTTTGCGCGCGGCCTCCTCCGCCTCTTCGTCCAGCCGAAGCCGGCGCTTTCGTCCAAACGGCCACCAGCCAAGCTGTCGCGCAGGGGCGTCGGCCGGCACGACGCAGTAGAAGTCGCGGTCGAGCAGGGTGCGCTGGCTGGCTTTGCGGTGCAGGTAGGCGGCGGTATTGTGCGCGACCTCAGCCAGCGCCGGCGGAAGATCGAAGCGAGCCCGCCGATCCAGCCGAGCGAGGTAGCCGTCGATGTCGACCGGCAGCACCCGGATCAGGGTCTGGGTGGGATAGGTCAGGGTGTTGAGAAACCCGGCGTAGCCCGCCAACAGCGCTTCCTGGCCCGTCTCGCCACGCAGCCCGAGACTGACGCTGCTGACTGCCAGCACCGATCGGAGCTGCCCGGTCGTCAGGCGGACCACGCCGCCGTTGATGTCGTCGAGCCGGACGTGGACTTCCTGGACGGAAGCGAACCGGCGGCTCACTTCTTCCCCTTCTTCCACGACAGACGGGGCGTCATCTCCTTCCAGGCGCTGCCCAGCAGCCGCCAGGCCGCCACGGTCGGCCGGCGGGGCCGCCAGACGGCGATGTGCGGAATGAAGCGCGAGCGCAGGAAGACGATCGCCCACTCGTCCAGGCCGCGGTCGCCCGGTCGAATGAGCGCCATCGCCACGGCCCCGATGATGTTGACGACAACCAGCAGCACGCGGACGGTTGCTGGCCATCCTGGAAACTGCATCCAGCCGGCGTAGGCACCGGCAAGACCGCTGACGAGATACATGAACTGGCGGACGGACAGCCCGAAGAAGGCCTTATCCGCAACGTTCAGGTGGGTTGGGATTTCGTGTCGAAGCGACATGACCGACCCTTACGCCCCACCGATGGCATTGCGCACCATGCCGGCGATGATTCGGGCGGAAAAGACGATGACCAGTCCGGCCAGCGCGCTCTGCATGGCCGTCTTGCCGCGCTCCATCTGGTGCGGGCTGCCCGCCGCCGCCATATAGAGGTAGGCGCCCCACATCAGGAAGAAGGCGCCGATGGTGGCGCCTACGCCGGTGCCGATGTTCAACAGGTTGGTGAACAGGGTGTTGATGGCATCCATGTCGAAAGACCTCCTTTCAAGAGCCCTCTGAAAACTGCGTGTGTCTGTTCGGGTTTCGCGGAGCGCCGCCGAATTGCGGCGGGCCGCGACGCACTTCGAGGGTCATGTGCGCACCCGCCCGCCACCGGCGTAGTGCTCGAGCCAGTAACCGCTGAAGACCGGCATCTCGCGCACGACGTCACCCTCCGCCGGGGCATTGATCATTCGGCCGCCGCCGACGTAGATGCCGACGTGGGTGATCCGATCCAGGCTGAAGTAGGTGCTCTGAAAGAACACCAGGTCGCCGGGCCGTAGATCCGCCTGGTCGACCCGCAGCGTGGCGTCAAACTGCTGCTGGGCGGTCCGTGGCAGGCCGAAGCCGAGCTGGCGGTAGACCCACTGCACCAGGCCGCTGCAGTCGAATCCGCCGAACAGGCTGGCGCCGCCCCAGACGTAGGGCCGGCCAATCTGCGCCCGGGCCAGCTCGACGGCTTCGGCCGGACGAGCGCCAGGCGTGACGTAGCCGTAGCGAATGGCCACGGCCAGCACCTCGTTGACGTACCAGTTGGCGTGGTTGTAGGCGTACAGCGCGGCTGGCAGGTTCTGGGGGCCACCGTTGGCGCACAGATAGCGCGCCATGGCCGGCAGGGCGTCGTGATAGTCGTAGGGGTCGCCGCCGGCGCCGTACGCGGCCCAGCTCGACGGCAGGAACTGCCCGTAGCCGATGGCTCCGGCGCTGGACGTGGCCATGTTGCGGCCGAAGTCGCTCTCGACCTTGGCCACGCCGGCCAGCGCCTGCCAAGGCAGCCCGCAGCTCGCCGCAGACGACTGCATCACGGCCAGCTGATCGGGTGGAACGACGTCCACGCTGGCCACCGAGATCGGCTGGCCCGGCGCGAGCAGGGTCAGCGCCGTCATAAAGGTGCTGATGGCGAAGGCCAGCGCCAACAGGACCGCCAGCAGCAGCCCGGCGCCGACTTTCAGGGCGTCACGACCCAGGCCGGAGAGGGCCAGGGCGAGCAGCGGCTGTCCCATCACAGCACCGCCGCCGCGCCGGCCGCCGCCAGGGGGGGCGATGAGGCCGCTGCGCTGCCGCCCGCCGCAGCGCCAGATGCAGCCGCGCCCGACGAAGAAGAGCCACCGCGGGACTCGAGGAAGTGGGCGCCCTGGCGGAACGCCACGTACCGCCCAAAGCCGAAGCCACCCCCGCTGTGCTCGTGCATGATGCCTGGAATCCGGAGCGTCTGAGTGACGACGGCGATGCCGAGGAACACCGCCAGCAGGGCGGCGTCGGCAAACATTGGCGCCAGCTCGGTCATGAGTGAGGCGCCCAGCTTGAGAGCCAGCACCTGCACGAACTGGACGAACACCGCGCCGGTGAACGTGCCCCACCACAGCCGCGCCCAGGACTCGGTCTGGGGCAGCACCCAGCACAGCAGGCCTATCGGCGCGGCGACGATGAAGATGTCGATCAGCGCCAGACGCATCAGCATCTGCAGCAGCAGAATCAGCCCGGCGACGATGTAGACAAGCGCCGCCAGGACGTTGGCCAGCGCCTGGCTGGCGGTGTCGGCCTGCTGCCAGGCTGGCAGGCTGGCCTGGCCAACCGCGCCGCACAGCGCGTTGTTGAGGTCAATAAGCAGTCGCACCCACCAGCTGCTGGTGTTGACCAGCAGAGCCCCGAGAAAATAGCGGGGCAGCATCTCCATGACGTCGTGGTAGGTCGAGCCCAGATGCTGCCGGACGATGACGTTCAGCCCACCCCACAGCGCTACCAGTGCCAGCGCGGCGTTGGCGATGTTCCGAACGGTGCCCCACAGTGACTGGACCGTTGGACTGTCGTAGGTCCCAGCCGGCGGCGTCTGGCTGATGAAGTTGAGCGAGCTGGCCAGCACCGAGTTGATGACCGACCGCAATCCGTTGGTCAGGCCCTGCATGGTGGTCACGAGGACCTGGCTGAAGACGTCGTCGGCCCACTGGCGCGGATCTGGCAGCAGGCCCTGCAGACCGCCGTTGGCGTCCGGAGCCGGATTACCGGCCGGACCACTGCTCGCCGCTGGCTGCGCGACGGTTGGTTCGGCCGCGTAGGCCGGGGTTCCGCACCACACGCCCGCCACGACGACCAGCGCCACCAGCGCGGCTGTCAGGCGCGCCCTGGTCATTGCGGGCCACCCGGGCTGAACCGCACCAGCCAGTAATTCAGCTGACTGTCGGCCAGCTGCGAAGAGTCGCGCAACGCTATGAGCGCTGCGCTGCGGTCTGCGTCCCAGCGGACACCGGCAAGCTGACCGGTCAGCGGCATCGTTGCCAGCGGTTGCAGCGGGCCGGACGAGCCCAGGACGTAGGCGGCCACGCCCGGTCCTTTGCGAGGCTTGCCCAGAACCACCAGGCTGCCGTCGTCGCGCCAGGTCGGGTCCTGCGCGTCGAATACGGTCACCTGCTGACTGCTGGTGGCGTCGGGGTCCGTCGTGAACAGGGCGGTATGGGCCTGCCCGCCGAACAGCCGATCGACCTGGTTGAGTGCGATGAGACCGGGTCCGGAATAGGCGACGCGGCCGCCGTCCGCCGTCCAGGCCACCGGGGCGAAGAGGGTCGAAGAGCCGGCGTCACCAGCGAGATCGGTCACATTGCGCAGACGGCCGGAAGCCGTATCGAGCAGGCACAGCGAAGCCACGGAGCCGCTCTTGACCAGGAAGGCCACCCGACTCGACGATCCCCAGACGTAGCTACCGGGGATGACCTGAGAGGGCAGGGCCGCGAGCTCCCTCGGCTCACCCCCGTCGACGGGCACCCACAGCAGCCGCGTCCTGGTGCCCCCACCATCGGTGAGCTGGCGCTGGCTCGCGACGAGCAGGTGGGTGCCGTTCGGCGCCCAGCTGATGTCGGCGATCTGTTCCGGCTGGCCGTTATCCGAGCCGGATGAGACTGGGCGGGGGGCGTCCCCGCGGGTGTTCGTGACCCAGAGCTGGCTGAGACTCGCGGTCGACGCTGACCCTGCTGCCGCAGCCGCGTAGGCGATGCGCTGCCCGTTCCCCTCGATGGCCAGTGGGCCGTTGATCCCGGTCGGTCCCAGGCGCCGCGGTCCTCGCTCGTCCAGCACCCACAGCTGGCGCTCCGGGCTGGGTGGCAGTGTGGCCGTGAGGGCAATTTGCCCGTCCTTCAGGAACTGTGCATTGGCGATTGCCGCGCCCGGCAGCGGCGAACGAATCTGCGTCAGCTGGGGCTGCGCCAGCCACAGCGTGGTGTGCACCTGGACGCTCTGACCGTCCGCCGGACTGACCATCGACGTGCTGCCGGCGTAACCATCCAGGTGGAGCGCGACGCGATGTGAGCCCGGAATGACGGCGACTGTTAGCGGCGTCTGGCCGCGCTGGCTGCCGTCCAGATCGACGACGGCCCCGGCCGGCGCGCTGGTGATCGTGACGGCCGCCGTGGCCACCTGGATCTGGTGCTGCTTGACTAGGTGGTAGCCGACAAACATCACGGCCAGCGGGGCCGCGGCGATGACAAGCACGACCGTGGACCGGACCCAGAAGCGCCAGCTGCGGCTCAGTGTCCGCACCTCGGCTCGGGATGGTGGTTCAAAGACCACCGTGAATGGGACTTGCATCGGCCTGACCTCCTGGCTGAACGCCGTTTTGTGGCGCAGCCTAGAGACGGCCGATTACTTCGGAGTTACAGGTTCAGGCTCTGAAATTACAGTTTTGCCCTACTCGATTTCAGATCCAACGGCGAGTCAATCCGCCGCCTGGCCCTCGAGGGCGGTGGCTGGCGCGACGTCTTCGGTGCGCACGTCCGCGCCGTACGCCACGGAGCTGATCAGCCCGCGTCGGACGGCAATCACCAGATGATCGAGGTCAAACGGCTTGTCGAGCTGGCTGTAGGCGCCCACCTGGGCCGCGTGCTCTGCGATCTTCTGGCCGGCGGTCATCACGAGAATCGGCAGCTCATCGCCATACAGCTGGCGCAGCTGTTCCGCGACAGTGAGGCCATCCAGGCCGGGCAGCATGATGTCCAGCACGACCAGGTCGGGCCGGTCGGCTCGCGCCAGCTCGACGGCCGCGTAGCCGTCGGCGGCCTCCTTGACCAGTAGACCTTCTCCCGCGAGGGTGTCGCTCACCAGGCGCCGTATAGCGTCGTCGTCCTCGATCACTAAGACGATGAGCGAGGGATGGGCCGGCGCCATAGAATCTGTGCTTGGTTGCAAGTCTCGTGCCAACCGAGCTAGGGCCGTGGGCTGGACAGGTGTCGCCGGTGAGCCTTCCATCCGCGCCGCCGGGGACGATTACACCGACAGCGCGCGTTTCAGCTCAGTTTCGTATTCCGGGAAATAATGCGCGACGACCGCCAGGTCGAACTGGCGCAATATGGCGTACTTCGCCTCACGCGCCAGCAGAAACTCGAATGTCTTTTCGACCAGCACCTCAGGGTGGACGGCCAGTCCGGTGAGCCGCTCGTAGTCAGCGCGGGCGACAGTCACGCGGTGTTCCGTTTGGCCATTGGCCTCGATGACCCGCACGGTGAACGCCCAGCCGTCTGGCACGGTCGACGTCCGTTCGACTTCGATCAAGGCATCGCCGCGATCGGCGTCTGCCCCGGCCATCTTGAGGCATCGGTCAGTGTGCGGGCCAGGCGGCCCCCGGCTGTCGCCGCGAATGTCCGCCGGCTAGCCACCCCGGCCGGCGAACCGGGTCGGCAGCAGATTATTCGCGGCGATGAGGTGCGGTGCGCGCGACCGCGTCCCCGAACCATAACCCGTAGATGTCCTCACGCACGTGACGATGGGAGACCAGCTCGGCCCGCGGGTCGACGATATGCGCGCGCATGTCCTGGATGGTCCGGGTGATGTGGCCGCAGCGGCAGCGCTGTAACTCATCGGGACGGCGGGTCACGTCTCGGACGTGTTCTCGAACGTCGTATGCCCTCGGCTCGCCCATGGCCGCCAAGCCTAGGCCAACCGTGGCCGAAAGGCAAGGACCTTTTGGCGGCTTACGGGTCCCACCGGGTGGACCCGTTTCCAGACCGCCGACCAGGTCGTGGACCCGGTGGGTGAGTGGCTGCCCAACTCACGGCCGCAGGCTGCGGCCTGGTGCTCTGGCCCACCGGCTCGTTGGAGGGCTGCTACGTCGACTGTCCCGGGCGGCACGTGTGCTGGGCGGCGTCCCTCGTGGACTGTTCCTCCGAGGCCTAGAGGCCGCCATCCGATGCGCCTATCATATTGATAGTGGTCGATATAATATCGTCAGGAATACATCGACGTCTGGTCGATGGAGCGAGGAGCTGGGACATGGGCGACGTCAAACAAGCCGTGAGAGAGCGCTACGGCGCGATCGCTTCGGGCGTGATTGAATCGCAAACCAACCAGGGCTGTTGTGGGCCGGCGGCCTCTTGCTGCGGCACCACGGAGAAGGACGTCATCAGCCGCGATCTCTACGACCAGCTCGAAACGGGTGCCCTGCCCGAAGCGGCCGTCCTGGCCTCGCTGGGCTGCGGCAATCCCACGGCCCTGGCCCAGTTGCACCCTGGCGAGACGGTTCTGGATCTGGGCAGCGGCGGCGGCATCGACGTGCTGCTGTCGGCCAAGCGCGTCGGCCCGCAGGGCTTCGTGTACGGCTTGGACATGACTGACGAAATGCTGGCCCTGGCCGACCGCAACAAGGCCGCGGCGGGCGCTACCAATGTCGAGTTCTTGAGAGGCGACATCGAGTCCATCCCACTGCCCGACAACGCGGTCGACGTCATCATCTCCAACTGCGTCATCAACCTGGCCGCCGACAAAGACCGGGTGCTGGCCGAGGCCTTTCGCGTGCTCAAGCCGGGCGGCCGCTTCGCGGTTTCGGATGTCGTCGTGCGCGGTGAGGTACCGGACGACCTGCGCCGACAGATGGAGTCCTGGGTAGGCTGCATCGCTGGCGCGCTGTCGGAGGATGACTACCGGGCGAAGCTCGCCGCTGCCGGCTTCGGTGACGTGAGTTTGGAAGTGACCCGCGTCTACTCGATCGCCGACGTGCCGGTTGGCGCCTGGCAGCCGACCGAGCAGGAGAAAGAGCAGCTCGAAGGCAAGTTTGTGAGCGCCTTCGTCCGAGCCGAAAAACGCTGAGCGGCTAACGCGCCCCGGCGCGGTTCGACCAGCCCCACAGTGCGGCCAGGCCCACACCCAGGTGCGCCAGATGGTCGGTTGGGTCGGCCAGCGCCGGCACGTCAAAGCGGCGCGCTGCGCGTGAACCAAACAACAGGCCCAGCGAGCCGAGCCCCAACCCCATGATCGTGGCGACGAGCGTCGTTCCGGACTGCAGCCTGGCCGAGCCTTTCAGACCGGCGCCGCTCACAAACGCGCCCAGTCCGAGGTGAAACCAGTTGATCCAGGAGGGCGGGTGGAAGAAACTGCCGCGAGAAATCCGGCCGAGCCGGCCGGTAACGCCTAGCGTGCCAATGGACAGAAGGACCGCTCCGCCGGCAGTGAGGAACCTTGTTGGATTCATCGGGACCTCCTCATGAGGTGTAGCACCGCAGGTGGGCTCAGCGAGACATCGACCGCGGCGGTGCTACCTGGTATAGCAAGCGGTTGAATAGAGTGATAGTTCTTGCGATCGACGATGAGGACGTCGGCGTGCTTTCAGACCAACCCTTCGGCGCGGCCAGTCCGCCGAATCCCGCGCCACGATAACGACCTTCGCTAACGACGGCCATTCGTCGGGCTTTTTCCATAACTTTCGTCTCTGACTAACGCACTGGGTTGCGGGAGCTTTGGTCCCCTTTGGGAGAGCGGCTGCTCTCCCGGAAGACCTCCCGTGCTCAGCCCAGGAGCTGACTTGCGACCGCAACGGCCACAACCAGGCCGGCAACGACACTGGCGAAAATGACCAGGCCGCCGAGCCCGAATGCGAGATACGCGATCTCTCGCGTCGTCAGGTTCGTCATGGACGGCACCATTCCTCAGGCCAACCCACTAGGTGGTCCGCGATGGTCCCCAGAACGGATAGTCGATGCCTGCCAGCCGGTTGATGACGAAGCCCTGCATGGTCAGTACCAGCACCGCCAGCATGAGCACCCCGATCTGCCACAGATGGGGCATCAGGCCGAGGGACACGATGAGCGTCGTCGCGCCAGCCGGCGGGTGAGGGACGCGCAGGATGACCATCAGGCCGGCGGTGAGGGCCAGCGACAGGCCGGCGGCGCCCACCCGCGCCCAGTCCACGCCACCGGTCAGCGCCGGTGGCGCGGCCGTCAGCCCGAACAGCACCAGGCTCAGCCAACCGGCGAGGGCGCCGATGAGGTGCCCACAGAGCGTGTTTCGGGGACACGCTGGCGGCGCAGTCGGGGTGTAGAACAGCAAAAACGCGGTTGGTCCGAGCGAGGGGAAGATGAACGGCGCCCGTGTGACCAGCGCCGCGATGGCCATGAGCGCGATGGAGATCAGGCCGTTGATGAAGCTGAAGGCAGCCAGGACCGTGGTGGAGCTGTGATGCTTGCTCAGCTCCGGCACGCGCAGCCGGTGGGCCAAGCCGAGCAGGACCTCGGACATCTCGCCGCCGATGGGGTGGCGCTCGTCGACGGCGTAGCGGCGCCGCTTCGGCTCGCCCGGCGGCGGCCCGTCCTGGCTGCTCGTGCTCAGAGCAGCTCCCGCAGCGGGACCTCGGACTCGCCGTGCCGCAGACCGGGCCGGCGGCGGAGCAGGCGCAGGATGCCCAGCCCGCCGGCGAAGATGGCGCCCGAGATGAGGGCCAGCGGCCAGATGTCAAGACCCCGACCCGACTGGAAGAGTTCGAGTGCGACGGTCAGCAGCCACAGCTGCAGGGCCATGAGCAGCAGCCCAATCACCAGGGCGGCGGTTGCAAGGGCGTCCTGGCCGGGCGGCGTCAACGGGATCGGGTGCTGGTTGCCGTCGGAGGAGATCATCACAGCTCCCAGCCGGTGGCGTAGATCATGCCGTCCTGCTGCCGCAGCGTGATGCGGGTTAGACGACGCTGCGGCGGGCCGGCGACGGGCTCGCCGGTCTCGGGGTTGAACACCCCTTCGTGGCAGGGGCAGAACACCCGCTTCTGGTCCGGCTGGTAAAACACGCCGCAGGACAGATGCGTGCAGGTCTGGTTGTACGCCGCGAACTGCCCGTTCGGGTGATGCAGCAGCATGGCCTCGTCGCCGAGCGTCGATGTCGGGTAGTGAAAGTACACCGCCTGGCCCTCGGGCACGTCGGCCGCGCGGGCGATCTCGACGCCCGGTCCGCTGGAGCTGCGGGGGATGAAGCCCAACCCGGCCAGGACCGCCGTCGCGGCGAACAGCGCACCGGATGAGTACACGGCGAAGTTCAGCAGCTCGCGCCGCGAGATGGCTTCGTCGGCATTCCACTGGTAGGGGAACTCCCGCTGCCAGTGCAAGCGGGGCCATGCTCTTCGAGTTGTTTCTGGATCAGTCAAGCACCCAGGCCTCCTCTCGTACCTCTTCGCGACTCAGATCCTGGCGAGCCTGCCGCAGCAGTGCCGAGACGTCCAGGCGGTCCGCCGGTTCCGGCAGCACGTGGAACACGCGTGTTCGCACTTCCTGGTCGCCGAACACGGTGCGCCGCACGGGATGGCCGCGTCGCTGATTGATGAACTCCTCGTAGTCGCCGTACCAGATGGCGCCGGTGGGGCAGGCCTGGGCGCACCACGGTTTCAGCCCCTGGACGGTGCGGTCGTAGCACAGGTTGCACTTCTTCATGAGCCGCGCTTCGAGATCGATCTTGGGCACGCCGAAGGGGCAGGCGTAGACGCAGTTGCGGCAGGCGATGCAGCGGGATGGCTCCGCCTGCTGCACCACGCCCTCGGGCGTAATCATGATGGCCAGCACCGGGCACACCTGGGCGCACGGTGCGACCGGGTCCTCGCAGTGCATACACAGCGTCGGTTGCGTCGCCACGGAGTGGCGGCGGTCGACGAAATCGACCATGATCATGCTCTCGCCCTTATGCGTGTCGCACTCGCGGCAGGCAGCTTCGCAAGCGCGGCAGCCGATACAGCGCGAGGGGTCGACGAACATCGTCTTGATGGCCATCAGTGCGCCTTGCCGGGAGAAATCGGAGCCTTGGTCTCCCCGACTTCGTACGGGAACAGCCTGGGCGTGTCCTCGGCGGTGAAATTGACCTTGGCCCGACCAGCGTGCTCCGGCGGCGGCGCGTCCAGACGCTCGACCGTGGCGGCACAGGCCTTGTACTCCGGAATCTTGACGGTCGGATCCACGGCCGGGTTGGTGAGCTGGTTGACCGCCTGGCGGTGGCCGTAATGGAAGGGAATGAACAGCGTGTCCGGCCGGATGGTGGGCACGACCAGCGCCGGCAGCTCCATCGATGCCCGCGCCGTGCGTACCCGCACCCTCTCCCCGTCGGAGATCCCCAACCGCCCGGCCGCCTGGGGATGGATCTCCACCCACGGCTCCGGGGCCTGACTGTTGAGAAAGCCAATGCGCCGCGTCTGGTTGCCGCTCAGGTAGTGGTACACGACCCGGCCGCTGGTCAGCCGGAAGGGAAAGTCCGGTGAGGGCTCTTCCGCGGGAGGCAGATATTCAAGAGGAAAGAAGCGCGCCCGTCCGTCGGGATGGCCGAAGCGCTCCGTGTGCAATCGCGGCGTCCCGGGATGGTCCTCGGACGGGCAGGGCCAGAACACGCCCTCCTGGGCATCGATCTTTTCCCAGCTGATGCCGTAGTAGTCAGCCGTGCCGCCTTTCGAGGCCAGACGCATCTCGTCGAAGATGGCCCGCACCGAGGTGAAGGGGAAGAGCGGGCCTTTGCCCAGGCGACGGGCCAGATCGCACACGATCTCCCAGTCTGTGCGGGCTTCGCCCGGCGGCTCTACGGCGCGGTTGATCTTAATAACCCGGCCCTCCAGGTTGGTGGTCGTGCCTTCATCTTCACACCACACCGTGCCCGGCAGCACCACGTCCGCCAGCTCGGCCGTCTCGGACTGGAAGAAGTCGATGACTACCAGCGGCTCGATGTTGCTCAATGCCCGCTGGACGGTCGCGTTCTCTGGCAGTGAGACCATCAGGTTGGAGCACACCACCAGGCAGCTCTTGATCTCGCCTTTTGCCATGAGGTGTACCTGCTCCAGGGCCGAGGCGCCCTCCCACGGCAGATCCTCCGCTGAAATCCCCCACACGCCGGCGATGTACTCGCGGTCCTGCGGCACGTCGATGTGCCGGTAGCCGGGTAGCTGACTGGCCTTCTGGCCAACCTCGCGTCCGCCCTGGCCGTTGCCCTGGCCGGTCAGCATCATCGTCCCGCCGCCGGGCTTGCCGACCTGGCCGCGCGCGAGCGCCAGGTTGGTGCAAGCCAGTACGTTGTTGACTCCGTGACTGCTGTGCTCGATACCGCGAGCGTGCATGATGAGCGACGGGTCCGCCTGGCCGTAGAGGCGCGCGGCGGCCAGGATGCGCTCCGCCGGCACTCCCGAGAGCATCTCGGCCACCTCAGGCGTGAACGATTCCGCCGCCTGGCGAGCCGCTTCCCAGCCGCTGGTGCGGGCGCCGACGTAATCCTCATCCACCATGCCCTCGTGGACGAGGACCCGCAGGATGGCGTTCAGCACGGCCACGTCGGTGCCGGGTTTGACGGGCAGCCAGATGTCAGCCGTGCGCGCTGTCGGCGTCTCGCGGGGGTCCATGACGATCAGCCGCGCCCCGTTGTCCCGGGCCTCCCACAGCCAGCGGGTGACGATGGGGAAGCACTCGCCGACGTTGGCGCCCGCGATCAGAATGCACTTGGCCAGCGGGATGTCGGTCATGGGCAGGGGCGCGCGGTCCACGCCAAAGGCCTTGTCGTAGCCGCCGGCCGCCGAGGACATGCACAGCCGGCCGTTGTAGTCGACATGCCGTGTGCCCAGTCCGACCCGGGCGAACTTGCCCATGAGGTAGCACTTCTCGTTCGTCATCGACGACCCGCTGTACACCGCGACGGCATCGCGCCCGTGTGCCGCCTGGATGTCCTGCCAGCGGCGGGCGACGTAGTCCAGCGCCTCGTCCCAGCTGACACGCTCCAGCGGCGAGCTCTTGCCGTGGCGGCGCATCATGGGATGGCGCAGCCGGTCGGGGTGATCCACCTGCTGGTAGGCCAGCACGCCTTTCGGGCAGAGGTTGCCGCGGTTATGGGGGTAGTCGCGCGGCTCGACGCCCACCACCTGCCCGTCACGGACGCGCAGGAACATGCCGCACTGCACGCCGCAGAAAGCGCAATGCGTGGGGACGAACGTCTCCGGGAGGTGCGCCGCATCCGCCCAGCCCGACGGCGGAGAACCGGCCGACTGGAAGTCGTAGTTGAAGTCGCGGTGCCGTTCGAAGACGTCCTTGTTGACGCTCATTACAGGAACCGCTTGCCCATCAGCTGGTAGTAGGCCTGGCCGCGCAGCACGCGTTTGCAGGTGGGGCAATACTCCTGCAGCCAGCCCTGGCCATCGCCCAGGTCGTAGTGCTGACCGAGGTCCGTCAACGTGCCGCGCAGGTCGTCGATGAACTGGCGCGAGGGCAGCTCACGGCCGCAGCGCTTGCACGACTCGCCGTCCGCGGAGGACTCCTGGTTGACGGTCTGGTACAGGGTCACGCCGATGCTGGCCGGGCGCTCGATGATGTGGAAGAACTTGGCGAACGGCAGCGCCAGCAGCCAGGCGACCACGACCACCTCGTGGGTGAGCGAGATGAACCAGTAAAAGCGGCCCTGCCACAGGGTAGATGAGGCCGTTAGCGCCAGGCCCGTCACGGCAATGGCAAACAGCAGCACCAGCGGCATGAGATCGAAGGTGAAGCGCTGGAGCGTCAGCAGCCCCGCGTCCTGGATGCGCCTGCCGAAGGCAAGCACCAGTCCCACGATGAGCAGCGCCGCGGTCCAGTCCAGGCCGTGGTAGATGGTGAAGCCAAGCAAACCCTCGACGGCGAAGCGCAGCAGGGGTAGCCCGAAGAACCACAGCTGGTAGTCGTTGGGCGGGACAAACGTGAACCGAAACCAGCCGAACGTCAGGGGGAAGGTGATGCAGCAGGACAGCACCACGCCCCAGAACAGGCACAGGTGCATGACCCAGCGCCGGGTGCTGCGCTTGCGGATAAAGGTCTGAGCAAAGATGTCCCGCCACCAGGCGACCGGGATGAGCAGCGTGTAATGCCGGAAGTTGCGCCACGAAAAGAAGTTGACCCAGCCCGCCTTGAAGTAGCGCCACGTTGGTGGCCGCATGATCCACAGGGTGTAGCGGTAGACGATGGCCGCCGCGGCGAAGATGGTGCCCACGGCGTAGCCGATGAGCGCCGCGTCGAAGGTGCGGAAGCCGAGCGAGCCCGCCCACATCAGCAGCACTACGATGAGGCCCGCCCCGACGCCCGCGGCGGCGGCCGGCAGCCCGTGGCGCGCTACCGAACCCGCTGCTCCGTCCGTCGCTATGAGCGGCGAACTCGCGCTGGGTTGCGAAAGACTCACCGCCCCACCTCACAGCGGCCGGGAAGTGGCACCATGGTGGCATGGCACGGATACGACCATTGACGAAGGATGAAGTCGAGGGGGACGTGCGCACCGCCCTCGAGCAGTCCGAACGAGCCTTCGGTGAGCCCCTGGTGCCGACCGGCATTCGGGCCTACTCGCCGCCCATTCTGGAGGCGGCCCGCATGCTGGCGGCGGCGCCGGCCAGGAGCCACACGCTGCCGCCGCTGCTGCGATCGCTGGTCTGCCTCCGCGCCGGCCAGATGGTAGGCTGCCCCTTCTGAATGGACACCAATGCTGTCGGGAGCAGCAAAGGTGGCGCGTCCAAGGAGAAGATCGCGGCGGTCGCGCATTTTCGTGAGAGCGACCTGTTCAACTCTGAAGAGCGGGCCGCGCTGGCCCTGGCGGAAGCGATGACTGCCACACCGGCGGTCATCACCGACGAGGTGTTTGCCGAGGCCCGGCGTCATTTCAATGAGAAGCAACTGGTTGAGCTGGCCGCGACCGTGGCCATGGAGAACGAGCGCGCACGGTTCAACCGGGCCTTCGGCGTCGAGTCGCAGCACTTCTATGAACGCCTGTCATAAGCGACGGGACGTCGCTGGGGGTTGATAGCCGACGCGTCCTGACGTTCGTCCGCCGTCTTGACGTCGCGCTCGCTGGTTTGCAGTAGTTCCGCGATGACCACCGCCTGGTTGTGCTCGCGATCCTTCGCGCCGAACAGGATGGTCACCGCCTCCCGGCTGGCCAGATTGCGCAAATGGGCCAGCCGCTGGCGCTGGCTGGCCGCGGCGAGCTCGGCACGGTAGCGCTCGCGGAACTGGCTCCACAGTGCCGGATCGTGGCCGAACCACTTGCGCAGCACCGTGCTTGGCCCCAGGTCGGGTAGCCATTCGTCGATGTGCGCCATTTCCTTCATCAGCCCACGTGGCCAGACGCGGTCCACCAGCACACGTCGACCGTCCCCCGGCGCCGGCTCATCGTAGACGCGCTTCAACTGCAAGGACATGTTCAGTTCCCCGTGCGCCGGACTGGCGTAATCCGATACATCGATCCTACGCCCGGCCGCAACCCCTGCAGCGGCACCGTGGCGCATAGTCTCGGCGCAGAGGCCGAACGCTGGGTCATGTGGCCAGGCGGGCACGCGCGATGGCCTCACCTGACGCTTCACCGGGCTCTGCCGCCAACTCGAGATGATCGACCCACTTCACGCTGCTAAAACACGCAGCGCCGCTCATGACCAGGCGCCACGGGCCACCATGGCTCAGGCTCAGCGGCTGGCCGTTCAGCTCGTCGGCCAGGATGGCCTGGCCAGCCTCCTCCAGCGATAGCGGAACGGCGTATTCGCCCGCGCTGACGCGGAGCCAGTGCGCCTCGGCGCGCGGTTGAGCGATAGCCAGCACATCGAGCAGGCGAACGCCGCACCAGGTGAGCCGGGGCACCTGCCAGCCCTCCTCGCAGATAAACGGTTCGGTCAATTCGGCGCGTGGCAAGCCCGCCAGATCAGCCGGGCTGAAGGCGCTCGCTTGCTCGACCAGTCCGTCTACTACCAAGCGACCCATCTGCACGGCTCGCCGTACGCCTTCCGGGATGGGATGCTCGGGTAGCCTCGATCGAATCTCCATGACCTGCCCGCTCAGCGGCTGGCCACGGGTGCGGCCAGGAAGGGAGCGACCCGGCCGGGCAGGGTCTCGATCATGCCGTGCAGCCGTTCATGTGTGCCTGCGCCAATGCGTTCTGTTTCGATGCGTTCGAACGCTTCGGCCAGGTCGTTATCGTCGGCTGCAAGCTCCTTCTCGACGACCGGCAGCAAGCGGTCCGTCTCGCGGGCAATATGCTCACGCAACCGGGTGGCATACTCGCTCGCCGCTCGCTGGACCGCCGCCGCGCTGGCTGCGTCGCCGGGGACGTAGGCGTCTACGGCCGCCGCGTAGGCCTTGGCCAGTTGGCGCCCCTGATTGTGCTCGGCCTCGAGCATCTGCCGTAGGCGGACGTCACTGAGCCGCGGGAACAGTACCGTCTCCTCTTTGCCGTGGTGGCATTGGTCGACGAACACCCGGAAGAACTCTCCCACGTCCGTGAAGAAGTCCGCCGGGACAGGTTGGCCGCCCCCGGCCGCGCTCGTCGCCTGCTCCAGCTGGTCCAGGACGTAGAGCACCGCGTTGTGCTCTGTTTGCAGGGTGTCTGTGGTTTCCATCATCGATTCCTTTCTTCCTATCTTGTCTTCAATTCGGTGCAGGCTAGCGGCTGGCAACGTGGGGGCCGCCGCGCGCGAGGTGCCGCAGGTCGGGATAGCTGGCGTCGGCTGAGCTGTGCAGCCCCAGCTCCGCCGGCGTCGGCGGGATGAGGCTCATGGACGCGGTGTCGACCGGGACTTCGCCCGGCATGACCTGCCCTGGCATCCGCGCTCCTTCGCGCGGGACGACTGGCTCCGAATCGGCGCTGTGCTCTGCTGGAGGCTTCATTCCGGCGTATGGCTCGTCGACGACGTGCCAGCCGTGATGCCGGAAGTCGGTCGGCCCCGACTTCACGATCATGTAGCCCTCGATCGGCGCGAAGCAATTGCCCTGCACTTCTGTGTCGAAGTCCGGCCGCAGGTCGGCCTCGGTCAGGGTCGCCTGCTCGTCCGGAGAGAGATGCGGGGCCGGTGCCGTGAGTGGTGTTCGCGGCCGGTCGGGAAGAGCCGATCGTTGGGATATCGCGTCCACCTGCTTGTCCGTTTCAGCCGTGGACTGGTGCTCGACCGTCTGGGCGATCGTCAGGAGCACTGCGCTCGACTCCAGCGCCTCCAGGTCGTGGCGGATGGCCGGGCTGACCGCCACCAACTCGCCGGCGGTCAGCTCGACGCGCTCGGAGGGCAGGTGCAGCCGCACCCGTCCGGACAGCACCTGGATGCTGATGGCACCCACGGCCTGGTGCTCAGTCAGGCGGGCCCCGGGCTTGAGCGCCATGAGCACGATGCGCAGCTCCGGGTTCTTGACCAGCGTCTTGGCGTTGCGATCGAACTCCTGCCAGGCCGGCTCGCTCCGCAGTTGCTGAATCTCGTGGCTCAGATCCAGCTCCGAGATCGGCGCTGCCAGGCGTGGCCCCGGCCACACGCGGTGGTCGTCAGCCGGTGCCGCCGGGGATGTGACCTCCGGCGTTCCCGGCGCGGCCTGGAGCAGGACGCCCACACCGATATGCTCGGCCTCAGCCAGCTGTCCAATCGTGCGATGCAGGTGCGGCCCGCAGATAATCGGTTCGGGCAGCCCGGCGGCTTGCAGCCGCGTGCAGAAGCCCGGATCGAGCTCCCGCACCTGGTCGATCGTCATGTCGACGATGGCCGGCCGGCCGCCGCGGCCGACGACCTGGCTCAACATATCTTTGACTGATTTCATGTGCGTTTCCTCCGGCACGTTCTCTTGTTCTGCTCTCAATATGTCGTAGCGCGATAAGTGCTTCAGGGACTTTGGTTCCTTTGCCGCGAAAGGAACCCAGGTTCCTGAACTTCGGCCTCCCGGGCGTTAGCGTGGACCAGAGAAACCAGCTGCGGAGGAAAGACATGAACGCACCGAAGAACACGATCGTGGTCGATGTGCGAGAGGACTTGCGTGAGGGACGAGAGCCGTTCCAACGGATCATGATGGCCGCCAACACGCTCGAGCCGGGGCAGGACATGGAACTGTGGGCGCTGTTCGAACCGAAGCCGCTGTTCGCTGTGATGGCGGGCATGGGCTTCGAGCACGAGGCTGAAGCACAGCCCAACGGCGATTGGCGCGTGCGCTTCTTCCGGGCGGCGCCAGCTCGGGTGTGAACCCGCCATGACACCGCCGACCGTCGTCATCACCTCGCCGGGATCGCCGCCGCAGGCGCCAGCGATGCCGGCGGCGGGGCCGCTGTTGTCGGGGCTGACCACGTCGCGCGCCGCGTCCGTCAGCCTGCCGCTGCGCTACATGGTGACTGGTCTGCTGTTCGCCGTTTTCGCCTTCGGCCTCGCGACCGCCTACGCGCAGTCCTTTGTGGATGACGTGTTCCTGACGCCGCATCTACTGGCGGCGACCCACCTCGCCGCGCTCGGTTGGCTGACGATGATCGCCATGGGCGCGCTCTACCAGTTCGTGCCCGTCGTGCTGGACGTGCCGATCTTCAGCGAGCGCCTGGGCAAAGCCCAGTTCTATCTGTACCTGGCTGGTGTGCTGGGGCTGGCCTACGAGATGGGCAGCGGACGCCTGCAAACTGTGGCCTGGCCGGCCGGGCTGCTGGTGCTGGCCATCGGGATGTTCCTGTACAACATGGTCCGCACACTGGCCCGTGTCGAGCGCTGGCCGCTGACCGGCTGGTTCATCCTGGCCGCGCTGACGTCGCTCGGCCTCGTCGTGACGGCGGGCTTCGTGCTGGCCGTGAACCTCATCCTCGGCTTCGTGCCGCTCAGCCAGCTGGCCTTCGTCGAGGCCCATGCGCACCTGGCGGCGCTGGGCTGGCTGGGGCTGCTGGCAGTCGGCGTGTCCTACAAGCTGACGCCGATGTTCGCCCTGTCGCATCCTTTTAATGAGTGGCGTCTGGGCCGGGCCATCTTCGTGCTGCTGACCACCGGCGTTGTGGGCGTATTCGTGAGCCTGCTGCTGCGGCTTGGGCCGGTCGCGCTGCTGGCCTGCTGGCTCGTGGTGGGCGCCGGCGTGGGGCTGTACGCCTGGGACTACGCCACCATGCTGCGGGTGCGGCGCCGCCGGCCAATCGACCTCACCCAGCAGCACAACGTTGCCGGCGTTGCCGGGCTCGTCCTGACAACGCTGCTCGGTCTGGCGCTGGTGTTGACGCCTGCGGAGGCCGCGGGCCACTCGCGGCTGCAGCTCGCGTACGCCGTAATGGCCCTAGCAGGCTGGCTCGGGCTAACCACGCTTGGCCAGCTCTACAAGATCGTGCCCTTTCTGGTGTGGACGCACCGCTTCGCGCCGCGCATGGGCAAGGAGAAGGTCCCGCTGTTGAAGGACCTCTTTCCCCAGCGTCTGGCCACGGCCGGTTTCGTCGGCCTGCTGGCCGGCCTGGTGGTCGCTGAGCTGGGGGTTTTGACTGGATTTCTGCCGGTCGTCCAGACCGGCTTTGCGCTGGCTACCGCTGGCACGGCCATCGCGGCAACCAATCTCATTCGGGTGGTGTTCCGATGATTGACAAGGAAGCGCTGATGGAGGCGCTCAAGAACGTCTACGACCCGGAGCTGGGTCTGAACGTGGTGGACCTGGGCCTCATCTATGGCATCGAGCAGCAGGACGGCACCGTCCAGGTGGACATGACCATGACCACGCCCGGCTGCCCGCTGCACGAGAGCATGCTGCAGGGCGTCGGCGACGCGCTGAGCATCTTTGCCGGAGTCAAGCGGGTGGAGGTGCGACTGGTGTGGGAGCCGCTGTGGACCCCCGACCGCATCTCTGCCGAGGGGCGTCAAGCCCTGGGCTGGGCGGCGTGACGGGCAGCCACACGGCGGAGACGCGCTGATGCCAGCCGGCATCGTCCCGCGGCGGCGCCACGAGCCGTACCAGTACTTCCTGAAGGCCAGCCTGCTGGTGGCCATCACCATTGGCTGGCTCCTGGGCGCGGTCGAGCTGAGCGCCATCACCTTCCACGGGGCATTTCAGTCGCTGGCCACGCGCCTCATCTCGCCGGCGCTGTTCCAGGTCCACGGCCAGAGCCAGATCGTGGGCTGGGTAGGCCTGTTCATCATGGGCATTGCCTACCAGGTCATCCCCCGCCAGCGGCGCGTGGCCATCCACACGCCCGTCATGGCCTACGTCGTCCTGACGCTCATGTTGGGCGGCATCGTCCTGCGCGCGGTCGCGCAGCCGCTGGCGGCTGGCTCGGCGCTGTTCGGCGGCCTGACGGTGCTGTCGGCGCTGCTCGAGCTGGCCGGCCTGGGACTGTTCATGTTCGGATTGATCCAGGGCCGCGTCATGGCCGACAGCATCCAGGGGCCGGAGCGTTTCAGCCGCGCGGCGCTGCAATGGTTCGCGCTCGCGCTCCTGCTCAATATCGGTGCGACGGTGTACATGGCGCTGACCGGCAGCTCCGTCGTGCCGGATTGGCTCGACCGCACGCTCATCGTGGTCGAGCTGTTCGGCTTCATCACCTCCATGATCTTCGGCGTCAACGCCCGGAACCTGCCGCTGTTCATGCGGGTCAAGGCTGCGCCGGCCAGCGCTCTGCGGCCAGTCCTGTGGCTGCTGACGGCGGCCACCGCCGTGTGCGCGGCTGGCCAAGCCCTGGCGGTGGTGTCGACCGAAGCCGCGCTGCTGGTGGCGGCGCTGGGCTGGGTCGGTCTCATCGTCTGCTCCGGCGTGTACATCCGGGCCAGCGGCCTGCTGGGGCCGCGCACCCGGCAGATCGTCACCGCCGGTCAGTCCGTCTGGTACGAGGCGTATGTCGTCGCCGCCTATGTCTGGCTCGCTGTGGGTCTCGGCCTGGAGCTGCTGACCTCGATGGCCCAGCTGCTGCACTGGCCTGTGCCCGCGAACGACCTGTTCCTGGCAGGCTTGCACGCCATCACGGTCGGCTTCATCTCGACCATGATCATGGGCATGGCGGCGCGCATCGTGCCCGCCTTCGCCGCCACCCGCTTGCACAGCCGCGGCCTGTTTATGGTGACCTGGTGGTGCCTCATGGCTGGGACGGCGCTGCGGGTGCCATCGCAGGCGCTGTACTCCGCCATAAGCGGGCCGTTCGTACCGCTGCTGGGCCTGTCGGGCGTTATCCAGCTGCTGGCCATGATGCTCTTTGCCTGGAACCTGTGGCGAACGCTCGCTACGAGTGCGACTGATTCCGCCGTGGCGGCCTCGCGGCCGGCCGTAGACATCGCCGGTGTGGCCAGTTCTCGGCCAGGAAGGGAACCTGTACATGGCTGATCCGCAACCATTTCTCGGGCATTACGCGGACCTGGCCGCGTTTCGCCCCGAACAATTCAATCCCCTTGGCCTGGCGCAAAGCGAGCACATGAAGCTAGTGCTGGTGTGTCTCGAGCCCGGCCAGTCCATCCCTGCCCACGAGCCGGGAGTGGACATGGCGCTGATCGTGATCGAAGGCGAAGGGACACTGATCACCGGCGACCAGGAGCAGCCCATTCGGCCCGGCAGCATTGGCTTCGTGCCGGCGGGCGTACGTCGCGGCGTGAAGGCGACGACCCGTCTGATCGCGCTGCATACGGTGAGTCCCCCGCCGACGGCCCAGGACCACGCTCAGGTGGTGGCTCAGCTCAGCGCCAAACCGAGCGCGTGAGGTTCTTAGCCGCCCGCGGCTAGCCGTTCCAGACGGCGTGCATCCAGCAGCGTCGTCGTCCGCCGCGCAATCCGGATCATGCCCTGGTGCTCCATTTCGCGCAGCTCTCGACCGGCCACCTCGCGGGCCGTCCCGACGAGCTCCGCCAGGTCGCGCTGGGTCAGATGGCTTTCACCACCTTCAGCCGTCTCCAGGAGCGCGCGCGCCAGGCGGGCCCGCACGCTGTGGAATGCAAAGTCCTCGACCACCACTGTGAGCTGTCGCAGCCGCCGCGCGAAGACCCGCAGCATGGCAGCCCCAAAGCCTGGACGGGTGCGGAGCAGGTGATCGACGTCGGACGTCGCCAGCACGCCGACGTCGGATTCGTCCAGGCAGTCGGCGCTCGCAGGGTTCGGGCCGGCGTCGAACACGGGCACGTCGTTAAATGACTCGCCGGCTGGGATGAGCCGCAGTACCTGCTCCTTGCCGGCGGGTGACATTTTGTATATCCGGACGCGACCCTCTCGTACCACGTACAAGCCCTCACACGGGTCGCCTTCCAGCATGACCACCTGTCCGGCCGCGTAGTGCCGGACATGCACGTGCCGCGCGACCTCGTCGAAGTCTGCTTCCGGCAGCGCCGCGAAATACTCGACCTGCCGCAACCAGCTGGTGGCATCAGAATCCATCGCAACTCAAGCGGCTCTACCTTACATCGGGCTGAGATGTAAACCGGCAAGGAGCGTCCAGAGTCGCCGCCTTCTTGAGGGGATAACCCCTGGATTAAGCGCTCCGGGCCGAGTCGGTCAGTTATCGGTCTGGCAGTTGGCGGCCATCGGGTGTGGCGTGTTCGAAGCGTCTGCTGCCGTCAATCCGTGTGTCGCGGAGGACGTAGCCCGCGTCCAACAACTCCAGTGTGCGCTGTTCTATTGACTTGGCGCCTGCCGGCCACACGTGGTCGTTCTCCATCAGGCTGCCATCAGGCATGGGAGTCAGGCGCTTGGTCTCCGGCATCTTGCGATTCGCTCCCATGTCGCCTCCAGTATCGGCCCTGTGCAGCCGGCTGTCCTGGGAAAGGAACCAAAGTCCCTTTCAGGTGCGACCGGCCGCGGGAAGCTGAAGGAAGCTGGTCCGTGACCAGCCAAACGCGAAGGGGACCCATGTCTTACGTTATTTGCAGCCCCTGCATCGATGTCATCGACACCGCCTGCCAGGAGGTCTGCCCGGTCGATTGCATCTACTTCGACCGGGGCACCGACCGCATGCTGTTCATCAACCCTGACGAGTGCATCGATTGCGGTGCGTGCGTTCCGGAGTGCCCGGTGAACGCCATCTACGAAGAAAGCGAAGTGCCTCCCGAGTGGCAGGACTTCATCCAGCTCAACGCGCAGTGGTTCGAGGACAAGCCGGCCGCCCGCCGCCAGGTGGACGACCTCGCGCCAGCACGTACGTAGAGTCGCTAGCCCGCTGCGAACTTGGGGGTAAGGAACGCGAGCATCATGAGCTCCTCAGTCCCCGTGTTACGGACCCGCAACTCTTCGTCACCACGATAGAAGGCCAGGCTTCCCGCGCCGAACGGCGTCTGGCCATCAGCCGTTTCAAGCTCGCCCTGGCCAGCGACCACATACAACATCAGATCGGATGTCCCATGACGGTGCGGGGGCAAGCTGTGGCCAGCCGCGATCCGAATAATCCGGACGTTGGACTGCTCCCCCTCAAGGAACGGTCGCGCCAGCAGGCCTGACGCATCCGGGGCCTCGACGTCTCCGATTCGTGCGACCTTCATGCGACTGCCAACATTTCGGGCCTCCTGGCCTCGCAGCAAGTTGGGCGTAAGGAACCAAAGTCCCTGTCAGGCCTATCGTATCGCGACATGCTAGGGCCAGGAGGTCACCTGTGACGAAGAAATTGCTGAGTCAGACCATCAAGGAAGGACACTGGTCCGCGGTGCTCGACATGCGCGTCGGAGACGTCGTTCGAGCCCAGCCTGATGCCTGCGAACGGTTGCGGCAAATAGCCAGGAGCCGGCCTGTCCTGTGTGGTCGATACCCGGACCGAACGCTGGCCGATCTGGCGCTGATTGAGGACATTCCCTTGGATGCCATCCTGCGGATTCTTGCCACTTGAATGGTGGCGGATTTCGCCTTCACCGATTTCGGGTCAGATCGCAACTCTGACGGCAGCGCACGGTTATCAGCGCTGACGTAGCTTGGACGACCGTGTGAGGGGTTCCATACCGGCACCAGAGGCACGAGCCGGAGCCCGGGCACACACCAATCAGCGGCGGCTACGAGCGCAATTCACGCAGGTGGCCTCGTTCCTCTGCGTCGAGCGGCAGACTGAACCAGCAGCGCGTTCCCTCCCGGATGCCACTCTCTAGCCACATGCGCCCGCCGTGCTCTTCAACGATGGCCTTGCAGATCGCCAAGCCAAGACCTGTGCCGGGCACGCGGCGGTCGACGCGATAGAAGCGCTCGAACACCCGGGCCTGGTGCTGGGGAGCGATGCCCGGACCGTGATCGGCGACGCAGAACACGACCTCACCGTCGATCACCTCCGCCGTGACCCGAATCTCGGTGTGCTGAGGCGCGTACTTGGCGGCGTTTTCAACGAGATTGCCAAGTACGCGTTCGATTCTGGGTCCATCGAGCAAGACATCCGGCAGACCTTGCGCCACGACCGGAAGCACGTTGTGATTCGCTGTTGTGCGTCGCAGGCGGTTCAGAGTTCGTTCCACCAGCGCCTGTGGTGCGTGCCAGCCCTTGTTGAGCTCGTCCGTGCCCGACTCGATCTTGGACATGTCGAGCAGGTCCGTGACCAGCGCCGCGAGGCGCTGCGACTCTTGATGGATCTCGCCGATAAAGTCCTTGACGGTCGCCGGATTCCAGTCCACATCCGGTTCCAGCAAGCTGCTGGAGAAGCCCATAATGTGGCCGATCGGTGTCCTCAATTCGTGTGAGACGAGCGAGATGATTTGGTCCTTCAACTGTTCCGCTTCGCGCTGACGGGTGATGTCGCGGACGACGACCACCACCAACTCGACGGATTGCTGGCCGTCCAGAATCGGGTTGGCGGTAACGACAACTGGTGTTCGCTGCCCGCTCGATTTATGGAAGTAGAGGCCGGTTTCGGTGTGCGCCGACTTGCTGAACGCGGCCTTGAAAGACGGGTATTCGTGGGGATCGAGGGCGCGCCCACCTTCATCTTCCCAGTCACACAGCTCGCGGATGGAGAGACCGGCGAGCTGTTCCTTGGGGCGATGGATGAATGCGGCGGCAGCTTCGTTGGCAAACGCTACGTGACCGTCGGGGTGGAGGGCGAACACAGGCTCGGCAACGCCCTCCAGCACGCTGCTCACGGTGGCCAGCATCCGTTCCTGTCGGCGCTCGAGCTCTTTGATGCTGCTGATGTCCTGGAAGGCGACGACCGCCGCCGTGACGGCGCCAGTGTGATCGCGCACGGGGGCGCTGTTTAACAGCAGTGGCACGTCGGCACCGGTCGAGGCGTTACGAACGAGGAGTTGTTCGCCGGTAACAGTCTCGCCCCGGAGCAGTGATCGCTGCAGCGGCAGATCGCTGGCTTCATAGGGGGTGCCGTCCTCATGCCGTGTACCGAAGGCCTCCTGACCAGTGATTGGCATCGGGCTACCAACGATGTCGACCCCAAGAATCGAGGCGCTGGCGTCATTGCTGACGACAAAGCGGCCAGCCTCATCCGCGATGATGAGACCCTCCGGCAGGACGTCGATCACCTGCTGTAAGAGTTGCTGCTGTTCGCGGAGGGCCGAGTGCGCCGCCTGCAGCTCCGCCGCAGCGGTGCGGTTGACGGTGGCGTCGCGCGCGATGGCGATCACATGATGGCGTCCGCCCGCGATGGTCGGGCTGAGGCTGATTTCCACGGGGAAGCGTGTGCCGTCTTTGCGCTGCGCATACAGGTCGAGTCCCACGCCCATCGTGCGTCTGGAGGGGCTGGCCAGATACGCGCTGCGGTAGCCAAAGTGCGCGTCCCGCGCTTGGTCGGGGACGAGCAGTTCGATAGGCTGGCCGACCAGGTCGTCACGCTGGTAACCGAAGGCACGTTCCGCCTCCCGATTGACCAGGGTGATCACGCCAGCCTCGTCAACGATGAGCACCGGATCGGGTGCGGCTTCCAGCAGATCACGGTAGCTCGCCTCAGCTGCGTCTCGCTGGCGTTCCTCCTCAGCCTTGACGGACGTGAGGTCATGCGTCACGGTCGTCGCGCCCACCACCTTGCCACGGGCACCCAGGATCGGGCTCACCGCGATCGCGGCGGGGAACAGAGTGCCACCTTTTCGTATATGTCGCGTTTCGTGGTGCAAGACCGTCTGCCCACAGAGGACGCTGCGCCAAATGGTCGACCAGTCGTGCACTCCCTCCGGGGCGACCAGCCGGGAATAGGGCTGGCCCAGTGCTTCCTCTGGCGTGTAGCCGTACAGGCTTTGCGCCGCCGGGTTCCAGGTGACAATCGTGCCTTCCTGGGTCTTGCCGATGACGGCTACAGGCAGCTCATTGAAGAGCGAGGCGAAGTGCCCCTCGGCCAGCTCATCACCATGGCCGCTCACCATCTGGTCGCGATGCGGTCGATTTCCATCCGACCCTTCCTTGCCATCCCTGACACAGTAGGCAGGACGCTGGCGCAACCGCATAAACGGGCGCACAACGGGCCATCAACTCTACGGTGAGTGGGTTAACAGTCTGTTAACGGCTTGTTCATGCCGCGTTCTGGACCGGGACCGCACCATAGGCCCATGACAGGGTTGCGACGTCGCCAGTCCACGTCAGCCCGGATTCACGTCCTGGAGGTGCGTTGGCAAATCGATCAATGAGCCCTTCGCCGCAAGGGCAGGAAAGCGCCGCGAACACCGCCATTTAACGACTGGCCAGTGAGGCGTCGATATCGGCATTAGGGCCGTGGCGGTTGCTCAAAGTTGAACGATTAAGAAGCGACTCACGTGCTGAGTCGCTTCTTAGCGTACGCTGGTTGAACCTGCTCGTGGAACCGCTCAGATGGCTGGCAGTCCGTCCCCGCGTCACCCGGCCAGCAGAGGGATGACAAACGCGATAGCCGTTCCGACCGCTATGGCCGGGACATAAGGCACGATCCGTTTCCCGCGCCGCACGGCGATCAGCGCCAGGACCAGCCCGGCCAGGCTGGTACACAAGCCAGCCAGCAGGGCGAAGGCCCAGCCTTCCCAGGCCCCGACAGCCGCGAGCAGCAAGCTGTCAGCGGGGCCGGCCCAGCCCTTCACCACGAAGGGCAGGAGCAGCAAGGCCCCAACGGCCAGGCCCAGCAGACTCCCTTCGAGTCTGGCGAGGCCATGCAGCGCGGCGGCGATAAGACCCAGCGCGATACCGCCGAGACTCCACCACCCCGGGACGCGCAGCCGGCGGACATCGGACACGGCCGCTCCAACCAACAACACCATGACAGCGGCCGGTGAAAGCCAGGCGACCATCGGCCCTAGCCGCCGGACACCCGTCGCTCGTCCGGTGCCAGCACGTCGTCGCGGTGCGCCAGTTGCAGCTCCAGCTCGCGACGCACCTGGTTAAAGACGGCGGCGATGGCCGGACCCGGCTGGCTGCCGGGTTTCCCCGTCTCTTCGCCGAACAGGTTTTGCAGAGCCTCGCGGAAATGGCGTTCCTCGCGAATGAGCGCACCCACATCCCCTAGCTCGAGGTAGCAGTGATACAGGTCGGCCACGACGTCTTCCTGGGTGGGATCGAGGGCCAGCAGATTGCGCAGCAGCGGCACGGCCATGTCGGGTCGCTTCTCCTGCCGCCAGCGCATGGCCAGTGTCCGGGTCGCTTCCTCGTAGTGCTTGCGAAAGCGCTCGCGGAGCGTCACGCCGTGCTCGTCGCGATCGTCCACCCAGGCGTAGCTCGGCTCATCCAACAGGTCGTCATGACCGATCGCGTGCAGTTCGTCGTACAGGGTCTGGGCCGACTCAAGCGGGGCTGGCGTGATGGCCGCGCACAGCGTCAGAAAGCGGTGGGCATCAGACACGGCCACCCCAGCGCCCAGCCGGCAGCGGCCATCGTGAGCGCGCACCACGTCGACGGTGTCGTCGCGCAGCTGGGCCACCTGGTTGGCGAGGTGGGTGCGCAGCCGGGTCATGGTGACGCGCATGCGGTTGCTGGCCGAGTCCGAGTCGAGCTCCGGCCAGAGGCACATCAGCAGCTTGTCCTTGGACACGCCGTCTTCGTCGTGGGTCGCCAGGAAGGCCAGCATCTCCCAGCCCTTGTTCGGTCCGTTAACGTCGCGCACTGACGTGAGCTTGCGGCCTCCGCTCGACACCTGCAGACTGCCAAAACAGCGGATCTCGATCAGCGGCGCCGGGGCATCCACCGGAGCTGGTTCATCCGCGGCCTCGGCGACGGCCCCTGGCTCCAGCAGACTTAACTGCTCGCTAGCTGTAGCGGCGGCCAACGGACCCTCTGCCAATGGTGGGGAGACGGTGGTCACACCGTCCGGGATGGCCGGCTCAGCATCGGCAGGTTCGGCCGCCAGGTCGTCGGCGCTCGCGATCTCGACGGGCGCCGCGTCAGGAGGCGCCGACGCCCCCGGCTCTTCAGTCGGAACAGGCAGCAGCTCATCGCGCGGCTGGCCATAGGCCAGCTGGATGGCCTCGACCAGCTCCGACAGATCCTCGGGCGCGACCTTGAAACCGCGGCCGGTCAGGGCAGAGCGTCCACCGAGACGGACTAGGAGGTGGCCCCCACCGCCCAGGTCGGCTGCGTCGATCTGTCCCAGCAATCGAACGCTGTCACCTTCCGTGGGCATGTGCAGCACCAGGCGGGTTGGGAACAGCTCCACCAGACTCTGGTCGAGGACCGGCGGAGCGAGGCCGAGCACCAGTCGCACGCCGCATTCCCGCCCCTTGGACGCGATGAAGTCCAGGGTGGTCTCGTGCCCCTTCACATCAGCCGCGTCCGCGATCACCACCAGCCAGTCCGGCTCAGTGGGCATGTGCTCACCCTCGCTGCCTGGCGGTGAGACGAAGCGCAGTCGGCGACTCACCTCGGCGTGAAGTTGCGCCAGCGCTTCGCCGACCGCGGCCGGATCACCGCCGTCCACGAGTGCGCGGAGCTGGTGGGGAAGCCCGGCCAGCTCGCGCGGCAGGGCGTGGTTGCGGGCGATGGTCATGACGCGCAGCTCGTCAGGGCGGAGACGGGCTGCCAGCGAGGCCAGCAAGCTGGTGATGATGACGTCGGACCCGGCGTTGGGCAGGCTGGCCACGAGGGTGTTGCCGAGCTGGTCCCAGTTGACGTACAGGATGTCCTGGTTGGGCAGCACGACGAGCGGCAGCAGCGGTGCCATCTCGACGGCGCTCTCGGCGGCCATACCCAGCCAGCGAATGCCGTTTAGCCGCCATTCCACGTCCTGGTCGTGGGTCAGTCGAGCCTCGGCGGCGCCACCCAGCAGCCGACCAAACTCCGTTCCCAGCTCAATCAGCCGCCCCTGATCGGTGCCGCGCGCGGCCAGTGCGATGGTGGTCGCCTTACGACCGTCACGCACCCACAGCACGGGCACGTCCTGCACGCCGTGCTCATGCAGGAAGCGCAGCACTTCCTGAGCGATGACGCTCACGGGTTCGGGGCCGTCGCCTTCGAGGTTGTGGGAGAACACTCGAGCCGGCTGCGCTTCGGCGAAGCCCTGTTCGATGACCACGTCGGCCGGGGCGGTGGGCCGCTGCGAGCGCAAACGCCGCGTTCTCAGGGCGAGGGCACTGGCGCCGGCCGCCAGGCCCGCGACCGCCCCACCAGCCCGCGCCCAGGTCGGGAACTGAATCAGCTGGCCCCAGTCCGAGCGAGGAGGGCTGGCAGCCGCGACGGGAGTGGCGACAACGGTCGGTTCCGCGAGCGGGGTGTCGCTGCTGGCGGAAGTCGTTGGGAGTGCCGGTGGTTCTATGTACGGCACGGCCACCGGCAGGTCCGCGGGTGGTGGTGGCGGTGTCGCGGTCGCAACCGGCAGGGGCAGTTTCAGGCGCAGACCAGGCCAGATCAGGCTTGCGTTCTGCAGTGTGCGGCCGTCGGCCAGCTTCGCACTGCCACGATTGAGGTCGAAGATCTCAGGCCAGCGGTTGGGGTCGCCCAGCAGCCGCACGGCAATGCCGGCGAGGGTATCGCCGGCCTCAACCGTGTAGAAGACCTGCCCGTTGACTTCGTCCAGCGCCGTGCTCGGCTCAGGGATGGTCAGGAGCCAGCCGGGGTAGATGACGCCCGCGCCGGTAAACCGCCGGCCGTCCGGCATCTTCCGGTGGGCGTTGGCCTCGACCAGGCGGGGGAACTCCTCCCCGGCGCCGTAGAAACGCTGCGCAATGGCCCACAACGTATCGCCCGATTGCACGGTGTATTGCACCGGAGTTGGCGCCGGCTGCTCCCCCGTGAACGCGTGCGTGTCCCCTGCCTGCGTCGTGAGTGGCGCGACGACGGCCGCTACGGGTGGCAGGGGTTGGGCGGCAGCGGCCGTGCCGGCGCGTCCGGCGACTTGGGCCAAGAAGAGGGCCACGAACGCGCCTTCGACCAGACGCCGGACCAGGGGAACGGTCAGTCGATCTGATACGCTCCGCAAGCGCCGCACCCAGGTCCCACTGGTCAGCCCCTCGGCCACCACGACGAGGGTGTGCAGGGCGATCGAGCCAACCATCCACAGCCACAGCAGCCACGCGACGGTGAAGAAAACGTAGGCCAGCCCAGCCATCGGCAGTTCGGGGCCGCGAAGCGTGACCAGAACCTCGGTCCAGCCGGGCAGCACGTGGGGCAGATGGGGTGGCCCGCCCAGGCGATACAGCCCGGCACCGGTGGCGACGAGGCCCGCGGTCAGGCCGAAGAGCCGGAGGCGCTGCTGCTGCACCTGTGGGTCGGATGGCGAACGCACGGTCGAAGACATCTCGTAACTCCTAGGGTTTCTGCGGAGCGCTCAGCGTGGACTGGACCTCTTGCACCGGGTAATTGGCGCGATAGGTGTGCTGGATGGGTGGCAGTCCCTGCGGAGCCCCACCGTTCACCTGGAACTGCGCCGCGAACTCCACCGTCAGCAGCAGCTCAAAGCCGCTGCTCAGGCCGAAGGACGAGAACTCATAGGTGTGCTTCACGTCGGACTCTTGCGGATAGGCCTTGCCGAGCGAGCCGGACAGGGGGCTTGTGCCGTCGCCGAAGTTCCAGATGTACTTGTTGCCCCAGACGCGAACGGTGACGGTGAACGATCGCGGTGGGCCGCCCGGGAACGCCGGTGGCAGGGTGACCGTCTTTGACGCGCCGAATGTTCTGCCGTCGTAGCCCTGGACCCAGAACCAGCCCGGCATGGCCACCAGCCCGAGGCCGGGGTTCTGTTCCAGTTGAATGGTGGGTAGCGGGATGTGCGTCAGGACGTCGAGGGCGACCTGGTAGGGGTCGGTGCTTCCGCCGTTGCCGGCCGGCGGCGTGTCAGGCGGAGCCTGCGGATCCGGGCCAACGTAAACTGCCGTGCCCGGCTGGTTGGGCAGCCAGACGAAGCCCTGGTACTGCTGATCGACGACCAGGTTGTACGGCGACTGATTGGGGTGCTCGGCGAATTGCTGGTGCCAGAAGTCCTGGCTCACGCTGCTGAAGTTCTCGGGCAGGATGTCCTGCGTGTGGCTGCCGTCGGCGCTTCGATAGTGGTAGCCGAAGTCATCTGTCCATGACGTGCCACTCGGCGCTGGCGGCGAACTCGGGACACTTGGAGAAGAGGCACGCGCTGCTGGCGCGACGGCGACTGCAGGTTGGGGATTCCCATGATCACCGTCCCCAGTGCCTCGGACGGAAATGTGCACATAGATGCCATCCGACTTGCTTTCGACCTGAGCTGTCGCTGTCACCTTTCGTAGGTCGCTCCCCGGAACGAAGGTTTCGCCTGGTGGCCCATCAGCCGTTGCAGATCCGACCCCGGCCAGACCCGCGGCCAACACCAATGAGAGGAGCACCGTCCGGCCTGCCACCCAATGGGAACGTTGAGAGGCTGACACCCTCCGCATTGCTAGCCAGACTCCCGGATGCCGCTGACGACTTTCCAAACACCGGCGATGCGCTGCAGCGTGTACGTGTCTGTGATCTGCTGGGTCTGGCCCGGCGACCCGAGGGGTTTCCTAGTAGATGGGTCGATCGAGTAACTGTTGTTGATGTAAGAGTCGTGAACTGACGCCGTGGTCTCGGTTACGTCGAACACGCCGACGCTATGTTGCACGTCGATCTTTGCCGCTTTCCCCTGCGCTTTCACCTTCTGGACTTCGTCCATGGCTTGCTGCAGCCGCTCGCCAGAGGCCACATCCGCCAGGTGCGAAGGGTCCAGGGTCAACATGGCATCGCTGTAGACCGACCAGTACCTGAGATACGCCTGCTCCACGTCTGTGGCGACAGCACCACTCGCCCGGGGTGAAACGCTGACGGCGGCCGCACTCACTGCTGAGACGGTCGGTGCGGCTGATGCGACGCCCAGGGCTGGCACGCTGGACGCCGGTAGCGCTACCTGCTCCATCCCAATCGGCGGTCGCAGATGAGTTCCGAGTACGTAGCCACCGACCAGGAGGACGGCGATGACGCCGAAGAGTGCCGCCCCGACCAGACCGTAGCGCCGGAAGCCACTCACCCCCGGCTTGTCATCCACGTGTTCGGAGCCCATCGTTCCCTGTGCCATGTCCTATTACCCGCCGTTCCCTCGCGTGATCCCGAACCTCGGCTGCGCCACCGAGGTCGCCCCGACGTGGACGGTGGTGATCCCAGCCAGCCGCAAGAAGCTGGTGGGCATGTCCCGGCCGATCTGCACCACGATGCGCTGCGGGTCGGCGCTGATGGTCGCGGCCGCCTGCGGCTCGGCGCCGGTGATGAACGCCGCGGCCACCTGGCGCGCCTTCGAGGTGTCCAGCGCCAGCGTCTGGCCGGAGCTCTGGCGGTAGACATTCTGATCGACCTGGGCCGCCCCATTGCGAGCGGCGGAATCGGCCACGTTCTGCAGCTCACGGCGGTTGGCCAGCACCAGCCCGCCGTCGGCCGCCAGGCCCAGCATCGACAGGAAGAAGGGCAGCATGACCGCCACCCAGACCACCACCTGCCCGGACTCGAGCGGCTCGATCGCCAGGAGCGGCTTCGTGGAGCCCAGCCACAGCGGCGCCCTCATGGGCTCGCACTCGGCCAGCGGCTGCGGTACAGGTCGATCGGCGCGCTGCGCCGGCTCTGCATCGGGATGGTGGTCCACTGCAGCAGCGGCAGGTCGCCCAGGCTGACGCGGTACCTGGCCACGGCGATCACCTGGCCGCCGCGATCGAACGCGCCCGGGTCGACGGTCAGCTCGAACGAGCCGTTGGTCAGGCCGTAGCCGGCGGCCACGTCCTTGCCGCGGCTGAGCCCGCGCTGGGCCGCTTCGGATCCGTTGTTGGCCAGGGCCGCGGTGGTAGCCGCTTCCTGGGCGACCTCGGCGACGCCCATGCGGGCCTGCAGCACCCGCCCGATGCCGATGATGGCGAAGGCCATCATGAGCAGCAGCGGCGCCACCAGCGCCGTCTCGACCAGGGCGCTGCCGCGCTGCTGGCCGAGCGCCCGGCGCGCCAACCCGACGATCGTGCTAGCCATTGGGGCCCGCCCGGAACTTCTCTTTGCTCACGATCGCCTGGGCGCCCAGCGGCAGCCGGGCGTCGGCTGCCCAGGGGATGATCAGCCGCAGCTGGCCCTGGGCCGTCACGGATACCGCGTCGCCGCCGTCGACCGCCTTGAGCTGCACGCCCTGGGCGCTCGGTCCCAGGCCGGCCGTCAAGAGCGTCTGGGCGTAGCTGACGCCGTCGGCCAGGCTGCGGCCGTCGGACGCCGCCACCCGGGCGCCGTCCTGCACGGCCGTCGTCACCACATCCTGGGCGTGCCAGTAGATGGCGAACTGGACCAGTCCGACGGCAATCAGCAGGATGATCGGAAAGGACAGCGCCGTCTCGAGCGTGGCCGTGCCCCGTTCGAGCCGCCGCCAATCGGCCGGCTGCATGGCGAGACGCTGGCTGCGGCTAGCCCATGCCGGCGATGTGGCCGAGCAGGTTGCCGAAGACGTGGGCCACGCCGCCGCCGAAGGCCTGGATGGCGCCCATGGCGCCGATGGCCACGAGCGCGGCGACAATGGCGTATTCCACGGTGACCACGCCCGGCTCCAGCGCGTCAGCCCAGCCGACGCCGATCCTCCTTATCCAGGTCCGGTGAATCCCTGGCTTGAAACGCATGCCCGTAACCTCCTTTCTTTTCGGTGTTTCAGCACGCCGCCGACGGGTAGCGGCCGGCGCGCTGTCTATCTAGTCAGCCGCCCAGGTGGACGATCTCCATGGCGGCGGGAACGATCAGCACGACGAACAGCGCGGGCAGGATGAACAGCACGATCGGCAGCACCATCCGCACGCCCGCTTTGCCACCCTCTTCGACGACCCGCAGGCGCTGGGCTTCGCGCAGGCTCTCGGCCTGCGTGGCCAGGGCCTGGACCAGCGGCACGCCCTGCTCGTGGGCGGTGCGCAGCTGGCTGACGAAGCTGCTCAACTCGGGCACGCCGTTGCGCTCGGCCATGGCGTCCAGGGCCTGCACCAGCGGCCGCTGGCCCAGCGCCACCTCGCGGTTCACGCCCTGCAGCTCCAGGGCCACGGCGCCGGCGCTCTCGCGGGCCACCAGGTCCAGCGCCTGCTCCAGGGCCATGCCGCCGGAGGTGGCGATGCTCAACATGTCGAGCAGGACCGGCAGCTCCATCAGGCAGCGGGTGCGGCGGGCCGCGAGCTGGCGTTCCAGCCGCCAGTCGGGCGCCATGAAGCCCACCAGGAAGCCGACCAGCCACAGCCAGGCCGGCCACACCCCGAAGGGATGGATGCCCAGCCAGTCCATGAGCGGGAAGATGCCCAGCCCGATGGCGCCCGAGGCCACCTTCTCGCCAAAGAACTGGGCCGGCTCGACGCCGCCGCCGGCGATCCGCAGCTTGCGGTCCAGCTCGTCGCCGCCGCCCAGGCCGAAGCGGGCCAGCAGGCCGCGCACCACCCGGCCGACGTCTTCCAGCACCGGCCGCAGGATGCGCTCGAGCTGGGCCGAGGCGAAGATGGGCGCCACGTCGCGGTGGCTGATCTCGTCGCGAATGCGCTCGTCCACGTCGGCCCGGCGCAGCCGCTCCAGCAGGTCCGGCTTGGGCCGGCCGACCGGCTGGGCGGTGACGACCAGGTACAGCCCGAGACCGAACAGTACCGGCCAGATGAGCAGGCGCAGCTGCAGCACGCCCGGGTCGAAGTGGAAATGCCCCACCGTCTGGCCGACGGCCAGAGCGAGCGCGTCCAGGCCAGCAGGACTCATCGCAGCACCCGCGGCTCGCCCGGCAGGCGGGTCAGCCACAGCATGGCGGCGTAGCCGAAGGCCACGCTGACCACCGTCCCGGCCAGCAGCGTCTGTCCGGCCAGGGTGTTGAACATGGCCAGGTAGGTCGGGTTGACGCCGCGAATGACGACCAGCAGCACCAGCGGCACGGCGGCCACGATCTGGGCCGACAGGACGGTGTGGGCCTGCGAGGCCCGCAGCTCGTCCTGCACCCGGCGCTGGCTGCGCGTAGCCTGGGCCAGCCGGTCCAGCACCTGGCTGACGTTGCGGCCGCCCAGACGCTCGTTCAGCCGCAGGGTGCTGGCCACGGTGTCGAACACGGGGTCGGCCAGCCGGCGCTGCATGCCGCCGATGGCCAGCTCGAAGCCGTCGAAGCGGGCCTCGCGCACCAGGCGGGCAAACTCGGGCCGCAGCACGGTCGGGCCGTTGCGGGCCAACGCCGCCAGGGCCTCCTGGACCGACAGGCCGGTGCGAATCGAATCGCGCAGCTGCCCGATGGCGTCCACCAGGCCGGCCTGCATGGCCGCCCGGCGGCGATCGTGGCGGCGTACGAAATAGGCGACCGGCGCCAGGACGCCCAGGGCAGCGGCCATCAGGCTGACCAGCAGCCAGCCCAGCAGCAGCTGGGCGGCCACGCCGGCCAGCGCCCCGGCGACCAGTGCGAAGAAGGCGAAGTCGCGCGGCGCCACGCCGTGCAACCCGGCCCGGGTCAGGAAGTCCTCCAGGCGCTGCAGCCGCTCGTCGCGGCGCCGGGCGCGGTCCTCGGGACTGGTGGGATTGGTCAGGCCTTCATACAGCAGCCACACGCCCAGACCCAGCGTGACCGACAGCAGCAGCGGCAGCATTTACGTTCGCGACCCGTCCTTCGGCTGCATAGCCTAGTGCCGCCCTGTTACACGGGAATTACGGGGCCGGCGGCCGGAATTACACGAGCGCCGCGGCCAATTACAGTGCCGGCCGGGCCGATGACAGGGGCTCGTACGGCAATTACACTTCCGCCTCCCGGCGCCCCTGCCGGGCGCGGACGCGCACCGCCCGAGCGCGATCTCGCCGTTCATGCCAGGCGCTCCAGGGCTTCCTGGGGCAGGGCATAGTCGACCCCTTTGGCCGCCATGCGGGCCAGGCAGCGCGGCCGGACGCCGCTCCACACCAGCCGATCGCTGGCCGCGTCGAGCTGCCACAGCTCCTGGCCAGCGATGACGCCGCCCTCCATGCCGGTCACCTCGAACACGCTGACCACCCGCCGCCGGCCGGTGCGCGGCTCCAGCCGCACCTGGACCACCAGCTCGATGGTGCGGGCCACCATGCGGGTCAGCGACTCCAGGGACAGGCGCTCCTCGGCCATGCTGGCCCAGGTGGCCAGCTGCTCCAGGGCGTCGCGTGGCGAGTTGGCATGGACGGTTGTCAGCGAGCCTTCGTGGCCGGTGTTCATGGCCACCAGCATGTCCAGCGACTCGGCGCCGCGGACCTCGCCCACCACGATGCGCGTGGGCCGCTGGCGCAGGGCGTTGCGCACCAGGTCGCGAATGCGGATCTCGCCGACGCCCTCGATGTTGCCCGGCCGGGCCTGCAGGGCCACGCAGTTGGGCAGCTGCTTCTCCAGCTCGAGCTCGGGTGTTTCCTCGACCGTCACAACACGCTCGCTGGGTGAAGCGATGGCCGCGCCCAGGCAGTTGAGCATGGTCGTCTTGCCGCTGGCCGTGCCGCCGCTGACCAGGATGTTGATGCCGGCCTGGACGGCGGCCTCCAGGAAGTGGGCCACGGCCTGGCTGAGCGTGCCGAAGGCCGTCAGCTCCTCAAGCGAGCGAGCTCTGAGGAGAAATTTTCGGATCGTCACGCAGCACCAGCGGGTGCTGGCCGGCGGAATGACGGCGTTGATGCGCGAGCCGTCGGGCAGCCGGGCGTCGACCATGGGCGAGGACTCGTCCAGGCGCTTGCCCAGCGGCCCGATCAGGCGCTTGACCAGGTCGCGCAGCTCCTGGTCGTCGTCGAAGTACAGGTCCGGCACCAGCCGCATCTCGCCGTTCTCCACGACGAAGATGCGCTGCGGCCCGTTGCACATGATCTCTTCACAGCTCGCTCGCTCAATCCAGGGCTGCAGGATGCCCAGCCGCAGCAGGCTGTCGAACAGCCGCTGCTCCACGCCGTCGGGGTCGAGCAGCATCGGCGCGTTGACCGTGGCCGCGCGCCGCTGATAGGCCGCCACGCGGTCGTGAATGAGGGCCCGAATGCGGGCCTCGTCCTCGGGTCCGGGGCTGAACACCTGGCGCTCGTCCAGGAAGCGGTTGACGGCTTCCCGAATCTCCTGCCGCAGGTCGCGCTCGACGGCCCGATCCAGGTGGGCCGGGCCGTGGCCGTTGCCGCTAACCGGCGGCGCGACCCTGGTCGCCATCCGGCGTCCCTTTCCGTCCTGGCCAGCGCGGCCGCGGCGGCCGCGCCCGGGCCAGCCGGGCCAGCCTGACCCGCAGCCGGCGATCGCCCCGGTCGGGCTCGGGCGCCAGCCGAATCTTGCCGCCGTGCACCCGCCCGGCCAGCTCCAGCAGCGCGTGCGCCGCCCGGCCCCGGCGCTCCAGCACCAGCGGCCGCTGGGCGGCGACGGCGTGCTGCGCGCGCTGGTAGTCGTACGGGATGACCGCCGCGGTGCCGATGCCCAGGGCCCACTCGATCTCGGCCCGGCCGTGATGGTGATGGTGGTCGTAGCGGTTGAGGATGAGCGCCAGCCGCTCGGCGTCCATGCCCAGGTCATCTCGGATGAAGCGCAGCAGCGCCCGCGTCCGAGACAGACCCGGCAGGTCGGTCGCGGTCACCAGCAGGCTGTGATCGGCGAGACCCAGGGCGCGCCGGTGCAGGCCGACGTCACTGCCCAGGACGTCGGGGCCGGTGTCCAGCACGACGTAGCGGTAGCGCGCCCGCAGCTCGCCCACCAGGCGGTCGAAGAAGGCGCTCGAGATGGCCCGCCGCATCTCCGGCTTGGGCACGCCGCACAGCAGCACCGCCCGCGTGCCCCGGGCCAGCGGCTGGGTCTCCTGCTCGATGGCGCGGTCCCAGTCGCGGACGGTCTCCGGCTCGGCGTGGGCCAGCATGTACAGGTTGCGGGTCGGGTCCACGTCCAGCTGGATGACGGCCGCGGGGCTGGACATGTCGGCGTCCACCAGGACGGTCGAGTCCACCGCGCCCAGGGCCGCGGCCAGGTTGATGGCGACCGTCGTGCGGCCCGGCGAGCCGTGGCCGCCGGCGATGGTCAGCACGGACACCGCCTCGGCGGTCACCTGGGCCGGCAGCGGCAGCTCGTCCTCGGGTTCGAGGCGCTCCTGGTCACCGTCTCGCACGCTCAGATCGGTGCCGGCCAGCGCCGCCAGCAGAGCCGCCCGGACGGCTTCCGGCTCGGCGGTCAGGGGCAGTACGGCTCCCAGCCCGGCCAGCCGCGCCTCGGCGCCCACGGGCGCCAGGACCACGATGGGCACGCCGCTCTCGCCCAGGGCCAGCCCGGCGTCGCCGCTCAGGCGGTGCAGGTCGCCCGCCACCAGGATGGCGTCGGCCTGTCCCCGCCGGACCGCCTCCAGCAGCTCGTCGCCGGTCAGACAGCGAGCGGCGATGGCGAAGCCGTGGCCGTCGTTCAGGGTGGGAAACAGGCGCTGCTCGCGCTCGGCGTCACCCAGGCCGACGGCCAGGCGAATGGTCGGAAGGTCGGGCGCCGCATCCGGGGGTGCGGCCATCAGTGGCCGTCCGGAGCTTGCTGCGGGGGAAGCAGGACCAGGTCCAGCTCCGAGTTCCACTTGGCCAGCGCTAGAGCGCTTGCTTGGTCCTGGGTCACGACGAGGGTGATCGACTTCAGCACGCCGCCGGGCGCGGTGCCGGTCGCGCTGGCGCCGCTGTTGATGACCGTCGACTGCTGGTCGTAGCCCAGGCTGTAGACGACCACCCGCGGCAGCACGACGGTCGTCTTGGACTCGGGCTTGCCCTTGTTGACCGTCTGGAAGACCTCGACGGAGTCGCCGGCGCGAATCTCGCCGCCCCCGGCGTTCTCGGCGCTCATAGGGATGGTCATGGCCACCTGTCCCGGCGCCAGCGGGGCGCGCGGGTTGAGCTGGCTTTGGACCAGAATCTGGTGGGCGTGCACCGGCTCGGCGAGCTGCTTGCCGACCAGGCTGGCCACGGTGTCGGCCGGTACCGCGGCCTGGTAGACGCTGTCGTCGAGCCGCAGGTGGGTGATGCTCACGTCGCCCGACGACAGGACCGCGCCAGCCGGGACGTCGCGCGTGGCCACGAGCACCGCCCGGGTATCGCTGAGGGCGCTCCAGACGACCAGCGAGCCGGCGATGGTGAACAGCATCAGCACCACGCCCAGCACGGCCCGCAGGTCCAGGTGCCGCGGCCGGCGCAGAGCCCGGGCCGGCGACAGCGCCGCTACCGCCACGGGGGCACCTGCCGGCTGTCCGGCCCCGACGCGCCGAGCGCCCGACCTCTAGCCGGGACCTGCCCCGACCTTCCAATGGTTCGGGCGCTGGCGGTGGTGCTGACGGGCCCTAGGGCCGACATGGCGGCACTTGATCGTCCTGCTACATATCCGCGCTATTGACCTATGCGTTTTGCTCTGGCGCTAACTACTCACGCTGGTGAGTGCCTGCGCAGCGCCGCAAGTTTCGGGCCACCGCTCGCTCGATATACCGAGTGCTCGCTGCTGGAGACGCCGCCCTGAGACGCATTGACCGCACTGCCGGCGGTCCCGTCCAGCTGTAGGGAAGCCAGCTTGAGCCCGTCAGCCGCCTGACAGGGCCATGACTCCGCTGCCCTGTCCGCGACGGCGGCCACCCGGCGGCGCGGGCGTGGCGCGCAACTTGCGGGGAACCTCGGCCTTGTCAGAAGCAACCTGGCTGAGGCCGCGCGGGATTCGGAGGGCGAAGCTGTAAAGGAGTGCGACATCGAGCCCTGCGGCGCCGCGCAAGCCCTTACCATCAACGGCGTCCGTTTGTGCGTGGACCACTACGTCCGACTGCTGGCGGGGCTCCAGGTGTGTGGTCAGGACCTGCGAAGCTACGCCGGCGACCCGCACACTCTGCTACGCGAGTCCGGCAGCCCGGAAGCGGTCAGCCCGCCGCAGGCGCCCGGCATGTGGCCGCGGCGATGACCAGGATTCTGGTCGTCGACGACGACGCCGACATCGGGCGGCTGGTGGCCGAGGTGCTCGGCGATGAGGGCCATCAGGTCCGGCCGTTGACCCGGCCGCAGGAGCTCGCCGCAGCCATCACCAGCTGGCAGCCCGACCTGGTCCTGCTGGACGTCAACCTGCCGTACTTCGACGTGTGGGCCGCGCTGCCCCTCAAGAGCGCACCGGCGGCCCTGCCGCTGCCGGTGATCCTGATGACCGGCGATCGGAATGCGTTCAACGCGGTCGCCGACCTGGGCGCGCTCGGTGTCACTGGACACCTGTTCAAACCGTTCGAGCTGACCGAGCTGCTGGCGAGCGTCGAATGCGCGTGCCGCCTGCAGTCGGTCTGACACCCGGTCTCTGGCGGTGGCCGCGAAGCTGGTCTCTAGGCTGAGGCGGCCTGTGGGTGGGCGCACTCGGTTCCGTCCCGGCGCGCCTGCCAGCAGGGCAGGCAGTAGCTCAGCCCGTTGCGGCTGAGTCCGGGGCCGCGGAAGCTCAGGCAGCAGACGCAGACATGGCTGCGCGGAGCGGCGATGCCGAGCGGCACGGCCTCCCATCCAGGAATGCTTCTCGTACCGTCGCCGGCCAGCGCTGTGCCCGTGGCTGCCCCCGTGTCCCTCACGCGCAGAACGTATGACAGGCGACCGGTCAAGTCAACTAGGCACTCCCATTCGCCTTGGGCCGGGCGGCCTAACCCATCTGGTGCTTTTGGGTTGGCACGATCACCGTCCCGTGGTGGTGCGCTTCCTGGGATGGCCGGGCAGACACCCTTTGAGCAAGCGGTCGGAGAGCCACTTGCCCATCAGTTAGTATCTCGGGGAACCTTTCATGGCCCGAGTGCTCCTCATCGAGGACGACGCGACCATCCGACACCTCATCCGCGACGTCCTTACCGAGGATGGCCTGGACGTGATTGAGGCGCCCGACGGTATGAGCGGCTATGAACTGGTGCGCCAAACGGCGCCGGACGCCGTGGTGCTCGACCTGTTCCTGCCGCGCATGGACGGCGAGGAGTTTTTGAACCTCTCGCGCATGCTGCCCAACGGAGCGGCCCTGCCCGTGGTCGTACTGTCGGCCAGCGACCGCGTGCCCGTGGATAAGCGGGTGCGTGCCTTCCTCAAAAAGCCGTTCGACCTGCACGTCCTGTCGCAGACGGTGCAAAGCGTGATCCCGGTCGTCCACCCGTCCTAGCGCCCGGCCGGGAGTCGGCCTCAGTTACCACGGTGACGCTCGCTGTCCGTGCGCCCTCCGCGGACCCGTTCATCCGCCGTTTACCCCGGGCTAGCGAGCCATTTACGGCAGCCTGGGCATCCTTAAGCTGGAGGCCGACTTGAGCGCGCAGCCAGCTGGGTATTGGTCGAGCACGCCGTCGGCGGCGAAATGGGCGCTGGTGGGCGCCGGGTTCCTGGCGGTCGTCGCGGTGGTGCCGTTCGTCGTGACCGTTGTCATGGTCAGTGTCGAGCGGCAGATGTCGCCGCTGACGGTCATCTTCGGACCCGGGCCGGGCATGCCGCTGATCGTGTGGCTCTATTACACCGTCCCACCGGCGGTGATTCAGACCGCCGCCGCGCTGGGGTTGCGACACCTGCAGTCAGCTGTGCGCATCGCCGGACTGCTGGGTGTGCTGCTGGTCCTGACCGCGGCGCTGGTCTGGCTGGGAGCGATGGTCTACAGCGGCGTGCTGTGGCTGGTGACCGGAGCGATGGCTGGCGACTACTACGACATGCTGGGCATCGTCTTCTTTGGCGTGCCTGTGCTGATCGTGATCACCGTGCTCAATGGGCGCGCCGCGCTGCTGAGCGCCCGCGACCTGTTCGGTCGACGCGCCAGCCCGGCGACCCGCTGATGAGCGCCCGACGCTGGGAGAGCCTGTCCGCGGCCGTCGCGGTCCTGCTGCTGTTCCTCACGGCCTACGGCAATGCCCTGCTGCTGGCCGCCGTCGCGGGCGCGCTGCTGGTCGCGCTGCTCGCCTGGCGCCGGTTCCGTCACGACGGCCCGCGGCCTGGCCTGCTGCTGGCGTCCAGCGTCATCGGCTTCGCGCTGGCCATCGCCCTGGTCTGGCTGCTGCAGCGTCCGATCCCCTGACGGACCAGCTGCTCCGTGGTGTCTTGGCGACGCGAACCGGTCAGCCTTGAAGTGCCGCATCGCCCAGGCGAAGGGGTTGCGCGACGCCGAGTGTGTCTCAGCCGAGCCGCCGCTCGGCTGAGATGAGGACGCGGCCGATCTCGTGGGCTTCTGCCTGGAGCACGGCGTCAGCTGCTGCTGCACGCCAAAGCCCTGTCCAGTGACTTCTTCCAGCTCAAGACCGGGGTCACCGGAGGCATGCCGCAGAAGCCGGTCAACTACCGCATTCGGACCGTGCTGCTGCTGGCCAGGTCCGACCGCGTGAGCGAGCGAGTCGAGGAGATGGCGCGGGAAGCCAACCGCGGCCACCAGTTCGGCTGTTTTCGTGCCCGCGAAAAGGCGGAGGTATGGCTAGCCGGGTACCTGCGTGGGCCCTTTTCGCCCGCCGGTCAGGGTGCAACGCTGCTGGCTCACCGTCTTTGCCCGCTCACCGAGCCCAGACGTCGCATCGAGAGGCGGGGGCCGCCTGGCGTGTCGCTGGCGATGCCCGTGCCACAGCTCCAGCACGGCGACACAGCCTTCGCGCTCGCACTCCACCTGCTCACGCATGGCGAGCACCCACTCATGGTCGAACATCCGTGATTCGGACAGCATCCAGTCAAGCACGTGACACAGGCGAAGCTGCGTCTCGATGAGCTGGGCCAGATGCCAGCCTTGATGGCCCAGCTCCGGACGGTCGGCGGAGACGAGGTGTCTGTCGTGGCCCATTCCCAACCACACGGTGGCTCTAGTCTTGGCTAAGAGCCTAGCAAGACCGCCGGCCGGCACGGGTGCGACTAGAGCGGGCTCCTCAGCGCTGGGCGCCCGCATGTGGTGTCGGTGGTAACCCGTGTCGAAGCGCCCCGAGCACGGCCCCGATGTCGTCGAACTCCGAGGTCTCCAGCGGCGCGCGGAACAGCAGATAGGCCGCGACGATGGCCAGGATGCTGAACGGGAAGGCCCCGCCCACGCCCAGCGGCGCCAGGCCGATCATGAAGCCGACCACGCCGATCATCGACAGCCGCCGCCACGTCCTGGTACCGGTAGCCAGCAGGCCGATGGCCAGTTCCCCGAAGGCGATGGGCACGACGAACAACGCCGGGTTGGCCGCGAAGGGCCCGAAGATGAAGGCGGCGTAGGGTGGCGTCGCCAGGTGGCCGTAGGTCGTCACGTAGAACGCCGGCATGGTCAACGAGGCGAACAGGTTCCACACGCCGCCGCCGACGAACAGCACGCTGAACAGCAGCCGGGCAACCCGCGGCCACCTGGCGGCCGTCAGCACCAGCAGCAGCGCGAAGAGGTTCGAGCCGACGTAATTACCCAGCTCGGCCAGGATTTGTTCCTTCATCTGAGTGTCTCCTTGCTCAAGTCCGTCGCCTCAATTCACGCTGCCCGAGGCCGGCGCATGTCGACCGACCGCTGCTGGCGATCTTCTTTGCAGTGTCCGAGCACCAGCCAGCTGCGCACAAACATCCACAGCCCGGCGAAACCGCCGCAGACAAGGGCCGTCCAGGTGAAGTCCGGTCCGTACAGCAGGAAGCCGCGCAGGCTGCTGCTAGCCAGGCCCAGCGGCGCCGCCACCAGCAGCGCGTTGGGCATCAGCGGTAGGAGCACGTGCAGCGCCCAGGTGCGGCCGCGCGACGGACGGAGCTCAGGCGCTCGCCGCCAGCGGCGCAGCCGCCGCAGGGTGAGCACCACGCCGAGGACCTGCAGCAGCGGAACGAGCAGCAGGCTGCGCAGCGCCCAGGGCATGATCCCGCCCCAGCGAACGGGGTCCGGCTGGCCGCCGGCGAGCAGCGCTGCCGCGCCCATCCCGACTTCCACGAGCGCCGTGTTGGACATCAGGAAGTGGTCGGCGTTGAACAGGAGCACCAGGCCCCGCTGCTGCCCGGGCAGCAGTGCCATGTAGCCGAAGTAGGCCGGCACTACGCCGTCGTGCCACACGACCTGACGGCCGCCCTGTGTGCTCACGAACCAGCCCATGCCGTACTGCCCCGACTGGCCCATCAAGCTGAAGTCGACTGCCGGCCGGTGCATCTCGTCGATGCCCGCCGGGGACAGGACTTGGGCGCCGCCGTAGCGACCGCCGTTCAGGTGCGCGATGAGCCAGTGCGACAGGTCCTCGCTCGTTGACACCAGCTGGCCCGAGGCCAGGGAGCCGAGCGGGAACTGATCGTCCTCGTCCGCAATGGGCTGGCCGAACCAGTAGCGGTGGCCCAGCGCCAGCCTGCTCCGCTGCGCCTCAGCCGGGTCGGTGTAACTGTGTCCCATGTCCAGCGGCTGAAGGATGCGGGTCCGCACGTAGTCGGCGTAGCGCTGCCCGCTGACCGCCTCGACGATCAGGCCGAGCAGGTTGTAGTTCATGTTGCTGTACTCGAAGGCCGCGCCTACCGGACGGTTAAGGCGTTGCGTCGCCAGGGCCCGCGCCTGGCGCTCGCTGGCGTCCGGCCGGCTGTCGAAATCAGCCAGCGGCGTCCAGCCGGTGGACATCGGCAGGCCGCTGGTCTGGTTGAGCAGGTGACGAACCGTCATCCGGGCTGAGGCCTGGGCAGCGGCCACCCGGAACCAGGGCAGGTAGCGCTGCACCGGCGCGTCCAGGTCGACTGCGCCGGCCTCGACCAGCTGCATGACTGCCAGGGCGGTGAACGACTTGGTGATCGAGCCGATGAAGAACGGCGTCTGCGGCAGCGGCGCGTCGCCGCGGGCGTCGGCCTGGCCGAAGCCGTGCGTGTGCACGATGCGGTCGCCATCCACGACGGCCAGCGCCGCCCCCGGCACTTTAAGGCGCGGCAATTCCCGTTCGAGGTACATGTCGATCGCGTCATACGTCGTGCCGTCCGCCGAGCGCTCGACAGGCTCCGCGAGGCCGGGCGGTGCAGCCAGGGCCGAAGCAGGCTGTCCCAGGCGAGCCAGCGCCGCGAGGCACAGCATGGAGGCGGCCATGCCGCAGCCCAGCCAGACTCTGCCGACCTCGGCCATCAGCGCACCTGCTGCATCGGCTCGCCGGCCACGGGTTCACGCGTCAGCCCGTCCGAGGCGCCCGTCGCGGTCGGCCTGGTCTGCGCCAACCGGAGGAACGCCCGCCCGACAAGCACGTACCACACCAGCAGCGGCAGCAGCGCGATGAAGCCGATGTACAGGCCGACCAGCGGCAGGAACATGCCCGGGTTGAGCACGTTGGCGGCGATGCCGCAGCTGCCGGCGACCTTGCCAAAGCGCGGGCTGCGCAGCATCAGGGCGCCGAGGATGACGCCGGCGGCAGAGACCAGCACGATGTACAGGTTGAAGCCAGTGCCCTTGTAGATCGCCAGCACCGTCTGCCCGGCGGCCAGGGCTGCCGCGCGGTCCGCCTCGCTCCCGGCGGCGAGGTAATGGTCGCTGAGGGCCAGCATCGAGAAGGCCGGGTTGATGGCGAAGTAGCCGGCGGTCCCCACCAGGGCGGCGGCGACGGCGATCGTCGTCCACGACAGGCTGATGCGCCGCAGCGCCACGTACAGGGCCAGGAAGACGGGGATGGCCAGGACGTTGTCCATGACCATCACCAGGTCGAGGTTGAACAGGCCCACCAGGCGGTGCGCCTGGAAGAAGGCGAACCACTCGCGGGTGTTGCTGGCCGTCGGCTCGAAGCCGGGCGGCGGCATGCGCACGAACACGGCCCCGGCCACGATGATCAGCGCGGCGGATGTAAACGTCGCCACCCCGGCAAGGCGATACAGCCAGGTCCACTCAGGGTGCGAGTCAACGTCGAGCGGCTGTTCCATCAAAGGCCACGTCCGGGCCAGCTCCACCATGAACTGTTCCGCGCAGGTCGTGAAGCAGCCGTAAACGGGAGGGCAACGCCAGCCAAAGGTCGAGGTGAGGTGTCAGATGAGACGATGACCAGCCCGGGAGACAGGACATCGATGGGGTGTCGCAGGTCGAGAGCTCACGGTCCCGAGAGGCTCCGGAAGACAAGGCATCGCGAAAACGAGCGACTCGAGATGGAGGGACCGACGGCGCGGACAGGTTGGGGGAGGCTTCCTATCTATAGAGAAGTGATCTGATCCTTGATCAGTCCGCGCCAGATCGCCTCATGCTGAGCGTGGACGGCCACGTAGATCGGGCAGCGCTGGAGCAGTCATTTTCCACTAAACAGTCGCCTACAGACAGCTGCCTGGTGGCGACTGCAATGCGGAGGACCAACACTGTAACTGGGGAGACCGGACCTGTAATTCCCGGGTAACTGGCCGTGAGTACGCTGCGGGCGTATAGATATGGTTCCGACCGGCCACCATCACAACACCGCCGGCGAGGTGCGACTCCGCCTCTGGACGGACTGGATCGCGAGCGGCAACTGCTGCCACTCCGAGAGCGTGCTCTCCTGTTCGCCCACAAGTGATCCATCTCATTCCTGGAGGAAGGCCTAGCGACTACCCCGAGCAAGCACGTTCCACAGTCAGCAATGACCCAGCTGGCACTCACCTTTTGCCAGCGATCCGTTCGACGAACAATGTCTGCGCGGACGGCACCGCGCTCCTGCACGCGCAGAACGCGATGCCGCCATGCGATGGGCGAAACCCAGGAGAAGACCATGAGGAACGTATGGCGAGATTTCTGGACGAGCGAACCATCCGACATGGAGCGCGAGCTGCGCGAGGCGGGCTTCACCGCCGAGCAGGCCACGCAGCTGATTGACCTGAAGCTGCACTACGAGTACGGCCGCTTCCACGACGACGGCGGACCAGCGCCCCGCGCGGGCTCGGGCCCGGTCGACAAGGCGGCCTGATGCGAGTCGCCGCCAGCCCACTCTGGAGGTTTTGATAATGGACACCTTCGGTCTCTCGGCCAGCCTGATCTTCAGCGAGTTTCTGGTGCGCGAGGGCCTGTGCGATCGGCAGCTCGCGCGCCAGCTCGCCAGCAAACTCGACCGCGAGCTTGCCGCGTACGAACGCATCGAAACGGAGGACGGTGCGTCCTTTGTTCGTTCTCGCAGCCGCCAGGCCGGCGGGTCGCGACAGCTCGCCTTCGGCCGCCTGTAGCCGGCCGGATTCTTCTCTACCCGGTCGACACACGGCGTTAGGGCGGCCACCAGCCGCTCGCTGAGGCTGGTCGTCGGCCCATCAGCAGCGTTAGAGGCCGATCGACACCACTTCCCGTTTCACTGGCCGTGTTCATTACGGCCGCATGGCTTGCCGTCGGCAGGCCGCTCACCCATCAGCTTGCTTTGGCAAGAGAAAGGACCTGACATGACCTGACGTCCCGACCAGCCTTCCCAGCGATCACTCGAAGCAAGCGCCGACTCCCGATACACGGGGGCCGGCGCTGTTCATTTCCAGGAGGCAATTCATGGCCAAACGTTCACGGAAAGTCCATCCCATCGTCACGGCGCTACGGCGGGTATGCGCGGCGCTGGCAACCACCGGCAGGTTCATTCGCCGGCACCTGCCCCTGCCGCGGCGCATTCCCATCGAGGTCGTCCTGGCCGACCAGGTCCGGCGGCGAGCACTCAAGCGCGAGGTCGCGCGCACGGTGCGCAGCCTGCAGCGCATCCTGGGCGAGCTGCTGCCAGGCGACGTCGTGGTCGTCGTGCAGCAGGCCATCCCGGCCGAGCAGGAGCTGGCAGGCTGCTGCCAGCTGGCCCAGCGTCCCGACCAGCGGCGCTTCGCGCTCATCCGCCTGGCGCTGCAGGTCGACGGCCGCCGGTTGAGCACCGACGAGGTGCTGGCCACCCTGGCGGAGCAATGCGTCGGACTGGCCATGAAGGAGGCGCCCGGCGTCGAGCACCGCGTGCCCGTCCGGCTGCAGCCGGGCGAGCGCCGCACCAGCTTCCCGCCCGATCCGCTGCGGCCGCTGCGGGACGTGTCGCACGACGAGCCCGAGCCGCCGGCCGCCTAGGCCGCCGGTCAAGCCAGTTGAGTTTCCGAAAGGAGTACCGCCATGTCTACCCAGATCACGCTGAACAGCTTTGAGGAGCTGGCCGAGGTGTTCCGGACCGACCAGGTCCCATCCGGCACCGCACAACCGATCACGTATGAGGCGCCGCTAGCGGCGGGTGGGGCCAGCCCCGAGCTGGCCGACCTGCTGGCGGAGCTGCAGCGGGCCGGGGCCACGCTGGCCACGATCGCCCGCCGTGACGACGAAGCCCGGCGGCAGGCGCTGAGCGAGCTGGAGCGCTACGACGCGCTGCTGGCCCAGCAAACCGAGGCCGAGACCGTCGGCAAGCGTGCGCGCCAGGTCAGGCGGCAGGCCCACGAGCTGGCCGAGAACGCGTTCGAAGACGACGCCCGTGAGGCGGCCCGGCGGGTCATCCAGCTGGCCGAACGGGCCGAGGCGCAGGCCGCCCAGGTCGCCAGTGATCAGCGCCAGGCCGTCGAACAGCTGGCCGCCAGCATGGACCTGGAGCGGCTGCTGACGGAACGCCGGCGGCTGCAGGCGCTGGAACACAGAAAAGCCGCCGAGACCGAGCGGGCCAGGCGACTGTCCGCCGGCCTGACCGGAGCGCGAGCGGCGCTCCAGGCAGGACGGCTCGAGGAAGCTACGGCGCTGCTGGGCCCTTTGGGAGAAGAGCACCCAGACAACGTTGAAGTCGCTTCGCTCCTGGGCACTATCGCGCAGCGCCAGCTGGCCGTCAAGACGTCGGCGGCCGAGGAGGCGCTGTGGTCGGCTCGGCGCGAGTACCGCCGCGATCCGGTGACCGCGGTGGCCCGCATCCAAGCCCTGGACGTCGACGGCCTCGACGGCGAGCTGGTCAAGGAAGTCTTCTCGGTGTGGCTGCGGGCCTGCGCCCGGCTGTGCCAGGAGCGGCAACTCAGCGACGCGGTGCGCTGCTCGGCCGGCTTCGGCAAGGCGTTCGTCGCCGCCCGCGAGCGGGCCGACGGTCCGCACCTGGTGGTCAGTGCCGTCGGTCTGGCCGAGCTATGTCCGGCCGGCTCGTTTCCGAATGCCCGCCTCATGGCGGGGGCGCGGCCGCTCTAGCCGGCGGTGTCGCGCGGTCATCAGCCCCGGGCGGATGCGTCTGCCCGGGGCCGGAGGCACATGGCGCACGGAGGTCTCGATGACGGCAGCGAAAGGACGATGACATGGAGCTGAACCGCTACGACCAGGTCACGGTGGGCATGTGGGGTCGGGGCTACGCGGCGGTGGTCGCCCGCTACGGGGTCAACCCATTCGTGGACGCGGCCATCGCCGCCGTGGTCGCCGGGCTGCGGCGACACGCCGAGGCGCGGGCGCTGTTCCGCGGCTACGAGGACGACGCCGATCCCGACTACCAGCTGATCGACAGCGTCCTGCCGGACCGGCCGGGCGACGAGGTCCTGGTGCAGGTCCGGGACGCGGCCTTTCACATCCGCTGGCTGCAGCTCAACGGACTGAGCGTGTGAGCGGTGCTGGATCTCACCCGCTTGAGCGACCAGCAGCGCACGATCGTGCTGGCGCCGGAGGGGCCGCTGCTGGTCGTGGCTGGCCCCGGCTGCGGCAAGACGACCCTCATCGCGGCGCGCATCGCCTACCTGGTGGCGGTCAAAGGCATCGACCCGGCCAGCATTCTGGCCATGGCCTTCACCCGCGTGGCGGCCGGCCAGCTGCGCGAACGCCTGCACGGCTTGCTGGGCGATCAGGCCCGGCAGGTGGAGGTCAGCACCTTCCACGCCCTCGGCCTGCGCATCATCCGCCACTGGCAGGAAGAGCTGGGCTTCGGCAGCCGGCCGCTGACCGTCTACGACCAGTACGAAGCGCGGCAGGTCCTGGCGGACTGCGCCGCAACGATTGGCATCGACCTCAAGCGCCTGACGCTGGCCGAGCTGGCGCTGGAGATCGATCGCTTCCGGCTGGACGGCTGCTCCGCCCTGGAGCTGGCGCTGGCCCGGCAGCTGGTGGCGGACTACGAAGCGCGGCTGCGGCAGCGCGGCGCGGTCGACTTCCCGTCGATGCTGGCCCTGCCGCTGCGGCTGTTCAGCAGCGAGCCGCGGGCGCTGCAGCTGTATCGCGACACCTACCGCTACGTCTTCGCCGACGAGCTGCAGGACGTCTCGCCAGCGCAGTACGACCTGCTGCGGCGCATCGCCGAGCGCCATCGCAACCTGGCCGCCGTCGGCGACCTGGCGCAGACCCTGTATGCGTATCGAGGCGCTGGCGGCCACGTCTTCCGGCGCTTTCGCGAGGACTTTGCGGAGCTGGCGGAGCGTGCGCTGGACGAAAACTTCCGCTCGACCGCCCACATCGTGGCGATGGCCAACCGGCTGGGTGAGCAGCTCAGCTACGCCCAGCCGCTCCATACCGAGAATCCGGCCGGCCCCAAGCCGCACGTCTACCTGGCGGCCGACGAGCAGGCCGAAGCCGTGTTCGTGGCCGGCGAGCTGCTCCGGCTGCTCGACAGCCAGCGCATTGCCTGCCCCGGCGAGGTGGCGGTGCTGTACCGCACCAATGCCCAGGCCGGCCAGCTCGTGGCGGTGCTCCGCGAAGCCCGGATTCCCTATCGGGTGGCCGGCGACGGCGAGCTGTTCAGCCAGCCGGAGGTCCAGCAGGCGCTGGCCTATTTGCGGCTGGCGGTAAATCCGGGCGACGAGCGCGCCCTGGCGCGCATCGTCAACGTGCCGCCTCGCGGCCTGGCCCGGCTGGCCCGGCGCGTGGAGATGGAGGCCTACTCCGTCGAGGCCCTTACCGCGATCGCGTCTGAATTCGGCGCTGACGCGGCAGCCAGGACGGACGAGCTGGTCCGCTTCCTGGGCGAGCTGTCCCAGGCAGCCGCTGTGCGCAGGCCGGCCGCCATCCTGGACATGATCCTGGAGGACGGCGGCCTGGCCGGCTGGCTGAGTCAGCTGCCGGATGCCGAGGTGCGCCTCAAGCGGCTGCAGTCGCTGCGAGATCTGCTGCAGGAGGCGGCCGACGGACTGGCTGCCTGGCTGGTCGACCTGGCGCTGTCCCCGGACCTGGAGCCCGTGCAGGGCGACGCCGAGGCGGTGCTGCTGACGACCATTCATCGGGCCAAGGGCCGCGAGTGGCCGGTGGTCTTCATCGTCGGCGTCGAAGAGGGTCTGCTGCCGCACGCCCGCGCGATCGAGGACGGGCACCAGGGCGGCCTGGAGGAGGAGACCCGCGTCGCCTACGTGGCCCTGACCAGGGCCAGGGAACGGCTGTATCTGACCGGCTGCCGGCGGCGCCGCCGCGGCGACCTGGTCGAGGTCCGGCAGCCATCCCGCTTTCTCAGCGCGGCGGTTGACCCGCCGTCCTTCCGCGCGGCCTAGCGGTCGCGCCCGACTCTTTCCCGAAGGAGGCAAACCCATGCTCTCCAACGAAGACATTCGCGCGCTGAAGCGCGCCAATCCGCTGGCCGACGTCGCCAGCCGCCGCGGCCTGGACCTGCGCCGCAGCGGCACGTCCTACGTCGGCCGCTGTCCCTTCCACAACGATCAGGGCCGGCCAAACCTGTCCATCTGCGCCGCGCGCGACCCGGCCGACGACTTCTTTCATTGCTTTCGCTGCGGCGTAGGCGGCGACGTAATCCGGTTCGTGCGGCTGCTCGATCAGCTGAGCTTCCGCGAGGCGATTACCCGTCTCGAGGGCGCTCCGGCGCTGGCATCAGCGCAGCCGCGGCGTGCGACGCTGCCGCGCTCCGGCAGCACGCCCGGCTGGGCCGCGCCCGAACGGGCCTGTCTGGCCGCCGCGGTGACGCTCTACCAGAACGCCCTGCTGGACAACGGCCGGGCGCTGGGCTACCTCGACAGCCGCGGCATCGACCGCGCGACGATCGAGCGCTGCCGGCTCGGCTACGCCGCCGGCGACGAGCTGCGGCGCTACCTGGCCTGGCGGCGGCTGCCAATCCGGGCCGCCTTCCGGCTCGGCCTGCTCAAACCTGGCGGCCGGGAAACCTTCGCCGGGCGGATCGTGGTGCCGGAGCTTCGCGCTGCCCAGCCGATCTGGCTCATTGGCCGGACGGTGGGCGAGCCGGGCGGCGACACGCTCAAGTACCTGGGCCTGCCCGGCCGCGGACGCAAGCCGCTGCTCGGCTGGGAAAGCGCCATCGGGCAGCCCTGCCCGGTGATCGTCGAGAGCGTGTTCGACTGGTTGACCCTGGTCAGCTGGGGCATCGCCGGCCTGGCGCTGCTGGGCACCAGGGTCCGGCCGCCCGTGCTGCGCTCACTGGCCCGCTTTCGGCATTTCTACGTCGCGCTGAACAGCGACCAGGCTGGCCAGGACGCCACGGCACTGCTGGTCGATACCTTCGGTTCGCGGGCCGTCCCGATCGCGCTGCCGGGGGTCAAAGACATCTCCGAGCTGGCGCCGCTGCCGGACGGCCGCGAGCGCTTTCTGCGGGTGCTGACATGGCCGGCCCGGGCCGCCGCCTGAAAGCCGTCACGGACACCGTGCCGGAGGAGCCGCCAGCCGGCGTCTGGCCCGAACGCGGCTTGCCAGCATCGGTCGTGGCGCTGCTCGAGGAGAAGCTCGATCCCCGGCTGGTCGCCCGGCGCAAAGGACCGAACGGCCACCTGGTCCGCTACCTGGAGGGCTTCCAGGCCATCAACCAGGCCAACCGCGTGTTCGGCCCGGATCACTGGGGCGCCGAGCTGGTGGCCCCGGTCAGCTACCACGAGCTGTCCCGCAGCCAGGCCAACAACGGGGCGATCGCCAGCACCGGTATCTACTCGGCCACGGTCCGGGTGCGGGTGCGCGGCTGCCTGCCCAAGGCCGACGTCGGCTCGGCCACGACCGCCGACGACAGCGCGGAGGCGCACGAGACGGCCATCAAAGCGGCCGTGACCGACGGCATGAAGCGCGCGCTGCGCCAGTTCGGCGACCAGTTCGCCAACGCGCTGTACGAGCGGCCGGGACCCAGGCGCGCCCGCGAAGCCGGCGAGCTGGCCGACCTGCAGGCGACCGTGCTGGGACTGGGCGCGCAGTTGCACATGGATCCGGACAAGACCCGCGAGGCCGTGCAGGCCCGCGCGGGCAAGGCCTTCGAGCAGCTGGATACGGCCGAGCTGGCCCGGGTGCTCAAGGCCATGGCCGGCGCGCTGGCCAAGCAGCCCCGGGCCGCATGACGTCCTGCGCCGGCGGCGAGTCCCCCAACGGCTCTCCCATCTGGGCGCAGTACCAGACGCTGAAAGAGCAGCACCCCGACACGGTGCTGTTCTTCCGCCTAGGAGATTTCTACGAGGTCTTCGACGACGACGCCCGGCTGGTCGCGCGGGAGCTGCAGATCACGCTCACCTCGCGGCCGGTCAGCGCCGGTGTTCGCGCCGCGATGGCCGGCGTCCCGGTCCACTCCGTGGACAGCGTGGTCGCCCGGCTGCTGGCCCGTGGACACCAGGTGGCCCTGGCCGAGCAGCTTGACGCCGTCGCCGAGCCATCCGTCGGCCGGCCGCAGCCGCCGCCGCCCGCATGGCCAGCCCCAGAACCACCGCCGGCTGCCCCGATGAGCAGCCCGACGCAGCTCAGCCTGCCGCTGTAGCGGCGGCGCCTCTCTCAGCGCGCCTCGCCGAGGCGCCGCGTCGCGATTCGCACCACGAAAGGAGTCCCCATGGGACAGCCCGACTATCTCCTGAATTTCCGCTGGCGCAAGCCGGCGCGCATCTTCCAGGCGTCACAGCTCCGCGTCGAGCACCCCGAGATCCGCAAGGTCAAGTACAGCAACCTGGGCGGCTTCCGCTTCGGGCACTCGACCGGCACCGGCCGGATCGATCGCGCCAGGCTCGACATCAGCTCACCCGAGGTCCGCAGCTTCGTCTTCCGCATCGCCGCGACCGCCGAGGGCGTGAAGTCCGTGCTGCGGCGCATCCGGCCGCAGGAGGCCGGACTGCTGGACGCCATCGACGCCGACCTGGCCCGGCTGCAGACGCAGCTCGACGCCCTGAAACAGCGGCGCGCGGACATCCTGCACCGCGCCTGGCAGCACGGCAACGTGGTCCGGCTCAAGGACGTCGAAGCGCTGCTGCCCACCGCCGATGCCGCGCCAGACGAACAGTAGCCAACCCCACAGAAGCGCCGACGTGCGCTTCGCCCTTCCCGACCGGGACAGCCACAGCGGCGAACCAGTCCACGCCAAGGAGCCTTGCCATGTATAGCCCCAAGATCCCCGAGCACCTCATTCCGCGGCTCTACCAGGCCGCCCGAGCCCAGAAGCGGCCGATGACCCGTCTGGCCGCCGACGCCATCCAGCGCTACCTCGAGGAACACGAGCCGGTCGAGGTCGGCTACGTGCTGACCGAACAGGGGCGCGACTGCCTGCGCCGGACACGGGCCGCCTAGATGGCCGCGGTGAGCGAGGTCAGCCTCAAGCCCTCCGAAGCGGCCGCGGCGCTGACGGCGTGCCTGCACGCCAGCCAGCCGGCTTGCCTGTGGGGCGCGCCGGGCATCGGCAAGTCACAGCTCGTGCAGCAGACCGCGGCGATTGAAAGCCTGGCCTGCTACGACGTCCGGGCGGTCCTGCTCGATCCCGTCGACCTGCGCGGGCTGCCACACCTCAACGGCGACGGCCGGACACACTGGGCCACGCCGGAGTTCCTGCCGCGCGATGGCCACGGCGTGCTGTTCCTGGACGAACTGAATCGGGCGCCGACACTGGTGCAGAACGCCTGCTTCCAGCTGGTGCTGGACCGGCGGCTGGGCGAGTACGTCCTGCCGGACGGCTGGCGCGTCGTGGCGGCCTGCAACCGGGAATCCGACGGCGGTGGCATCACCCGTATGCCCTCGGCCCTGGCCAACCGCTTCACCCACCTCAACGTCGAGCCCGACCTGGACGACTGGTGCCGCTGGGCCCTGGGCGCCGGCATCGAGCCGGCGGTCATCGCCTTCCTGCGCTTCAGGCCGGCGCTGCTGCACCAGTTCAGCCGCGAGGCGCGCGCCTTCCCCACGCCGCGGTCCTGGCAGTTCGTCAGCACCATCGTCGGCCAGCAGGTGTCGCCCGACGTCGAGCTGGCCCTGGTGGCCGGCAGCGTCGGGCACGAGGCGGCGGTGGAGTTCACTGCCTTCGCACGGCTGTATCGCTCCCTGCCCAACATCGACGCCATCCTGCTCGACCCGGCCAATGCCCACGTGCCGGACGACGTGGCCACGCTCTACGCCGTCTCCAGCGCCCTGTCGCACCGGGCCAAGCCGGACAACCTCGGCCGGGTCATCCAGTACCTGGATCGGCTGCCGGTCGAGTACAGCGTGTTCGCCGTCAAGGACGCGTCCACGCGCGACCCGGGCCTGCAGAGCACACCGGAGTTCACGGCCTGGGCCATCCACCACTCAGACGTGATGTAAGGAGGCAGCCTCATGACCTCGATCACCGAACGAGCCATGCTCGTCGACCTGACCATCAAGCAGTGGACCGCGGCCAAGAACGACCCCAAGGTGAGCCAGCAGGTGGCCGAGCTGCACGGCTCGGACGCCAGCATGGGCCGCTATCACAAGCTCTTAATAGGAAGGGAGGCGCTGGAGCAGCTGCGCCAGCTCGCCGCCGCCGCCGGCCAGGAGCACCGCCGGCGCACCCTGCCGTGGCTGGACAACGGCGCGCGCATCCTGTCCGCTGAGGGCTATTTCGGCTACGCCGAGGTGATGCGCGGCTTCGAAAGCCAGTGGGAGCCGGCCCTGGATACCTTCGTGCGGGACTACCCGGCCTACATGGAAGAGGCCCGGCAGAAGCTCAACGGCCTCTACCGCGCCGACGACTACCCGTCGTCACACGGCATCCGGGACCGCTTCAGCTTCGGCTACAACGTCTTCCCGCTGCCGTCGCAGCTGGACTTCCGGGTGCAGCTCGGCGACGCCGAAACCGCCCGGGTGCAGGCCTCGATTGAGGACCAGGTCAACCAGGCGCTGGACGCGGCCATGAAGGACGTCTGGGAGCGCATCCGCGACGCGGTCGGTCACATGGCCGAACGGCTGCGGGCCTACACCGTCAGCGCCGAGGGCGTGAACGGCGCCTTCCGGGACACGCTCGTGCAGAACGTCCGCGACCTGGTCGACATCCTGCCCAGCCTCAACGTGCGGGACAACCCGGCGCTGGCCGAGTTCACCGAGCGCATGCGGGCCGAGCTGTGCGCCTACTCGCCGCAGACGCTGCGCGATTCGAAGTGCGCCCGCGAGCGCACGGCGGCGGCGGCCGAGGACATCTTGAGCCGCGTGGAGGCCTACGCGGCGTGACCGCCAGAGGCACGGCGAGCGAGCGCATCACCCGCGCTCGCTCGCGCCTGCTGCTGGATCAGCCATGGTTCGGCGCGCTCAGCCTGCGGCTGCGCATCATCGAAGCGCCGGAGCTGACGAAGACCATGAGTACCGACGGCACGCGGCTGGTGTTCAACGCCGGCTGGGTGGCCGAGCGCACGGACTCGGAACTGATGGCGCTGGTGGCCCACGAGGTGCTGCACTGCGCGCTGCTGCATCCCTACCGCGTGGGCGGACGCGACCTGAAGCTGTGGAACCTGGCCTGCGACTACGCCATCAATCCGATGCTCACGCAGCAGGGCTTCGGACTGCCGGACGGCATGGCCAATGACCCGCAGTACGCCGGTCTGAGCGCGGAGACCATCTACGCCCGGTTGAAGCGGGACGGCCAGCCGTCGCCCGCTCCTGATGGCGGCGGCAGCGAGGCGCCGGATCAGCCGGACTTCACGCCGGCGTCGCAGCCTGTGGGCGGGCAGCGTCCCGAGGCCCAGGCGCAGGCGCCCGACCAGCCGCCGCCACCACAGCCGATGACGGCCAGCGACTGGCAGATCGCGGCTGAGCAGGCCACGTCCGTGGCTCGCAAGGCGGGCAAGATGGACGGCGGCCTGGAGCGCTCCGTCAAGGACGCGCGCCGTTCGGCAGTGGACTGGCGGACCATCCTGCGCCGCTTCGTCGAGCAGTCGATGCCCTCGGATTACTCCTGGTCCAGCCCCAATCGACGCTTCATCGCGGCCGGCCTGTACCTGCCCGGCGTGGTGCGGGAGAACCTGCCGCGGCTGGCCGTCGCCATTGACACCAGCGCCAGCATTGGCCAGGAGCTGCTGGACCTGTTTGGCGCCGAGCTGACGGCCATCCTCCATGAGGCCCGGCCGGAAACGCTGGAAGTCGTCTACTGTGACACCCAGGTCCAGGCCGGAGAGAGCTTCAGTCCGGACGATGTGGCCATCGAGCTGCACGCCAAGGGCGGCGGCGGAACACGCTTCCAGCCGGTCTTCGATCACTTCCGCGATGACGAGCCGGCCGGCCTGATCTACTTCACCGACCTGCAGGGGCCGGCGCCCGTGCAACCGGACTACCCGGTGCTGTGGGTCACCACCGAGGCCGCCACGCGGCCCGCGCCGTTCGGCGAGTCGGTGGCGCTCAGCCCCTGGGAGCCGTAGGCCTCCCGAACACCACGACGAGCCGAAGGCTCGCCTTTTCCCACCGAAGTTCCACGGCCGGCAGCCAGATCGGTTTGCCGGCCGGAAAGGAGTCCCCATGGGTTCGAACGCTCATCCACTTGGATTTTGTGTCTGCCAGCACGTACAGCCGGTCTGGCAGCGAAGCCGCCACTGGAGCGCCAGCGAGGTCAGCTATCTAGAGGAGTGGTATGGCCGCATGACGGACGAGCGCCTGGCCGAAAAGCTCGGGCGCCCGCTCCTGGGCGTCCGGCTGAAGGCCAAGCGGCTGCGCCTGCGCAAACGGAACACCGGCCTGACGGCTAGCAATGTCGCCAGCATCTTCGCCGTCGATCCCAAGGCGGTGGTGCACTGGATTGCAGCCGGGTTGCTCCGCGCCCGGCGCGGCTACACCGTCGGCGTCAACCGCACCTGGATGATGACCGATGAGGCGGTCGAGGCGTTCATCCGCGACCACGGCCAGTACGTCGACGTCGACCGCATGCCGCCGGGCTGGTGGCGGGACGTCGCCGAGGAGCATCGCTGGTACTCGCTGGTCGAGGTCGAACGGCTGACCGGTGAGTCACCGCATCGCCTGCGGCAGGCCGTTCAGGCCGGGACGTATCGAGGCGCGATGCGCGGCCCGCACCTATACATCCCTGCTGGCGAGCTGGACCGGATACGGGAGGCCACCGATGCCTGGCGGCGCACTCACCTGGCCATCCTGCAGCGCGAGCGCGAGGAGCGGCTGAAGCGCCGGCGCGACAAGCGCAAAGGTGTCGGCCGCTTCAGTCGAGCGGCCTGATGGCCGACCAGTACGTCGACGAGCTCGAACGGCTGGTCCGCAGGCTCATCGAAGCCTGGCGGGCCTGGCTCGACGCGGACGACAACTTCGGGCCCGAGTACGAGGCTCTGAACGCGTGCATCGAGGCCCTCAAGCGGCAGCTCGAGGAGCATGAAGGTTAGCCTCTGGTTCGGGCCAGGGGCCTGAACTGCTTGCGGTTCGATGACATCGAGCTGCGAGATAGCCCAGAATGTGTGGTCCGTCGGCTACCGTCCGAAGGTCCAGGTCAGTGATCACCAGGGCAACATCATCGAGACCTGGCGGACCGGAGAACTCCCGCCATGCTGCCATCGAACTGCTCGATGGGAGTCGCTAAGGATGGCTAGGTGATCTCAGCTCGCCCTTGATAAGAGGCGGGCGAAAGAGCAAGAAAGACTGGCTGCATGGGCCGGTCTTTTTTGCTGCCCATAAGCAAACTACCGGCGCGGAATTAGCACGCGCCGCCGCCTCCTCCTCGTCCTCCTCGCTCGTACGTGTGGCACCCCTGCAACCGCACAGGGCGCCACGGAATTGCGGTTCAGTCAACGAGCGAAAATGCATGCGATCGGCATGTCTGCATTGAGCTACCTCCGAGAGCTACAGGGAGGGGTCCGATATCGCATTTACGTTCCCGATGACATCGTGGCCAAGCGGTCGCATGAATTGCAGGGTTATCAGGAGGCGTATGACAGGACTGCTAAGACGATCGAAGCACACGAGGAGTGGTTCAAGCGGGCGCTTGTTGAACCCCTCATCTATTCCGTACCCAGACCGCTCAATGTCGATCTATCTGCGGTCGTCGTTGGATTGATGCCCACTTATGACCCTAATGCGTGGTCCCTCAAGACGCCCGATGGCGACGACTTGATCGTCGTGCATACTGAGCTACTGAGTGCACTAAGTTTCTATAACGAAGTCCAGTTAACATATCTGTTTCTTCGCGACGAGAACACCAAGGAAGCAAGACGCATCTTTGGCCAAGGAATGGAATTCATCAGGCAATCCTTTGTAGATCGAGTGCCTGTTCAGTACCCAGCGATCCCACATGAATTACCATCTCACTTTCAGCAGTTGGCGCTAATGAAGACAATGGCGCAAGAACTCTTCGTAATTGCCCATGAGTTTTCTCACATTAACCTAGGCCACACTGCTGCGGCTACGGAGACTATGTCGTCCGTCATTCAGCACCGAAGCGTCGAAAAAATCGGCTGGCAGCACCGGCAGGAATTAGATGCTGACTTTCAGGCTTTCCGTTGGCTGTGTGGTCTGAAGAGTTCTTCGCGAGGCCTTGTCCAATTCGTGTCCCAGGCGCCATTCCTGGCCGCAGAAGTACTTGTATTCATGCATGTCGTTGAATCTTTCTTTGCCACTGGCCAACAGGTCTCATCTCATCCGAGTGCGTTAGCACGGCTGAAGTCCTTGCACGAACGCTCCGAGGGCGTAATACCTGAAACAATCCGAACGGAGTTGTTCGACATGTCAAACATTCTGGAGTGAACGCGCAGCTATTGTGAGCATGGCATAGGGCTTTGGCGCTGCTTCGACTAGCCAGCTCTTGCCTTGTACGTTGGATCGCAAGAGTTACGTGTGTCGCAGTCTGCTCAAGCTCCCAAGGACGGGAGAGCGTGGCGCCAAGTTCAGTCCAGGGATACGGCCTACCGGCGCAGTCCCTAAGCTTCCTCTGGATATTCCGGCCCCCCAAGAGCGAAGAGCCGCTTGGCGGCTCTGGCGACCGCCATAACGAGCGGACGGTTTACTATCGACCTAAATCCTGTAGGAGTCTGTGGTGACACGTATAGCGCCAGGAGTTCAGCCGAAGCGTCCTGCTGCAGCTCCGCCAAGCCCCGAAGTACTGCACTCAATCCGTGCGGACATGGAACGTCGAGGCCTAAATGTGCTGGACCGCCGAATGCCGTCCGTGACGATGGCACTGATCGTTGAGCCCGTCGACGTTCCGGGGCTCAACGAAGGCATTTTTTACTACGAAGCGGCGCTACCCCAGCGCGTTGCCGCGTTCGTCTCCCCGAGCCGAGCAGTTCGCGGTCGACCTACAACTGGGCGCCTAACCTGTTTGGTGCTACTGGTGGACTTCGCGGATAATCCCGGGATTCGTCCACCCGCCGATATTGGCAACATGCTGTTTTCCACGAAGGCGTACGCCACCGGCAGCCTGCGCGACTTCTACTCGGAGAACTCTTATGGCCAGTTGGACGTCGACGGCCAGGTTACGGATTGGATGCGACTGCCACAACCCTACGCCTATTACGTGGATGGAAACAATGGTCAAGGAGCATACCCACACAACTCGCAGCGCATGGTCGAAGATGCGTTAGTGGTAGCCGCCAGTCAACTCAACTTCCAAAACTTCGATACCGATGGCGACGGCTATATCGATGGATTGTTCATCGTGCATGCCGGCGGAGGTGCTGAAGCGGATCCAAACCCAACGAGCCGTGCCCAGAAGATGTGGTCCCATCAGTGGAACTTGCCCCAGCCGTTCACCGCCAATGGAATCACGGCCTATTCCTACTCTGTCCAGCCCGAAGATGGACGTATCGGAGTCTTCTGCCACGAATTTGGGCATATTCTTGGCTTGCCAGATCTCTATGACACCACGAACAAATCCGAAGGCGTTGGTGTCTGGTGCCTTATGGGTGCAGGTAGCTGGAACAACGCCGGCCTCACGCCAGCACAGTTGTGCATATGGGCAAAAGCACGGCTCAATTGGACTCAGCCCCAAAACGTCGCTGGCTCGACCCGTGTCAGCTTAAACCCAATCGAAACTGATCCAGCGGGTACCGCTCGGGTCTGGAGCAAAGGCGCTTTTGGCTCAGAGTACTTCCTTATCGAGAACCGTCAGCGACACGGGTTCGATATGCATCTTCCGGGCGATGGACTCTTGATCTGGCACATCAACGATTTGCAGAACAACAACAATCATCCGGGCAGCTATCGAGTTGGTCTTTGTCAGGCCGATGGGCGGACGGACTTGGAGTTCGCGCGTAACCAGGGTGACCCGGACGATGCTTTCCCTGGTGGGATTGGCAACACCCGGTTTGACGACATAAGCAACCCAGCTGCTCGAGACGCGGTCGGCAACCGGACCGGAATCACTATCTCTCAGATAGCGGTCAACGGTGGGATAGTCACTTGCGACATTTCGGTGTAGCCGAAACTGACTGATTAGAGATTCCGGAGCTCGTCACCCGACAGAAGGAACAAACCGCCTCGTTCGTCTCCGCGATATGACACCTTGGCCTCCACACGGGACCCGTCGTGCGGGATGACGCTTGGGGACAGGCGGGAATAAATATCAATAACCCGACCTATGTACGAACGAGTGAAATTGGGCAATCCTGGCACGTCCTGCGAGTCATCCATCGCAACATGCCAGAGCCAACCGCCGTCCGGATCGCGTTCCGCTTTCAGCAGTTTGCCCCGAACTTTGCTAGCGTTTGGCACCGCGGGAACTGCGCGAGGACCCAAGCTCATTTCCCTCTCACTGCCCGAGCGTTCCGCACGGAACAGCAATTCTACGGTTGAGCATATCGCGCGGGGAACGAGTCCCGCCGCGTCGACGTGAACCCGTCCACACCTGCGATCCAATTGGAGAAGGACTCAAGGCAATGAATTTCAAAATAGCCAGACTCTGCGCCGTCGCAGGATGGAAGAGTACAAACCAGTGGAACGACTCTGAGCGGGGCACGTTTAGAGCGCCGTCCAAGTGGGCAGTGATTGCCTGACCAGAGGCCTGCGAGCTGGTGGTGGCGCCGGCTGACCGGCAAGCGCGGGTTGAGGTTGGGGCCGAGGTCCTGCTTGACGCACTATCTGGTCATTCACAGCCTCATAGGTACTGTGGATTGTGTAGACGATGAGAAACGCAACGATGGCGGCCAACACAAGTTCTATTGCGAGAAAAATTGAGGGCGACAGGGTCGGCGCTGACGCGGGGATCGATTGCACATCGAAGACGGCGTTGTTGGGACCAATGACTTTCATTGTGGTGACGGGCGTCTGTCCGGGAGGTAAGGAGAGTCTCCACGCGTACTCGCCCAGGGCGGCGAGCTGGACGAGTACGCCCCAGAGGGTTAAATACGCTGAAACCAAAAAGAGCCAGACAGAACCCTGGAGCTGCCACGCCTGTGGATCGTTGCGGGGTATTCCGACGGGTTGGCTCAGAGAGTTGTAGACCAGTGGCCCGATTAAGACCAACAGGGCTGCAAGTGCGCTCAGCACCAGTATCTGTCCAGGTGGGTTCGCGCTGGTTAGCTTGATGGCGAGGATCGCGGCAAAGATGGCTCCGATCGCGGTGATATTGGTTGCCCAATTCTTTGTGAAGTCCCACGTCGGTTTGCCCATGGGCTGTCGCCAGATATTGGGCACATCAATGTCAGTGATCAGGTCGTGATTGATACGGAGAGCATTTAGCCAAACGACGATGATGGCTACGGCCCCCGCCACACCGATCGTCCACCAAACCAGACTTTCGTCCATGTGCGTCCCTCCTCAGCAGCGGTACCAGCAGCCGCGCCTGCCGGCAGCTTACAAGCAGCAGTCAGGCGGTGTCAATCGTGGCCGTGAAAGTCCCCGTCCTGACTGGCTCGACATTCGCCATCCCTGTCTTGGCCCGGCGAGCAGTCTGGCGCGTTCCGACTACCTGAAACGGCCCTGGGAGCTTACGGGCTCTGAACCACCCGGGAGAGCTGGAGGGGCCGAAGCCTAAACGACTCTGTCAGTCGCTGACGGTAGGACGCTTTGCTCGTTGTCCGATCGAAGTGACTGGTCAGTACGCTGGAGCGAGTCGCATGCCACCGGCGGCATTTTTCAGCAATATCTCGCAGAGGCTTTGAATTCGCGGCCAAGTTGTCATTCAGTTCCGTCGCGCAGAGTTGGTCATCGGAGCTCAGCGTGCGGCTAGTCTGGGCTCGGGCGAGCACCAGGCCGTTGATTCAAGTGACAGCCTGCCGGCGCCCCCCGGTAGCGCCGGGGGCACGGGAAGGAGGAGGAGCGCGGCGGGCCAGAGAAAAGGTGCGGGTGGCTTGCAAGGTAGCGGCCCGGGGGCGCAGCGGCGGGCTGCGTCGCTGCCGCAGCAGCAGCTGCAGAGAGAGAGAGAGAGAGAGAGGACGAGAGAGTCGGGGCCGCCCTAGCATGATGTCCATGGTCGAGCCAAACATACGCATCCGGCAGCTACTGGAACAGGCTAAGGCGGCCGGGTCCGAGCGGCCTGAGTACGCTGAGTCGCTGTTCAAGCAGGCTCTCGCTGCATGCCAGGAGCTGATGGCAGCGAGTCGCAATACGGCAGAACCGGACAATCCTGCCTCTGATGAAGACATGGAACAGGCCTGGCAGAACGCCGTGCATCCGGACCGTCGAGACTTCTCCATCCTGGACACGGAATGGATCCACGCGGGAAATATCTGGAGTCACGGAGAGATCGGATATCGACCTCTTCTGGATGAAGCGGTGCGAGCGTACATGTCGTTCTGTTCTGAGCAGGACCGGACCTTCAATGCGGCGGTACTCGCCACGCAAGGCCTCGACCAAGCCAGAGCGGATGACCTCATTCGCGATATGGCGCTTGAAGCCTACAGAGATCGCCGACTGGATGACGCGGCGGGCCTGCTCGAAGGGTTGAGCGAGCCCGGTCACCTGGCAGGTACTGTGTTCTTGGAGCGGCTGTTTGCGGCCCGCAAGGCGCGCGACGTCGAGAAAATGTGGCGGGCGGCGCTGCAGGGACATGGCCGCTCCAGAGCCTCTGCGGCCTACGAGCTCATCCGAACGGCGAAATCTGAACTTCGCGCTGGAAATGCAGAATTCGCTGCCGCCATCGTTGCGCGAGTTCAGAACGAGGAACCCACCGAGAAGTTCGGTCCGATCGGTTGGTGGTGCTTTGACGAGCTGAGCCGGTGCGTCGAGCGTTTGAGGGGTAAGGACGCGTCAAACGGACTCTGGCAGGCAGCTATCCAAAATGCGCCAAGCGATGGTGGGCAAGCACAGCAAGAGCACGAATTCGAATTCGCAGAACACGGCCAACTCTCCCCACCAGAGCCGGCCAATCAGGACGAAAGCGGTCCGGCTTCTATAGAACAACTCCTTCAATACCTGGAATCCGACGCCAGCCGTGCCCGGGCGGCTGAGATCGCCCGGATTGCGCTGCAATGTGATTTGCCCGAATTGGTCGTTGCGGGCTTTCAGCGGCTGCAGCGCGAACTGAGGTCGAGGCGACAGTCAGGACGAACGGACGGGCCTTCCCCGCGGTTCTCGATTGCACATGGGGAGGAACATCTCACGCGTGTCTTTGAGACCACGACCAGTCCGCGAATCCAACGCGCGTATTTGCTCGACTCAACGATCCGTTGCATGTTGGCTCGAGCAAATTCGACCAGCTTCGTCGACCTGGAGCTCGAGACTGGCGAAATGGCCGCCAGGCAGGACAACCTGCCGCGACTCACCAGAGCACTGTTTGGGCACGATGGATGTGGCATTGGCTGGGTTCGTCCGAGGAGTATCGGGGAGGGAACAACAAAGATCTATCTGTTTGACCACGACGCGACACTCGTTGCCGAAACTGAAATCCCAGACATGGACATGGGCGTCGCCCTGTTCGGCGACCTGTGGTGCGTCGCGAGCCGCGACGGCTTAATCCACGCCTTCGACAAGCGCGGACGGACGGTATGGGACTGGAACATACCTGGCTGGCCTGCCTGGACGCCCAATGATGACATCGCTTTGCGGCCCGCGCCACTGAGAGGCTTGGTTGCCACCAGCTCGCTGCTCGCCATCGCCGATTTGACGGAACTCTACGCCGTCAACGCGGACGGTGCGCTGTGCTGGCACGTCACGATGCCGGAAAACGAGCGTGTTCTGCGAGAGGAGGCAGAGTTTCGCCACTCCATTCCGGAGCTCGATGACGACGAAATCGATGAAGATCGACGCGACGAAACACTTCTTACGCTGATAAGTCACCTCAACGCGGCATCAGACCTTATCGTGCTGGGTACCTACGAAGGTGAGCTGTATGAGGTCACGTCGGCGGGCTCGATGGCTCTGCGATTCAAGCTCCCCCCGAAAGCCTACGGGCCGGACATCATCCGCGGCACGACGATCAAGGACGGCCGCGTGGCCGCGCTCTGGACGGACGACCAATTCCATTTGCTCGTAGACGACGAGCGCCTACAAGGCTTCGCGCGGGCACACGGTTCCGAGCTCCTTGTCTCCGGTCACGACTACATCACAAAGACGAACGGTTTTGCGGCACGCAAAGGCCGGGACGGAAACACGCTCTGGGGCATCTCATTCAAGAACAGACTTACCGACGTGTTGGTTCGCGGTGATCGGGTGTTCTTCGCGTCCGGCTCGCTCAGCGGCTTCGCTGATCACACCGCCTTGACCCCTGAGAAGCAGTTCTAGGATTCGCACCGAAGCAGCCGCGTCGGTCCCGCGCGACGATGGTCGCGAATGAAACGCGTCCCAATGCTTTTCAGATCCTTTCCCGCTAAGCGGTGTTGGCGACTTTCCTCTACCCTCTTGCATTCTTTGGCATGACGCATTAACCTCTTGGGTTAATGGCACTGTCATGGAATCTCCGGGGCAGCCAGCCCGAGTCCGCCATCTACGTCGAAGAGTGGGCGCCGGCCTACGGTGGGCCCTACCTCATCGGTCCGGATGAGGACGGCGCGGCGGCAGACGTCGTGTTGATGGAGGACGGGGATGAGATACGTCCCCATCTGCCGGCAGGCGAGGCGCAATCGTTCGCTCGGATTGCGTTCGTCGACGGCGTCCGCCGCGTCGAGGCGGCTCTCTACCAGCACGACCCAGCGACAGGGCAGATCGCGCGCGGTATCGCCGGCTCCGCAGCCTGCGGCGCCGTCTGTACGGGCAATCACGGACGGCTAGAGTTCGGGGAGCATCGCGTCTACCGCCTCCTCGTTTGGGGCTCCGGTACGACAGGGGAACTCCCCGAGGTAGCTGGCGGCTGGCAGTGGCGATCGCTCTCCATCGCGAGCGACCTCCCGGATGCGCCGCTGCACGAGCTGCAGACGGTGATGCGAGAAGAAGAAGGGCGTCTGGCGGAGTCGCTCTGGTCTGAAGACACGCTGGTCATCGTTGACGGGCCGCTGAACTTCGTTCGGAGCCGTGAAGTGCCCGTCCTCGGGTACGTCAAAACCCACCATCGAGCCCTGTTGCCCGCTGAGCAGCACATGAAGGTGCCGCTGTTAGGTCCGGGTGAACGCACATCAGTGTTCGCCATTGGGGAGGACCGCTATTCCTGCTACTTGCGCCTTACGTGGGGGACTACACTCGCCGGTCCTTGGTCAGGCATCGTGCGCCTCGAAGTCCCACAAGCCGTCGGAGCGAACCTCGCTATCGCTGTAGCCGACGAGGCGACACGGATGTTACCCAGCTTCGCGGGTGTGCCACATCGCGATGCGCGGGCGCCGCAAAATCTCCAGCCTATTGGCTCGCTGGAGACACATCTTCGGCATTTGTTGGGGGATAGCGGCCTGGCCAACCGCGCCGTACGAGAGGCAGTCGCGCTGAAGAGTGCTACTGCCCAGAAAGGGACGTAAACCATGATCGGTCTTGAAGAGCTGCAAGCGCCAGGGGCGGACGGGTCATCACCGCCGGGGAACGTTGGACGGGTGGATGGTTCCGTCGCCTGCACGACGAGGCGGTTCCAGGTCGTGCTGGACGAGCATGCCGTCGTGCAGCTTGACGACCTGGTGTCCACCGCGCAGCGTCTTCCGGATGGGCGGACCGTGACCCACTTCGGCATCGTGGTGGAGGGCAGTGGGGAGATTGAGGGAGCCGAAATGAGCTCCGACACCCACCGCATCGCCGCGGCCAAGACGATGCCGGGCCAGACATCGCGCACCGTAGACGTACAGGTGCTGCGCACCGTACCGGAGTTGTGGCTGGCGCCGGAGCCCGGAGCGGCCGTGCAGCGCGCTGTTGGCAGCGAGCGCGAACAGGCCTTGTTCATCGATCAGATGGACCAGCCCATGGCCGTGGGTTTGGACCAAGCGGGTGACCCCGTCTACCTGGACTTCGCCTTTGTCAGCGGGGAAAAGGGCGGCCATCTCTCGATCTCAGGTGTGTCCGGAGTGGCCACGAAGACCAGCTACGCCACGTTCTTCCTCTACCAACTGCTCGAGACCGACGGAGGACGCCGGTTACTTGGCACGTCGCTGCCGAACACCCGGGCCCTCATCTTTAATACGAAAGGCGAAGACCTCCTCCACCTCGATCAGCCCAACGCGAACTTGGCGCGCCACGAATCCGCGCGCGACGAATGGCGGCGTCTGGGGGTGGACGAGCCCGGCCCGTTTCGGAGTGTGCGGTTCTACGGAGCCCGAGCACCCGGCCGCAACCGGGAGCAGCGTATGACGGACGTCGTCTCGCGCACTGATGTCATCCCGTTCGGTTGGTCGCCATGGGAGTTCATCCGGAACGGCCTGCTCAGGTTCTGCTTCTCGGATGCTGAGGATGCGCGCAACCAGGTGTCGTTCATCGAGCAGCGCGTGCGCATCCAGCTCATGCGCTGGGCCTACCCGCTCTATGGAATGCCCGGGGGCGTCCTCTTGAAAGCGCCGGACCCTGGCGAGAACGTCAGTTACAACGCCGATCGCCTCCTCGAGGAGCGGCGCGAGCCGCGAGACCTGACCAATGGGGGTGACGCCATCCTCGACTTCAGTGACCTGGTGGACTTCCTGACGACGGTCATTGGTCCAGACGCCCCTGAGGATATCGCCAATTCGTGGGCAGCTGGGGTGACGGCCGGGACGCGGTTCGCGTTCCTGCGACGACTCTACGCGGAAGCGCCGCGCATCGGCCAGCTCATCTCACACGGCGTCGACTCAGTCAAGCTCGAGACCGCGGTGACCGTCGTCGATTTGCACGCCCTTCATGACGACGCCCAGCGTTTCGTCGTTGGCGCCCTGCTCTCTGAGATCTTTGCTGAAAAGCAGGGCAGCGGGCGACTGCCGCTGCGCTTCATCATGCTAGACGAACTCAATAAGTACGCGCCGCGCGAAGGGACGAGCCCCATCAAGGACCTCCTGGTGGACATCGCTGCCCGCGGACGTAGTCTCGGAGTTATCCTGATCGGCGCCCAGCAATCCGCGCGGGAAGTGGCCCCGGCGATCACGTCCAACGCTGCGATCAAAGTCGTCGGCCGCCTCGATGCTGGTGAGGCCAGGGAATACGCCTTCTTATCGTCAGAACTACGAGAGCGCGCCAGCCGCTTTCTGCCCGGCACAATGGTGTTGGACCAACCCATTATCCCGGCACCCATCCCGCTGCGCTTTCCCTTCCCGGGCTACGCCACCTCCGTCACCGAGCGTGGCGGCGTCGTGCAATCGGCGGAGAAGGAGGCCGAAGCGTTCGACTTCGGAACCGTATGAGACTGCTGCACACCTCCGACTGGCATCTTGGCCGCCAGACGTACAACATCTCCCGCGCGGCAGATCACGACGCGGCCATCGCCGAAATCGTGGATGTAGCCCGCCACTTCAAGCCACACCTGGTGCTGCACACAGGCGACCTGTTCGATGGGCCGCGCCCACCGCTGGCCGAGATGGAGCGTGCCGTCAGCGCGCTGAAAGAGCTCGCAGCCGTAGCACCGGTGTTGGTCATCGCGGGGAACCACGACGCTCCCGGGCTCTTCCGGCTCTTTAACCGCATCGGTGGCACAGGGTCGGGGATCCACTTCGCATTTCAGCCACTCCCACCGGGCCAGGGCGGCCTGCTCGAATATCCGGCTGGGGAGCACGTGATCCGGGTGGCACCGTTCCCCTTCGTGCACGCCACCCGGGCAATCAACTTCTTCGAGCCTCCCAGTGGTTGGAACGCGCAGTACTCAGAGCGCATCGCGAAGGTCATGGGCTTTCTGAAGGCCGGGTTGGAAGATGGCTATGACCCCAACAAGCACATCCTGCTCACCGCCTCACACTTGTTTGTTGCCGGCGCCAAGTTCTCGAAGAGTGAACGCCAGTTAACAGTGACGGAGCAGTACGCGACACGCGTTGAGCACCTTCCCACCGTGTCCTACGCGGCCTTCGGCCATATCCACCGTCCACAGACGCTGCCCGGCACCCAGCAGCCCGGGGCCTACGCTGGGTCGCCCATTCAACTGGACTATGGCGAAGAAGGCGAGGAGAAGCGTTTGGTGCTGGTCGAAGCGGATCCAGGGCAACCAGCCTCGATTGTCAGCCAGCCGCTCACGAAGCCGAGGGAACTTCGCAAGTTCATCGGGACCATCGACGACCTGAAGAAGTGGGCCGGGCGGGGGCCGTCAGGAGCCCTGTGCCACGTGACTGTTAAGACCGAGGAAGAGACGCCGGGCCTCGCCGCCCAGGTTCGGGACATCCTGAGTGATTCCGTGGTGGTTTGGACGGCCGAAGACTGCCAGAGCCGCCACGTTGAGGCAGCTCACCTGGCCGCGAAAGAGGAAGGAGCTGAACCGACGTTCAGCGAGCTCTTCCGATCGTTCCTGGGGGGGACGAGGTTGTCCAAGGTGTTATCAGCTGAGGTGGCGGCGCTGTTCGACCAGGTGGATGCCGCGGTCCAGGAGGACACCGCTCCCACGTTCGAGGCCATCGAGCGACTCCAGGCCGTGTTCAAGACGCATGCCGAATCACCCGTTGCGGAGCGCGTCCAGTGAAGCCGCGAAAGTTGACCTTGCGGGGATTCCGTAGCTACCGTGACCATGAGCCGATTGAGTTCAAACCCGAGGGCCTGAGCGCCCTGGTAGGCGACACCGGCGCCGGCAAGTCCTCCATCCTGCAGGGGATGTTCTACGCGCTCTACAACTCCGCTTCGTGGGATGCCCGAAGCGTCCACGAGTTGATCGCGGATTCCGACGAGCGGCTCTTCGTGTCGCTCGAGTTTGAGGCGAACGGCGATGTCTGGGAAGCTACTCGGTCGACGAACCGCAAGAGCGGTCCGCCCGTGCACGTGTTGAAGTGCTTGAGTCGGCCTGAGCCGGAAGTCAATGGCGATGACAACGTCACCAGGGCCGTGATCAAGCTTCTCGGAATGGACCGTGAGACGTTCAAGGCGGCGGTGATTCTTCCGCAAGACCAATTCCAGCAGTTGCTACATGCCCGTTCGTCCGACCGCACCAAGATGCTCAAAAGCATCTTTCGTTTGGAAGAGCTGGACCGTATGGGTGAGCTAACGCAGAACGCGCTCGCTGACCTCCAGCAACCGTTGTTGGACGCGAAAACGACGCGCGGTCAACTGCTGCCCGACCCTGCTGCAACCGAGAAAGCGGCGCTCGGCGTGCGCAGCCAGGCGGCCGACCGCCTGAAAGCGTTGGAAGCTGCGCGGAAGGCCCTGGACGAAGCGGAGAAGCAACTGACAAGCCTTCAACGATCGAACGATGATGCCCAAGCTGCGCGACAGGCGATCGTCATCGATGCTGCCGCGCTCGCAACGTTGCAGGCCGTGGCGACGGTCGCGTTGGAGATTGACCGCGACACCGCGGCCATAGACGCCGAGCGACAAACCGTGGGCGGCCAGCGAGACGAACATCGAGCGTTCCTGGACGCAGAAACAAAGCTTGGCATGGGGGCCCAGCAACTGACGGAGCTGAGAACACGAGTGTCAGGACTGCAAGCCACGCTCGCCTCCATTGAAGAAGAGCGGGTGCGCCTGGATGACGAAGCACAAACCATCGCGACAGCCGAGAAGGACCTCGCACAGTCGGACAGACGCATTCAACAGCTTCAGGAAAACCGGGCGGCGGCACTGAGCGACCGCGACGATGCGCAAGCAGCCTATAACAGCGCCGATGCCGCGCTAAGCGAAGCCCGGCAGCAACTCGGCAAGGTGCGCGAGGCTTCCAAGGCAGTCGCGGCTCGCCAGTCAACGCTGGACGGGCTTCGTACCGCCCTAGCTCCTCTGACCACGACGCAGTCCGAAGCAATGAAAAAGGAGGAGACGGCTCGCGAGGCGCTCGAGACCGCCACGCGGTCGCTCGAGGAAGCGCGGTTGGCCGACATGGCCGCCACGCTCGGCGAGCATCTGCACGCCGGCGATTCCTGTCCTGTGTGTGCACGAGAAGTACCTTCTGGTTTTCGAGCACCCACATCTCCCAACCTCGAGGGACGCCGCCGTGAGCAGGTTACGGCGAAGGAGGCCCATGACGTTGCCCTACAGACACTAGAGCTGGCTCGCGACGCGGCTGCGCACGCTGAGCATCGCGTGCAAGCAGCGGAAGGCGAGGTACGGTCCGCGCAAACCGCGCTGGACGAAGCGCTACAAGACCTCGTCAAAAAGGTAGGGACGCTGCCCGAGCCGCTGCCCAGCGATGACGAGGGGGTGCTCGGGCGACTCACCACGGAGCTGCAGGCCCGCAAGGACAGGGTCGCCGTTACCAGCCAAGCGCTCGGCGACTTGGACAGTGAGCTTACCGGATTGATGGGAGCCAGGAAAGCCCTTGCCGAGCCGCTCGATCAGCGTAAAGAGGCGCATGCGCGGTCACAGCAAAGCCTCGCCAGGCGCACGGATGAGGCTGCCAGTATTGAAGAGGCCGTGCCTGCCGCGTTGCGGGGCGGGGCACAGGTGCGCGAACGGATACCCGACATCGTGGTTGCCATTAACGAGCGCCTGAATACCCTGGAGGGGCACGCCGGGAAGCTGACGCAGCTTCAAGCGCACCTTGACGAACTCAACACACGCGAAACGAGCCTGCGAGCGCGCAAACAACGTGAGGTCGATGAGCCCCACCAGACGGCTGTCGGCAAGGTTGTCTCACTTGCTAGCGCGGGTGCGCCAGGGGCGCGACTGCTGGCTCGGGCGTCCGGCCCAGCCCGCCCGGAGCCAGTGAGACTCCAATCGGATGTCCTTTGGGCCCAGGAAGTAGTGTCATGGACGAAAGGCCTCCAGGAGGCGCTCGATGCGTTCCTCGCGGACTGCGAAAGCAACATCCAAAGGGTGGAGCTCGACAAGATCGCGACTCTGACCAAGGTAGGGGAAGCCGATCGAGAGGCTCTTGCGAAAACCATCGTCGACTGCAAAGTGGATATTTCGAGCGCTGACCGTGACATCGAGCGTGCTCGCGCAGATGGCAAGGTCGCGGCCGTACTTGACCCGGTCATCAAAGAAGGCGAGCAGCTCAATCGGGGGCTTGACGAGCTGCGGAAGCAGCTGGCGACGGCTAAATTTCCCGGCTTCGTAGTCGAACACCGGCAGCGGTCCATGCTGCGGATCGCCTCGCGGCAGCTGGCGGCTATGACCAGCGAGCGCTATGCGTTCTCACAGAACTTCGACATCCTCGACCAGCCGACGCAACAAACACGGTCCCCGCAAACCCTGTCCGGCGGCGAGACATTCCTCGCCAGCCTGAGCCTGGCACTGGCGCTGGTGGAGATGGCGGGCCGGTCGGGCGGCTTAGTGGAGTCACTCTTCCTAGACGAGGGCTTCGCGGCCCTTGATGCCAATGCATTGGATGAGGCCTTGGATGCACTGGAAACACACGTGGCCGCCGGCAGAGCAGTGACGATCGTGAGTCACCTGCGCGCGATTGCTGAGCGGGTGCCGGACCTGTTGCTCGTTACCAAGGACGCCATGGGTAGCCATGCGCGCTGGGTCAGCGGAGAAGAACGTGAGCGCTTGCTTGAGGCAGAGCTAGAGGCGGGCCTGGTGGCTTGACCGAATCCGAGGAAGCACCACCACCGGGACGTTTTCTTCTGGAAGTGCTCGACCGAGCGGGAATGACACAGGCGGAGCTGGCGCGCCGGACTGCGCGGCCCGTCAAGACGGTCAACGAGATCGTTCAGGGAAAGGCGGCTATCACGCCAGAAACTGCGCTGCAGTTCGAGCGTGTACTCAGTGTTCCGGCCTCCGAATGGTTGCAACGAGAAGCAAATTATCGGGAGGCAAGAGCTCGCGCCGAAGCGCGCGCCCGCCTGGCGCAGCACAAGGATTGGCTCCGCCAGTTTCCCCTTCGTGAACTGGAAAAGCTTGGGCTGATCGCCCGTGGGCATGACAACGTCGAGACGGTGGAGAGCCTCTTGCAGTTTTTGGGTGTGGCCAGCCCAGAGGTATGGGAAGACCAATGGGCTCGGCCGCAGGTGTCGTTTCGTAGATCCAAGAGCGCCGAGCTTAAGGCAGCAGCCATATCCAGCTGGCTTCGCATCGGCGAGATGGCGGCGCGTGAGCTGCACTGTGAGCCCTTCGACGCGGGGATGTTCCGGGACCAATTGGCCGAGATTCGGCATCTCGTGCGCGAGCCGGTCGAGCGATTTCACCAGCCGCTTGTTGATCTCAGCGCCAGTGCAGGCGTCGCCGTCGTTTTCGTGCCTGAGATTGGTGGTATCCAGGTGTTCGGAGCGACCCGCTGGCTCACGCCGGATAAGGCAGTGATTCAGCTCAGCGGGCGCTACAAGTCAGATGACCAGTTCTGGTTCACGTTCTTTCATGACGCGGGCCACATCCTCCTACACGGAAAGCGCGCGGCGTTCGTCGACCTTACAAACGCGGAGGGAGCGGATGACGAAGCTGAAGCGGATGCATTTGCGCGCGATTTCCTCGTTCCCGAAAATGAGCTTCATCGACACATGGGAGTGGGTATGCCTACGACGTTGGAAATCGTTGATATTGCAGCCGCCATCGGCATCTCGCCGGGCGTTCTCGTCGGGCGGTTGCAGCGAGACGGCCGTCTGCCATGGAGTCGCATGAACGAGTTAAAACGGCGCATTGAACTGGTGAGGGCGTGACTCCGTGTTGGCTTCTAAGTAATCGGGCTATGGACGTGTCCCCGAGGCAGACGCCAAACATGCGACGTGCCGCACTCGAGCGGGAAACGACTTAATGGACGAGCAGACCTGACTCTCGAACGGGCTCGCCTACGCCAGTTGTTCGAATTCCTCCAGGCGATTGACCGAGTTTGGAAGCGGTCGTCCGGTGGCTTCGGGAGCCGTGGTCAATGAGGCTGAGCGAAACACCGGATCATCCGAGTATCACTGTGGCCGCTCCTGAGGACGAGTTCGGCGGGTGAGACTTCCGACGATCTGACCCACCCCGGCAAATGCAGATAGTTCGCATGCCGAGTGCCCCCATCTAGGATGTGGTTGCTGTTGTGACCCTTGCTACTGCTGTCGTCACCCATCGGACTTGTCAGCTCCGCGATTTGCACTTCAGAATCAGTCGGTTGGTCGAGGTGCCGAGCTAAATTCGAGCACGTCGAAAAAGGACTGCATCGGCGTGTCCGGGTCCAGTCGTGGCCGGCCATCCGAATGTGCGGCAATTGGCCAGCGGAAGGTTTGGCAACACCAATACCCTCCCCAGCTATACATCAGATCAAGGTCGAGATGGTTGTCGGTCGTGAGGCGACGAAAGAACATCGAAGCCCACGTCCAATTGAGGTGGCCAGCGAGGGCCTTGCGCTCTAGCGAACCGCAAGCAGCCGAGGCCCAATTGTGCCCCTTGGCACGCGGACTGACGAAACGCCAGTAAAGCGTCCCCGGGTTAGAACCTGTCAATCGGAGGTGGAGATTTTCCACATTGACGGCCTTTGAATCAGCCTCGACCTTCCAGTCAGCCACTCGGAAATAGGGGCCGTCATTCAAGAGCTTGTGCGTGAATGGCTCCTCCAGCAATTCTGTCCGAGCAAGGAGGGTTTCCAACTCAGAGGTCTGTAAATGGACAGCTTCAGCGATATCCAAATCCGCCAGCGCCGCTGGATCGAACCGCCTATCGAGATATGGGCAAGAACGTCGATATAGCTCAACGACCCGACGAGGTGCAAACAGCCGTTCGAGGACATCAAGGTTGTCCAACGACCAGCGACAGAGCCGCCCTACATGAGAGCTGTGCTGCGAGCGCCGCGATTGGCTTAATGAGTCGTCTTGCTCCTGATGTGTACGTGTGGATTGCAGGTGCCTGAGGTGCTCGCTCGTTTCGATGTTGCTCAGGAGCGCGGCTCCCTCATCAATAGCCCGACGCAACCTGGCCTGGGCGACCTGCTTCGGAGCCTTGAGTCGCACACTATTTGGCGTGGAGTCCTGCCACGGCGAGGCAGTTGGTTTTGGAAGCGTTCGCCTACGTGCAATCTCGTCTACATCCATCGGAACCGTGTGGCCGCCGCTTCTAACGACGACTTCTCCACGGGCAGTGGCGTAAACAACCTCTTCGCCCAGTGCGCGCGCAAGATAAACATGCAAGAGTTTCCCGCCAATCACGACCTCGTCCCAGCGTCCAATGATCGGAGGCTTTTGCTGCGACAGCATCTGGGTAATTGAGTCAGTTAGGCGGGTTACCTCTTGTTTGGACAATGGCGTCAGACCGTCCGTAGCGACCTGGCCGCAGACGGTCCCATCGTCCTCCTGGCCGAAGATCAGCGCGACAACATGATCGCTGTTGGCGTTGAGAAGCCCGACGATGATTCGTGGGATATCTCGAACGGGATACGCTAAGCTGCGCTTCCGCTCAACCCACGAAGCTCGTTCGGACGTGCCGACTATGGCGGTGAGAGCCTTCGCTGCGTCATCTAGAGAATGAAAGCGAGCAATGGCCATGAGTCAGACGGAGAAATGGGCCTGGACGTCGTCCATGCGGAGTTGCGCCATTATCGAACCCAACCACAGTTCGGCTGTCTGGCGTTCATCCACGGCCTGGCTCGTTTCGCCGCGCGTCACATTGAAATTCTAGGCAAGTAGGCGTCGGCTGATATAGCTCCGTGGTCCGACCTTCTTTGGCCAATCGACGTCGCGACCCGGAGTTATCGCCCAGAAAACGAACGGTTTCAAAGCCCGGGTAGCATTCGTCGATCGTGGGTTCTTGGTCTGTCCTCCGCCTCGGGCCGCTGGCTCTTGATTGGGAGAAAGAGAACATCGACCCGAGGCTATGGTCCCTGTTCACCGAGAACGAGCGCGTCACGACGGACGGCGCCAGTTCATCCGACGATGAGAGCCCGACATTGACCTACCGGCTGAGAGCCGATCAGTTAGTGGACCGGCTGGAACTACAAGGTTTCGGCCTCACGGACACAGCCCGCCAGTTCGATGCTCAGCTGGCCCGCCGCCAGTCCAAGCAGGAGCCATCAGACGCCCACCTGCAAGGCGGATTCACCTTCGACCGGTGGGTCCACGACATAGCCCGCTGCGTCGCCCGTTACCAAAGTGCTGATGACGCCTCCCGATTTGGCGACGGCAGCCATTGGCTGACGTGGGGCATGACTGAGTTGTCGGCGGCAGGCGAGCTAGTGGGGGAGGTGGCTGGTATTCCCTTTCCGACCCAAATCGATGCGCGTTTCTTCGTGCGGGCTATGCTCGCTACGCTGCCGACCGATTCGGAGGTCGTGTTCGATTGCAGTCAGCTGATCGGCGTCCATGACCTGCAAGCCAGCGACATTTCAGTCACCATGTTCGCCGACGATCCCATCTGGGGGCCCTTCGCAGAGAAGCGGCCGCTCATCCTACTAACCGAAGGGTCCACCGATACCTACATTCTGGAGTCGACAGTCGCCCTACGGTTCCCGCACCTACGCGAGTACGTTACGTTTCCCGATTTCGAACGCTCGAACGCGGAGGGCGGTGCCGACCGCGTGGTGCAAACCGTGCGCGCGTTTGCCGCTGCGAAGATTCAAAACCGAACGGTCGCTCTTCTAGACAATGACGCTGCCGCGACCGATGCTCTGCGAGCCCTTAAGCCCTCAGACCTACCACCGACAATTCGTGTGGTTCGGCTGCCAGAGCTGTCGTTCGCTCGACGTTATCCTACGCTCGGACCTGACGGCCGTTCCGAGCTTGATGTCAACGGCCGAGCGGTGAGCCTCGAGTTTTTTGTCGGCCGTGACATCCTTCAAGAGACAAATGGCCATTTGCCGCTCGTGCAGTGGACGGGTTACAAGAATCGCGTCCAGCTGCACCAGGGTGAGTTACTCCAGAAGAGTGCCATCCAGGAGAGGTATCGGGCGTTCGCTAAACAGGCTACTCACGATCCTGGGCTGGTGGCGGCACACGATTGGTCATCGATGGAGGTGCTCTGGCACGCCATAATTCACGCCTTCGATTGAAAGCATTATCTGAGCCCGAGGCTCAGACAATGGTCTCCGCCACGAGCAATTTTTCGAACGCCGGTTCAGGCTACCGCCACCTTAGTTAAAGCTCTGATGTGCCGGCGTGCCTCTGCGTGATCCTTACACCAGATAACCTGAACCCCAAGCTTCCGCATTGAGAGCTCGATCTCATCTTGAGGCAGGCCTTCTCGCATTGTTCGGAACCAAAAATGGCGCATTGAATCCCACTCCGCCTGAAATGACGCTGCCGCATAATTCTTCCGGTAGTATTCCCGAAGATATTTCGTGCGGTGTTCTACGCGTTGTTGGTAAGACGAGTGAAGCCAGCGGCGAATGTTCAGGTCATCGAGCGATATACCAATGAAAAGCACATTGTGCTGCCGCAAGATCGATTGAGGTGTGTGGTTGACGAAGCTGCCTGGATTGGCAATGGTGTTGTAATACTGTGATTCGGTGAATACTACGTCCGGGAGAAGATCGCTCGGGAAATTTTCGCGCCTTAGGAAATTCTCCTTACGAGCATCCAATGTTCCATGCAAGTGATAAATCGAGATCTTGTCTGGATGATCACCAATGCTAGCGCGATCTACGGTTGTTAAGATACGAGCCCCATCAGCACGTGCCTGGCAATAAAGTTCCAGCAGGTTATCGGAGTTGACAGTAATCACGGAATGAATCCGTCTGTTGCGAGCTGATTCTAATGAATGGTCAAAGAGCAAATCACCGACGGTTTTCAGTGTGCGGTTCCTGGCAAGTGCAGAATGGATGTCGCGCCAGCCACCCCAGCCGACCTGTTCAGCATTTTTCCCAGGGATGCCCATGAGCATCTCTGCCGTGGAAAAGTTGGCGTAAAGGCATTCGTATATCAGTGTAATTAGCTTCGCAGCACCAACTTTGTGGGCCACGAGGTCGAACTGCGAAATAAGTGTGGGGAAGGCTCGCTCGACCACCTGGTACGTCAAGGTGCTATTAGTTATCCCACTCCTGCAAAGCACACGCTCAGCTAGATCGTGCCAGTTAGGAATCCCGCTGTCTACGCTAACCCCCGCCCCCAAGAACAGCACAAGTCCGTCCCTCTCATAATGAGCTGCAAGGCGATCAGTAGGATGCAGAACTTGACCACGATCGTCCACGTAGTTCGACACCTTCAGATGACGAAACAGGGTGGGGAAGTCTTCGCGCTCGGAACGCGTCATGCCCTCACGAAGGAAGCGTGAGATTTGGCGCGTCGTTGGAGGCTTACTCTCCGTCGATACTCTGGCCATCTTGCGCCTTCCTTTGTAGGTTCAGCGGAGGGGGCACGCGGTGAGCCGCCGCCGCTCGATGTTTCGGCATTGGTCCGTGGTGAATGAGCCTTCCGCGGCGAGGCCTTCCTCAACCACGGAGCCGGCGCCCACCATAAGCACACTCGGGTTGTAGACAGCACCGGTCACAGCTCGGCATTCGTGGCTTACACACGAGCGCCGAAAAATCCAATACGCTCCAATTCGTGCTGACGGGGTCATTCGCGACGACCTCCCGGGCAAGTGCCTGCAAAACTCCATCGTGCCGAAGGTCGGCCCGGTCACCCACGCCAAAGTAGCGGCGCAGCAGCCGAGCCATGTTGACGTCGAGCAGCGGTTCAGGCTGTTGGGTTACATAGAGCAGGATGGCGCTCGCGACGTATTGACCTACCGCAGGCAGCTGCTCCAGATGGTCGCGGCCTTCACCCAACGCATCATGCTTTGCCGCCAACGCACATGCAAGTCGGTGTAGAGCGCCGGCTCTTCGCCTCCAAAGACCCAAAGGGCGCAACTGCTCTTGCAACTCAGTCTCGGTTGCGCTTGCTAGCGTTTCCCACGAGGAATACCTCGCCAGAAACCCAGGGAGAAATTGGGCAACGCGTTCAGCAGGCGTTTGCTGCAGGAGCACTTCCGAGACAACTTGAACAAACGTCGTGGCACCTGACTCACGCCATGGAAAGGTTCGCGCGTGATCCGCGGCCCAATCCACCAGACGTCGACAGAACGAGTCAACGCGAGCCGGGTCGATCCCGGAGTGCTCGAGTTGTTTACTAGGTCGATGTTGAGGCGTGGCGCTGATGCTCAAGCAAGTAAGATCGCCCTTCCGGCGTGATCTCTCGTCCGCGCGCACCAAGTCGAATAAAGCCTAAACGAGCCAGGAAGGGCTCCACTTCATCGATGATGCGATCACGATCCACGTTCGCGAGCATGTGGACCAGTGGTTGCTCTCCGACGGGACGGTTCTCTCGGTGCAACAGGGCTAAGTACTGCAAGTCAAGACGCGTCAAACCCAGGCTATCCACCTCGCGAGCGACGCGCACTTCCTCGAGGTGCTCTTGAATGCTTCGGTTTGGCCTCTCGGAAACTGTGACCTCAGTCTCCAACTCCCTGGCCAGCTCCAGCGCGATCCGAGGGACGCGCCGACCAAGCTTTGCAATCTCGAGGTGAACATCCCGAGGCCACGCGGAGAATTGCAGCCGAACCATCTCCGCCACCTCGCCAATTTCGTACTCGCGAAGTTGGATTTCAGTGCACCGGCTCCTGAATGCCGCATCGACATCGGAAGCCCGCGTAGTTGCGAAGATGAAGGTTGCCTTGTCAACGTGCGCAACCTGTGAATTCAGCGTAACGGTGCGGTCAGCTGCCTCTAACATCGTCAGCAGACTTTCTTGAACCGCTTTGGGAACGAGATGAACCTCATCAATGAACACAACGATCGGCGGGTATTCCAACAGGGGGAGCCCGCTTTGCTGGCCGCTTTGGGTGGGGGTGAGCCGTTGCTGTCCTAATTCGCCGTTGATTAGATCGAACAGGCGCTCGCGGCTTGACAACCCGCGACCATCCAGCCGGACAAATGGCAACCGGAGCGCGTGAGCCATTCGTCGGGCAAGTTCCGTCTTCCCCGTACTTGGAGGACCGGTCAGCAGATAGTTCTTTGACAGGTGGGGAGGGCGCTCGATGAGGGCCCGAAGTAAATCGTTGGTTATGCGCTTTACAGCTGCTTCATTCCCGATAAAGCCTCTAAATGCGTCGCGCACCCGTTGCCTTATCTCGGCTGGTACCGCTGAGGAACTCTCCTCTCCATTTGCCCCAAGGAGACCGTCATCACCGTTCCCGTCGTCCTCGGTTTCGTCGGACGCGTTCAAGACCGGGGGTTCGCCCGGTCCGGATGCCGAATCGCAAACCGAACCCTGAGGAAACGCATCAGGTGGTGGTGTCGGTCGAGCTTCTGGAATGGTAGGTTCCCCCGCGCATTGCGGCAAAGAGAAGTCAAGCAGCCTTACTGAGTCGCTCCCAGTGGGCGACAAAGAGCTATCGTCCATCAACAGAGCGCGCGCATCGTCACGACTAAGGATGGCCGTGTCGAGCCGGTTGTCGGCATCCATGTCAACTACTTGCGTAGTTGCGGATGCATCGAATACAAGGAGCCGACCGCCAGTATTTACCGTGACCAACTGGTCTAAGGATGGTGCCGCGAGGACGTCAGTAAGAACACGCTGGTGCCATGAAGCCCAGGCCTCGGGATCTACGCCATGGATAGCTGGATCGGCATAGACGCGGAATGCGTGATCCAAGCACTGAGCCAAGAGCGCCTTGGCGCATGTGTTCCACAGCTCATTGTTTGGCGGCTGTGCCCAGAGTTGCCCAAGGAGACTGCCCAAGTTCGCGGCCTGTCGCAGAGCATTGCCAATCTCTACCGCCGATAGGTTGCTCTCCCGAAACTTGATTTCGACAGGTGTCACCTTGATGGCAACTGCAGTGCTTTGAATCGCGATGGAGAAAACCAAGAGATCTGGGCGTTCCTCGGACGTCCCGCTTTCCAGTGACCGTCTGATCTGGACGAAAGGATTCCAGTAGGAATCGACTGGTAGCAGCACATGAAGACATGATCCATTCGCGACGGGCAGCCTCTGCGGTCCCCCCTGCGGTCGAAAGGCATCCTGCAGCAAGCGAACCGCCAGCAACACGCCCAGCTCGCCACGAGCCTGGCCGCCACCTCGGGCCATCCTTTTCAGGACCGGGATGCCACGTTTCGAGATTTCAACTAGAAGGGACTCAACCGGCGGCGGTTCATCGGCTACAAGCTGGGTCGTGCCCAAGATCGCCGACTTCATGGCAGGCGATGGCTTGGCGACCAGGTAATAGCCCGAACGACTCGAGTCGTAGCCTGGAGTGCCTGGCACCTCGTAGTCCCACAAGTAGCTGTCCAAGACTTGGGTCCCACGAATGAAGCAGGCCGGATCGACCTGTGTTGAGGTGGCGGCAACAAATAACGAGCGGTCTAGCCGCTGTGCTAGCGCAACCTGGTTGGGTTGAAACTCCAGGTGCGATGTGCCGCCGTCGCGCATCGAAAGCGCTTCCGCCGCTGTGGTGGCGACCGTGAGATCCCCGACGATTCCATCAAACTGACCAACCGAAAGGCCCACGCGAGCCTCCTTGAGGACGAGGGCTTGACCGATATCGCGCCGCAGATTGACGCGGAACAGCGATCCAGGAGCTAAAGCCGCGCGACCATCTCCAGCTACACCTCGCGGCTCGAGAGTCCCAACCTGATCCAACAGCACCAGGTCGACTTGAGTGTCTTGCCCCGCTGGGCCCTTCATAAACCAGCGAACGCGTTCGTCGGTGTCCTCTGAAAGGATGGCAAGACTTGCCGGGCTAGGATTCGCCGGTTTGTCGCGCAAATCCAGTACGTCGCAAGCGGCGGGAAGGATACCTACCTGTCGGTCATCGTCCACCGCAAATGCGGCACGACTCCATTCAATCAAGCCATCTACGCAGCCAGATGACTCCTCGTTACTTCCGACAAGTCCGACTCGAAGCCCTGCCCGCGCCGAAAGAATTGCGGCAACCTCATCGAGCGCCCGTCGGGCCTGTACTCTGGAAAACCCACCTGCGATTGCGGCTGGCATAATTCCAAGAAGCGAGAGGGCGCGAAGCACGTGTGTGCGTTCAAGGGATGCTCCCAGATAATCGCGATTCCACAGCAATTGCCAATGGACTTCGTTAGTAGCAACGGCGAAGTACGCCCGCCACAGCAGAAGTGTTCCGCCCTTGTAGATGGGTAACGCAAACGAGGCCGGGCTCGCCTGCGGATCTAGCAGACCCGCAGCTGGACAGGTCTTGTCGAGCGCAGTTTCCAGGACCTGCTGCGCGTAGCAATGCCAGGCGAGCCTCAGTGGGTGCATCGGTGACAGCAACAAAGCGACGGGCTCGCTGGTAGGCGTCTCTTCGCCAGCTTGGACGTTCTGGGTCGGGGCGTGGATGGCTACGCAATCTGTCCACGAAGCAGCCTCTGGAGAAGACGCCAGCCAACTGCGGTACTGCTGCACGTACTCTGCGATTGCGCTCGCCAGCCCTGGATTCGTCAAAACAGCCTCTGCCAGCGTCCGTCGCGACGCCGATAGCATCTGGCGGATAGTGTCTCGTGCAGCTAAGTAAGGTGCGGGCGGCTGGATGGTACCGGCCGGCCGAATATCAGTAACTGCAAGGTCGCCGAGCCTGGCGCCTGGCCAAGTCGGCATTTGAACATCGTCGACAGTACTCGAGAAGCCCGCGACGACGCCCTGCCAACTCGCCTCGTTTTGTATGTAGGCTGTCTCGAGTTGGCGAACCCAGGAGTTGGTCGGCTGGACAAGCGCAATCCGCGTCCGGCCTTGCTGATGTGCACGCACCAAGGCTTCAAATCGCGAGCTTGCTGCACCTTGGGAGGGCTCTTGGACGAGAATGCGAATCGACCAGGAGCCAACTTGCAACCCACTGTCGTCTCGGAGCACCACCTGAAGGTCGTCGCCATCCTCCAGCTCTAACGCATATGCGCCAGCGCCAGCTGGATCCGTTCGGGAGACACCCTGTACTGTGAGACTGATCGTTGTAGCCGTTGACCCGGCGTATACGCGGAGGTCGTATATGCCCGACCTTGGAACACTGATCTCCTGCTCAAACGGTTGCCCTCGACGTCGCGCAGGTGGAGGATTAGAGACTGCGTCGTTGACGTGGGCATATCCCCGACATCCGAAGCTGTCGAGCGAAATAACGTTGACAGTGCTGGGTCGATAGTTAGGGCTTTCCGCGGTGTACGTTAACGGCCGATCATGCTCTGGTGTGTCGTTATCAACTAAGTTGCCTGCAGAGGATCGCGGGATGTCGGCTATTGGCTGCCCCAGCGCGCGTCGCGTGACTATGAGTTGAGGAGGCACACCACCCATATCGTCTGTAGCTTCCAGCTCTACTGCGTTGGTTACGACATAGGGCTCATCGGGTTGGCGCTGCCCAGTATTGACTGCGTTCGTGCACGTCAGAGTCAGGCTGCCGACAGGCCCGCTCGCTCCAGTCTCCTCCAACAACTGCTGTAGCTTTGGCTGCGGAAGCAGGGTCCACCAGGCGGTGTCGGAGACGGGCCGAAAGTACCACAACGGCGCGCGATAGAAGATCGCTCCAGAGCCTGCTCTTTCGCGAAGGTGACCGAACATCCTGCGAATGGGAGCAGAAAGTGGCACTAGGCTGCTGGATTGACCTTGTTTCCGACTTGATTTAAGCAGAGTGGCGCCAGTACTTCGAAGCACTCGCTCGGCTTCATCCAGTCCGGACTTCTCGCAGAGCTGAGCAAGTGCGCTCAAAGTAGTGCGACTCAAATTAAGAGCGTCGGTCGTGAGAGGCTGGCCATCGAGACTTGGCAAACCAAGGGCCAACATCACGGCTTCGGGAGTATCGCACTCGAGAAGCAAGTTAGCGACTTCCCAGGGAGCGACATCCCGGAGACCTGCATCCAAATTTCGTGTCTGGCGAAAGATGATGCTCAGGCCCTGTCGAATGACGCTCCGCGCGACACTCGTTCTCTGGGAGATCCTATCCAGGACGAAAGGCCATGGGTCGCTGGCAAAAAACTCGCGTTCGTGCAGCGCGCGGGGATTTCCAAGAGTCTCCGATGCATTTGCGATCGACTCGTGCCGAGAGTCCATGGCCTCAGGACTCGCCAGGGTCATGCTTGCACTCACGCTGTTGCGTATCGCGACCGCGTAGTCCCAGTTGCAGGGCTGACTGAGGATGGTGCTAGCGGCGGTCGTCGACGGTGCACCACCAATCAATAGGACAACAACATTTTGCGCGGCGCCGTCGGTATCGACCGTCCAGTCGTTGCTGCCGGACTGAGTCAGCAGGGCAAACGTCTCGTCGAGCACGTCACCCGGGGGCCCAGCGAACACGGGTTGAACGCGTCCCGCTGCAGTTCGCGCAAACGCGGCTCGCATCCACCCTTCGAGGAAATCCTTGATAGTTTCTGCTAGCGCTTGCATCTCAGAACGGATCAACCAGTAAGCGGCCGCCGCCTGCATCTGGGCTGTCAACAACCAGTCCGAGGCGCTCCAAATCACGGCTAGTTTGGCCTAATTGCAGCTCGCCAGCCGGCGCTCGCAGCCCGTAGTGTGCTAGGTGCAGCTTGAAATCGTCCAGACTTGCCGGAGCTTCTCCAAGGGCCCGACAGCAAGCGTGCACGAGCATGATCAGCGTCGCAGGTCCAGGTTGAACAATGTGAGTCACGCGTGACTTCCGATAAACGAGGTAGCCCTGGTCATACGCTTTCTGCTCGTCCTTCTGGGTCTGCATTTGGATTAGCGTGTAGCGGATGAACTCCAAGAGATTCTTAGCGAATCCTGTCACCTGGGATAGAAGTCGTGGATTGGAATCAGTCAAGGTGTTTGCGGCCAAACGCAGAGACGCATTGGCCCCGACCGACCTTAATGCTCCCGGTAAGGCGGCGGCGTTGTCCCCGACGTGGCGCACGAACGCAGCTAGCGCGGCAGATGGCGTCTCACCTGCGGATTCACCAATTAGCGTGGGCCACCCACATCCTGCCGCATCCAGGGCGTGAAGCAGCAGATTAAGCCCAATTCGCGCCTGCACGTATGACTGAATTCGGTTCTTGATGGCTGCATTCGCGTCTCTGCCTAGTTCAAGCAATGGGTCGTTTGAGTCATGGCCGGTCCATCCGAGTTGCTCGATGGATTCGGCAGTCGGAACTCGCGCCTCTTCCACGGCATCAATGACGAGCTTCCAAATGCAGACGTTTAAGCGGCAGAGCCAAAGCATGTGTGTAGCAAGTCCGAGTCGTAGGAGTGCCTCGAGGAGCACCGTCCACTGGCGGCGAGTAAGCTCGCTTTTCAAAGAAATCACATACTCGAGGTCTTCGGCGAAACGCTCCGAAGGAACGCGTGGTCCGGCATTCCGAGTCCGCCAGGCCGGAGCACGGAACGACAAAGAAGCCGAGGCGTCGCGTTTCGGGTCTAACGAGGCAAGTTCCGACTCGATGAACCGTGCCACGAGGTCATCGCCAGTCTCGACGAGAAGGGCGTCCCGGAGACGGCCCATCAACTCATCGGCGGCGCCCGCGGGTACGCCGGCCGCAATTGTTGTCAAGAGCAGGTTGCTAGGGTCCCAGCGCCCGCGGAGCCGTCCAAGCACGCATGCGTAACGCGCGATTTCGGGCACCAGCGGCATAAGCTGTGATTGCTTCTGCTCACGGCCGAGTGCGGGGCTCGAAAGACCGCCAGGCCCAAGAAGCAAGTCCTCCCAGGGCTGACCTTGGGGGAGATCCTTGGGTAGAGTCTGAATGCGGTCCCGGTCAACCGTCGTCTCGGAAATGCCCAAGATGAGCTTGCGGTAAGCGGCTCCGATTAAAACTTCGCCGGTGGTCCATTCGGGCGCCACAGGCCACAAAACCGACCCCTCGTAAAACGGGTGGCTGCCGCCCCCTGGTGCTGCAACAAACTCTTCTAGTGCCATGGTCAGGGGTTCGGCCGGTATCTCGGAGCTTCGCCAGGTCGATTCAATACGACGCGACCCCGTTTTCCAACTGCAAACGCTGCACTTCCGTTGATGAACAGTTCCTCGTTCCTACACAAGCTACCGGCAAAGCGATGTCTAATGCGGTCGACAGAGGCACGAACACTCGCAGGCAGGCTGGCCTCTGCACACCCATCGCGCTGAAGACGAAGCGCGTAGTACAAGTCGAATGTAAGCGGGATGGAGTAACCAAACAGGTGGATGGCGGGGAGGTCGTGAGCCGGTAGGCCGGCACCACCCCGGGGCGCGGCTGTAATTGGTTCGACTGGCACAGTGGTTCCCTGGAGAGCGACCTGCCACTCTAGGTCTGAGCGTGGCTGCCCAAAACTCTCTAGCGCGTTGAAGCGGAAGCTGCTACCTCCGAGGAGTCCTCGTAGCGCGTCGCGGAGTTCGTCAAGGAGATCCTCGTCCCTGATTGAGCGTTCGTAGTCCACCAGGTAGCGCTCATTAGCGTGCGCCCCGATCGAGACCCCGACGGAGCGCTTTGACAATACGCTTGCCACGTTGCGGAGAAAACGAAGGACGGATGACACAAGCGCAGACTCGCGGCTGAGCAAATCCCATTCGTTTTCGGCCTCCTCGACCATCGCGAGGAAAGTAAGCTCGGCGCGATAACGGGGGACTGACGTTGGCCACCCCGTGTTGCCAAGGGCCACAGACTGGCTGTAGTTATCCTCCAAAATCGACAACGCGTGGCTGGGCTCGTGTGGCGAAAGCATGGCGGGGTCTAGAGCGGGGCAAAATGCGTCTCTTAAAAGGCCGCGTACGTAGTTTGAGGGCGCTGCCACAGCATGAATTGCCAAGGCCTCGTCGATCGCTATCGTCTTATCAAACCCGCGTTGGGCAGCAAGCGCTCGGGCCTCATCGGATAACCGCTTGCCAGGAGGTGCGGGAAAGAGTGCGTTGGTATACAGCCGGGACGCGAGTCGATAACTCGCTACTCCGCGTGTGGAGATTGGGTTGCCCTCATCCCCGCTCAGCTGAGCCTGCTCGTGAACCCAGTCGCACGGCTCCGTTGCAGCACCAAAATCTGCCCATTCGCCAACAAGCAGCTCAGAAAGGAGCGAGAATCCATCCCGAAAATTCCAACGCCGACCGATGGCTAGCTCACCGCGGCGGAGCAGCTTTAACAACTCCCGACGAGGCGCCTCCGCGCGTAGGGCGGCCGCGTTCTGTCTGAAGGGACAGACTGCGCCATCGTCGCAGTCGGCGCATGCGCCGTTGACCTCCCACTTGCCGGCCTCGACTGCCATCACGGTCATCGTTTCAATCGGTGTTGGATCGAGACCACCATCCTCCGGGCGCAAGAGAAGACTTTGCACGTCAAGGGGCCAGCAGGCCACCACCTCATCCGGCACCCCGGGTACGACTAGCGGCCAACAAGCCGGCCTGTTCTTGGACAGGGCGTCATTACCTAGGGCAGTAGCAGTGACGACTGCCCGCAGGACGCGTGACAACTCAGAGTCAATCGATGCTTCCGAAGTGGTCCGGAGGGCACGAGCGAGCATTCCACGATTGATGCAGCATAGGAATACTGGGATCGGAGGCGGACTCGTCAGCAAGTCGAGCAAATCATCTAGGAAGGACGCGAGCACAGACGCTGCGTCCTCTTTCGGCTGATCGCTCGAGGACGCGTCCTGGATGACAATTAGGCGACCGATCTTGACCTGGAAGGATTCGGGCAGCTCGACGTTAGCGGCGTCGATTTCGACCCGCCACGGCACCAGTGGAGCCGGCGCAAATCGTTCTTTGAACGCTGCTGCCAGCGCATCCGCAGCCCCAAGCTCTTGGTCCAAAGTCAACAGGAAATCCTGCACGGCTTCCGACTTCCCGTTCCCAGGCCCGCCCACGAGAAAAATCCAACGTGGCGCCGGCTCACCACGCGCTAGTCGGCGCGCCAATTCTCGGAGCCGTACCACCAGGTCAGTCTCAAGGACTATTGCCCGTCCCGCTGAGTCGCGCAACGGATTGCCGCCCGCCTCACTAAATGGGACACGGACTCCGCCCCTCTCGTGTCCATGCCACGTCAGGAGCTCTTTGACCCACGGATTGCGGTTCAGCGGCACAGCCTTGACCTCACGTCCTTGTCGATGGCGATGTCAGTCCAACAGTGTCAGCCAGTCGGATGAAGGTCGAGCCGAGGGCCTCAGCAAGTAGTGGAGGAACCGCGTTCGCCACTTGCGTGTAACGTGGACACTCACGAACCCGCTGGTCAGAACCTGTCGTGTACTTGCCTTCAAACCTGAACCAGTCGGGAAAGGACTGGAGCCGGGCGTACTCACGAACTGTGAGAATCCTGGGCTCTGAGTAATGCAGGAAATCATCGGGAAGCGTGGTCAGTGTGTGCGCCGGCTTGTCGCCTGCGAGAGGAACGATGCACTGCTTCTTGAGATTGAACCGTTCTCGGTCGGATGGCGAAAGGAGAACTCCATGCCGACACGTCTCGAGAATTTGTTCGAATCTAGCCCGTACGTGGTCTCGATGATTAGCCAATCGCATGCTGTTTGGCGCTGAACCATTCATTGATCCGTGAAGCAGACGTTGGAAGTGCGTCTTAGGCGCGCCATATGAGACTTGCTTGAAACCTCGGGAGTCATCGCAGTCGACCAACTGCTGATCAGTCGATATCAAGTCGGATATCGCATCCTCGACTGTAACCGGCCGGTCCAAGGGGAGCCCTTTCACAGCGAGAAGTCCCCTGCGCACAGCCATTAGGACTTCAAACGGATCGACCTGGTTGCTCTTCCGCAGTAATCGCTTATTGATGCCGAAGACGATCCAGCGCGGTCGATATTGCGGAACACCAAAGTCGGCGGCTTTGACGAGCCCCGGGTAAACGTGATAGCCGGCTCCATTCAGAAGCTTCTTTATGCGATCAGAAAATGGAACAGGCCGCCTGCCGCTCCTCTTACTACGCGAAGCAGCCTTCTTCCCAAACCCGATCGATATCCCACGGACGTTCTCAAGTAGCAGAAACGCTGGCTCCAGCGCCTTGATGACATCCACGTAGAGCTGAAACATCTCGTTCCTGGGATCACCCTTGTCGCGCTTCCCGGCAAAAGAAAATCCTTGGCATGGAGGCCCACCAGCCAAAAGGTCGATGGTCCCCCGAAGTCCTTTCAATTGATCCTGATATTTGCTCCCGAAATCAGCAATATCACAAGGCTCCTTTGGGAACCAATCTGGCCACGTGTAAGCTGGCTGCTCGGCAGAATCGATCAAGTTGGTCTGAAGGGTCTCGAAGGCATAGCGATCGCGTTCTACCGCTAGGACGCCTCTGAGGCCAGCATTCATGAGACCCAGGGAGAGCCCCCCACAGCCCGCAAAGAGATCTACGAAGCTGGGTTGGTGTCGCCCGGCGCTTTCCGCCGCGGCCGATGCACTGTCGGCTGGTCGCGAGCTTCCATTTGGCTCAGTACGCGCCACGTCCGAGGGAGACGCGACGAGGACTGCCGAATCCTCGCGGCTCATTGCGCTTGGGGGGTGAGGTGGATCGCTAACTCAGCGGGGTCGACCTCCAGTGCTTGCGCCAGTTTTCGGAGAGTGGAAGGGTGCGGCCGGATCTTGCCAAGTTCGGTATTCACGATGGTGGTCTGGGACACTCCGGATTTCAGAGCCAGCTCGCGCTGAGACAGCAGCCGCGACTCCCGTAGAGCCCGTAGACCCGCCACTATTAACTCCGGCCGACGTTTGTTGGACCGATACTATAGCAGAACTAAACAGAACCTGTAGCAAGAGCGCACTTTTCGGTTGCATGCGTTGCCATCGGCGTAGAGAAAACGCGGCTAACGAAAAGGGCCGGATTAAGACAGTCGGTTTGCTACGTCCGTGGCCAACGCCGACATTCGGGCCGCAAGGCTCTCGAGATAGCGGTATCGGTCATTCCCTGCAGAACGGCGACTCGCTAGATACAGAAGAGGGTGACCCGGCCAATCCACGAAGGAGCTAGTCCGGTCTACTCGATGAGGGACGAAGCGGTCTGCATCAGACGGTGGTTGGCCCTGCGGATGTGCCGCTAAAAGGTGTTCCCATTCGGTGTTGCCGAGACTGCGAAGTACATCCACACGTTCAACCAACCCGATTGCAAATACCAGGGCGTCAGCACTTAGGCGACCTCCCGTGTCCAGTTCACCTTTCACTGCGTGCCCCACGATTTTTGCTGCTGTCAGCCGGCCGGCCACGAGCTCCACTTCAGGCCTTCCATCCCTCGCCAAAGCTGCAAGCAGCCGCTGTCGATCGTCCTTTGACAAGTCGATTCGCCTGGCCCAAGAGTTCACATCGACGGTGCCATCACAGCTGGGAGATATCCAGGTAAGTCGCCTTAGCTTCGTGTCGGGCCGTTCGAGACCGTGCACGGCGACTTCTGCGGCCCGTGGCCCGTCGCCAGCCAAGAGCACACACTCGTGCTGTTCGACCAGGTCATATGCAATCCACTGGTGGAGCGCGCTTGTTTCATGCCTTCGAACCTCATCCGCCCACGCTACTCGTTCTACCCCGTCGGAGTCGCATCCCAACTCGTCACCGACATCCGTGGGGAGCCTTGCTTCCAACCAAGGATCGAGACGTGGAGGTTGGCGCCAGTTGCCCTCGGGACACCTCGGCTGGAACCCAGTCGCCACAATCAACGTCCTGGCCACGATCGATGGACCACCATCGATTGCCAATTCCCAATTGTTGTCCTGATTGAGCCCGACATGCGGCTTCCCTTCCTGCACCGCGCTGGGCCCCAGGGTGGCACGACACCACAGCAGATAATCGGCAAACTCAGCCCGCGTCAGGTAATGCTCCGCACTAGGGACGCGATCGAGATATCGAGAGATGCTCAGCTCGGCGCCTTGATCCTGCACCACATCAATCACCTCTGGTGTCCCCATCAACACGGACGCGGCGCCTTTATTCCAGCCGTATCTCCAGACTCCAGGATGCGGATCAAATCCGATCCATGAAAGTCCTGCACGCTGACAATGGATCGCGGCAGAAATGCCTGTTATTGAAAAGCCTAGGATCGCGCAATCGAGAGGCGATCCCATTTCACCGTGGGCCTTCATTCAAGGTGGCGCTCAATGGGGCGCCGCGGGCTGCCTCAAAATTGATGAACGCACTACATCGCAACTTACCGGGCCCTCGCCCGGAATTGGCACGGTCGGGCCGCCGTCGCAGCCTACGGCATACCACCATACGTCGACGCATCGTGTCGCCGTGAGCCCGACCTGCAGTTTTCAATGCCAACCATCTCGGCGTTGTGTCATGGTCGCAACTTCGCCCCGCGACTCCATCCCGGCGACGACGTGATCTATATGACAAAGAAGGAAAGGTTTGCCGACCACTCGCAACCTCACCGCCGGCTGGTCGCTGTGTTGAAGGTCTTGCACCGCTTCGAGACCCACCGCCAGGCCGCTAACTGGTTCCAAAGTGGTGGCCTGGCGCTGCCCAACAACTGCATGGTTCCCGACAACCCCTGCGTACCGTTGGACCGAACTGACCTGCACGAGCCTTCCTTACGTGAGTGGGATATAGGCTACCTTGCTCGTTCTAGGAAGTGCGGGGTATTCCTCGTGTGCGACCCGGTCGCCCTCGATCTCTATACACCACCGATCATCACCGATGGCGATCTCGTGCGCGTATTCGGTCGCATCCCAGGCACTCGTAACCCACCATCGATCTCCGAAGCCCAGTTCGATCAGCTAAGTGAGATTCTGCACTCACACATAGCGGCTAGCAACCGTTCGGCGAGTTGAGGAGGTTGCAGGCCGACATGTCGCTTGCCGTCAGATCTCGAGCACAGGTCTCCGTGGCGCAAGGAGTGCCGACGTCCACTTGGTTGGACTTGCAGTTGGCAAAGTTGGCCCTCGTGGAACACCGCGCACTCGAGAGTGGCCATCGGTATCGTGTCCAAGCGGTCGTCGGCAGGCTACAAGAATTGGAGGTATAAAGTAAGCGACCTTGGTCGGTCAGTCCCTCTTGGCGGCACCGACTGCTTGCAAAATTCCAGTCACCCTTAATCAGCCGTGCCCTTTGCCGGAGCACCGGCGGCTAGCTTCATAGGTGACTTCGGGTGACTTCCCGCCGTTTCCCGGCGCATAGGATCGGACACCCGGTATGCAATTAAGTCACCCGTTAATCACCCGAGCTGTCCGCGAAATGCCAAACTCGAAAATCGTCAGATCGGCGATTCTGAGCTCAAAATCGGTCTCAGACGCTTACTCGGTTTAAGCCATTTTGCAGCAAAAATGGAATTCGAATCCGGTATGCGCTACTAGCGATCCGGTGTCTGTGAGCTCGAGAATCCGCTAGTTGGGACAAACGTGGCCCGATTTGGACCAACTTTGTCCCATCTTGTCCCACATGACCTGTCAAAGTAACGCACCACGATGATCGCACCCCCCGCTCATCCCAGGAAGCAGAAGGAGAGGGCGGCAGAGGAGGAGCGCGCGAATATGGGCACCGTCGCGCTCCTAATCGGGCCTCGCCGCGCGCCCACCGGCATCACGGAGCAGATCCCCACGGCATTGTGCGGCTAGGTTACTTGGCCGAGAATATCTTCGCCTGAACGTCTCATCAAGAACAGACATACGGCGCTTCCCATCGTCGGGCCAACAGACTAGGGTAGGGCTCTTGGGAATGCGCGTGCGTAGGCACAGCAGTTGGACCGGGGAGGGATCGTTGGCGACAGTGTCTTCCGAGGATAAGCCATGTGGCCGCGTTCTGGTGATGGACGATGACCGAAACAGCCTCGCCCTTTTTCAAGCACTCCTCAGACGTGAAGGGGTATGAGGTCGTCACAGCAGGGAACGGCCCAGACGCACTAGGGAAGGTGGCCACCATGGCGCCGGATCTGGAGGCCAATGAGCGCGGAACTTTGGAATCGCTCGGGGTGGTTTCGATACTCAGCAAGGGACCGGGGGTGGCTGCCAAAACGGCCAAAGCGCTGGAGCAAGCGGCCCGATGCCAGGTTGGGACACAAGCTGAGGAACGGGAAGTAGCTGTCTGAGCCAGGTGCCAGCATGCGTGGTAAGCCAGATTTCCATGTGATGGACATTCCGCTGCCCTATAAAGAGGGGCTAGCACTGACAGAAAAACTATGTGTTACTTGTGACTGCGGGAACGGTTAGTGGACGCATGACGCGTCGCACTTTCCTTCGCGTAGCGTCTGGCATGGCAACTGGGGCCACGCTTGGAGTGTTGACGGGCTGTAGCGTTCCGTTCGTGAGTGCACGAGCGACGCATCCTCCACGCTTAGCCTACCTCGCTACCTGGCCGCCTCCGCGTGCTGGTGAGACGAATCCGTTCTTTGACGGCTTGCGGGATTTGGGCTACACCGATGGCCAGAACGTGACCGTTGCTTCTCGCTACGCCTCCGGCCACCTGGATCAACTCCCTCCCCTGGCTTCGGAGCTCATAACCTTCGGGCCCGACATTCTGGTGGCTGATGGAGAGCAAGCTGCCATCGTCGCCAAGGACGCAACAAGCGTTATCCCGACGGTTTTTACCGCGGTCTCGGACCCGGTAGCAATTGGCGTGGTGGACAGCCTTTCCCGCCCCGGCGGGAATATCACCGGGTTCTCTGATGATCAGGCCAGGACCGTCGCGAAACATGTTGACCTCGCGCTGGAGCTGGTCCCTGGACTGACGAGGCTGGGCGTGATGTGGAGCCCGGACTACACCACCATGCGAGTGAAGCTCCAGGGTATCCAAGCGGCGGCACATGCGCTAGGCATCGACGTCATGTCGATTCAGGTGAGGCAGCGAGAGGATTTCGATGGTGCGTTTCAGTCCGCGGTAAGCGCCGGCCTGCGGGTTCTGATCATCACCGGTGCGATCCTGACCAATCAAGCCGGTGCACAGCTCTCTGAGCTCGCACTGAAATATCGATTGCTCACGATTGGCAGCGGCGACTACGCCATGATTGGCTACGGTCCAAACATCCCCGCCCTGCGACGACAGGCGGCGAGCGCTGTGGTCCGTATTTTCAAAGGGGCCAAGCCGGCCGATCTGGCGGTACAGAAGGCCAGTACGTTTGATCTGACCATTAACTTGCGACTGGCAGAAGGGATTGGTATTAGTGTGCCGGCGGCACTCCTGTCGCAGGCGACGACCGTATCTTAGGCGCGACCGCCCGTGAAGCCTCGCTCTCGGCGCAGTCTTAGCCGCAAATTCCTCGTCGTGCTGGCCTCGCTGGTGACGGGGGCACTGGTTGTGAGCGGCCTTGTGCAAATGGTTATCGCATATCACGATAGCCAGGCTAACCTCCTCAGTCTCGAGAGCGAGAAGGCGCACTCCGCGGCGCTACAAACGACACAGTTTCTAACGGAAGTTCAGACCCAGATGAGCTGGGTGGTCCAGCCCGCTTTCGCGGTTGTGAGTCTGGACCAACTGCGCCAGGCATTCGAACAGCTGTTGCATCAGGAGCCCGCGATCACCGAGGTTAGGTACTTGGACTCCGGGGGACACGAGCAGCTGCGCGTTTCCCGTGTGGCGGTCAACCTCGCCGAGAGCGAGGCCGACTTTTCAACCTCGGCCGCGTTCACCCAGGCCGCCGGCGGCGCAACCTACTTCGGCCCGGTCTACTTCCTCAACGGGTCAGAGCCGTACATGACTATCTCGATGGGCCAACGCGGCCCAACTGGCGGGGTTATCTCATGCGAGGTGAACCTCAAGTTCGTGTGGGACGTGGTCACCCAAATCAGGTTAGGTGAGGCCGGCTTCGCCTACGTAGTCGACGCTAATGGCCATCTCATTGCACACCCCGACATCAATCAGGTGCTGCGGCACACCGACCTGTCCGCGCTGTCGCAAGTGAAGGCGGCCCTCGCCTCGCTACCCGCGGCGAACCCTGGGGGGGCGTCGAATGGTGCTCCCGCACTGACCGGCCAGCAGGTGCTGCTCGCCCGGAATTCAGTGGGCGATGGAGTCCTGACCGCCTGGGACTACGTCAAGCAATCAGGCTGGACAGTGTTTGTCGAGCAGCCCCAGCGCGAAGCTTTCGCGCCCCTGTACGCATCCGTGGAGCGCACGGTGCTGTTGTTGCTGCTGGGCATCGTGGGCGCGGTGGCGGTCAGCTCTGTCCTCATTCGCAGTCTGATGCAGCCCATCCAGGCGCTCCAGCTTGGAGCGGCGACTATCGGAAGTGGTGATCTGCGCCACCGGATAGACGTTCGGACAGGCGACGAGCTGGAAGAGCTTGCGGAAGCCTTCAACACGATGGCTGGCAAACTGCGTGAGTCCTACGCGACGCTCGAACAGAAGGTCGAAGAGCGTACTCGTGAGCTGACGGAAACAAGTCAGCAGCTCGAAGTTGCCAGCCGACACAAGAGCGAGTTCCTGGCCAACATGAGCCACGAGTTGCGCACACCCCTGAATGCCATTCTGGGCTTTTCCGAACTCCTGATCGATGACACGGAGGGTGACTACGACCGACAAACACGGACTACGTATCTGACGAGCATCCACGAAAGTGGGCGGCACTTGCTCGCCCTCATTAACGACATCCTCGACCTATCCAAAGTGGAAGCTGGCCGGATGGAGCTTCATTTCGAGACTGTTCGAATCACCGACCTGGTCGAGCAAGTCCTCAACACGGTCCGGCCCCTGGCGGATCAGAAAGGCATCGAACTAGGCGCCAACGTGAGCCCCGACGACGAGGTGTTGGCCGATGAGGGCAAACTCAAACAGATCATGTACAACTTGCTCTCCAACGCCATCAAATTCACTCCGGATGGCGGCCAGGTTCGAGTAGAAGCTCGTTCCGCACCTGACCATATCCAGCTAGCTGTCATTGACACGGGCGTCGGCATTGCGCTGGAAGACCAGGAACGCGTTTTTGAGGAGTTTGAACAAATCGACAGTGGCGCCAACCGGCGGCATCAGGGAACAGGACTGGGTCTGGCTCTGACCAGGCGCTTCGTCAACCTGCATGGGGGTAGGATGTGGCTAGAGAGCGAGCCGGCCAAGGGCAGTCGATTCTATATCTGGTTGCCTCGTGCCGCTATTGAGGCCGCTACTGTCGCCGAGCCCGATGGTAATGCCACCACCATCGGTCTCGAACTGAGCCATAGTCCGCTCGTATTGGTGATTGAGGATGACGCTGGCGCGGTCCGGCTCTTGAGCGAGTATTTGCTCCGCGGGGGTTACCGGGTAGAAGTGGCGAGCAATGGCCCGCAGGCGCTGGAGATGGCTCGCGCCTTGAAGCCAATTGCGATCACGCTTGACATCCTAATACCGAAGCTCGACGGCTGGGAGGTCCTGCGCGCCCTGAAGTCCGATGAAAGCACCTGCGATATCCCCGTGCTCATCATCTCCGTGGTCGATGACTATGCGATGGGCTTTGCGCTCGGCGCAACCGACTACTTTGTGAAGCCTATCGACCGGCAGGCCTTGCTGGATCGCCTGGACCGCTTCACGTCGACGGCCACTGCCCAGAAGAGTAACGTTCGCATCCTGGCCGTCGACGATGATCCCGACACCCTCGACCTCTTACACGGCATCCTCGCGTCGGCTGGCTACACGGTGTTACGAGCGCGTGGTGGCGCGGAAGGTATTCGTCAGGCGCAGGAGGCTCAACCCGACTTGATCATCCTGGATTTGATAATGCCCGACGTCAGCGGGTTTGATGTGGCGACCGTGCTCCGCGCCAATACGACGACAACCCAGATTCCCATTCTGGTGCTAACGGCTAAAGACCTGACAGCGGAGGATAGGCAATCCCTCACCGGCCAGGTCGCGGCCGTGCTCCAGAAAGGCATGCTTTCCCCCGAGGACCTGCTTGGGTGGCTCGATCAGGTAACTCGTAAAGTTTCGGGAGTGGGTAGGGGCTAGGCTACTGCTGCGAGTGATGGACAGTCTGGCAATGAAAAGAGGGTGTTCTTGGCAGTCAGGGCATCGCCACGCTCGCAAATGTCTTTCAGGATGAGCAATTCATGCGACAGGAAATAAGACAGTTGTGCGACTGGCTTAAGTCGTGTGCAGCAGATGCCGGGCACAGGGTTGACGTTAACTCATCACGTCAAGTAGGGGGCTGAAGCGCTGTTCATCGTACTGCTCACATTTTCCAATAACAGGGGCCAGGCCAGCGACTTTATGGAGAGCCACAATGAATGGATCAAGCGTGGATTCGACGATGGCGTCTTTCTGATAGTCGGTAGTCTTCAACCGAATTTGGGCGGCGGCATCGTCGCCCATAACATCTCGCTCGAGGATCTTCAAAGCAGAGTGAAGGACGATCCCTTCGTAGCCAGGGAAATAGTGAGTGCCGAAATTCTTGAGATCTCGCCATCAAGAACAGTCGAACCGCTTGAATTTCTGCTCGCTTGAAATGGCGTTGACCGATTCACGCAAGCTCACCGCGTTGTGACCGCAACGATCGTTGGCCCGGATGGCAGGTCACGCTGCGGTTGGTGTGGCGGCGCCCCGGAGTTTCTCGGCTATCACGACACCGAATGGGGGTTCCCAACGAATGACGATCAGCGCCTGTTCGAGAAATTGAGCCTGGAGGGGTTTCAGTCCGGACTGAGCTGGCGCACGATTCTGGCCAAGCGGGAGAACTTTCGAGCAGCCTTCCATGGCTTCGACTTCGACAGAATTGCGCGCTTCACTCAGCATGACGTCGATCTCCTGCTCTCGGACGAAGGCATCGTTCGCCATCGCGGCAAGATTGAGGCGGTAATCAACAATGCACGACGGGCTCAGGAACTCGTTAAGAGCGAGGGCTCGTTGGCCGCGTTCGTCTGGCGATACCAACCTCCGGCGGGACAGCTTCCTGAGCCCCAGGCCGCCTCGACTTCGCTCGAATCGATTGCCCTCTCGAAGGAGCTCAAAAGGTTAGGCTGGAGATTCGTGGGCCCCACCACCGTCTTTGCCTTCATGCAAGCAATGGGACTCATCAACGATCACGTTCGGGGTTGCGTCATCCGGGCTGAGGTCGAGTGTGCGCGGAGAAATTTCGATCGGCCAGGCGGCTACCGGCGCGGCTGACGGCCGCTGGTTGGTTAGGGGCTCGCCTCGCCGTCGACGGGCCCCCGTCGCGGCTTGGTTAGCGTTACAGGATTCGGCCTCGAAGTTCGTTCGTTCCCAGACCGAGAGAGGCTCACGCCGGCAATGCTCGTGGGTCAAAACAGCCTTGAGATGATCGGGCAAAGCGAACATGACGGACAGCACGCACGAGGTTGAGCGCTCACGAGCCGCAATGCCCAGCGACACGAGGGCCATCCTGGATCGGCGGGACCTGGCCAGCGGCAACCCGTTTCTGGCTCAGCGGCTTCGTCCTGGTATGGCTGTCCTGGATATCGGCTGCGGCACTGGGGCCATCACTCGGGGCATTGCCGAGTTGGTGGGGTTCGGTGGTGAGACCATCGGGCTGGACACAAATCAGGAATTCATCCAGCGGGCCCGAGCCAGCGAGAATCTTCCTGGACTGAGCTTTCTGGTAGGCGATGCGTATGACCTGCCATTCGAGAACCGCTTTGATGTCGTGACCGCTGCGCGAGTGCTGCAGTGGCTCGCCCGACCGCTCGACGCCCTCCGATCGATGGTCAAGGCGGTGAAACCGGGCCGCTCGGTGGTTGTTTTGGATTACAACCACAAGCGCATCGCCTGGGATCCAATACCGCCGCCGAAAGCGTTGCGCTTCTACGAGGTCTTCCTGGGCTGGAGGGCGGACGCGGGCTTTGACAATGCCATCGCCGACCATCTCGTTGAGCTTTTCGAAAACGCAGGGCTCGTGGACGTGGATGCCCATCTAGCTGACGAGGTCAGCGCTTCGGGGGATCCTGGGCTGACGTTGTGGGCAAACGTCGCCGCCACGCGGGGGCATCAACTCGTTGCAGACGGCGTACTCAGCGAGGACGAGCGAGCGGCCGCAGAGGCCGAGCTCAGAGCCTGGGCTGAGGAGAGCGCGAAGCGGCAGACGCTTTACCTCGTGAGCTGTTGCGGAAGGCGGCCCGCAAGTGAATGAACCGAGCGAGGCGAACATTCTCCAAGAGCATCTGGATTATTACCGCGCTCGCGCGGGGGAGTACGATGAATGGTGGTACCGCCAGGGCCGGTACGATCGCGGGCCGGCAGAAATCACACAGTGGTTCAGCCAAGTGGGCGAGGTACGGGCAGTCGTGCGGTCCGTCCAGCCCGTGGAGAGTATTCTCGAAGTGGCGAGCGGCACCGGGATCTGGACCAAGGAGTTCATTGCACTGGGACAGCGCGTCACGGCAGTGGACGCATCGCCTGAAGTCCTTGCGATCAACCGCGCTCGGCTGGCCAACACCAAGGTATTCGAAGCTGGTCTTGCGGGCTGGGGAGCGGCCCTCCATTTCGGCTAGGCTCAAAGGGCTTGAATGAGGATTGAGCTGATCGAACAGATGGAACGCTGGGGACTGGACGACGTCATGGAAGACAAGACATTCGAGCACCTGGTGCTGGCCGGGTAGCAGGCAAGGCTGTCGCCACGGAGAATCTCAATCGAGCGCTGCACTGGCTGCGCGGCACACCCAACCGAACGTTCGTGCTCTATCCCCTCGTGGTGCTGCTCGCCCATCGGCGGATCGAGCGGCCAAGGTTCCTGCCCTTGCTGGCCTGGGGCTACCTGCAGTACAAGCTGATCGGCGAACACCGCCAACGGCAGCGGGCAGGTGGGCGTGGCTTCGACAATCCACCCGACAGGCTCCTCACAGCGGGGCCATACGCCATCAGCCGTAACCCGATGTACCTCGGACACCTCATCTTCATGCTGGGTCTGGCCCTGAGTACCGGCTCCAGGCTCGCCTGGACGATTCTGCTGGCCAACCTGCCCTGGTTTCAGAGCCGCGTGCTAACTGACGAGCGGCGCTTGCGAGAAAAGTTCGGTGAGGAATACCTGGCTTACTGCCGGCGGGTCCGGCGCTGGCTCTAGCGCTTCCTGTGTGTGGCCGCGCGCCCGCAGCATGAGGATGACCGCGCCGCGGACGTGGTGGTGGGCTTGCCGTGCTTGCCGACAGGCTCATCTCCCAGGTAGCCGGTGGAGGGGATGGCCTGTGCCATCCAATATTCCTAGCCGCTCCCTTCGTCCAGGCTCATGGTTGCCCCACTTTCGTATCCCGGCCTATGATGCGCCTATGCCGAACCTGCGCGAGAAACCAACGGGCATGCGTCTGGACGATTTGATCGCCTACGGGGCCAACTACTCGGCCTCCAAAGGGCTCGAGGTCGAGGACCTGTGGGACATCATGACGCCACCTATGAATATGGCGGGGTGCCCTACCAAGAACGCAGCAGGACCGCGAGGGGGACTTCAACCGCTTCCATGAGCGCGAGCATTTCGTCTACGAGCAGTATCCGATGGACAAGTACCTGCGATCATGGAGCAGATGAACCGTTGGGGGCCGACGACGTGATGGACGGAAAGGCCCACGAGCAACTCGTCCCTGGCGCTGGCTTAGGCGCGCCAATGCCACTACCTCAATACCCAGAGAAGATGGCTTACCTTGACGAGGTGAAGGTCAAGCTGCGGAGCGCGAGCGATCCGAAGGACCTGCGAAGCCAGCAGCACCTGGAGATCGAGTACCTGGGCGGCAGCTCCGGTAAAACGAAGATCCGGGACGTCGAGCTCGTCTGCGACGAGCGGCTCGAGAGCACCGGCTTTGGTGCCGGTGTGAGCCCGGCGCACACTTTCCTGGCCGGTTTCGGGTTCAGCCACATGACGCAGTGGGGCCGCGCCGCGGTCAAGTGCGATGTCCCTGTCGAAAGCCTGCGGGAGGAGGTCGACGGCACCTTTGACCGGCGCGGCGAGTACCTCTATGAAGAGGGCTTTGCCCATCCGGGATTCACAGAGATTACCTTCACGGTGCACATCGAAAGCCCGGCTTCGCGTGAGCAGGTGCGCGAGTTCATCTCCTGGGCCGATCGCTCGCCGCCGCACGCCACCCTCCGCCGGGCTGTGCGCCTTGTAGGCATATTCCACCTGAACGGCCAGCATCTGGCGACCGCCATCTACCATCCGGACCACACGGAGTGGCGCGGCTACCCCTGAGCGTGGACCATTCTCTGGGGGGACGCGTCGCCTTGGTCACCGGGGCGGGCCGCGGCATCGGCCGCGCTCTCGCGGTTGGCCTGGCAGATGCCGGGGCCACCGTGGTCGGCATCTCACGCACCGAACGGGAGGTGCAAGCCGTGGCCGCGGACATTCGGTCGCGGGGAGGGTCGGCCGAGGGCTGGTTTTGCGACCTGGCCCACGAACCCCAGGTGCACGCGCTCGTGGATACCCTTGCAGACCGCTTTGGCAAGCTGGATGTGCTCGTGAACAACGCCGCGCTGCGCATGATCCACATTGGCAATCCGGCCTCTTATCTGACCACCGTGGAGGAGCTCACCGTCGCGGAGTGGGATCGGATGCTGGCGGTTAACCTACGGGGGCCCTTCCTCACCTGCAAGCTGGCTTTGCCGCTACTGCGTCAGGCGAGTGGCGCGAGCATCGTCAATATTTCAGCGGGTGGTGGAGCTGAAGGCCAGCCTGGCCGGACGCCGTACTGCGTATCGAAGTTCGGCTTAGAGGCCCTCACCCAGTGCCTGGCCGCGGAGTGGAAATCTGACGACATCGCCGTCAACAGCCTGGCGCCAGGTGTTTCGGTGTTCACGGACGACATCAAGATTGAGCTGCGCCGCCGCAACCCGGAGCTGCGCCACGCCAGGCCGGAGATGATGGTGCAGCCCGCGCTTTTCTTGGCCAGCGCCAGAGCCGCTGAGTACACGGGCCAGCGTGTGGTCGCCTGGGAATGGCTGCAGGCCCACGGCCTCGGCGGCTGGGAAGTATGGGCGGCCTAGACCAAAAAATGTTCCAGGAGCAAGGATGAACGATCCTTCGGCATCAGCCTTTATGGAGCTCGTCAAGCGCGTAGCCCATCGCGGCAGGTACCAGAAAGGACGGGATGTCTCGGACGAAGACATTCAGTTCATCCTGATTCGAGCGTGGTCGAAATGGCGGATGGCGTGACGATGTTCCAGGACAACAGCCATGTATTTCCCTAGTTCGTGGGAATGACGAGGTCGAATTCGCACCTGGGCGGGTGCTTCTGGCAGTGCTCGGTCGTGGCTAGGCCAGTGATTTCGCTCAGCAGCAGCTCAGCGAGCTGGCAGGCCTGGGGATTGCTCGGCAGAATCGCGGCCAAGGGACAGCTGCAGCCGCTGATGCGGTAGCCATCTTCTGTCGGCGACCACTCTGCCAGGCCGCCGAGCTCACCCAGATACTCGGTAGCAGCGGCGACGCGCTCGATCGGGGTGCCGGTCGAGCGGTGCCCCTCCGCCAGGCGCTTGGCCAGCGCGCGCAGCACTGACTCGAGCTCGTCCGGACCAAGGCGCTCATGCAGCAGACTGAGCAGCTGGCGCAGGAGCTCGGCGTAGGTCTTGGGAAACAGCCCCTCGGCGTCCTCTGTGAGGGCGTAAGTGGAGGCCGGTTTGCCTATGCCGCCCCGGCGGCGGACCCCTTCTTGCCGCACCAGGCCGTCACGCTCGAGGCTGATCAGGTGCGCGCGGATGGCGTTATCGGTTAGGCCGAGCGGCTGCGCCAGCTCGTCCACCGTACGCCCTGCCTGCCGCAGGAGGGTTACCAGGCGGCCGCGGGTGCTCTCGAAGAAGCGGCGGTTGTGGCCCGCAAACGCCATCTCACCAGCCATGGTATCAGCTTAAGCGTATTTCTATATTTAGTCAAATAAGACATTGACAAATAGGAACTACTCCCTAGAATGACCTTCATGAAGCTCTTGCCCCTTTTCGCGGCGGGACTACTCATACTGGCGCTGGGGGCGGCCGCAGACGTGAGCTACCACGCGCTCGACCAGCCCACGCCGATGTTCCCCAACGGCCGCCAGACGGCCAGGCATCAAGAGCTCGAGTCCGTCTTCGGTCACGACGGGCAGCGCGCTCATCTCGTGACGCTAACCGGGATGGTGCTGACCGTCGCGGGGGTTATGCAGCGCGGACTGGTCCGCAGGGAGAGCTGAGATGTGGGGGGACAGCCGTGCACCGCCCGCAAGCGGCGTCCGTCACTGCGTACTCGCTCATCGAAACCACAACTTCGGAGGATTGACATGCCAATAGGTGGATTCCTGAACCTGCTGCCGCCAGCCTTCTTCCTGCTGGTACATCTGGTGGCCTTCCTCATCGGCGCGTTCTTTGCCTACAAGGCTTTCGGCAGCGAAGCCCGAGCGCTCGGGTGGGGCTTCACCCTCTATTGCCTCGCGGAGATCAGCTACATGACCTATCACCTCGACTGGACAGTGTTCCTGTTCGCCCACACCATCTCTGAGGTGCTGGACCTGGTGGCCTTCATCCTGGTGTTCGCGGGCGCTGCCCAGCGCGTACTGTCGGTCGGCCGGCGGCCCGCGGTAGGGGTGGCCTAGCAGCATGACCGTTCCGCGCTTGGTCCTCCCGCTCGCCGGCTTGCTGCTGCTCAGCGGCTGCGCCGGCGGGAGGACCTCCGCGGCGGCAGGTCCGGCCACGACCACGACCGTGAACTTGCCGCCGAGCTATCGCTTCGATCCGGAGGCCATCCAAGTGCCGGCCGGAACGACCGTGACCTGGACCAACAACGACAACTTCACGCACTCCGTGCTGATTGTCGGCAGCAACGATGTCCACACCATGAAACCCGGCGAGAAGACAACCATCACCTTCAACACGCCCGGACAGTTCGACTATGTCTGCACCTTTCATACCCAGAACATGAAGGGCCGGGTCATCGTCAATTAGGCATCGTGCTAGCTGTGGGTGGCAACGTGGAGATCCGGCGCCGCGCGGCGGGCGGACAATAGTGGCATGCTGCACACGCCTGTCTGCGACCTACTAGGTATCCGTCAGCCCATCGTCCTCGGTGGTATGGGCACAGCTACGAACCCAGAGCTCGTCGCCGCGGTGAGCAATGCCGGTGGGCTCGGTATCCTCAGCGTCAGTAACCAGCCGGCCGATCAGCAGCGCGCCGACGTGGCTCGTATCCGCGAGCTGACCGGCCGGCCATTCGGCTTGAACCACCTGCTGTTCCAGGCCCACGAGGATCGCCTAGCGGCCACCGTGGAGTGCCGGCCGAACGTGTTCTCGACCGCCTGGCCCTGGCCAGAGCAAGACCTCAAGCTCTACGCCAAGATGGCCAGGCAGGCCGGTGCGCTGTTCATGCACATGGTTTCCACAGTCCAGGAAGCCAAACGAGCCGCGGACGCGGGCGCGGACATCATCGTCGCTCAGGGCACCGAGGGCGGTGGCCACGTGGGCTGGATGGGCAGCCTGCCGCTGGTGCCCATGGTCGTTGAGGCGGTGCAGCCGATCCCGGTCCTGGCGGCCGGTGGGGTGGCCAACGGCCAGGGGCTGGCGGCGGCGCTGGCGCTGGGCGCGGACGGCGTGCTGCTGGGCACACGTTTCATGGCCACGCCGGAGGCGCCTATCGCCCAAGGCTACAAAGAGGCCATCGTGGAGCACGATGGGCACGACACCTTCCTGACCGAGATCCCCGACATCGCACAGGGCCGCGTGTGGCCGGGAGCGATGTCCCGTGTGGCGCGAAATCGCTTCATCGAGCGCTGGGCGGGCCGTGAATGGGAAGTGCGTCAGCGGCGCGCTGAGATCAGCAAAGCGATGATGCAGGCGCGCGCTAGCGGGGACAAGGAGGAGAGCAGCCTGTCTATGGGCCAGACCGCCGGGCTTATCAACGACATCGTGCCGGCCGGCCAGCTCGTGGAGCGCATCGCCGCCGAGGCCGAGGCCATCATCCGCGGGCGGCTGACGAGCGCCCTAAGGTAGACGTCGGCCTCGATCACTGAGCCTCAGGCCCGTCGGATCGTTCCGCGCGACTCACCGCTTTGGGCCCGGCACCAATGTCCTGGAAACGAGCTTCCAAGCCGGCGCAGCTGTTGTCCGAGTGCGGGACGTGGTGCCTGTTTCGGCCGACGCGGAGAAGGCCCGCCAACTGCTAGCCCAGCATGAGTTGCCGCGCGAGGTTACGGGGCTCGAGGGCTTTTGTGACGTCGAACTTGGTGTATGAGCCTCGTCCGGTAAGAGACCGAACGCTAAGCGCGACGCTAACGGACGCCCCTCAGAGCGAGGCGGCCGGCGTCGGCTGCCTCATCTACGACGACTGTCTGTCCACGCTAGGCGCCAGACGTGCCGGCGCCGACGTAGGCCGCCAGGTGCTTGCCGGTGAGGGTGGAGCGGGCGGCGACGAGGTCCGCGGGAGTGCCCTCGAAGACGATCCGGCCGCCGTCGTGGCCCGCGCCGGGGCCGAGGTCGATGATCCAGTCGGCGTGCGCCATCACCGCGAGGTGGTGTTCGATGACGATCACCGACTTTCCCGCGTCCACCAGCCGGTCGAGGAGCTCGAGCAGCTGCTGCACGTCAGCCAGGTGCAGACCGCTGGTCGGCTCGTCCAGCACATAGATGGCCCCCTCAGTCCCCATCTGGATGGCCAGCTTGAGCCGCTGCCGCTCGCCGCCGGAGAGCGTCGTGAGCGGCTGGCCGAGGGTGATGTAGCCAAGCCCAACGTCGGCCATGCGGGCCAAGATCTTCTGGGCGGCAGGCGTGTTCGCCGTGCCACTGCCAAAGAACGTCAGCGCCTCGTTGACCGACATCGCGAGCACCTCGCTGATGTCCCGGCCGGCGAGCTTGTGCTCCAGCACGCTGGCCTGGAAACGTTTGCCTTCGCACTCCTCGCACACCGTCTCCACGCTGACCATGAACGCCAGGTCCGTGTAGATGACGCCGTTGCCGGCGCAGTTCGGGCAGGCCCCGGCGGAGTTAGCGCTGAACAGCTCGGGCTTGACCCCGTTCACCTTGGCGAACGCCGTCCGGATCGGGTCCAGCAGTCCGGTGTAGGTGGCCGGGTTGCTGCGCCTCGAGCCGCGGATCGGGGTTTGGTCGATCGAGACGACGCCCGCGCCCTTCGGAATCGACCCGTGGATCAGCGAGCTCTTGCCCGACCCTGCGACTCCGGTGACCACGACAAGCACGCCCAATGGGACGCTCACGCTCACGTCGCGCAGGTTATGCAGCGTCGCGTCGCGGATCTCCAGGCTGCCGGCCGGCTTGCGGGTCTCCGGCTTGAGCGCAGCCCGGTAGCTGAGGTGGCGTCCGGTAAGCGCGTCACTGGTCCGCAGGCCATCGACCGTACCCTCGAAACACACCGCGCCACCCTCGGCGCCGCCGCCGGGGCCGAGATCCACGACGCGGTCGGCGATGGCGATCGTCTCCGGCTCGTGCTCCACGACGAGGACCGTGTTGCCTTTGTCCCGCAGCCGCAGCAGCAGGTCGTTCATCCTCTGGACGTCATGAGGGTGCAGGCCCGTGGTGGGCTCGTCGAAGACGTAGGTGACGTCCGTCAGCGAGGAGCCGAGCTGTCGGATCATCTTAGTGCGCTGCGCCTCGCCGCCCGACAGCGTGCCCGACGGGCGGTCGAGCGAGAGGTATCCCAGTCCGATCTCCACGAACGAGTCGAGAGTCTGCTGCAGCTTCGCAAGCAGTGGCGCGACCCCGGGCTCGTCGAGGCCACGGACCCATTCGGCCAGGTCGCTGATCTGCATCGCGCACGCGTCGGCAATGTTGATGCCCTTGATCCGGCACGACCGGGCCGCCTCGCCCAGCCGGCTGCCGCCGCACTCCGGGCACGCCGTGAAGATGGCGGCCCGGTCGACGAACGCCCGGATGTGCGGCTGGAGCGCTTCCGGGTCCTTGGAGAGGAAGGCCTTCTGGACCCGCGGGATCAATCCCTCGTACGTCATGTTGATGCCGGCGATCTTCATCCTTGCCGGCTCGCGGTAAAGGAAGTCGTGCCGCTCCTGCTCCGTGAACCCGCGGATTGGCTTGTTCGGATCGAAGAAGCCCGATTCGCTGTACAGGCGATAGTTCCAGCCGCCCGGCTGATAGCCCGGGATGGTGAGCGCGCCATCGGCAAGCGACTTGGAGTCGTCGAAAAACTGGGTCAGGTCGACGTCGGAGACCGTTCCCCGGCCTTCGCACCGCGCACACATGCCGCCGGCGCGGGTGAAGGTCACATTCGCCGTCCTGCCGGCACCGCGTTCGATCGTGATAGCCCCGCTGGCTCGGACCGAGGGGACGTTGAAGGAGAAGGCGTTGGGCGAGCCGATGTGCGGCTGACCAAGAGGATGCGCAGCATGGCGTTGGCGTCGGTGGCCGTGCCGACCGTCGAGCGAGGATCGCCACCCATTCGCTGCTGGTCGACAATGATGGCGGTCGTCAGTCCTTCGAGGATGTCGACCTCCGGCCGCGGCAGCGTCGGCATGAAGCCTTGCACGAAGGCGCTGTACGTCTCGTTGATCAGCCGCTGCGACTCCGCCGCGATGGTGTCGAACACCAGTGAGCTCTTACCCGAGCCCGAAACGCCGGTGAAGACCGTCAGCCGGCGTTTGGGGATCTCGACGCTGATGTCCTTGAGGTTGTTCTCACGGGCACCGTGCACGCGGATGAAATCGTGCGCGTCGGTCGTGCGCACGATGCGGCTTATCCCTGCCAGCTTAGCTGCGTGATCTGGATCAGATTGCCGCAGGAATCGTTCAGCACGGCCATCGAGCCCCAGGGCGCCGTCGTAGGCGGCGTGGTGAGCTCGCCGCCCCGAGCTGTGATGCGCTCGGCGTCGGCCTGCACGTCGTTGGTGTAGAACACCGCCGCCGGCTGGTTCTGCTGGAACATCGCCTGCTGGTAGGTTTTGGCTGCGGGGTTGTCGTTGAGCGCCAGCTGGAGCTCCGTGCCGTCGGGCTCCTCAGGTGAGGCCACGGTCAGCCAGCGATACGGCCCCTGGCTGAAGTCCGACTTTTTGACGAAGCCCAGGACCTCGGTGTAGAAACGCAGGGCCTTGTCCTGGTCGTCCACATAGATGCTGGTGAGTTTGATCTTCATTTGAATCTCCCTTCTGTCACACGAGCGCTGTATCGCCCGTCAACAGTGTCACGAAACAGAACGGGAGAATGTGACCGATGGATCGATACGGGCTGGCGGAGCAGTTCGAAGCTAGCCGCGCGCACATGACCGCGGTAGCGTATCGCATGCTCGGCTCCCAGATGGAGGCCGACGATGCCGTCCAGGAGGCATGGCTGCGGCTGAGCCGGTCCGATGCGGCGGCCATCGACAACCTGAGTGGCTGGCTGACGACGGTGGTGGCTCGGGTGTGCCTGGACATGCTGCGCTCGCGCGACTCGCGCCAGGAGGCTCCGCTCTCACCGGACCTGGCGTTCCCATCACCGGAGCCCGATCCGTCGGACCAGGCGCTGATGGCGGAATCCGTTGGGCTGGCGCTGCTGGTCGTGCTGGAGACACTTGCGCCCGCCGAGCGCGTGGCCTTCGTCCTGCACGACATGTTCGGCGTGCCGTTCGAGGAGATTGCGCCCATCGTCGGGCGCTCACCGGCCGCGGCCCGCCAACTGGCGAGCCGGGCCCGGCGGCGGGTGCAGGGGGCCTCGTCGCCGTCGCGGCCGGCCGGGGGCGAGGTGGTGCGCGCCTTTTTGGCTGCCGCGCAGGGCGGCGACTTCCAGGCGCTGCTGGCGCTGCTTGACCCCGAGGTGGTGCTGCGCTCGGACGAAGCCGCGGCAGCCATTGGCGCGCCGGCGCTGCTGGCCGGCCCTCAGGCCGTGGCGGGGCGGTTCTCCGGCGGCGCTAAGGCTGCGCAGCTGGCGCTCATCAACGGTGCGCTCGGGCTGGTGTGGATGCAGCACCGCCAGCCCAAGGTGGTGTTCTCCTTCACCGTGCGTGGCGCTTCGGTTGTGGCCATCGATATGATCGCCGATCCCGATCGGCTGGTGGGGATGGCCATCGACGTGGTCCGCTCGGGCGAGCGCCGCCCCTAGCGCGGCGGGCTGGCGGACCCAGGGTCGACGCTGTGCCCGTCCTGCAGCTGGTCGAATCGGATTCTTTCCAGACCCTGGAGAATCAGATCGAGGCCGAATTCGAATTCGTTGGCGTAGTCGTAGCCGGGCTTCATGGCATGTTCGGTGATGAACTCGGCCAGGTGGGGATACTCGCTGGCCGGGAACGCATGAAGCATGCTGCTGCCTAGGGCGGCCACATTGGACGCTTCGAAGGGCAGCGACTGCTGGTTCAGCGTGAAGCCGTAGATGTAGCTGTCCAGCAGCGAGTAGGCGTGCGCCGCCAGCGCGACAGATAAGCCCGCTTCGCGCAGGCAGCCGATGACGGCGTCGTGGTGCCGCAGCGTTGCGGGGCCTGGCTTGGTTCGTGACTCCATGAGCCCAATTGCCCAGGGGTGGTGCGAGAGCGCCGCCCGCGCTGCCTTCGCGCGCTCGCGCATGGCTGCCTTCCAATCCACGTCGGGAGGCAGCCCAATCTCGTCGAACACGAGATCGACCATGCCGTCCAGGAGGCCGTCCTTGTTGGCTACATGGTTGTACAGCGACATCGCCTCCACGCCGAGCTTCTGGCCGAGTTTGCGCATGCTGAGCGCCGCGAGGCCCTCGTCGTCGGCCAGCTCGACGGCGCCCAGCAGGATGCGCTCCCTCGTCAAGCGGGTGCGGAGCGCTGGGCTCCGATCGTTCTGCTGCGCCACTGCCATGCCTCACCTCTTGACAAAACTTACGATGTAAGTATAGACTCTACTTACAGCGTAAGTCGAGAGGGCAATGAGGAGAACCAAGATGAAGGTGTGCGTTGTTGGCGCGTCAGGCAAGCTGGGGCAGTACATGGTGCAGCACGCACTGGACCGAGGCTACGAGGTAAACGCGGTCTGCCGCGATTCCAGCGTAGGAAAGCTGGCCAAGTTCAAGGACCGCATTGCGATCTTCCCTGGAGCGACGAACGACCGCGAGGTCATCGAGCGGGCGGTAGCGGGTTGCGACGGCGTGCTCACCGTGTTGGTTCCCTGGGGATTTCAGCATTACTCGTCGGGGACGGCGCAGGCAGTGCTGGACTGCGCCCGTCCCGGGGCACGCCTGCTGTTCTCGTGCGGATGGCACATCACCCGAGATGGCCGGGACTCCTACCCGTGGACGTTCAAACTCACGGTGAAAGCTTTCGACGCGATCGGACGGCTGGCCCGCGTGGGAGAGCTCGACGACCAGGTGGAAGCGTGCCGGCGGATATTCGCCAGCAACACGCGGTGGACTGTGGCGCGTGGCAGCAGGCTCGAGGAGGGCGAGAGCCAGGGCCTGCCCGTGTGGAGCCGCCACGTGGGCGATCCCATCCTCGAGAGCAACCTCACCCGCCGTGTGGATTTCGCGCTGTTCATGGTCGAGGCCCTCGAGAACGACGAGCTGGTCCACGAAGCGCCGGCGATCGTCGGTTGCCGCACGGCCTCGGCCCTGGCCTGCTCCTCGAGCGAAAAGGCGGTCGCACGGGCCGCGGCGTGAGAGCGGGACGCCGCTCTCGATTCGCACCCTCCCGCCGGGTCTGTTTCGAGGCCCAGGCCTCTAGGGCGAGCTAGGCCGGCCAGGCTTCACTCGGGTAACCCTGACTTATGAGCCGCCCCGGGTGCTCCCCCTGTTGTGTTAGGTCGAGCGGGTCCGGTCATTGGGGGAATACACGTGACCATAAGAGGGCAGGACGAAATCTGCTGACGCAACGGCTACCGGGCTAGTGAAGCCTCGATCGTGATCTCGGGAACGCTCGCCAGCGCTCGGCTCACCGGGCAGCCGGCTTTGGCCGCCTGGGCTTGCTCGATGAACGCTGCCTCGTCGATGCCCGGCACGTTCCCGACGGTCACCAGCTCGATTTTGGCGATGGTGGGCTTGCCATCGACCGGCCTCAGCGTGACGTTGGCGGTCGTCCGGATCGATTCCGGCGGGTTGCCCGCCTGGGCCAGCATGTTGGCGAAGGCCATCGAAAAGCACGCGGCGTGAGCCGCGGCAATCAGCTGCTCGGGATTGGAGCCAGGCCCGTCCTCGAACCGCGACTTGAAGGTATATCCGCCGCTGATGCTGTCCCCTGCAGTAAAGGTCCCCGTCCCTGAACGGAGATCGCCCTTCCATTCCGCGCTGCCCTTTGCCGGCATCGAATAGTCCTCCTTTGTTGTTCGAGCTGAATAGGTAACCGGTTCAAACCGTAGCAGGGGCTGGACGGCCTCATGCAGCGTGAAACGGGCGGCGAGCAGCATGCACGGCATGGGCTTTGCTGGTGGTGGGCAGGCCTTGATTGCTATCGGTTTCGCTGCACGGTGTGCGGGCTGGTCGGGAAGCCGGGGGAGCTCCTGGGCCACGAGGAACCGAGGTACAGGCATGACGTCACCAGCAATTCCGCCGCGCAGCACCGGCCGGCAGCCGGGCTGGACGAACCCGGCTGCCGGTCGAGGACGCGAGTCCTGCGGCGGCATGTTCACCGCCGCGAGAAGGCCATGAAGCTGGCGCCCGCGGAGCCAACCATCGAGGAGATCGCGGTTTCGGCGTTCGTCGTGCCTACCGATGGGCCGGAGTCGGACGGGACGTTCGCCTGGGACAGCACCACGCTGGTGCTCGCGCAGGCCCAGGCTGGGGGGCAGACCGGTCTGGGCTACACCTATGGCGACCGCAGCGTTGCCACCCTCATCCGGCAGCTGCTCAGCAAGAGCGTGATTGGCTGCGGCGCCATGGATATTGGGGAGGCCTGGCAGCGGATGGTCATGGCCGTCCGCAACGCGGGCCGGCCGGGCGTCGCGTCCATGGCTATTGCAGCCGTCGACGCTGCTCTATGGGATCTGAAGGCTCGACTGTTGGGCCTGCCGCTGGCCCTGTTGCTGGGCCGCGCTCGAGATCGGGTCGAGATCTATGGCAGCGGCGGCTTCACGTCCTATTCCAACGAGCGCCTGGCTGATCAGCTCGGCTGCTGGGCGGCAGAGGGCGTGCGGCAGGTGAAGATGAAAGTGGGTCGGGATCCGAGCAGCGATGTGGAGCGTGTCCGGGTGGCGCGGCAGGCCATCGGTGAGTCGGTTGGACTGTACGTCGACGCCAACGGCGCCTATTCCCGCAAGCAGGCGCTCGATCTCGCCGAGCGTTTCGCCGAGCTCGGGGTTTCGTGGTTCGAAGAGCCCGTGTCGTCCGACGACCTGGCCGGGTTGCGTCTGATTCGGGATCGCTCCCCGGCTGGTATGGACATCGCCGCCGGAGAATATGGGTACGACCTGCCGTATTTCCGTCGAATGCTCGAGGCCGGGGCGGTAGACGTGCTGCAGGTCGATGCCTCTCGCTGCGCCGGCATCACCGGCTTCCTCAAGGCCGCGGCGCTGTGCGAGGCACATGGCCTGTCGGTCTCAGCCCATACTGCCCCGTCGCTGCACCTGCACGCTTGCTGCGCAGCCGGCAGCGTCAGGCCGCTGGAGTATTTTCACGACCACGTCCGGGTAGAGCGGCTGCTGTTCGAGGGCGCGGCGCAGCCGGACGGCGGATTCCTCACCCCTGATCTCAATCGACCAGGGCTGGGGCTGGAGTTGAAGGTCCGGGATGCACAACCTTATGCCGTCTGAGCTCGATATCCGCGAGCTCGCCGCTGAGCTGCGGCGGCGGATCGACGGAGAGGTGCGGTTCGACGATGGCAGTCGGGCGCTGTATGCCACCGATTCATCCAATTACCGCCAGGTGCCGCTGGGCGTCGTGGTGCCGCGCACGACGGAAGATGTCGTGAGGACGATCGGGGTTTGTCGTGAGCTTGGGGCGTCCGTCCTGTCACGCGGAGGAGGAACAGCTCTGGCCGGCCAGAGCTGCAACACGGCGGTGCTGATCGATTGGTCCAAGCACGTCAATCGGGTGATCGAGCTGGACCCGCGTGCTCGCCGCGCGTGGGTTGAGCCAGGCTGCGTGCTCGACACGCTGAGGGACGCCGCGGAGGAGCACCATCTCACCTTCGGGCCCGACCCCGCTACCCACAACCACTGCACCTTCGGCGGCATGGTTGGCAATAACTCCTGCGGCGTCCACTCGGTCATGGCCGGCCGGACGGTGGACAACGTCGAGGCCCTCGAGGTCCTGACGCACGACGGCGTGCGTCTCACCACCGGTCCTACGACCGACCGAGAGCTGGAGGAGATCGTCGCCGCGGGCGGCAGGCGTGGCGAGGTCTATGCCCGGCTCAGAGCGCTTCGTGACAGGTACGCTGACCTCATTCGCGCCCGATTCGTCCATATTCCACGGCTGGTGTCCGGCTACGGGCTGGACTGGCTGCTGCCGGAGAAGGGCTTCAATGTGGCTCGGGCGCTGGTGGGCAGTGAGAGCACCTGCGTAACCGTGTTGAAAGCGCAGCTTCGGCTGGTTCCTTCACCCCGAGCACGGTCCCTGCTCATCCTGGGCTACCCCGACGTGTACGACGCGGCCGAGCACGTGCCCTTGGTGCTCGAGCACAAGCCGATTGCGCTGGAAGGCGTCGACATAGAGCTCACCGAGCTGTCCGTGATGATGGGCCTGCACCCGGGCTCCATCAAGCTGCTGCCGAAGGGCGCCGGGTGGCTGTTCGTGGAGCTCGGCGGCGAGACAAAGGAAGAGTCGGACGAGCGGGCGCGCGACGTGATGCGGGCACTCGAGAAGGAGCGCAACGCGCCCTCTATGAAGCTGTTCGACGACCGCTGGGAAGAAGAGCAGATGTGGAAGGTGCGAGAGTCGGGCCTGGGCGCAACGACCTTCTTGCCGGGGCCACGGCACCGCGTCGCCTGGCCGGGCTGGGAGGATGCGGCCATCCACCCCGACAACCTGGCGAGCTATCTGCGGGAGTTCCGGAAGCTGCTCGACGCCTACTCCTACCAGGGATCGCTGTACGGCCACTTCGGTGATGGCTGCGTGCACACCAGCACCGACTTCGATCTCGAAACGCCCGAAGGGATTCGACAGTTCCGGTCGTTTGTCGAGCAGGCGTCCGACCTGGTGCTGAAGTACGGCGGCTCATTCTCGGGCGAGCACGGGGACGGGCAGGCGCGTGGTGAGCTGCTGGTGAAGATGTTCGGGCCGGAGCTCATCACCGCCTTCCGGGAGTTCAAGGCGATCTGGGATCCCCAGGGGCTGATGAATCCGGGTAAGGTGGTGGACGCCCATCCGCTCGACAGCAACCTTCGCCTGGGCGTGGATTTCAACCCGCGCGACTTCCCCACGCATTTCAGCTTCATCCCCGACGACAACCTGGCCAGCTTCAGCCGCGCGGCGCTGCGCTGCGTGGGCATCGGACAGTGCCGCAAGACCCGCGGCGGGACGATGTGCCCCAGCTACATGGCGACGCGCGAAGAAAAGCACAGTACGCGTGGGCGGGCGCGCATGCTGTTCGAAATGGTGCGGGGCGACGTCATCCGCGACGGCTGGCGTTCGAAGGAGGTCTTCGAGGCGCTGGACCTCTGCCTGTCCTGCAAGGGCTGCAAGAGCGAATGCCCGGTGAACGTCGACATGGCCACCTACAAGGCTGAATTCCTGTCGCACTATTACGCCGGGCGGGTCCGGCCCCTCCATGCCTACGCATTTGGGCTCATCATGTATTGGTCGCGTCTGGCGGCTATCTCGCCGAGATTGGCCAACTTCTTCACGCAAACACCACTGCTCGCGGCGGCGGCGAAGGCGGTCATCGGCGTGGCGCCGCGGCGGCGGTTGCCGCCATTCGCGAATGCCACCTTCCAGGATCGCGTCCGCGGGCGTCCATCCGCTCCGGACCGATCCGCGCCCCAGGTGGTGCTGTGGCCCGATACCTTCAACAACTACTTCCATCCGGAGACGGGCCTGGCGGCCGTGGAGGTGCTGGAAGCCGCGGGCTTTCGAGTCACGGTGCCCCAAGGCTTCATGTGCTGCGGGCGTCCGCTTTACGACTACGGCATGCTCGACCTGGCCAAGCACCGCTTGCGAGCAACGATGAAGCGGCTGCGCCCGTGGATACGAGCCGGCGTGCCCATCGTGGGCCTGGAGCCGAGCTGTGTAAGCGTGTTCCGGGATGAGCTGCTGAACCTCTTTCCCGAGAACAAGGACGCGAAGCGACTGCAGCAGCAGGTGCTGCTCCTGAGTGAATTCCTCGAGCGTAAAGCCCCTCACATGACGTGGCCGAAGCTGGCCAGGCAGGCCTTGGTGCACGGGCACTGCCACCAGAAATCAGTCATGTCGATGGCCGACGAGCAGCGTCTGCTGGAGAAGCTGGGCATCGAGCTGGAGATGCCGGACTCCGGCTGCTGTGGGATGGCGGGCGCGTTTGGCTTCGAAAGAGGCGCGCATTACGACGTCTCCATGGCCTGCGGGGAGCGCCGGCTGCTGCCGGCCGTGCGCAGATCGTCCGACGACACCCTGCTGATTGCCGATGGCTTCAGCTGCCGCGAGCAGATCGCCCAGGCGACCGGCCGGCGTGCTATGCACCTGGCCGAGGCCCTCGAGCTGGCGTTGCAGCAGGCGGGACCGCTATCAGGGCCGTCAGTGCGAGAGGACGTGGCAGCGCCGGTTGGCAGGAGCGCGGTATGAGGTCCAGGCCCCTGCGGTCTGTCGGGCGAACGATCTGCGCGGAGGTGGCTGCCCGTGGCTGATTCGCTCGAGAATCGGGTCGTTGTCATCACTGGCGCCAGCAGCGGAATCGGCCGTGCCTGCGCGCGAGCCTTCGGCGCGACCGGCGCCAATGTTGCGCTGATTGCCCGCAGTCAGCCGGCGCTGGAGGCGGCGGCAGGTGAGATTACCGCCGCGGGTGGCCATGCCCTGAGCTTGCCGCTGGACGTCGCCGATTCCGACGCAGTGCAGAAGGGCGCGGCTGCCGTCGAGCAGCAGTGGGGGCACATTGACGTTTGGGTCAACAACGCCATGGTGTCAGTTTTCTCGCCGGCCATGCAGATGAACATGCAGGAGTTCCGGCACGTCACTGAAGTCAATTATTTGGGCTGCGTATACGGCACCATGGCTGCCCTCGCAAGCATGGTCCCGCGCGATTCAGGCGTGGTCGTCCAGGTGTGCTCCGCGCTGGCCTACCGATCGATCCCGCTGCAGAGCGCCTACTGTGCCAGCAAGGCAGCTATGCGAGCGTTCAGTGATTCCGTCCGAACGGAGCTGCTGCACGACGGCAGCAAGGTTCGTATCTCGACCCTCATCCTGCCGGCGGTCAATACGCCTCAGTTCGACGTAGTTAGGTCTCGGTTGCCGCGTCATCCCCAGCCGGTGCCGCCCATCTACCAGCCGGAGCTGATAGCCGATGCCGTGCTCTACGCCTGCCGGCACGGCGTGCGTGAAATGGTGATAGGCGGCAGCGCCTTGAAGGCCGTCGTCGGTCAGAAGATCGCCCCCGGCCTGCTGGACCGGTACGTGGGTCGGACACTGTATGACGCGCAGCAAACAGACCAGCCCATCAATCCCGACCGGCCCGACAACCTGTTTGCGCCGCTGCCGGGCGACCCGGGCGCTCATGGCGACTTCGACAGCAAAGCGCGAAGTCGCAGCCTGCAGCTGTGGGCGCGTATGCATCCGCGGGTCAGCGCCATCGGGCTGCTGGCAGCCATGGCCCTTGGTCAGCGACTGCTGCGGAAACCGGCTTGAACATCGCCGACTATGCGATCGTGGGGGATGCTCGGACCGCGGCCCTGATCTCTCGCGAAGGCTCGGTCGACTGGTGGTGCCTCCCCCGTCCCGATTCCCCGTCGATGTTCGCTCGGCTGCTCGATCCCGACGGCGGCTACCTGTCGGTCCGCCCGCTTGGGCGCTTCAGCGCCTCGCGAAGGTACATCCCGGGCACAAACGTCGTGGAAGTTCACGACGGCCGATGGGCGATTGAGCGTGCGAGATGCGATGCCGGTGACCTCGGAGGAGGCCAAACGGCGCGAGCTGCTGCCTGAGCACGAGCTGCTGCGGGAGATCCGCGGGGAGCAAGGGTGCGTTTCGATAGAGGTCGCGTACGAGCCACGACCCGACTACGCTCGGCAAACCGCTCGGCTCATCGACCGTGGCCGCTTGGGCACGTGGATCGAATCGAATCGGGAGGCGGCCATCCTGTGCAGCGACGTGACGATGGGCGTCAATGCCGCCCGGATGCGAGCAGAAGGGACGGCGGAGGTACGAGCCGGGCAGATCCTGCACGTCTCCGTCTCGTACAGCCGCAACGGCCCGGCAGTCGTTCCGCCTCTGGGCCCGATGGCGCGGCGCCGCATGGATGGCACGGTCGCCTGGTGGCGAGCTTGGTCGCAGCGGTGCAGCTACGCCGGTCCTTATCGCGATGCCGTAATGCGCAGCCTGCTGGTGCTGAAGCTGCTGAGCTATGCGCCATCCGGGGCATTCATCGCGGCTCCGACCACCTCTCTGCCGGAAGTCACGGGCGGTGTGCGAAATTGGGATTATCGCTACTGCTGGCTGCGTGACGCTTCGTTCACCATGCGCGCGCTGCTTGGCCTGGGCTATGAGGAGGAAGCCGCCGCCTTCTGCAGCTGGCTGCTCGACACGACGCGGCTCAGTTGGCCCAAGCTGCGGGTCCTGTACGACGTCTACGGCGGCACCCGCCACCGCCAGCAGCAGCTGAGCCACCTGCGCGGCTTTGCCGGATCACGGCCAGTTCGCATCGGCAACGACGCGCAGTGTCAGCTGCAGCTCGACGTCTATGGAGAGCTGCTCGATGCGGTGAGCCACTTTCTGCTCGAACGAGGCCACAGCCTGGATGGGGACACGCGGCGGATGCTGGCTGGTCTCGGCAGAACCGTTTGCGACGACTGGCAGAGCGCTGATGAGGGCATCTGGGAGATGCCGAACGGCCGCTTCCAGCACACGTACTCGAAGGTCATGTGCTGGGTGGCTTTGGACCGCTTGCTGGAGCTGAATGAAGCCGGCAAGCTGCAGGTGCCGGTGGCCAAGCTGCAGGCGGCGAGGGACTCCATCAGGTCGTGCGTCGAGGGGCGTGGCTTCAGCTCAGAGCTCGGCAGCTACACCCGCACGTTGGATGGCTCCGATGTCGACGCCAGCCTCTTGCTGCTGCCGCTGTATGGCTACGTCGAGCCGAAATCACGACGTATGCGCTCGACCGTGGAACAGGTGCTGCGGCGGCTTGGGTGCGGCCCGTTCGTCCTCCGCTACGAAGCAGGCCTGGATGGTTTGCCCGGCAGCGAAGGGGGGTTCGGCATCGCCAGCTTCTGGGCGGTCCAGGCTTTGGCTCGAGCGGGCAGGCTGTCGAAGGCCGTCAGCCTGTTCGAACAGCTGCTCGGCTACGCCAACGACGTTGGCCTGTATGCCGAGCAGTTCGATCCTGACAATGGCGAGCCTCTCGGCAACTATCCGCAGGCATTTACGCACGTTGGTCTCATCAATGCCGCGCTGGTGCTCGAGGAGCTGCAAGCAGGACGGCAGGAAGCCGCACGCGTCACGTCGGAGGCTCGGACATGAATCGTTGGAACAACACCTTCTGGAGCCTGGCAGCGACCACCGTGCTGACCATGCTGATGGCCGGCAGTCAGGGACTGGGCTTCACCCGCATGAATATCCCTTTCATGCTGGGTACCATGACAACGCCCGATCGCGACCGAGCAAAGGTCGCGGGGTTCGGGCTGCACTTCGTGAACGGACTCGGCTTCGCGCTGGTGTACGAGGCCGCCTTCCGCGGCTGGGGCCGCGCTGGCTGGTGGCGTGGCGCGGCTATTGGCCTAGTCCATTCGCTGTTCGTTCTCGTGGCGGGCATGGCGCTGCTGCCAGAGATCCATCCTCGCATGGCTTCCGAGCAGCACGGTCCAACACCTACCCGGCAGCTCGAGCCGCCTGGCTTCCTGGCGTTGAACTATGGTCCGCAGACGCCCATCTCCGTAGTGCTGGCGCACCTGGTGTATGGCGCGATGCTGGGCCAGTTCTATCGCCTCGACGGCTGACGCTTCGGCTTGCGCCAAATGCGACAGGGTTAGCGGTCCTGATCTGAAAACGCCGTAAGGACATATTCTCAGTTGCGAATTAGTTGCAACTAGAATACGATTGCGGTTGCTGAACGGGCGGATTGCCGCACAGGCCGAGGAGAACAGCCGATATGCACATTCCGGACGGGTACCTGAGCCCAGTCTTCTCCATTGGTATGGGCGTGGCCACGGTACCGGCCTGGGCCCGCGCCGTGAGGAAGGTGCGCGAGGTGCTGACCACCAGGACAGTGCCCCTGCTGGCCATATTTGCCGCCTTCAACTTCACCATCATGATGTTCAACGTGCCGGTTCCAGGCGGTACGACCGCCCACGGCGTGGGCGGCACGCTGGTGGCCATCGTTCTTGGTCCGTGGGCGGCGGTTGTCACCGTCAGCACAGCGCTGGTCCTGCAGGCTCTGTTCTTCGGCGACGGCGGGATCCTGGCCATCTTTGCCAACTGCTTCAACATGGGCGTGCTCTTGCCTTTCACGGGCTACTGGACCTATCGCCTCATCGCCGCCGGGGCGCCGCTGCTGTCGGTTCGTCGGCTGTGGGCCGCGGCCATCGGCTCATATGTGGGTATTACGCTGGCCGGCCTGGCCGTTGGCGTCGAGCTTGGGCTGCAGCCGATCCTGTTCAATGACGGTGGGCGGCCGCTCTACAGTCCATATGGTTTAGCCGCGGCCGTTCCGACGATGCTCCTGGCGCACGCGTTGGGCGCCTCTATCGTCGAGGCAATCATCACCGCCTTGGTGCTGAGCTACATCCGGCAGCACCACCCCGAATACCTCACTTCCTTGAAGGCGGTCGTTGCCGGAGCCGGCGCGGACATGGGCCCGGCCAGGCAACGGCCGGTGTGGCAGCTGGCCGTCATAGGTCTCGTGGTAGGGGCGCCGCTGCTACTCGTGGCTGGCTTGGTGACAGGCGGTGGGAACGTCGGCAGCCTGTTCGGAGCCGACTGGTCACAGGTCGATTGGCCGGGTGTTGGCAGCATGATGCTGGTTACCGCCGGCGTCGGCATCGTGGCTGTGCCGATCGTCAGGTTCCTGCTGCCGGAGCGCTTCAAGAGCGTCGGTACGGCCTACACCGTGGCCGCCGTCCTGGCTCCACTGGGTCTCATCGCGCCGGGGTTCGCATTCGGCGAAGGCAGCCCCGACGATCTGATGAAGGAGCTCGGCTTCGTTCCGTCCGGCCTGCAAAGCCTGTCCGGTATATTCAGCGCGCCCCTGTCCGGCTACAATCTGCCGCTGCCCTGGTTCAGCGATGCCAACGCGCCTCTGTGGCACCAGGGGTTAGGTTACGAGATCGTGGCGGTCATCGGAATCCTGCTGTTGGGCGCCGTCGTGCTGGCTCTTGGCCGGCTGCTTCGAGGCCGGGAGGACGCGCCAGGCGGCGTGGTCGGAGGCACCGCGGCATAGTGAGCTGCTCCTGCCATAGCGCGGCGCGCGGACGTGTTGGCTGGCTCGAACGGACGTTGGCTGGCATCGCCAGCTCAATCGAGCAGGCGGTGTTCACGGAGGAGCACGCGCGCCGGCGTGGGTGGCTGCAGGCCGTCGATCCGCGTATCAAGGTCCTGATGTTCGCGGCCGTGATCATCGCCGCCAGCGCTTCGAGCTCGTTTGGCGTCCTCGCGGGGCTGTACCTGCTGTTGCTGGCCGCGGCCTGGAAGAGTCAGCTTCCCTTCGAGCTCTTCGTGCGGCGCACATGGGTGGGGATCCCGTTCTTTGCCGGTATCGTGGTGCTGCCCTCGATCTTCTTCGGCCTGCCGCCTCGGCTGTTCGACGTTTCCCTGGGACCGCTCCAGCTCGGGCTGTCGCTGCCCGGGCTGTACGGCGCGACGGTGTTCGTGATGCGGGTCGCGGTCTGCGTCTCGCTGGCGGTCCTGCTGGTGCTCACCACGCGCTGGTCGGACCTGCTGAAGAGCCTGCGGGCCCTTCGCGCGCCGCAAGTCTTCATCCTCATCCTTTCCATGACCTATCGCTACGTTTTCCTGTTCCTGCACACCATGAACGGGATGTTCGAGGCCCGCAAGAGCCGGGTCGTCGCCCGCCCCGGCGGGCGCGAGGACCGGCGCTGGATTGCTCGCTCCATGGGCGCGCTGCTGAATCGCTCGTTCAAAATGAGCGGCGACGTGTACGCTGCCATGCTGGCGCGAGGCTTCACCGGCGAGGTTCGGACGTACTCTACCTACCGGCTTGGAATGGCCGACTGGCTGGCTTTGGCCGGCGCTTTCGCCGTGGCCGTCGGCGCTGCCCTGGTGAGCCGGTGGATACGGTAGCCCCGCCGGCCGCTGAGGCCGTCTTCAAGCTGGCCGGCGTCCGCTACGTGTACAACGGCCGCCAAGTCGCTCTGGACGGCATCGACCTGGAGATACGAGCGGGCGAGCAGGTGGCGCTCCTGGGGGCGAACGGCACCGGCAAGTCCACGCTGCTGAAGATGCTGGACGGCATCATCGGCCCCTCAGAAGGATCGATGCAGGCCCTCGGCGCCGACGTTAGGCTGGTGACGGCTGGCGACGAGGCTTTCCGGTTCCATCGCGAAGTCGGCCTGGTTTTCCAGGACCCGGACGTCCAGCTGTTCAGCCCGACAGTGCTGGACGACGTCGCCTTTGGGCCGCTGCAGCTCGGTCTGTCGCCCGAGGAAGTGAAGCGCTGCTGCGACGAAGCGCTGGACCAGATGGGGATCGCGCACCTGGCCGACCGTGCGCCTTTCGAGCTGTCCGGCGGAGAGAAGAAACGCGTGGCCATCGCCTCGGTGCTGTCGTTGGGGCCGCGGGTCATCCTGCTCGACGAGCCAACGGCCTCCCTCGACCCACGCACGAAGTGGGTGCTGGTGAACCTCATTCGGATGCTCGGCCAGTCTGGCCGGACGATCGTCACCGCGACGCATGAGCTCGACATCGTGCCCGTCATTGCCGACCGGGTAGTGGTCATCGGCGAAAACCGGCGAGTCGTTGCCGATGGCCGTCCGAGCGAAGTGCTGGCCAATCGCGAGCTGCTGATCGAAGCCAACCTGATTCACGAGCATCTCCACCAGCATGGCGGGCTGGCCCACACCCATGAGCACGAGCACGACGGTACGCACGCGCACGCGCATGCGGCGGCCTCAGGCGAGGTCCGTACGTTCCGCGATCCTGGCCCCTAGCCAGCAGAGAGCTGCGCCAGCCCGCTAGGCCGGCCGGCTCATACAGGCAACGCTACGCGGCTGGCGCTTTGGCCAGGCAGTCGGCACACTGCCCTGAGAACTCCAGCGTGTGGGTGTCGACCTGGAAGTTCAATGCGTCGGCCAGATCCCGGATCGCTTCTTCGATGCGGGCAGCGTCGACGGGCAGCACTCGTCCGCAGGTTCGGCAGATCAAATGGTGGTGGTGGCCCTCGTCGCACACCGTGTAGCCATGACAGCCATCCAGGTGGATGCGGCTCAATATGCCGCGCTTCTCCAGCAGCTCGAGGGTGCGATAGACGGTGGCTCGACCGATGCCGCCCGGACGCAATTCATCGACGAGGCCTTCGGGGTTAAAGGCGCCTGCCTTTGCCGCGACCGATCGGACGACCGTCTCACGCTGCCCGGTGAGGCGCAGCCCGTCGTCTCCAAGCCGTCGCAGGATCTCATCCGCGCGAGAGCGATTGGCCGAACGCCGCTGAGCAGTCATCATCCGAGAGGATAGCGCCAGCGACCTGAATGCCACCGGCGTCCGGCACGGCGCGGCGTTGTGAGCGGTTGCTTACGACAGCAGGACGTGGGCAGCCACGAAGGCGCCATAGGCGAGCACCAGAACCATGCCCTGCCAGCGGCTCACGCGGCCGCGCCACAAGAATAGGCCTGCCAGCCAGGTGACAGCGACGGAAACCGGCCAATCAAAGGTGCGAACGAGCGGTGGCACCTCGACTGGCGTAGCGACGGCGATGACCCCCAGGTTGAAGAGCAGGAAATACAGCAGCGTGCCTACCAAGTTTCCCGCAGCCACTTCGGGCCGGCCTTCCCTGGCCGGCACCGCCTGCCGAACCACTTCTTCGAGCTCGATGACCGCGGGGCCGATGACCATGCCCATGACGAGCGGCGGAATCGGAAATCCTGCCACCAGGGCTTGTGCCCCGGTCGCCAGCAGCTCGCCTCCCAAGGTGATGGCCACGAGCCCGATGATAGTCAAGGCGACCGACCTGGCCTTCGAAGGCCGTTCGCGCTCGTACTCCTCGAGCGCCTCGGATTCGAAGAAGGTGTGGCCACGGCTCAGCAGCACGAGGCCGGTCATCCCGGCGCCGAAGAGGAGCAGCAGGATAACGCCGATGGGTCGCATGAGTGTGGGTCGAAGGAGGCCCACGCCGGCGATGATCGGCGTCGCCACAAAGATGGCGAGGATCGGTTTCGGCAGCTGCACCTTCAACGGGTACAGCACCGATCCCAGCCCCAGCGCCATGCACACCAGGAAGATTGCCCCGCCGAAGACGGCGCCCAGCGCCAGCTCACCGAAGCCGCTTCCTCCCGAGGCCAGCCCCACGGCAGTGTTTTCGGCTTCCATGCCGGACAGCATGGTGGTGATGGCGAAGGTGCTGAGCCCAATCATCGATGCCACGCCCACCAGGCCCTTGAGGAAGGTCTCGGTGGCTACGACGACGAGGACGGCGCCCGCCACGAACATCAGCACGGCTACAACCGGATTCTGGGCGGCTGACTCTAGCGCTGCCATGCGGCGCCCCTGGTGGTTCGCGGCGATCGCCGGCGGCTTGTCAGGTATCCCACGATGAGGACGTTCAGGACAAGGATCCCTGCTTTGAACCCGCTTGGCTGCCGGATCATTTCGTAGATCTCATAGGGGATGAAGGCAGCGGTCTCTACGAGGATGAAGTACTCTACCCACACCTGCCCGAGCCACAGCCCTGCAGCCTCTACCACATGGAGGACCAGGTAGGCGGTGGCGATCGCGGCCAGCGTCAGGAGCGCCGTCCGGCTGATCTGGGGAAGCCAGTGGATCAGCAGGTTGGCAATGACGTCATGCGGGTCCTCGCGCAGCTCTTCGGCGAACAAACCCTGCAGGGGGTGCGTGATGTTCCTGGCGTGGAGGACCAGCAGTGTGACGGCCGCGACGAGGAAGAAGATGGCACCGATCGACTTCTCTATCGCGAGCAGTGTGATGCCCAGGGATCTGTCCGGCGACGATGCCACGAGGCAATCGTTTCACAGCGCTGCTGTTAGGACGGCTCTCGTCAGCGTTGCCTTCAGCTCGAGGTCATTCGTGGAGGGCTTGCCACCCTTCCTTGAGGCCGTAGAAGACGATCACCAGCCCGGCCAGCGGATCGGCCCACCACAGCCCCAGGGCCGCGTTGAGGACGAGCCCCAGCAGCACTGCGCAGGCGAGGTAGGCATCCACCAGCGTCACGCGGCCCTCAGCTTTCAGGACGGGGTGATCGAGCGCCGCGCCAGTGCCCATCTTGCCGAATGCCAGCGCCAGCATCACCGCGCAGGTGATGGCGGTCCAAGCCATGCCTGCTGGCGACGCGGCCGGCCGTCCCCCCGCTGCCAGGATGAAGGCCGCCTGGGCAGCGACGTAAATCGCGATGGCGATGAAGCCACCGCCGATCAAGTGCATGGCCGTGCGCTCGCGCGTACCGCCGCTGTTCGTCAGCTGCCAGACCACCACGGTGGAGGCGCCGATCTCGACGAGGGAATCCAACCCAAAGCCGGCAAGGGCCACCGAGCCCGCTCGAATGGCGGCGATCGCCAGGACGATGACGCCAACCACATTCCAGCCTAGGGTGAGGTACTCCAGGGTAAGCCCGCGCCTGAGCAATGCCGATCTTTGGGCGCTGTCCAGATGGCTAACCGCCATGGCGCGGACCGGTCACGAGAGGCGAGCTTAGCACGAGCATGCTCCACCTTTGCACGTCAGACAGAAGGACTGGGCGACCGATTCTATGCCGACCAACCAGCGCCTCCTTTATTGCGAATTCCAAGGTTGTTTAAGCGCCGTTTATCTTCGCGAAACTACATTGTGTGTAGTAACACGCAGCGAGGAATAGATTCATGGCTTTCATTACTTTCATGAACAAGCCGTTCGGACGGATCGCCCGTATCGCCGCCGGCGCAGCGCTCATCGTTTGGGGATTTGGCTTCAGCGGGGGAACGGCCGTTGGTGTAATTGTGGGTGTAATTGGCATCGCACCCCTGGCCATGGGCCTGTGGGGCCGCTGCCTGCCACAGCTCCTCATGCGGGCGAGTGCGGCTCACTAGCAGCTCCAGACGGCATGGTCTCAATCCGGCGCCGGCGCAGCCGCCGCTGGCCTCCCTGCCCCTACGGCAGGATTGGCACCCTGCGGCATTGACCGGCCGAAGCGTGACCCTCGCGTCTACGCACCAGGCAGCGTCTACGCGGCGAGCTGGAAGGGCGGATAACGATCGGTCGTGAGCAGGAAAGCGTAGGCCGCGACGCGCACGGACCAGCGGTACACACCCACTACGAAATCGAACAGCGAGCGCGGGTAGCGGCCGGTGAAGAGAATCGCGAACCAGGCGATGACCACGCACACGAAGGCCGCAATACCCAGGAACCACAGCACGATGTAATGCGGAATGGCCAGCAGCCACTTGACCAGCGGCAGCCAGCGATTCAGGTCGCGCTGTGCGTCGGGGTAGGGAATCTCCAGGTGGACAGCCTGCTCTTCGTCCGTGGAGGGATACTCGTCGCGCAGCAGCGCGAGGTAGGCGGATACGCGAAGGCTGAATTTCGTCAGGGCGATGTTCCAATCGAACCACCAGCGCGGGTACTTCTGGCGAAAGACCAGCATGAGCATCGTGGCCAGGAAGAGGACTCCCCCCGAACCCACGGCGAAGTTGGCGGAGCTGGCGCGAAGCGTTGGCCCCGTCACCAGCACCAGGATGACGACGACGGGGATCGCCGTGAATACCCGGAAGAAGGTGGTCAGGCGGTCCAGGTCTCGATCCGGGTAATCGATCTCGACGTTGGCGGGAAATGCTGCCGGAACGTTGTCGATCATCGGCTAATCCCTCGACGATCCGCGGCCGCGCTGCCATCCGGCGCCGGGCGCGTGCGACAAGAACACCAGCAGCAGAAACACGATGGAGAGATCCTGGACCCAGTTGGGCCAGCCAAGCCACCACGTGACGATGTCCATGACATTCCTCCTGAAATGTGTAGGCCGTTCGTCTTCAGTCTCGCGCGCTTCGCCAAACGAAGCCATGTACAAGCCGCAAAGGGATGATGAATGCCAGCTTCCGTCCGCCTCATAGTACACCGGCGGACGGCGGTCGGTTGCCGATCGAGACTGATACCGTCATGGTCTACTGGAACGACCCCAGCAAAAACAAAGGAGCACGCATCGTGGGAGCACCAATCGTTCACTTCGAGATCATGGGCGGCGAAGGCAGTCAGCTCGAGAAGTTCTATTCCGAGCTGTTGGGCTGGAAGATCGACAGCAACAATCCGATGAACTACGGCGTGGTCGAAACCGGCGGCTCCGGTGGCATCAATGGCGGTGTTGGTGCGAACATGGATGGCACAGCCCGCGTCACGGTCTACGCGCAGGTCGACGACCTGCAGGCCACGCTCAACAGAGCCGAGCAGCTTGGCGGCAAGACAATCCTTGCCCCGACGGAGGTGCCCGGAGGCCCAAAACTGGCGATGTTCGCCGATCCCGCGGGTAACGTGACGGGCTTAGTTACCGGCATGTAACCTCTGCGCGTCTGAGGCCCGACGGCCCCTGAACCGGCCGTCGGGCCCTGTCCGCTTCGTCGAAGGGCGACTGGGTGTCATGCCCCGGAGCCCGGAGCAGCCGCGGCGTCCGCAATGCTCGTGGTTCCCTTGCCTCACTGTTACGTCGCGTCCCTCGCTGCGTTGCAGATCTGTAGACATGGCCGGCAGAGAGAGGCGAGGGCGCGCGATCGTCGTGGCAGCGCTGGGGGCGCTCTTGACGGGTGCCCTAGTCTGGCCCGCGGCCGCGGCGGCCGACGTGGCGGAGTTGGTGCCCGATGGCGCCCCCAGCCTGGTAACGGTCGAGCCAGCGCAGGGCGGTGGCTTTCGCTACCTCGTCGACGGTCAGCCCTCGGTATTCATCGGAGTAGGCTACAACCCCATCTACCGCTATCTGCCGGATGGCGAGCGCGAATCCAACTATCGGCGTGACTTTGCCATGCTGCGCGATGCGGGAGTTAACATCATCACCGGCTGGGACGAGGACAAGGGCTACGAGCAGGACGCCTTCGACGAGCTGACCCTCACCGTGGCCGACCAGCACGGCCTGGGCGTGGTGATGCCAATGTACCTGCCGCCGGAAGGCGACTACGAAAACCCGGCGCTGGTCGATGCCCTGCTGGATTCCGCACGAGAGCGCATCGAGCAATTCAAGGACTTTCACGCTGTGCGCATGTGGGGCCTGGGCAACGAAGTGCTGTGGGAGATGCCGCCGGAGCAGCACCCGGCCTTCATCCGCGCCTATCTGCAGCTCGCCGACCTGTTTCACGAGCTCGATCCCAACCACCCCGTCGTCTATCGCGAGGCGGAAGACCGCTTCGTGCCCGAGATCGTGCAGGCGCTGCGCGACACTGGCGACATGCGGCCCTGGCTGCTGTACGGCACCAACATCTACAACCACGACGTCCGGCCCATCCTGAGCCATTGGCCCGAATACGGACTCGACCGTCCGCTGATCGTCAGTGAGTTCGGGACGCAGGGCGACACGCCCGATCAGCGAGCGCAGGGCTACCTGGCGATGTGGCGCTCGATTCGCTGCTATCCCTACGTCCTGGGCGGTGCGCCCTACGCCTGGACCACGGCCGGTCCCGAGCCAACCGACAAGATCTGGGGCCTCATGGACGCCCAGAGCCGGCCGGTTGACGGGACCTTTGGCCTGCTGAGCGCAGCCTGGCGTGCAGATACCGTGGACGGCGCCAGCGGCTGCCAGCCTGCGGCGCAGCCGGAGTTCGTCCCGCCCTCCAGTCCGCTGCCGCAGCCGCGAGCTCCGGCGCCGCGGCCCACAGTCGGTGTGGCGCTGAGCCTGTCCGTGGGATCAGCTGGCCAGGCCAAACCCAGCGTCGCTACCCTTCCCTCGCCGACGGCAGGTCCTCAGTCGCAGAAGCCGGCCAGTTCGAGTCCGGCCGCGCACCCTCCCGCTCGCCCTCGACCCTCCCCTGTGGGCACGCCGCCGCCGATCTGCCGCGTCAATCACTCGCTGCGCGTCTGCCGCCACTGAGGCGCACCCTCGCAGAACGCCAGGCATCCGACAGCGAATTCGAGGTTTACAGATCGACGATGCCCCAGCCCTTGCGTTCGGCCGCGTTTAGGGGCACAATGCCTGCTAGTTTCGGACGAACAGTCCGTCGGGATGCCTACCGGAAGGGGTATCACGTATCTCTCGTGCGTGAGGAGTTGAACCGAAAATGTCGACAGTGATTGATTGCGACTCGCACTTTCTGCCACACGACGCCTTCGACGACGTCGATCCGGCCTTTGCCAGCCGGGCGCCGAGGTTTGTCTTCGGCAGCGGCGGCAAGGAGATCGTGGTCTACAACGAGCGCACGAGTCAGCTGCCGGCGTACATGGCCAACTACCCAAGCGTGTATCAGTTCGCTCGCCGCACGGCAGGCGTCTTCGACGCGGACGCGCGGGTTGCCGACCTGGCCAAGATCGGGGTGGACCGCCAGGTGCTGGTGCCCAACAACGGCCCGTTCGGCTATGACGTTGATCCGCAGTTGGGAGCCAGCGTCTGCCGCTCGTACAACAACGCCGTGGCCAGAGCGATCGAGAAGCACCCCGGCAGGTTCATCGGCCTGGCGGTGATGCCCATGCAGGACGTCAAGCTGGCGGTGGAGGAGCTGGAGCGGTCGGTCCTGGAGCTGGGGCTGCATGCTCCTCAGATCGGCACCAACGTCCTCGACCGGAACCTCGACGAGTACGAGCTCTGGCCGTTCTATGAGAAGGTCGAGGCGCTGGGCGTGCCGCTGATCGTCCACTCATCGCACCTGTCCGTGACAGGCGGATCGCATCGCTACAAGCGCTATCGCTTCGGCAACGCCCTGCAGTTCCCCGCCGAGGCCTCGCTGGCCATCGGCTCGCTGATCTGCGGCGAGGTGCTGGAAAACTTCCCGAAGCTGCGGGTCGGATTCCTGGAGGCCGGCGCGGGCTTCCTGCCCTACCTGTTCGATCGCCTGGACGAGGTGGCGGTTGAAGAGCCGCAGTACACCAAGCTCAAGCTCAAGAAGCTGCCCACGGAATACCTGGACCAGCTGTGGTTCTCGTTCAACATCAAAACCGAGGCGAAGTCGCTGCCCTTCCTCATCGAGCGCATTGGGGCCTCGCGGCTGATGCTGAGCAGCGATTACCCTCACGCGCTGGCCGGCTCAGGCGCCAACACGGTGGAATTCCTGCGCTCGCTCGACACGGTCTCGGAGGAAGACAAGGCGCAGATGGCAGGTCTCAATGCCGCGCGGCTGTTCGGGCTGAAAGACGTCGCCGCCAACCAGTCGGATCGAGCTCTGGCGGCGGCTGTCTAACCCGATTCCCGCCGCCAGGCTGGCGGATATCAGACGGCCGCTAGCAGACCGTTCTGGCGAAGGATCGCCTGCCCGGCAGGGCTCAAGACGTAGTCGATGAATGCCCTGCCTCCCGTGGGATTGGCCGCTCCCTTGACCGCAGCCATGGGGTAATCGGCCAGGATGTTGAACTGGTCCGGGATAGTCAGCGTTTTCACGTGATCCTTCACCGCGGGGGCGCTGACGTCAGATACGTACAGGATCCCGGCATCTGCCTCGTTGAGCTGGATTCGGGAGAGGACAGCCTTCACGTCGGGCTCCTGGGAGACCACGTTGGCCAGCACGCGGCGGTTGAAGTCGGGACCAAACGCACCATCGGAGCTCATCTTCTCCAGGGCTTGGCGAGCATAGGCGCCGGCGGGCACGGTCTGCTGCTCGAGAACCACCTTGATGCCTGGCTTGCCCAGGTCCTGCAGCTGGGTTACGGCGGCGCTGCCGGCCGGGACGACAGCAACGAGCTTGTTGTGGGCAAAGATCGTCGGGGCGCCATCAATCGTGCCGTCCTGCTGAGCACCGGTCATGTTGGCGCTGTCGGCAGAGGCGAACACGTCCGCCTTCGCGCCCTGCGCCATCTGCGTGCGTAGGGTCGGCGTCCCGGCGAAGTTCATCGTGAGCTTGGCGCCGGGATGCGCGGCTTCGATCTGGCCCTTCATTTGATTGAAGGCATCGGTCAGCGATGCGGCCGCAAAGACGGTTATTTCTCCCGAGAAAGGATCGGGCTGCGCGGCGGCGGAGCTGACCGACGGCCCGGCGCCCCCTCCGCAGGCGGCCAGGAATACCGCGACGACGACAAGCAGGCTGAATAGGCGCAGCAAGGGGCAGCTCCTCATTCCGGATTCGGCCGTGCGATCCATCATACAAACGACCGGACGCCCCAGGGTCACATGACCGTGGTGTTCCGCACGAGGACGAGCGGAATGGCCAGTGCCACCGCGGCGATGATCACCAGGACGAGGGACAGCGCGAGGGCCGCGCCAAGGTCCGTCTGCATGGCGCTTTCGATGGCCAGCGACATCGTTTGCGTGCGACCCTCCAGGTTGCCCGCGAACATCAGCGTGGCGCCAAACTCCGAGAATGCTCGGGCGGCGCACAGCACGCCGCCGGAAACCATGCTGGGCATGGCCAGCGGAAGGGTGACGTAACGAAACGTCTCCCATGTCCCGGCGCCCGAGATGGCCGCGGCGTCTTCCATGGCGCGTGAAACCGCTTCGAATCCGACTTTTGCCGAGCGCACGAAGAACGGCCCGGCCACGAACAGCTCCGCCAGCACGACCGCGCCCGTGGTGAATGGCACCTCGACGCCCAGCGCTCCCAGCTGGTCGCCGAGCAAGCCTCGCCGGCCAAAAGCCATCAACAGCGCAACGCCGGCGACCAGCGGGGGCAGCACCAGCGGCAGGGTGACCAGCGCATCCACGATCTGCCGGCCGGGAAACCGACGGCGGGCCAGCAGGAAGGCGAGTGGCGTGCCGAAGGCGATCGACAGGGCCACCGTCATCGCCGTGGTCGTCACCGTCAGCGCCAGCGCGTGCACCACGACTGGCTCATGAATACCCTTCCACAGGCTGCCGGCCGTCCAGCTCCGCCACAGCAGCGCAAGAAGCGGCAGCAGCAGGAAGATCACGAACAGCGCCGCGGCGCCCACGACACTGCTCTCGGCAAACAGCGGCAGTGAGCCGGGCCTGATGGTGGGCCGGCCTGCCTCGCGCGCTCCTCCTGAGGCCAGCGCTGCCTCTCTCACGTCATCTCCGGCAGGCGGACAGGCCCCGGCTGATGCTGACGCGGCCCTCGGTCACTCACGTCCACGGAAGAAGGCCAAGATTTGCTCCGCCAGGGCTGGCTGGCAGATGAGCAGGTCCGGCAGCCAGGGATTAGGCCGGTTGTACAGCAGGGGCGAGCCGTCGAGCCGGGAAGCATGAAGTCCGGCCGCGAGGGCCACTGCCACCGGGGCCGCGGAGTCCCACTCGTACTGGCCCCCCGAGTGGGCGTAGACCTCCGCCTCGCCGCGCACCACGGCCATGGCCTTAGCCCCGGCCGAGCCCATGGGAATAAGCTCGCCGTGCAGGTAATGGGCCAGCTCCGACGTCCAGGCCGGGGCCCGGCTGCGGCTCACCAGAATGCGTGGGCTAGGGCGGGCAGCGGGCAGCGGAGGCGGCTCGGCCGTGGACAGCAGCTGGCCCAGGGCCGGCAGCGCCACCGCGCCCACCACCGGCCAGCCGTCGACAGCCAGAGCCACGTGTACCGCCCAGTCCGATCGGTCCAGCTCTCCGTACTCCCGCGTGCCGTCGAGCGGGTCCACAATCCACACCCGGCCGGCGTTGAGACGTGCCTGGTCGTCGGGGCTCTCTTCCGACAGAATGGGGTCGTCGGGGAAGCGCGCGTGGATTGCATCCAGGATGGCGACGTTGGACAGCTTGTCGCCATCCGCCCGCAGGGCATCCACCGGCAGGGGCCGCTGCCGCAGCGAAACGAGCAGGTCGCCGGCACTGGCCGCGATGCGGCGTGCCTCGCGGTGCTCGGCGTCGGTTACGGGGGCCATCGAGCCTACTGGAACGCCGGCATGACTTCCCTAGCGAAGAGCTGCATCGCTGTCATGACGCGCTCGTGCGGGATGCCGCCAAAGTTGAATACGGCAGCCAGGGTATCGAACTCGAAGTGCTTGGCCGCGTTCCGGATGCCCTGGATGCACTGCTCCGGATTGCCGTAGATATTGCGTCCCGTGGCGAACATGCGCTCCAGGTCCGGCTCCTCGATCGTCTGTCGCTCGCGGCTGAAGGCCGACAGCTCGTCGTACCGCCGGTAGGCCAGCTCGGCCGTTGCTTTGGCCCGTTCCGCGCTTTCCTCGACCCAGACTCGCACGAGCAGCTGGCAGTGCGGGCGGCCGCCCGCGGCGGCGCCTGGCAGACTGGCCTTCCACGCCTCGGTGTTCATTCGAACCGGCTCCGGCGGTCGCGGGTGTGCGACCGTCATGAGGTGGTAGCCATGCCGTCCGGCCCACGCGGCCGATTCCGGCGAATTGCCCGCCACCCAGATGCTCGGCAGCGGCTGCTGAATGGGCCGCGGGTACACGCTCACGTCTTCGAACTGCCAGTACCGCCCATCGTGACTGCAGCGATCGTTGGACCACACGCCGGTGATGACGTCCATGGCTTCTTCAAAGCGCGCGCGGCTCTCATCGCGGTCGATCTCCAGCATCTGATAGTCGATGGCGCGATTGCCGCGGCCGACACCGAACTCGAGCCTGCCTCCTGAAATGGCGTCCACCATGGCGTAGTCCTCGGCTGTTTGCAGCGGGTGCCGCAGGGGTACGATGCAGACCGCCGAGCCAAGACGGGATATGTGAGGTGCGTCTCGCCGCGGCGGCCAGCACTACAGCGGGATTCCCGATGGGTCCGCCATACAACAGGAAATGGTGCTCGGTGAACCAGTAGCATTGGAACCCGAGGTCTTCGGCCAGCTGAACTTCGTCGAGAATCTGATCGAAGTACTCGCCGAATGGCGGGTGCGCGTCCGGGTAGTACATCGGCAGCAGGTTGACGTCGAAGCGCACGGCTCAAGGGTAAGCCTCGCCGAGGGTCGGCGCAAAGCGAACAGCTGCCGGTTTGCCTTCAGGATCTCTACACTTCATGCGATAGCGAGACCTTACGCGTCCCGCGCCGACGCCACAGATGGACGAAGGAGAGCATGGTGACGGCAGTCGCCTTCGCGGTTGGAGCAAGCTTCCTGGCTTCGTGCGTGGAGTTCGTAGAGGCCTTCACGATCATTCTCGCCGTCGGCATTACCCGCAGCTGGAAGAGCTCGTTGCTCGGGGCAGCGGCAGCCGCGGTCCTGCTGGCTGTCATCATCGCCGGGTTCGGCCTCACGCTGGCCAGCACGGTGCCCCTGCCTGTCCTGCGCGGTGTGGTGGGCACGCTGGTGCTGGTCTTCGGCCTCAAATGGATGCGCAAGGCCATTCTGCGCTTCGCCGGCATCAAGGGCCTGCACGACGAGGAGGAGATCTTTGCCGAGGAGACCGAAGCGCTGCGCAATTACGGGCGAGCGCAGGCCTTCGATTGGGTCGGCTTCACCGTCTCGCTCAAGAGCACGCTGCTCGAGGGACTCGAAGTAGCCTTCATCGTCATCACCTTTGGCCTGAACTCCGGGGACATGTCGCTTCCGGCGCTGGGCGCGGCGGGCGCGTTCGTGGTGGTGGCCATCACCGGCTTTGCCGTCCGCAAACCGCTGGAGCAGGTGCCGGAGAACACGATGAAGTTCGTGGTTGGCGTCATGCTGAGCACCTTCGGCACGTTCTGGGCGGGCGAAGGCCTGGGCATCGAATGGCCGGCCGCGGACCTGTCGATCGTCCCGCTTATTGCCGTGTACCTGCTGTTCTCATGGCTGGCGGTCAGGCGGCTGGCGGCGGCTAGAACGGCTCGGGCCCAGAGCCAGTCGAGTGAAGTGGCGGCGGTGGCATGAGCTGGCTCACGAGCAGCGCCGCGTTCGTCTATGACTTCCTCGCGGACGATGGCTGGGAGGTGCTCGTGGGCCTGGTGATCGTCCTTCCCCTGGTCCATTTCGCCAGCGAGATTGCAGACGTGTGGAGCGGCCTGGTGCTCATCGCCGGGATTCTCCTCACTGTGGCCGTCAGCCTGCTTCGCCAGCTTCCGCGAAGACCGACCCGAGACGCCTGAGGGGGCCTCGCGCCCCGTCAGGCGCTGGCTGCGCCCGACCCCTCCTGTGCCTGGGTAAGGGCCTCCGTCACCGGACCGACGACGAGCAAGGCCGGAGACTGTATGCCGGCCTCCTTCGCCACCTGATAGATGCGGTTCAACGGCCCTCGAACCACCTGCTGGTCCGCCAGCGTGCCTCGTGAAATCACGGCCGCCGGGCGGTCGGTGGGAAGGACCTTGCAGAGCCTCTTGGCAATGGCGCGCAGGTTGGCCAGCGGCATCAGGACCACCAGGGTGTCCGCGGCCGCGGCCAGCGCTTCGAGTCCTCGCGGCGCGAGCGCGGATTGCTCTGCCTGGCCGGTGATGACGGCCACCGACTGCGCGATGCCGCGCATCGTGGCCGGAATGCCGGCCGCGGCCGGAGCGGCCAGCGCCGAGCTGACGCCGGGCACGACGATGGTCTCGATGCCGGCGGCGGTGAGGTCGCGCAACTCTTCGCCACCGCGGCCGAACAGGAACGGATCTCCGCCCTTCAACCGGACCACGTCCAGGCCCGCGCGGGCGGCGGCGATCATGTGCCGGGTGATGCTCTCTTGGCCGGGGTTGCTGCGACCGGCGCGCTTGCCGGCGTTCACCTGCCTGGCCCGTGGATTGCACAGCGCCAGCGTCTCCGGCGCGATCAGCGCGTCGTGAAACACGACGTCCGCCTGGGCTATCAGCCGGACTGCTGCCAGGGTCAGGAGGGAAGGGTCGCCGGGCCCGGCGCCAACGAGGGCGACGCGGCCACGGCGCGCCCGGGCAGAGGCAGCAGAAACGGCGGCTGCCTGGAACTTCGCCTGCTCCGTCTCTCCACGGCGCAGGAGATCCAGGATGCCCGACGTCAGGAGGCGGCGGTAGACGCGCTGCTGATCGGAAGCCGAGACTTGCCGGCGCCGCAGCCCGCGCCGCACCTGGCCGACCAGCGAGACGAAGTCGGCCCACTCCGCGCCGAGCAGCGCTTCCAGCTGGCGCCGCAGCGCCGCGGCCACGAACGGGCTCTCACCTGACGTCGAGATGGCCAGCTGCAGCGGTCCGCGTCGAACTACTGCCGGGGAGATGAAATCGCACTCGGCCGGCCGGTCGGCGACGTTCAACAGTACGCCGGCCGCGGTCGCCTCCTCGCGCAGCAGGCGGCCGGTCTCGACGTCGCCGCTGGTGTCGATGGCCAGCCTGGCGCCGGCCAGGTCTCCGGTCTGGTACGGCCGCCGCAGAAGGTCCACAGGGCCGCCGGCCAGGGCCTGTAAGGCCGCGCAGGGGGCAGCGGATAGAACCGTGACGCTGGCGCCTGCCTGAGCCAGCGCGCGCACCTTCTCGGCCGCCATGTCGTTGTCACCGACTACGACGCAGCGCCTGCCGCTGAGGTCGAGGAACACCGGGTAGTAGCTCACGTCGCGGCTCCGCGGTTCCGGGCTCATTCGGCCGCCCGTGAGCCGAAGTACCGCGCCAGGTCGCGGATCATGGGGCCCATGTGGGGGTGCTCCGGCTGGACCGCGACCTCGATGCCCCGCCGGCGCAGGCCGGCGGCCGCGACAGGGCCCACGGCCGCGACGGTCAGCTTGCGCAGGCCGGCGGTCAGCTGATCCGTTTTGCCGGCGGCTTCCGCCACGCTGTACAGGTTGTTGACCTGCGTCACGCTGGTTACGGCCAGGGCCTGGGCGCGGTCCAGGTGATCGATCAGCTCTGCCATCGGGCCAACGTCGTCCGGGAGCGCCCAGCGATACAGGGGCAGCTCCAGCACGCCGGCGCCCCTCTCCTCCAACCCCTGGCGCAGCTCCAGGTCAGGCCCGCCGTAGAGCTGCACCGCAACCCGGCTGAAGCTGTCTCCCTGCAGCGAGGCGAGGACCTCCCGCGAGGTGTTGGGCTCGGCGGCCGCGCGGTCGATGCGAATGCCGAGGTCGCGCAGGACCGCCTGGGGCTTGGGTCCACGAATAGCGACGAGCGCTGCGGCAAGCACCTCGCGCAGCCGCGCCTCCAGCTCCAGCTGGGCGGCCAGGTCGAACATCGCCCTGGCGCCCACGCCAGTCAGGAAAATCACGACGTCGGTGCCGTCGGAGCACAGCTGCCGCAGCTTGGCAACGCTTTCGGATCGATCGTCGGGCGGCGTTTCGCGCATGGCCGGAACCGACCACGGCTCCCCTCCGTAACGGCGCACGAGGTCCGCTATCTCGCGAGAGCGCCGCGCTTCCAGCAGGACGACGGTCTTGCCTTCGAGTCCGCCAAGCGCTTCGGCCATGATTCAGGCGCCGCTCGTGGTTAAGAGACGCAGCAAGCCCGGTTCCTGTCCGCGGCTGTCAGCGCTGAGCGGCCGGGGTACGCTGCTCAGGCAGCGCATTCTCCTTCACCGCGGACGACGACGTAGACCTCGTCGGCGCCCCAATCCTTATAGGCATCGAGGTCCTTGTACAGCGGCCCGACGACCCGCAGGTCGGCAATCAGCTCCTTGATGGGCTCAATGCCGGTTCGATCGAGCCAGGCGTAGAAGCTCTCGCCGTCCTGCTTGCCGGAGGTGAACGCCGCCAGCACCCGTTCGAGCGCCTGGGGGACGCGCTTGGCCGCGACCTTGCCCACTCTCTTACCGATGCGCAGTCCCTCGGGCGTATTGCCGCCGCCGATCCACATCTCGTAGGACGGAACCTGGAGCTCGTTCTGCTTGGTGGACGCGCCTTCGAAGCCAATCGTGCCCAGATGGTGCTGGCCGCAGCCGTTGGGGCAGCCGCTGATCTTGATCTTGACGTCTTCAGCTTCGGGGTATTTGGCTACGAGCTCCTGGACGGCGCCGCTCAGCCCGTAACGCGCCAGCTCAATGGAAGCGGTGATGGCCAGGCTGCAGCTCGTAGCGCCCGGGCAGGAGACCACGTCGGTGAGGGTCCGCGCGCCCGCGCCGCCCAGCCCCAGCTCGAACAGGTCGCGATGCAGCGCCGGAAGCTGCTCCTCGCGAAGCCAGCGCAGCACCACGTTCTGGGTAATCGTCGTCCGCACCAGCCCGCCGTTGTGCCGTCGCGAGATTGCGGCCAGGCCGCGCAGGAACTCCGGGTAGAGGTCCCCAGTGGGCACGGTGACGAATGCGCTGAAGTAACCAGCCTGTTTCTGCGCCACCACATTCGTTCGACGCCACTCAGCAAAGCCGGGGATGGGGTCGGCCAGCGGAACGTCGCTCGGCAGGACGTCCTCCTCGGACGGCAGCGCCATGAGCGGGGCCAGGTCGATCTTCTTGCCCTCGAGCTTGGCCAGCTCCTCGTCCACGAGATCCTTGAACGCTTCGAAGCCAATCTTCTCGAGCACGAACTTCATGCGCGCGGCGTTCTTGTTCTTGCGATTGCCGGTCTTGTCGAACACGGCCAGGATGGCCTCAGCCAGCAGCAGGTACTCGTCGAAGGTGACGAACTCCCGGATGACAGGGGCTTTGCGGGGCATCGTCGATGTGCCGCCGCCTGCCACGACGCGGAAGCCCGGCACGCCATCCTTGACCACCGCCTGATAGCCGATGTCGTGAATCCCCAGCACGGCGCAGTCCTCCCTGCAGCCGGAAAAGGCGACCTTGAACTTGCGCGGCAGCGCCTGATTCTCGGGCTTCCGCAGGAAGTAGCGCGCGAAGGCGGCCGTGTAGGGCGTCACGTCGAATGGCTCGGTGGGGTCGACTCCCGCCAGCGGGCAGGCAGTGACGTTGCGGACGGTGTTGCTGCAGGCCTCACGCGTGGTCAGGCCAACCGGGGCCAGCCGCCGCATGATCTCGGGGACGTTGTCCAGGTTCACGAAGTGCAGCTGGATGTTCTGGCGGGTCGTGATATGGCCCTTGTTGCTCCCGGCGAAGGTCTCGGCAATGTCGCCGATGACGTCCAGCTGATCCGCCGTCAGGCCGCCAAAGGGGATCTTGATGCGTACCATCTGGTTATCGGCCTGCCGCTGGCCGTAGATGCCGCGGGTAAGACGCCAGGCGCGAAAATCCCCCGGCTCAATCTCGCCAGCGCGGAACGCGCGGCCCTTTGCCTCGAACTCTTCGATCTCGGATTCCAGGGGCGCAAGGACGCCCCGAGTGCCCACCGCTGGTGTCATTTGTCCAGGGTAGAGAAAAAAGTTGACATTGTCAACCGAAATAGTCAACAAATGGCAGATAGTTGAATATGCAACTTGTTTGGGGTACACTCGCCGTCATACGCTGGCGCAGCCGCGCCGGCTTCGAGGAGCAGCTCTATGGCTATTGAAATCGAGACCAGCCGGTCGGTGGCCGGCGTCGTCAACACCGTGCGTCAGCTGGAAGGCGGTGGGTTCGTGGTACGGCGTCCATTTCCAACGCAGACGCTCGCCCATGCCGACCCGTTCATGCTGCTGGACCACATGGGTCCGGCTGACTATGGCCCGGGCGAAGCCGTGGGTGCGCCCGACCACCCGCATCGCGGATTCGAGACCGTGACCTATATGCTGGAAGGCGCGTTCGAGCACAAGGATTCCCAGGGGCATCAGGGGCGTTTGGGCCCGGCCGACGTGCAGTGGATGACTGCCGGCTCGGGCATCGTCCATTCGGAGATGCCGGCGCAGGAAATCATGCGTGACGGCGGGCGAGTCAACGGCTTTCAGCTGTGGGTCAACCTGCCGGCCAAGGACAAGATGATCCACCCGCGCTACCAGGAGATCCCGGGCGCAGGCATTCCTGTGGCCAGGAGTGACGACGGCAGGGTGAGCGTTCGCGTGATCGCCGGCGAAGCGCTTGGAGCGAGAGCGGTTATCGACACACGAACGCCGATCGTGTACCTGCACTTCACCCTGCAGCCGGGAGGGCGAGTGTCGCAGCTCGTACCAGCCGGGTACAACGCCTTCGGCTATGTCATCAGGGGGGAGGGGCGTTTTGGCCCGGAGGGCCGGATGGCCAACGAAGGCCAGGCAGTGTTCTTCCGAAACGACGGAAACACGATCGAGCTGTCCTCGAGCGAAGACGCCCCGCAGCCGCTCAGCCTGCTGCTGCTCGCCGGCCAGCCGCTGAACGAGCCCATAGCTCGGTATGGCCCGTTCGTCATGAACACGAAGGAAGAGATCTACCAGGCCATCGCCGACTACCAGGCCGGGCGCATGGGCGTGATTCCCGCAACCCTAGGCTGATCGCCCGCGGCTATGCTGGCGTTGATGCCGCCAGCGCCTGAATCCCGCCCGTTGACCGTGGGGCCGGAGACGGACCGTTCTCCGGCCCCACGGCGCCCAACTCGCCAGCAGATCCTGGCCGCGGCCGGCGGCACGGTGCCGGACGTCATCGCTCCGCACCTGCGTGTGCTGTTCTGCGGCATCAATCCCGGACTGTACTCGGCCGCGGTGAGCCATCACTTTGCCCGACCGGGCAACCGCTTCTGGCTGACGTTGCACCTGTCCGGCTTTACGCCGCGCCTGCTGACCTGCTTTGAGGAGCGTGAGCTGCCGGCGCTCGGGTTAGGGATCACCAATCTCGTGGCCCGTGGGACGGCCAGCGCCGCGGAACTCAGCGCGGAGGAGCTGCGCCAAGGCGCGGCTGCCCTGGCGCAGAAGACGGCGCTGTTCCGGCCTCGATACGTGGCTTTCGTCGGCATGCAGGCCTACCGCGTCGCGTTCGAGCGGCCAAAAGCCGCCGTTGGATTGCAGCCGGAGATGCTGGCCGAATCGAAGATCTGGCTGCTGCCGAATCCCAGCGGCCTCCAGGCGCACTACCAGCTGCCGGATCTCGCTCGGCTCTACGCCGACCTTCGTCAAGCGGCCGGGGAGGCGGGCTAGCCTGAAGTCCCACCCCTGCCCGCCACGGCGCTCCGAACCACTTCGGCGATCGCGCCCACGCGCGACAGTGGCAGCGAGGCTTCGAGATTCACCACGAACACGTCAATGCCATGGCGGGACATATCCGCCTCGATCTGCTGGCCGACTCGGCCGCGGTTCCCGACGTACGCTAGCTCGTCGAGCATGCTGTCGGTCAATGCCGCCGCCGCGCTGGGCTGGTCCCATCTGCCAATCCGCGCCTCGATCTCGGGTGTGAACCCGAGCCGGTCCTTCACTGACTGCGCAAAACCGGCAATGACCTTCAGCTGGCGGGCACGGCTGCGGGCTCGGCTGTCGTCATCGAAGCAGACGTCGCTGGCGTAGAAGACACGCGGTCTGTTGCCCGATCGTTTCGCGCCTGTGTGCACGTAAGCGACCGTTTCGGGCAGGTCGAAGCGGGCCTTGCCGGAAATCAGCACGCCGTCGCACAGCTCCCCTGCCAGCTCCAGCACGTGTCTGCCGCGTCCCGCCATGTGAACCTCGATGCCGGCACGGGCGTATGGCAGCTGCGCCGATCTCAGCCGAAACAGGTCGCCCTCGAAATCGACCCGCTCGCCGGAGAAGAGACGCCGGGCGATGGAGATCGCTTCTCGAAGAGCGGTCAGGGGGTGCTCCCAACGCAGCCCCATCGGGCTGAGCGTGGCGAAGGCCCCTGGACCGTAGCCCAGCAGAGCGCGTCCGCCGGACAGCTCGTCCAGCGTGGCGGTCGCCGCCGCCGCCATGGCCGGGTGGCGCGTGTACGGGTTGGTGATGCCGGTGCCGACGCGTATGCGCTTCGTGGCAGCGAGCGCCGCGCCAATAGTGACGAAGCAATCTCGATTGAGCGCTTCGTCGCCAATCCAGGCGTAGGCAAATCCGGCCTCATCGAGCAGCTGGCAGATACGAACCACCTGCTCGACCGGGGCGTCCGGAAAGATCCATGCACCGGCAGGAAGCATGACTGTCCCGTCCCCTTCGGCAGGATCCCTACTGGTGGTAGACCCGGCGGGCGTATTCTTCGACCATGCGATGGGTGGTGAAGCGGGCCGACGATACGATCGCTCGCCTCATACGCTGCAGCCAGGCCAGCGGACTGTCGTAGTACTCCGGTAGGACACGCTCGGCCAGCAAACGATACAGACTGTCGGCGTCGCGGGCGTCTTCGGTCGCCGGATCGGTCGGCGAAGCCTCACCGCCAATGGCCCAGCCGTTGGTGCCGTCGTAGCCTTCCACCCACCAGCCATCGAGCACCGAGAGGTTGGGCACGCCGTTCAGGCTGGCCTTCATCCCGCTCGTCCCCGAAGCTTCGAGTGGCCGTCGCGGGTTGTTCAGCCAGACGTCTACGCCGGACGTCAGGAGCTTGCCCAGGCCCAAGTCATAGTCGGGAATGAACACGGCCTTGACCGGCGTGACCTTGCCCAGGCGGATGACTTCCTGGATGAGCCGCTTCCCGGCTTCGTCCTGGGGATGGGCCTTCCCGGCGACGACCAGCTGCACCTTGCCCGCCCCGATGTCCGTGAGCCGGTCCGGGTCGTGGAACAGCAGACCGGCGCGTTTATAGGTCGCGAATCGGCGAGCGAAACCGATGGTGAGCAGGTCGGGATCCAGGGGATCCGGCAGCATTTCGTTCAGCTGCTCGATCATGCGCAGCTTGTTGGCCCGATGCGCCGCCGCCAGATCGCCGTCGGGCAGGGTGTGGGCCTCGACGAGCAGGCGCGGATTGGTCCGCCAGCCGTTCAGGTAGTCGTCATACAGCCGGACCGTGGCCGGAGCGCACCAGGTCAAGTGGTGCACGCCGTTGGTGATGGAGTCGATAGGGCGTCCGGGAAACATGGCTCGGCTGACCTCACCGTGGCGGGTGGAGACACCATTGGCCGAGCGCGACACGTGCAGCGCCAGCTCGGTCATGGAGAACGCCGGCCCGCCGCTGCGTGAGGCCCCCAAGGACAGCAGATCGTCCACGCTGCAATGGATCTCGGTCTCGGCGTAGTGGCCCAGGTAGCCGGCAATCATCTCCGGCGGGAAGACGTCGTGTCCGGCAGGCACCGGCGTATGGGTGGTGAACACCACGCGTCCGGCCGCTCGGGCGCGGCTGACTTCGAAATGCTCCTCGAAGCGCCGGCACTCGCAGATCGCCTCCAGGCACATGAAGGCGGCGTGTCCTTCGTTGAGATGAAATGTGTCCAGCGCCTCGTATCCCAGCTCACGCAGCGCTCGCAGGCCACCGATACCGAGCACGATCTCCTGGCGGACGCGCAGCTCACGATCTCCGCCGTACAGGTGGCTGGTGATGAACCGGTCGTCCGCTGCGTTCTCGTCCAGGTCGGTATCCAGCAGGAACAGCGGCACGCGCCCCACGTCGGTGCGCCAAACGCGGACCTTGACCTCGCGGCTGTCGAGCGGCACGCTCACCTGGGCCGGCCGACCCTGTGGGTCGAGAGCCGGCCGGAAGCCGTGCTCGAGGGGATGCATCTCGGGGTACTCCTCGTGCTGCATGCCCTGGTCGTCGATCGTCTGATGGAAATAGCCGCGGCGATACACCAGGCCTACCCCAACCAGCGGAACGTTCAGGTCGGAGGCTGACTTCAGATGGTCGCCCGCAAGGACGCCCAGACCGCCGGAGTACAGCGGTAGGCTCTCGTGGATCCCGAACTCCGCGCTGAAGTAGGCGACGCGCCGTTCGGGTGCGGCGGCCGCGACGTAGGTGTCCATGCTGTCTACCGCGGCCTGCGCCAGGGCAGGGAGATCGCCCTCTTCGAGCCGCTCATGCTGCTCGGAAGTGAGGCGCCGAACGGCGTCATACGGGTTGCCGGCGAACGTCGGCAGGGCCCGGAACACGGCCATGGCGTCGTCGTGCCAGGCCCAGTAGTAATTGCTCAGGAGCCTATCGAGAAGGTTGAGAAGCAGGAGACGCACCACCCCGCGAATTTGGCTCGCCTGCCACGGCGAGCTTGCCTTGAACAATCGTACCGGCTGCTTCGCCGAATCCCGCCAGCCACACGCCTGTTGGGGGACGGCGATCGTGACTGGCCAGCGTATGTGCTGGGTGCGCACGTTGGCTGCAGCTGCTTCACCAGTCATACGGGCTCGGGCAGTATCATTGGCTTTCCGTAGACGAACCTTCGGAGGTGGCCATTGGCCGTTCCCGTGCCAGCCGAGTCGGCGCTGAGCTTGCTGCAGCTGATGCTGCGGATGCGCCGGCTGGAGGAGGAGGTCATCCACTTCCAGCGCGATCACCAGGGGCTGATTCGCGGCCACGTGCACGTGTACATCGGGCAGGAAGCCGCGGGCGCGGCCGGCTGTTCCGTCCTGCGCAAGGAGGACCGGCTGTTCACCACGCATCGCAACCACGCCCACGTGCTGGCTAAGGGCGGAGACGCCGGACGGATCCTGGCCGAGATCATCGGCCGGGCAGATGGCTTGTGCAAGGGGCGCGCGGGGACCTTTCACGTGGCCGATCCTGCTCTCGGCATCCTTCACACCTCAGCCATTGTGGGCGGGTGCCTGCCGCTGGCGGCGGGCGCAGCCTACGCCGCCAAGCTGCAGGGCAGCGGACAGGCGACGGTCGCGTTCTTTGGCGATGGTGCGATGGAGGAGGGGGTGTTCTACGAGACCTTGAACATCGCCCAGCTGTGGCAGCTGCCGATGATCTTCTACATGGAGAACAACGCCGTGCTGCCGGGTGAGCGCTCGGGCCGCGGATCGCCGTCGTCGGAGCACAGCGCCGAGGCTCTTTCGGATATTCCTCAGGCATTCGGCGTGTTGACCCAGCACGTAGATGGCACCGACGCCGAAGCCGTGCTGGAGTTGATGCAGGACTTGGTCGCCAGGAGCCGCCGGGGTGAGGGCCCGTTCTTCGTCGAATCGCGGACCTCACGCTGGCCGGGGAACTATGGCAGCGTGCCGAGCCTGGTCGGGGGCGATACCGACATCAGCTGGGCGTGGGACTGGCAGTCCGCTCCTGAAGTGGTCCGCCGCTGGGAGGAGCTGAGTGACCCCATCATGCTCTACGCCCGCAAGCTGCTCGACCGAGGAGCGCTTACGATCGATCGGCTGGTGGAGCTGGATGGCAGCGTGCGCGAAGAGATGGGGCACGCTGCCGAATTTGCCCTCAACAGTCCGTTGCCCGATGCGGCTGGCGCTCTGGAGTACGCGTATGCGTAACTCAGTCAGCTACCTCGGCACTTGGCGCTCGGCACTGGCGTAGCGCGGTGAGAGAGATGACCTTCGGTCAGGCCCTGGCCGAGGCGGTCGAGGAGGCGCTGGCGGAAGACGAGCGCGTGACGCTGATTGGAGCCGGCTTCGGGTCGGCGCCGCTGGATGAAGCGCGCGAGAAATACGCTGCGCGCATCAAATACCCGCCGATTGCCGAGCTGGCATACTGCGGAATAGGCATCGGCGCGGCCATGTGCGGCGTGCGGCCGATCATTGAGCTGAGCACCGGCACCTTCTCGTATGAGGCCATCCCGCAGATCATCAACGAGGCGGCGATTGCCTATTCCAACTCCGGCGGCCAGACCAGTGTGCCAATCGTCTTTCACATGTTCCACGGCATTCGAGGGGCTGGCGGCGTGCAGCATTCGGGCAGCCCGCATCCGTGGTACTGGAATACGCCGGGTCTGCAGGTTGCCGTCCCCGGGACGCCGGCCGATGCCAAGGGGCTGCTGCGCTGGGCGGCCCTGAAGAGTAAGAATCCCACTGTGTACATGAATCACACGCGCCTGCTGAATACGCGCGGAGGCGTGCCCGAGGGTCCGTTCGAGATTCACTTCGGCCAGGCTGAGGTGAGCCGTTCGGGAAATGACGTCACCATCGTGGCCTGCGGAATTCAGGTGCCACGGGCCCTGGAGGCAGCCGAAACGCTGGCTCGGGACCACGGCATCGAGGCGGAGGTGATCAACCTGCGCACGCTGCAGCCGCTCGACAGGGTCACGATGCTGGGGTCGGTTCGCAAGACGGGCCGCGCCGTCGTCACCGACGAGAGTCACGATAACTGCGGCGTTGCCGCCGGGCTGGCGGCCATCATCGCCGACGAGGCGTTCACGTCGCTCAAGGCGCCGGTCAAGCGTGTGAGCACCATGCCGGTGCCCGTTCCCTACGCCGAGCCTATGGAGGACTTCGTCACGGCGCGGCCCGACCGCATCGTCGCCGCCGTGCAGGAGATCGTGCCCGGCCGTTAGGCCGGACAGGCTGGTCCACCTTCGCGCGGTCCGTCCTCGGTGCATCTTCGTCTCACGAAGGCCGCAACCCAAAGGGAGCCGGGCTGCGCCAAGGGTTGGCCTTAGCCGGCGGCGAGCTCCAATTCGGCTTGGGCACTGGCCTCGGCTGAATCCGAGCGGTCTTCGCGAGGGAGGCGCAGGGACACCAGCTTGGACACGCCGTCCTGGCCCATCGACACACCGTACAGGGCGTCGGCGATGGCCATCGTCTCGCGGTTGTGAGTGATGACCACGAACTGGGTCTGCTGGGCCAGGGATTTGAGGGCCTGGCAGAAGCGCTTGACGTTTGCTTCGTCGAGCGCGGCGTCCACCTCGTCGAGCAGGCAGAACGGGACCGGCTTGGCCGACAGGATGGCGAACAGCAGCGCTCCGGCAACCAGCGCCCGCTCGCCGCCGGAAAGCGCCGACAGGCTTTGCAGCCGCTTACCGGGAGGCTGGGCCAGGATCTCGATGCCGCTGGTATTGATGCTCTCCGGGTCGGTCAGGAACATCTGCACCTGCCCGCCGCCGAAGATGATGCCGAAGAAGCGCTCGAACTCCGAAGCGACGGTCTCGAAGGTGTCCAAGAACTGCTTCTTGGTCAGCTCCTCCAGCTCGGCGATGACCGCCTGGAGCTGCTTGGCTGCGCCTTCCAGGTCGGCCGATTGTGTGGTCAGGAAGGTGTGCCGCTCCTGCACCTCGCGGTATTCGTCCAGGGCGCCCGGATTGATGGCCCCCAGGCCGGCAAGGCGCGCCTTCATGGCGTCGACGTCACGCTTGGATGGCTCCGGCAGCGCGGGATCCGGCTCGGGCAGCAGGTCCAGCGTGAGCTGCAGCTCCTCCATGAGGCCAGCCTCCAGCGCCTCGATCTCATCCTTGCGGCGCTGGCTGTCGAAGCTGAGGCGATAGCACTTCTTGTCGAGCTCCGCGCGCTCATCGCGCTGCGCCGTCTCACGCTCGCGCAGCGCGGACAGCTCTTGGCCGGCGGTGGACAGGCGGTTCTTGAGTGGTGGCAAGAGTCGCTCGTGGTCGGCCAGCTGCCGCGACACCTGCGCCAGCTCGGCGCCGGCGGCCTCGATCTCGGCTGTGAGCTGGGTGACGACGCCGCCATGCTCGGCGGCGCGGCCCTGCCTCGCGCTGAGCTGCCGTTCGGCCGTCGCGAGCTGCTGCTGAGCATCCTTCAGCTGCGCTTCGGCGTGCTGCAAGTTCTGCCTCGTGACGCCGAGCTGCAAGCGCAGATCGGCCAGCTGCTGGGCGCTCGCCTGGCCAGCCTCGACCAACTCGGCCACTGCCTGCTCGCGCTGCTGCAGATTCGCTCGAAGCTCGGGAATCTGCTCGGTGGACTGGTCGAGCTCTGCCGTCAGCGCCAGACGCCGCATGTCATGCGCCTTCACCTGTGCCTCGGCCTGCTCCTTCAATGAGGCCAGCCAGTCGACCTGCGCCTGGACTGCCTGGAGCTGCTGCGCCACGTCTCGCGCCTCGTGCAGCCGCTGCTGACGCGTGCCGGCCCGGCGCCGGGCATCCTCTTCGAGCGCGTGCAGCCGGGCCTTGAGCTCCCCATGCCGCCCGCGCAGCGCCTCGAGCTCGGATTGCACCTTCTCCAGCTCGGCCGCCGAGACCTCCAGCTTGGCCTCCAGCTCATCCAACGCGTGCTGACGCTTGAGGATCGCCTCGCCGGCCGATACGCCACTCCGCCGGGTCACGCTGCCGTCAGTATCCACCACGTCGCCGCCGATGGTGACCAGCTTGAGGCCGGGCGCGCGGATCGCCAGCGCCTGCTCCAGGCTTTCGGCGATGGCCACACCGGCGAGCAGGCCCAGCAGGGACGGACTGGCCGCGCTCACCACATCCACCGCTCGCTCGAGCGCTGCCGGAAGCTGGCCACCTTCAGCATCCGGCTGAAGGTCGGCGGGCAGCAGGGTGACGTCGGTGACGGCGGCCTCGCCCAGCACCTCCAGGACGGTCGCGTCGCTGCTAACCAGGACGGCGTCCAGCTTGTGTCCCAGGGCGGCCGCTATCGCTCGTTCGTAGCCGGGCTTGACCCGCAGCCCCTCGGTGATACTTCCCAGGATTCCCGGCCGCCGGGCTTTCAACAGCGCTCGGGCGCCCTCCGCCAGCCCTTCGAGGTTGGTCTGCAGCTCCCGCAGCAGCTGCTGGCGTGTGGACAGTCCGGCGCGCTCCTGATTGAGCGCATCGAGCTGAGCCTGCTTCGCCTTGACCGCCTCGTCGGCCGCGGCAGCTTCGAGACGGAGGCTCTCGATCTCTCCCGACAGCTGCTCCTCGCCACCTCGAAGGTCCTGGATCTGCCGCTGCAGATCCGCCTGCTTCTCGGCCAGCACCGCCGCAAGGCCGGCCTTGCGTTCCATGTCTTCGTGGTGCTGCTGCGCCTGCCGGAGCAGGTCGCGGCGCTGCGCGTCGATGTGCCCGGCCTCGCGCTGGCGGTCTTTCTGGACGGCGAGAGCCTGCGCGATGTGATCGCGGGCCTGCTGCACGCGCTGCTCGAGGTCACGGACCGCGGTCTGGCGGGTGGCGCCTTCCTGCTCGGCCTGCCCAATGTTACGCGCCAGCTCCGCTTCGGCCGCGCGCAGCTCACCCAGCCGCTCCGTCAGCTCTCGGCGCTGGCGGTCGAGCGTGGATCTGGCCTCGGCCAGGTCTGCCAGCTCGCGCTGGGCGTCGCCGGCCTGCTGCTGCATGAACTGGAGCTTGTCCTTGGCCAGGCCGATCTGTCCCTGTAGCTGCTCGTGGCGCCGGCGCAGCTCCGACACGCGCTGGCTTTCGACCGCCAGCGAGCGCTCGGCGGCCTGGCGGTCGGCCTCCAGGGCAGCCGCGGCCGCTTCGGCCGCGCGCAGCCGCTCGGCTGAGCCCTCCATGGACCGCTGTGCCTCGGCCAGCAGGGCCTCGGCTTCGGCGGCCTGGCGCCGCAGCTGCCGTTCCCGCAGCGCGTACCAGCGAATCTGCAGCGTACGCAGCTCTTCGCTCAACACGGCGTGCTGGCGAGCCCGCTCCGATTGGCGCCGCAGCGACTCCAGCCGCGGCTCAATTTCGGCCACGATGTCGCGCACGCGTACGAGGTTCTGCTGGGTGGCGGCCAGTTGATCGAGGGTTTGGTCGCGCTTGTGCTGATAGTGCCGGATCCCGGCCGCCTCTTCGAACAGCGCGCGGCGCTCCTCCGGCCGCTGGCTGAGCACTGCGTCGACCAGGCCCTGGCCAATGACGCTGTAGCTGCTCTGGCCAAAGCCCGCCCGGTTGCGCAGATCGATGACGTCGCGCAGGCGCACACGGCTGCCGTTGATGAAGTACTCGTTGTCGCCGGATCGGTAGGCGCGGCGGGTGATAGTGACCTCGGAAAAATCGAGCGGAATCCAGCCCGAGGTGTTGTCCAGCGTAATGGTGACCTCGGCCATGCCCAGCGGCGCTCGGTTCGCGCCCCCGGCGTAGATGACGTCCTCGGTCTTCTTGCTGCGGATGTGCTGCAGGCTTTGCTCGCCTAATACCCAGCGCAGCGCGTCCGAGAGGTTGCTCTTGCCGCTGCCGTTCGGCCCGACGATGCCGGTCACGCCGCCAGGCAGCAGCACCTCGGTGCGGCGGGCGAACGTCTTGAACCCGCTGAGCTCCAGCTTGCGAAGGTTCACGGCCGAGCTGTGAGCCGGTGGCGAGTCGTGACTTGCTGGATGTCAGCTGTTGGCGGGTGGGGCGCGACGCCTTTCTGCACGCTGCCATGATCGCATGATCATTCGTCCCGCGCAAGCGGATGCGACTGAAGAAGCGTCGCGATTGGCGCCGTATTCACGTTGTGGTCGCCGGATGCACCGTCTTCCGCTGCCCCTAACCGAGCGACGCCACGGCGGCGCGCCATAGCGCCGGCACGCTGCAGTCCGTGGAGTCGCCGGTTCGGTTGGAGCAGCGGTCTCCGGGACAGGGATTCGCCGGATCTAGCCAGCCGCTGCGGCGGTGATAACGGAGAACCCCGCTCCGGTTGGGTCCAGCAACGAGGCGACCTTCCCCATGGGCGAATCTGTGGGTGAAATGACCACCGTGGCTCCGAGCTCAGCGGCCTTGGCGGCAGTCTCAACCGGGTCCGAGCTGCCGAACCAAATGCGCCAGTGCGGCGGAATTTCAGCCGTTGGGGCGGCCATGGTCCCTCCGACCGGGGAGCCATCCAGGTTGAACATGGTGTATTCGCCCATGCCCTCCATGGTTTGTGCGCTCGGCTCCCAACCGAACACCTTCCGGTAGAACTCAACGATCCTGGCGGTGTCCGGCGCCAGGACTTCATTCCAGATGAGCGCGCCGTGCTCGTTGACCAACCCAGCGCCCTTATGGCCACTGGGTTGCCACAACCCAAACGTTGCCCCGCTGGGATCTATGAGGAAGGCCATGCGGCCGGCGTCCGGGATGTCGGCCGCCGGCATCGCGAGCTGACCGCCGGCAGCCATTGCCTTGGCCACGGTCTGGTCGACGCTGTCGACGTTGACGTAGGTATTCCACATGGAAGGTACGTGTTGGGCGGCCATCTCCGGTGGCTGACCGGAGAGCCCCGCAACGAGCTGGCCCTTGAGCGTGGCCATCCAGTACGTGCCGAAGCCGGGCATTTCGTTGCCTACCCATTCCCATCCGAACAGCTCGCCATAGAACGTCTTGGCTTTCTCTACGTCTGTCGTCGAAAGATCGACCCACGAGGGGACGCCGTTGGCATATCCGTCGCGTGTTGGCACTTTGCTACTCCAATTCTGAAGGTACAGCTGGGCAATGGCTCGGTCGCCACCGCATCATGTGCTCGATTAGAGCACTCGAACGTAAACATCCGCCCCTCGCCCGAAGGTTTCATTCCGCAGACAAATGCTGCGCGAAGGACAGGATGCGCCGCCGTGCGTCTTCGGCCGACGGCTCATGGAAGCCTCTCGAATGGCCGCCATCGCCAAGCTGAGCGGAGGGCCGCCTATCGCGGCGGAAACAGGGCCACGCACTTGCACGAGTTCATGACGTAGCTTTCGAGAAATTCGCACATCGTTGGCTTCTGGCCGAGCTCGTGCATGGCTCCGGCCAGGGGCAGCCAGTTGAGCAGCTCGTGCTGGCCGGCGTCTTCGACGGCCTGGAGTGGCAGGTCGCGCCAGGCCAGGTAGTCGGCGGCTTTCAGCTCCTGGAAGCGGCGGCGGTCGGCTTCTACGTCGGGGTAGATCCAGTGGTGCTTGGCGGTGAGAAACGCGTGCGACCAGCTGGACGACCCGACGACCGCCGCGCGCCAGGGGCTGTCCCGCAGCGCACGGGCTACGGCCTGCCCTACCTCGAAGCAGCGGCGCGGTGATGGAGCGGGTGGGTCCGGGAACTGTTCGCCGGCCGTGGGGCCCAGAAGGTGTCCCTGCAGGCCGCGATTGCGGACAATGCTCGACCCGTAGGCGTTCACGTGGAAGGGGACGAGTGGGTAGTCCCAGCCGCGGCGGTCGAAGTCGAGGTAGATCATCGTGTTGCGGAAGGCGTGGCCGAGCTCCCGGAGGTGATGCAGGCTGTAGCCGTAGGCAACGTCGACACCGGCCTGCATGAGGGATGACGCGAGGTAGCGGCCTGCCGCGACGTGCCCGGGATACGTGAAGCGCTTGTCGTGGGCCTCGCCCCACACGTTCGGCCTGGGCTCGCGGCCGAGGTCGCTGGCGAATGGCAGCGTCTCGAACCGCTCCATGATGTAGATGGCGAACGGCGCGATGAGGTCCTCGCGGAAGTTCTCGTACTGGTCGTCGCCGAAGACGACCACCACCTCGGGGGCGAACTCGTCGATGGCCGCGCGAAGCTTGCGGGCAGCCTCGACGAACTGCGCCCGGTGCTTGCGGGCAAAGGTGGCGCCGCGGTCGGTGCCCCACTCCTCCTGCATCGGCTTGGGCCAGCTAGCGGGGTCCTTGAGCTCGGGCGGAACGCGGTCGCTGCGCAGTGTGTCCAGCAGGAAGCGGTTCATGTCGTCGTCGAGGTAGCTGAAGCCGGGGTAGTGGCTCAGCCCCAGTCCAAGGACCTGGCCCATGGCGTCATTGTAGGCGTCCGCGGCGAGCGCCTATCGAGAAGTTGCGGCGATAGCGCCTGTCCTTGGCGGCCCTCACTGCTGAGATGGGGAAGGCCGGAGGCAGGCGGCTAGCTGCGCTTCAGTCCTTCACCCGGGGAATGACCTCGGTGCCAAAGCGGCGGCTGGATTCGGCCAGGGTGTCACCGCCCACGTCGCGGCCATGGCCGACGATGATGAGGTGGTCCAGCCCCAGGCCGACGAGCTCGCGAAGCCTGGCAGCCACCTGTTCCGATGGTCCGACGACGCCGAAGCGATCGACGAAGTCGTCGTCGAGGGCAGCCTCGTGCCGCGCTCCGCTCGTAGCGTGGCTGGACATGTCGTAATTGGCGGCCAAGCGCTCGGCCACGGCGCGATCCTTGTTGGAGAGCGTATCCATGGCATTGTGGTGCATAGTGGCGAAACGTGCGTAGACGCCCAGCCGGCCGCGAACCAGCTCGCGTGCTCGGTCGATGTCCGGGTGGGCTACCGCGTTGACATAAGCGCCGCAGGAAAAGCCCCCCGGATCGAGGCCCGCGGCCCTGCGCGCGTCGCGCGCCAGCTGTATGGCCCAGCGCAGCCGATCTGGCTCGGCGCCTACCGAGAAGGTCACTCGATCGCCGAGCTGGGCTGCCAGCTCGATCACGCGCGGCCCGGTGGCCGAGACGCCCACGGGCACTTTCGGAAGGTGGGTGCGGGTGACCCATTCCATCTTGGAGGCGTAGCCATCAAGGTCAACAGCCTCCCCACGGAGGTAGCCCTGGATCTGCTCCAAGCCGCGGCGAAAGTCGGCCATGGGGGTGGGCTTGCGTCCCAGGTATGCGAGGGCCGAGTCGCCTCTGGCGAGCCCCAGGAAGGCGCGGCCGCCCGATTCGACCTGCACCGTGGTGATCGCCGATGCGACAACGGCGGGGTGCCGTGTCGAGGGATTTGTCGCGCCGGTGGCCAGCTTGATCCGCTTGGTGACCTGCGCCGCCAGGCAGAGCCCGGCAAAGACGTCGCCCGAAAGGTTCTGTGAGTCGGTGAAGGCGATGCCGTCCCAGCCGTCGGCTTCGACCATCTGGGCGATGGTGCCGGACCGGCCGGGCGTTGGGAACGTGCCCATGTAGATATCAACGCTGGCTATGGAAGCACTCCGAGCACACGAGGTTGCCGCCGCGGACGTCCCGCAGCAGGGGTGGTTGCGCTCTTAGCCTAGCAGTCGCAGTCTCGTGCTTGCAATCGTCGCGACCGCCGGACCGACGTAGACTCAACGTATGAGCGGCAAAGTGCAACTGAGCGACGAAGAATGGCACAAGCGGCTGACGCCGCAGCAGTACGAGGTGCTGCGAAACAGGGGTACCGAGCGGGCGTTCACCGGCGCCTACGCGCACTCGAAGGAACAGGGCGTGTATCGCTGCGCCGGCTGCGGGGCCCCGCTGTTCAGCTCCGACACGAAGTTCGAGTCGGGCACCGGCTGGCCGAGCTTCTATCAGCCGCTGAGCAACGAGGCGGTGACGACGGAAGCGGACACGAGCTACGGCATGATCCGCACGGAGGTGGAATGCGCCGCTTGCGGCGGACACCTCGGCCACGTCTTCGATGACGGTCCGGCCCCCACCGGCCTGCGCTACTGCATCAACTCTGTGTCGTTGAACCTGGAACAGTCCAAGTAGTGCCTGCTGCTGCCGGGACCGGCAGCGTCCCTCTTTCGGGCTAGCAGCGCAACATGTCGCGCTTGGTACCGGTACTATCGGTGCTGCACGCCATGGAGGAGAGCTACCTAGCGCTGCCCAAGATCTCACGCCGCCGGCTGCTGGTGCTGTCCGCGGGCGCGCTGCTCACCGCTTCGCCGCTGGGATCCTTGACCGCTCGCGCAGCCGCCAGCTACAAGCTGCCATACCCGCAGGGCCTGGTCTGGCCGTGCGTTCAGGGCATCAACAGCGGAGGGAGTCACAGCGGACGGGCGGCATTTGCCTGGGACTTCCGTATGCCCGAGGGCTCGCCGCTGCTAGCGTCACGCGGTGGCGTTGTCAGCATGCTCAAGCAGGACTCCAACGCTAACTGCCGGCAGAACATCTACGCCTGTCCGGAGCTCAACAATTACATCGTCATCGACCATGGCGACGGCACGTCGTCCTGCTACCTGCACGGCTACCCAGGTGGGGCCCGCATACGGCTGGGCCAGACTGTGCGGCAGGGCGATTATCTCGGGCTGTCCGGTTTCACCGGGCAGGCGGCGGGTCCACACGTGCACTTCCAGGTCCAGTACAACGATCCGCGCCTCTACCTGTCGCAGTCGTTCCTGATCCGCTTCGACGAGGTGCCGGGTGACGGCGTGCCGGTGCGGCGGGGATCCTATCAGTCGGCCAACGCGCCGCTGCCGGACTTCGACATCCGAGACGGCCATTTCTACACCCAATCCAATGGCACGGGCGCGCCAGGACATGGCTTCAGCGTGACCAACGAGCAAAACGTGCCGATGTGGACGATCCTGCTGGGTGGCGGAGGGGCGACCACGGTGGGCTATCCGCTGTCGCGGCGCTTCTACGTCCCCGGGGTGGACAAGGTCTACCAGATCTTCCAGCGGCAGATCTTCGAATGGAGCAACCCCGATCAGTTGATGCGAGCCATCAACATCCCCGAGCTGCCCCCGCAGCCGATCGATCCTGCTTCCTGGCTGGCGACACAAAACGCCCTGCCGGTAGGTCCCGACCTGGCCGTAGCCGATCGTTTCTGGGACCAGTACGTGCAAAGCCGGCTGGCGCCACTCGACAGTCAGCCGCGGATGAAGGAGGTGTACTGGTCGGTGGACGACCCGATCTCCCGCTTCGGCTTCCCGCTCGGTCCGGCCACCGACACGCCACAGGGCGTCAGCATGCGCTTCGAGCGCGTGGGCTTTTCGATTTCCCGGCGTGATTCCGGGTTTTCCAAGGCCGGGGACCTTTCTGTCTCTGTGGGTGGCGACATGGTCCTTGATGCTCAGCCGTTCTCACGCCAGGTGTTCCAGCCGGAGCCGCTGTTCCCCGAGTACGACTTGAACGTCCTCCAGCCGGGACCAGCGCCCGCTCCGCTCGCCTGATTCGCGGACCGGGCGCGGCGAGCCCGGCAGGCGGCAGGCGCTACCATCAGCTCGATGACAGCCACCGAGCAGCAGATGATTTTGCGTGTGCTGCTGGCCATCGTGTTCGGTGCGATGGTTGGCGTCCAGCGCGAGCTTACGAACGAGCCGGCCGGGCTGCGCACGCATATTCTGGTGGCTATGGGCTCGGCGGGGTTTATGGCCCTATCGGTGATGGGCTTTCAGCCGTTGGTATCGGGCGAGGCCCCCGTTGCGAGCGATCGGATCGCTGCCCAGATCGTGACGGGCATCGGCTTTCTGGGCGCCGGGACCATCTGGCGCACCCGCTCCAGCATCCGTGGGCTGACGACCGCTGCGAGCATCTGGGTAGTGGCAGCCATTGGCATGCTCACGGCATCGGGCTATTTCGTGCTAGGGGGGATGGTGACGCTGCTGACACTGATCACGCTGCAGCTGCTCAAGATCCCCGAGCGCAGCCTGCAGATCCGGCGGACCTCCGCCGACGATGAGGAAGAAGAGGAAGACGGCTCCGACCTTACCTGAGGTCGGCTCCCGCCCGACCTGCCGCCCCGCTGAGGCGAGATCGCTGACAGGCGGCCAGCGGTATGCTAGGGGGGCGGTATGGCCATTCCGCTTCGTCAGTCACTCAAAGTTGGGGCATACGTTGCCAAACAGAGGCTAAAGGGAAACACGAAATTCCCGCTCGTGCTTCAGCTCGAGCCCCTGTATCAGTGCAACCTGGCTTGCGCTGGCTGCGGCAAGATTCAGCATCCGGATGAGATCCTGCGCAAACGGCTGACGGTGCAGCAGTGCATCCACGCGGTGGAGGAGTGCGGCGCGCCCATCGTCTCGATAGCCGGCGGCGAGCCGCTGGTGCATGAAGAGATCGACCAGATCGCGAGCGCGCTCGTGGAGCGAAAGCGCTTTGTGTACCTGTGCACCAACGCGCTGCTGCTGGAACGAAAGCTCGACCGCTTCAAGCCTTCTCCATACTTCTCCTGGTCCGTGCACGTGGATGGCCTGCGTCAGCGGCACGACGAATCGGTGTGCCGTGAGGGCGTATTCGACAAGGCCGTCGACGCTATCCGGGAGGCCAAGCACCGGGGGTTCCGCGTCAGCACCAACAGCACGTTCTTCGAGCCCGACGATGCCAGCTCCATTCGTGGTCTGCTCGACTACCTGAACGACGAACTGCAGGTCGACGTCATGCAGATCTCACCGGGCTTCGCCTACGAGAAGGCGCCCGACCAGGACCACTTCCTGGGTGTGGAGATGACCAGGCAAATCTTCCGCGAGGCGTTCTCGGGCGGCAGGCGCCAGCGCTGGCGCCTAAACCACTCGCCACTGTTCCTGGATTTCCTGGAGGGAAAGGTCGACCTCGAGTGCACCCCCTGGGGTATTCCCTGCTACTCGGTCTTCGGCTGGCAGCGGCCGTGCTATTTGATGGCCGACGGAGGGTACGCACGGTCGTACCGCGAGCTGCTGGAAGAGACGGACTGGTCGCGCTACGGCCGGGGGCGGCATCCCAAGTGCAGCAACTGCATGGCGCACTGCGGCTACGAGCCCAGCGCCGTAGCCGTCACTGCGCAGTCGCTGCGGGAGTCGGCTCGTGCCGCGGCCGACGCCCTCATCGGTCAGGCTCGAAAGTAGAGAGCCCGCCGCTCCCTTACTGACTAATCCTCGCTGGCGGAGCTGTTGGCCGGGAGCCATATCCAGGCCACGGCCATAGCGGCGAAGAGGACGATCGAGGCGGTTAATTCCATCTGAACGCTCCTGACTCTTTGCTTGGGCCTACACCCGGTAGGCCAACTCTCCATGCTGGGTGATGTCCAGGCCGGCGAGCTCCTCGTGCTCGGGAACGCGCAGGCCGATGGTGGCGTCGACGACCTTCAGCAGGACGAACGTCATGACCGCGGAATACACCCAGCTGGCGACGGTTGCCAGGATCTGGATGCCCAGCTGGCCGGGATTGCCATAGAAGAGCCCGTCGCCGCCGGCGGCATTGATCGCAACCGTGGCGAACAGACCTGTGGCGATGGCCCCCCAGGTGCCGCCCATGCCGTGCACGGCCCAGACGTCCAGGGCGTCGTCGAAGCCGAAGCGGTTCTTCACCTGCGCCGCCAGGTAGCACACCAGGCCTGCGCCGAAGCCGATCAGGATCGAGGCCATCGGGGTGACGTAGCCGGAAGCTGGGGTGATAGCCACCAGGCCGGCAACGGCTCCGGCGGCGCCGCCGATGGCGCTGGGCTGCTTGTCGTGAATCCAGCTGACGGTCATCCAGGTCAGCGCCGCCATGGCGGCCGCGGTATTGGTATTCACGAATGCGCTGGTGGCCAGCGCGCCGCTGGTGAGAGCCGATCCGGCATTGAATCCGAACCAGCCAAACCACAGCAGGCCGGCGCCGAGAATGGTCATCGTGGCATCGTGAGGCTCCATGGGCTCCTGGCCGAGACCAATGCGTTTGCCGAGCACGAGGGCCGCGACCAGCGCCGAGACGCCGGAGCTGATGTGCACCACGGTGCCGCCGGCGAAGTCCAGCGCCCCCATGGCATGCAGCCAGCCGCCCGTGCCCCACACCCAGTGGGCAATGGGGTCGTACACCAGTGTTGCCCACAGCAGGCTGAAGATCAGGAATGATTTGAATCGCTTGCGTTCAGCGAAGGCTCCGGTAATCAGCGCCGGCGTGATGACCGCGAAGAACATCTGGAACAGCATGTAGGCCTGGTGCGGAATCGTGGCGGCGTAGTCGGTGTTGGGCTCGAGGCCCACGCCCCTGAGGCCAATCCAGTCGAGCCCGCCGATGATGCCGCCGTGATCGGGCCCGAACGCCAGGCTGTAACCGTACAGCACCCATTGCACGCTGATGAGCGCCAGGATCAGGAAGCTGTAGAAGATCGTCGAGAGGACGTTCTTACGGCGCACCAGGCCCCCGTAGAAGAAGCCAAGCGCCGGCGTCATGAGCATCACCAGTGCAGCCGAGACCAGGACCCAGGCGGTGTCGCCGCTGTCGATAGACGTATCGCCCGTCTGAACGACAATGGGCTGCGCTAGGGCGGCAGCCGGAAGGGACAGCGCTAGGGCAGCGCCTCCAAGCACTGTGGCGACTCTCTTGAACACCAAATCGTCCTCCTGGGGTCAACACGGCAGGCGGCGGCGCATGCCGGCAAAGCTTCATCTTATGTGGGCCGGCAGCGGCTGTCATGGGCGATCTGCACGAACAAACTACCTATCAACTTGTGCACTATGCACAAGTTCGTGGCCGCGAGCCTCCCTCGGTCCCGCCCTGTACACTGTAGGCGCTCGATTCCCCGCGGAGGTGATGACAGTGCCGGGACGTCGTCGTTCACGATTCGTGGCTGTGGGGCCGCTGCTTCTCCTGCTTGCCGGTTGCGGAACCGCCTCGGTCGCCGGCCCGCCGGGGACGTCTGCCGCCGCGGCGACGCGCGGCAACGCTCTGCATCTGGTGGCGAACGCGACTTCGGTCGACAGCACGCTCGAGTTCCTGACTCAGAGCGCCGGCATCTTCGCCAAGAATGGGCTCAACGTCACGCTCGACGGTATGTCGGGGCAGGCGTCGATGGATGCGCTCATCGCCGGCCACGTCGATGCTGTGGCTCACAGCGGCCCACAGACGGATCTATCGGCGATAGCCGGCGGCGCTCAGCTGAAGATCGTGGGCACCTTGCTGTCCGTGTACAACACCATCATTGTCGCGCCCAGCAGCATCACCTCGCTGGATCAGCTGCGGGGCAAGAAGGTCGGCGGCCAGTCGGCCCTGGGCACCAACGTCCAGGGCATGAGGCGGGCCTTGCAGAACGCGGGCCTCAAGGAGGGCACGGACTACACCTTTGTGAGCACCGGCAACAGCGCGGGCACCCAAGGCGCCTACGCCGCGCTGGTTGCGCACCAGATAGATGCCGCGCCGCTGGACGACCAGTACGCCCGCAAAGCCGTCGCCGACGGCACCTTCCATGCGCTGCTGGATCTCGCCTCACCTGAAGCCAACATCTCTTCGGCTTTCACGCTGCTGACCTTCCGCCAGGAGTACATCCAGCAGCATCCCGATCTGACGCAAAAGGCGGTGGACAGCTTGATGGAGGGCGTGCGATACCTGCACGATCACAAAGCCGAGACCGAAGCGCTCATGAAAAGTCATTCCAAGATCGATGACCCGGTCGAGCTGGAGGCGTCGTACCAGCGGCAGGTGCTGATCCTGTCGAAGGCGCCGTTGCCGACCAAGGAGCAGTTCGACGACGTGCTGGCCACCATGCCCAAAGATGCGCCCAAGATCAGCGAGAGCCAATTGGTGTCTTACCTGGAGCCACGTTTCGTACAAGACGCCATCAAGCGCGGCCTGGCCGACTATTAAGGGTGGCAATCGCCACAGAACTGACGAGGAGACGACGATGCTCAACGAGCAAGACAACGAGCTGCTGACGCGGGTTGGGCCAGGCACCGCCATGGGCGACCTCCTCCGCCGGTTCTGGCTGCCGATCCTGCTGGCCGATCAGCTTCCGGGGCCGGACTGCCCGTCGGTGCGAGTGCGGCTGCTGGGCGAGGACCTGGTCGCCTTTGTGGACACCAGCGGGCGGCCGGGACTGATAGCGGCGGGCTGCGCTCATCGCCTGGCGAACCTGTATTTCGGCCGGAACGAAGAAGACGGTCTGCGCTGTGTCTATCACGGTTGGAAGTTCGACGTGAAGGGCCGCTGCGTCGACATGCCAACCGAGCCGCTCGATTCGAGCTTCAAGGACAAGGTCCGGGTGCGGGCCTATACGCTGCGCCTGGCGGGGGGCATCTACTGGGCTTTCATGGGCGACCAGGAGCGCATCCCCGCGCTGCCGCTGCTGCCCCTGCTGCAGGTGCCGGACGCCAACCGTTTCGTCATCAAGCGACACCAGGCGTCGAACTTCCTGCAGGCCATCGAAGGCGGGATCGATTCCGCTCACACGCGTTACCTGCACACCACGCTCGAGTTCTACAAACGAGGTCCGGCCTACCTCGCCGCTATCGAGCCGCTGCTGGAGCGCTTCAGGAAAGATCCGAACAGCCTGGATTCCAATCAGCTCGACATGATTTTCCGGACGGCGGACAAGGCGCCCCGCATCATGGCCATGCGCACGGGCTACGGCCTGGCTATCGGCGCCAGAGCCACCGTGGAGGGCATGTCGTACTGGCGCTTCAATCAGTTCATGATGCCGTTCTACACGCTGCCGCCGCGGGACGCGGGCGGGCACGCCTTCGTGCCGATCGACGACGAAAACACGTGGGTATTCACCTTCAAGGCCAATCTCGACAAGCCGCTCATGGCCAGCGAGGTGCAGGTGCTGAAGTCAGGCCATACAGCCGGGCCCTTCGGCGCGCCTGTGGACGACAGCTACTACCCCCTCGCCAACCCAAGCAACGACTTCCAGCTCGACCGCAAAATGCAGCGCAGCTACAACTTCACCGGCATCATGGGCGGCGGGAACCAGGATTCGGCGATGCAGGTCAGCATGGGGCCGGTCGTGGACCGCACCCAGGAGCACCTGGGCGTGACCGACGTAGGCATCATCGAGATGCGCCGGCTGCTGCTCGACTCCGTCCGGGATCTGCAGGAGGGCAAGGAGCCGCTCGCGGCCAGCCAGCCCGAAGCCTACGCCGGGGTCCGCGGCATCTCGCTCATGCGGCCTCAGGAAACGCCGTTCGAGAGCTGCGTGTCCGACGTGCTGGAGCGGCTGAAGAAGACGCACCAGCGGCTCGTCAGCATGCAGGCCGAAGAGGGCCCCGGCGGACCGTACGTGCTGGTCGGCGGCTGAGTCATCTTTCGGATTCGCCAAGCAGCAGCCGGAGCTTCCAAGGGGCGGGCGACGGAACAGGAACGGGCGGAGCGCAAGGCCCCGCGGAGCATGTGTTCGATTCGAACCTAGGGATGGCGCTGGGCCAGCCCGAGCAGGGACAAGCGCACGGTTTTCCCGTGCGCTTGGGAGGCGCTAGACCAGGGCGACCAGGAGGTCCTTAGCGGCGTCCTGCCAGGGCGTTTCCTTGGGCAGCATGGCGTCGGCTGCGCGTATGCCGCGATAGTGCTCCGGGTTGGAGCCCTTGGGGTCACGCCCCTCAGCCACGTCCTCCGTCGCCTCGATGAGCAGCCGCCGCATGGCGATGATGGCCTTATCGGTGCTGCCCAGGTGCTCGCGCCAGCGAGGGACGATGCGTCCCATGCTCTCCTGCACCGCTAGGTCCTGCGTGTTCAGGCCTCTGATGCCGGTGAAGGTCTTCGCGCGCTGCAGCTCACGGTCGATCAGCCAGTCGTTCTCGCGCGTCTGATGGCGCTTGATGCCGCTCTCTCCGTTGGGGCCGCGGCCGGCGGAGGTCTCCGACTTGAGGATGAACTCAGATGTCAGGGGCCTGGCGGGATCGGCAGCGAACATCCAGTTGAAGATCATGGTGTTCTCGTCGTCCATCGGCACCCACATGTGGCCCTTCAGCAGAGGCACCTGCTCGCCACTGCCATCGCCGGCCGCGTAGTCCACGCGGTGCGAGCGGAACTGGTGGAAAGGGAGCACGAACTGGTAGATGCGGACGTAGTTGCCCTGCTCGCCGGCATTGCGAATGCTGGCGTAGCGGAAGCCATAGTTTGTGCGCTCGACCTCCAGCCGTGGGGCCGTGTCGACGCGCTTGAGGTGCTTGACGTTGCTGAGATCGTTGTTGTGCAGGAAAGAAGAGTGGACGGTGTCGATGCCGCCCTCGATAGCCTGGACGTAGTTGCAGAATTCGTGTGTCGTGGACACGAAATACTGGTTGGCAGCGCCTCGCAGCCACTCCATGGCCGGCGGCGCGGGCTTCTTGTCGCTGGGCCCCATGTAGGCCCAGATAACACCCGCAATCTCCGCGGTGGGATAGGCCTGCAGGTGGATCTTCTCCTTGAACCGGCTCTCCGCCGGCTCGTTCGGCATATCGCTGCAGTTGCCTTCGATGTCGAACTTCCAGCCGTGGTACACGCACCGCAGCCCGCACTCTTCGTTTCGCCCCAGGAACAACGAAGCCAACCGATGCGGGCAGTATTCGTCCAGCAGGCCGACCTTGCCGTTGGTGTCGCGGAAGGCAACGAGATCCTCACCCAGCAGCCGCACGCGGACCGGTGGGGCGTCGGGGGCAGGAATGGCGCTGGACAGCAATGCCGGCATCCAGTAACGCCGCAGCGTCTCGCCCATGGCGGTGCCAGGGCCCACCCGAGTGATGAGCTCGTTCTCTTCGCGACTTAACATGCTGTTTCTCCTCGAGTACGCCTATGTGATTCTGCCGGCTTCGTCGAGGGGTGGCGCCGGCTTCGAATGACCACTGCTTCTTTTCTTTAGCGTGCGTGGGACTCTGACGCAAGCGTTAGAGTATTGAAAGCTTAGCCGACCCGCGTCCGGACTGCGACAGAAGTGCCCGGAAGCGGTCGCGGGCCTAGGCGCGATCGAGACAGTAAGTGAGGGCCTGACCTTGGCGAAGATCGTTTTGGGCATCGGCGCATCCCACAGCCCGCAGATGTCGCAGCATTGGAAGAACTGGCAGCTCATGGCGGACAAGGATCGTGAAGACCCGCGCATGAACTTTGGCGAGCTGCTGAAAAAGGCGCCACCCAATCTCGAACGGGTGGTAAACGAAGCGACCTGGGAGCAGCGAGCAGGGGCCATTCAAGCCGCCATCGCCGAGCTCTCGAACGTGCTGGACAGCGTTCGTCCGGACGTGGTGGTCATGTTCGGGGACGATCAGCACGAGCAGTTCCTGGACGACAATATGCCGGCGCTGGCGATCTACAACGGAGATTCCTTCCCGGTCATTGCCAAGCACTGGCGGGCTCCTTGGATGGCGAAGGAGGCCGAGAACTGGGCGCCGACTGACGCCGAGTATCCGAACGCCAAGGCGCTGGCCGATCACCTGCTCCTGTCCTTGATCGACCAGGAGTTCGACCTGGCGCGCACGAACCATTTCCGCGAGGACGTGGGCATTGGCCACGCCTTCGGCTTCCTGTACCGGCGGATCTGGCCTGGCACGAGGGTGCCGATGCTGCCAATCATGGTCAACACCTACTATCCGCCGAATCAGCCGACGCCGAAGCGCTGCTATGAGCTGGGCCAGGCGGTGAAACGCGCAGTCGAGAGCTGGGAGAGCGACGCCCGGGTAGCCGTGATTGCCTCCGGCGGGCTGAGCCACGTCATCGTGGACGAGGAGGTCGACGAGCAGACCCTGGATGGGCTGCGCAACAAGGACCCGCAGCGGCTGTGGTCGCTCCCCAGGCCGAGACTCAAGGGAGGCACGTCGGAGGTCCTCAACTGGGTAGCGCTCGGTGGTGTGGTCGAGTCGATGCCCATGACGCTGCTCGAGTACATTCCCGCCTACAGGTCGCTTGCCGGCACCGGCGTGGGCGCAGGATTCGCGTACTGGCGGTAGGCGCGAGGCGCGAGGCGCAAGGCGTCAGGCGCGAGGCGCAAGGCGCGAGGCGCTGGGCGCAAGGCGTCAGGCGTTGGTCGCAGGGCGGTAGGCGCTGGTCGCAGGCGTCAGGTGCTGGTCGCACGGCGGTAGGCGCGAGGCGTCAGGCGCTGGTCGCAGGGGGCGTCAGGCGCGAGTCGACGGCTTCATACCCGATTGGCAGGCGAGCTGGAGTAGCGCGGGGCCTTGCGCCCCGCCGTTTGGTGCACGCGGACGCAGCTCACTCGGCAACCAACGGCGACTGCCTAGGCTTGGCCCTCTGGCCCGAAGATGGACAGGATGTGCCCGTCGGGGTCGGTGAAGTTGGCGCCCCAGTTGGTGCCGTCGACGTTGAAGGGCTCTCCTAGGAAGGAAACCCCGCGGGCGTGCAGGTCGCCGTACGTAGCCTTGACGTTCCGTACGCCAAAGACAACCACGCTGGCACCCACGAGCTGCTGGCTGGCTCGAGCAACCGGTTCGCTCAAGGCTAGCGTTACACCGCCGCATTCCAGGAAGGCGAAGCCGGGGATCTGCTGCCGTAGCGTAAGACCGAGCGTGTCGCGATAAAAGTCGAGCGAGCGGTGCATGTCGGTCACGCCCAACATGACGTGGCTGATAGTCAAGGCTTCCATGGCGACGATTCTAGGGAGAAGCGGCGGCGAGCGCGAGGCGTTAGCATCGAGGCTGGGAGAGAGGCACAGCTTCGCAAGAAGCCTGGGCACAGACAACGGCGGGGCGCAAGGCCCCGCGCTACTTTTCCCGCGCCCGCATCATAGAGTCCGAGCCCCTGGCCCAACAAAGTCTGCGCCCGCTGTCTGTCGCCCTAAGTCTTGCGCCCAACGCCTCGCGTCCCGTGCCCAGCGCCTGGCGCCTTGCGCCTTGCGCCCAACGCCTCGCGTCCCGTGCCCAGCGCCTGGCGCCTTGCGCCTTGCGCCCAACGCCTCGCGTC